>Ga0326727_10000944_pt1 | contig 112866 bp, 101 predicted proteins | sample MB2enrmetagenome_FD_207643 | JGI IMG/M metagenome (GOLD analysis project Ga0326727, IMG submission 207643) | Lab enriched peat soil microbial communities from McLean, Ithaca, NY, United States - MB29MY | ecosystem: Environmental > Terrestrial > Soil > Wetlands > Peat | place: USA: New York... | reverse complement strand
CCCCACAGAACAATATGGAAAACGCTCTTTGATCGAAAGTGTCTTCTCGGCGGTGAAACGTAAACTCTCTTGCCGCGCGCCCGGCAGAACCCTACACACGCAATCCCGCCAAGCTCTCCTGCTCGGCTTGGCCTTCAACCAGCAGATCGGACGCCGGACATGTCGTTACAACAATAAATTCCTTTGGTTTTTCGGAGTTTCTGGAGCGATGGAACGAGGGGTTTTCGTGTACTCTTATCATTAGGTGTTTACATTGCAGCAAATCATCCGTTCAACCTTCTCCGCATGACACATCCTCGAAGTGGGGCGGTTCTTCGTCATAAACGTAGTAAGGGGGCTCGTTGTTAGAGCGGTTTAAACTTCCTTTGGTGATGCTGTTGCTCCTCGTTTCTGCCTGCTTATACCTGCGCGTATGGTGGGGAAACTACCTGTTCATGGCTGTTTATTCCGGTGGCGCGGTCGTGATCGCAGCCGCTTGTTTTGGTCGTCGCCAATCAATTTCTTCTCTCAATCTTCTGCCGGCCGCACTCCTACTTCTTTACTATACTCATATTCCGGACATGCTAGCCGCGTCACTTACCTATCTGAAAACCACAGCCACTTATGATGGATTCCTCTTGTATGTGGACCGGAGTTTTGGCTTTTCCCCCAGTATCCTGATTTCTCGTTGGGTCGGCAATCTCCATCTTTCTCCCTTCTTTTTTGGCGTGTACATTGCGCTTTCAATTGCGATCGGCGCTTCGTTTGCGTCCCATATCAATCAAGGCGAACCGCCTTGGAAGATCGTATGGGTCCTGCTCTCTGCGGTCATCATCGGTGTGCTTTGCTACAATCTTCTTCCTGCTTGTGGTCCGCGCATGCTGTTGGGTGGAAACGAATTCAATACTGGTGATCCTTTCGTCGCCGTCTTCCCCCCTGGCGCTCAACCCGTCATGCTAGCTGTCGCTGCCAAGTATCCGCGCAATGCCATGCCTTCCTTGCACATGACCTGGGCTCTGCTTGTACTCTGGATCTGTCGTGACCTGAAGCGTGGATATTTGCCGGCTGCGGGATTCGCGTTTCTAACCGCCGTGGCGACGCTTGCGGTTGGCGAGCATTATCTTGTCGATTTGGTCGTAGCCTTTCCGTTTGCCCTGGCAGTTTGGAACCTATGCGTCGGCGATGTCCCTCTGTCGCACCCAAGACGTGTACTGACGATCATTGCGGCCACCTCCACATATCTGGCGTGGATCACCGTCATTCGGTTTGCCCCAAATGTCTTCTACATTTCGCCACTGGTTCCTTGGCTGGCTTCAACTCTAACCATCGCCGGAACTCTACTGGCGGTCCATTCGCAGCCTGCGATTTCATTCGCCGCGCGACGCCTGAGCGTGTCAGCCGACACAGTGACTTACGACTCTGTATCGCACTGAGGGACGAAGCTGGACCTCTTCCCGCAGAAGCCGAGGGCATTTCGAAATGTCGTCCTAGGGATCCTTCAGAGTATCTTTGCGTCTTGATGCTTAGATTGAATTACGGCAACGCTCGTTCGCGAGCTCGTTCCGCATCTTCCGCTCTGCCTTGCATCGCGTAGAGCCGGGCAAGTTCCAGCCAGTCATCTTTCCGTTCCGGAGCCAGGGTCACGGTTTGTTCTTCAAACGCTATGGCCTGCGACATATTGCCAAGAGCTTCCCATGACATCGCACGACCGTGCGCCAAGGTAGCGTAATAAGGCTTGTGCGGCTCAATCTCGCTTCCCCTGTATTTCTGCATGTTCATCTGCGAGCGGTCGAAGGCATCGAGTGCCTCGCGCGGTTGATTGGCGGAAAGATAATCAAACCCGAGTGACAGAAGAGGCAGGAAGGCCTCATCGGAGGACACGGAAGCCGCGTTCTTCCAGGCTGGAATTGCTGCCTGTACCCGTTGCTCTCGCTCGTAAAGTTGTGCAAGATGCGTCCAACTCGCGGGGTCGGGTTCAAGATTTGCCGAGAGCAGATAGCCCTGTTCTGCGCCGCGCCAGTCTCCCGCTGCCTCCAGAAGACTGGCGCGCGTAAATTGGAGCGAACCGCTATCGGCAAAGATCGCTAAGGCTTTCGAAGTCGCTGCCAGGGCCTCGGGCACTCGTCCCAGAGCAGCTAAAACGGATGCGGCATTGGCCCAGCGATTATATGCTTCGTTATCGGTTCGACTGGGCACAAGAACAGGAATGGGAGCTGTTTCACAGTCGATCTGCAATCGCGACAGCAGATTCTCTGTCGCCGGCGTGCGTCGAACAAAGACGGCGGAGGTCTCATCGAGGTACACCGGGCGCCAGTTCTCACCGGCGCAGAATTGCCGTAAGAGCGGGAAACGATCGACTCCCCAGTAGCGTCCCAAAGGAACGATGATGGCGTTGATTCCGTAGCGTTCCGATTCTTGCTGCCAGTCCACCGAGTCCGGGCCTCTCTGCACTAATTTCGTGCTGCGCAGAATCAGGTCCGTGCCGAAGGGATCTCCGCGTCCATCGACGTAATCCTTGTATTCCGGGCCGAGCCGCCAAACAACGTATCCGCCCTCGTCGTAAGTATTGAATATCTGCCCCGGTATCCTCTCCCGTTCAATGAACGAAGCAGCACCTTCCGGAAACCACCAGCCCCGGCCAGCGCCGAAGGAAGCCATTCCGCTCATCCCGGTCCTTCCCATATACACCCGGTTCGAGACCAGGTCCACCGACCACACGAGTGCCAGTAACACCACGAGGCAGCATGCCGCCCCGGTAAGCATGCCGGAGACCCTGACGTCGTTGATCCTGCTCAGCAGGCTGCTGATTGCAGAGTTGAGAATCGAGCCGGCAATCACCACCACGATCAGCGCGAAAAAGATTAGCAGCCGCTGATGACGGAGGCCCAGGTAGCACGCGCCGCACAGCCAGACGGCCGCTCCGAACTGTCGCCGAAAGACTGCTACAGACGCTGCAACAGCGGCGGCTATCAGCAACACGACGGTCGAATTAAAATTATGAAGCGACAAGCCGGACACAACCGTTAACCAATCCAGCCTGACCGGAGCCCATTCGGCTACCAACTGGTTATGTTCTCCCCCGCTCGCCATCGGGGCCATAAAGCTGAGTGATTTTGCGAACCCTCGCCAGCCCCAGGGATTGAGGAGCACGGCGCCCACGGTGGCCAGGAACCACGGCAATGCGCGGCGCAGGCGATCGATAGCCCGAAGGCGACGTTCCGGCCAGAGCATCTCTGCCGCTTCGAGCAGAAGATATCCGACAAGAAGACCGATCCCTGCGTTGAGCCCCAGGTGTAGATTCACCCATCCCACCATCATCAATGGCAAAAGCCAGAGGCGAGCAGTTCCAGTCTCAAAGTTCTCCCAAAGCAACGAAAGAAAGGCCGCGAACAACACTATGCTGAAGAGTTCGGCGCGTGGGGTGGTGCGGAGAGCAATACGGGGTATGGCAACAATCGTCAGTACCGCGGTTACCCAGGAGCTTTGCCGCAACAGCAGCGCAACGGTTCCCACGCATGCCGCGGTCCCGAGCCAGGAAAGCAGCACATAATTCCCAACAAGATATAGCGCGTAGAAAATAAGCGCTGAACCTACAGGATAAATCCAGGGATGCCCGCCAGCGGTGTAGGAAAAGACGTCGACCGAAGGTATCTGATGATGTTGAACTATCCATCTGCCGGTCGCCAGTTGCCACCCAAGATCCCAGTCCGTCACCGTCCGAAGACCTGCCAGAGTCGCATAGATCAGAGCAACCAAGACTAGCAGGAAGTACCACCACCGCAGCGGTAGATATTGGCCATTGTTACCGCAGCCGAGAGCCAGGGGCACAGGAGCCGGAGAGTCGGGGACTCTTACGCTTCCTGTCTCTAAGAATGCGCTGGAAGTCTCGTGAGTAGAGCTGGGCTTTTCTTGATTCAATTCTCACCACCGTGCATCGCCGTAACCTACTCCCTTCAGGCCGAAAGCATGGCGTAAATATCGGCAAGTTGCCCGGTGCTCAGGCGATTGAACTCCGCGAGGAGCCCGCGGCGCGCTGCTAACCACGTCTCGCGTTATCGCACTCGCAGACTGCGCGGCTTCGCGCCTCAGGCGACTGTCGTCAAACGCAACCGAGGCTTTTAGCTAGACTTCTTCACCCTGGCAATCATCTGTTCAATCTCCGTACGGTGCGGGTTGTCAGGATTGGTTTTGATGAGTCTCTCCCAAAGAACGATTGCGCCCTTTTTATCGCCCTTAATTCGCAGTTTCATCACGCCGAGGTTGAATAATGCATTGGCACATTTGGGATCGAGCTCTAGCGCGTGGTTCAAGTTCTCCATTGCTTTGTCTTCCGCACCGTCCGCGTGATAAACGCTAGCTAAATCGGTATATAAATCCGCGCTTGGTTTCACGTTGATCGCTTGCTGAAAATATCGTTCGGCAACGTCGAACTGATGTCCTTTTGCGTACACGGCGGCAATTTGTGCCATCAGATCCGTATCCGTGGGATTTTGACTCAGCTTCTCCAGCAGCGGCTGGGCAGCTTTATCCGTCATCGACTTGATTTGTTCCGGCGTAACCTGCGTCGTCGTTGCAGGCGCCGTTGTCTTAGCCGTTGTGGCAGGAACTTTAACCGAACCTGGAGCATGAACCAGGCATCCGAAGACGATGCCAACAATCAGGCAAATCAAAGACAGGCCATACGCCTGCGCACTGCTCCACTGCTTGGGGTCACTATTTGGTACGTCCATCCAACTCTCCTTGGGAATATTGCAAATAACACCTGCCCGGCTTGTTTCTTTTACTTCTTCTTCACCAAACCTCCCGTGGCTTTTCCAAGCTGCGCGTTTGAGGTCGTAGCACTTAGCTGAGTCACCGTGCCGTCGTAGTTATGGCTGGACATATGGCAGACGAGAATGCACGTGTTCTTGGTTTTGTTGTAGGCAATCCCGCTCGTCAGTCCGGTGGCATCCAGAGCATTCGGCGCCACTACATTGGTATCGAAGTTAACCAATCTCTCGCCGGTAATGGTTGTCGAGGTGCCGCCCATGCCATGCGCCGTATGGCAGACCGAACAGGAGGCGCCATCGCCAGCAACATGATTCGAGTGATACTGGAAACTGCCGCCGCTTCCGAGTACGTTCGTCAAATCGTGGCACTTTCCGCACAAAGCCCAGGGACCGGGCGCTGCTCCGCCCGCGCTGGTCAATTGGCCGGGGAAGAGGTTGGTGATCGCGCTTCCAGGCCCCCCGAGCGGAAATGCACCCTGATTGACCTGGCTCATTTCGTAGCGACGCTCCAGAATGTGCGGATAAATCGAGCCGTGCGGACCGCTCGGCCCGGCACCTCCAAATTCGCGATTATCGTCGCTGTTGTGACAATCCGTGCAAAAGATCTGCGCTCCCATCTGGCGCCCTTGCGTAGCCCCGTCCTGTTGCCACATTCTCGACAACAAACTCGGCTGAGGGAATGCGGAGGAACTGGCATGAGTCACCGGATGACTCGAAGTGGCGCTGGCCGCAAGCTCCTGAATCACGTTGAACGGATCAGAGGCATAGCTGACAGCCCGTGTGGGAAGATATCCGAACCCCGACGAAGTCGGCTTTCCGGAGCTTGTGCCGTGACAGCGGAAACAACTCTCGTACTGATTCTGGGCTGGAGAGACCGGCGTGATCCCATCGCTTGCCGATATTCCGTTCACCGCGTTTTGAGAGACGCGAATCTGCGGCGGATTCGGAAACGTGCTGCCAACCTGCTGCGCTCCGTGAGGATTATGACAGTCCACACATGTCGAATGGCGATTATTGTTCAGCAATATTGCTTCCGCGGCATCATGAAGGTTAGTACCGGAAGGTAGTGGATGAGCCGCGTATTTCGCAGTTGGCGAGGTCTTTGTAAATTCGGCGTAAACGTTTGACAGCGAGGGAACTATATTCTTGTTGCCATTGTGGCAATTGATGCAATTCTGCGTCGAAGTGTCCATGCTGGAGATCGGCGGAGTAGTTCCACGCAGCAGTCGCGCAGGACTATTTGCATTGTGCTCCACATGGCAACTCCCGCACGAGTTCTGGGCTACCGTCCCATATACCCCAACGTTGGCTGCCGTTAATGTGGAGTTGGAGATCGTCGCATGAATGCTGGTCGGCCATGGTACCAGCGGATTCGGCAAATTGTTCACCGTGCGAGGAGTGGTCCCATGGCATGCCATGCACATCGCTCCGGCCGTATTGTTAAGGACCAGGAAGTTTAACGAGACCGAATCAGTATTCTGCACGTGCGGGTTATGGCAACTCTCGCACTCGACATTTCCGTGAAACAGTTTCACGTGGTTCGTGACATCGCCACTCTGGCCTTGCGCCACACTCGCCACCAAATCCGGTGAGTCTTGCAGATGATTGAAATTGAAAGGATGTGAGGTCTCCATATTGGAGCCCAGAATATCGCCAGGGTTCATTGTGCCTTGCAAGGCAATCTGCCCGTTCGGCACCATCCTCAGCGTTCCCTGCGCAGGTCCAATGGTTCCGTCATGACAACTTAAGCAAAGACTGCTCAGCCCTCCGGTAATTGGCTGCCTCATCGCCTGGTTCGGCATCGTCGTGCTGCTATAAAGCGTGTATGACTGTGAAGAGAAAGTCTGTGCCCACAGTGGTCCCTTACCCGTCCCGGAATGCGGGGCATGGCAATATTGGCACGGAGGAAGCGCCCCGCCTTTGACTGGAGACTGTCCGTTCGGCGACAGGTCGTGTGCTCCCAGGACGTCTCCCGCAAATTGCGCTTGCATCCCGGCAGCTAACACGATCACCACAACGCACGTAAACCAGAACTTCATCTACCGGCAGCCTCCGCCTGCTTCCCATAATAACGAAACACTTGCACGCGGTTATTATTGGAATCCACTACATATATCGTGCTTTCACGATCGATGAACAGACCGGACGGTAGATTGAAAGTGGCTGGCTCCGAACCTTTATTCCCGAAGTAATACAGTAAGTCTCCCTGATCATTAAATACCTGCACGATATTCAAGCCGGCATCGACGACATAGAGGTGACCTTCGCTATCGAAAGCTATGCCTTTTGAGCGGAATGTGCTTCCTAAACCGTCACCAAGTCCACCGACTGAATACTCGAACTTCCCGCTGCGATCAAAGACCTGCACGCGGAAGTTCATCGCATCCACCACTGCAATGTCCCTGCCATGCAAGATGACTTCCGTCGGGAAGTTAAACTCCCCTGGCCGGCTTCCGGGCCCGCCAATCGTCTCCAGGATTCGGCCCTGCATGTCCAGTACAAATACCTTGTGGCGCAGCGTATCAGTCACGTAGATTCGCTGACTGGCCGAATCCACAGCAATCCCCGTCGGCCGCTTGAAGAAACCCTCGCCGCCTCGCAGGCCGCCGATGATGCGCTTGAACTTGCCGTTGGAGTCGAAGACGAAGATTCTTCCCGATTCTGACTCAGTCACGTAGAAGTTATCCTGGGCGTCTACCGCGACGCATTGCGGCGATCGCAACGTATTCTCGTCTTTGTCCCGGCGAGTCACAAATTTGTACTTATGCTGGGCAAAGTCATAAATATGAATGCCCATCGCTCCCGGATCGGTAACGATCGCTCTTCCCCGCGAATCAATAGCTATGCTATATGGGCGCAACATGCGGTGTCTGGTTGGTTCTCCAATCGCAGCGTCGAGAAGTTTGGTCCAAAAACCGCGTTTCTTGCCCACATCCTGATCCGTCTCAAAGATGCGCTCAAACGTCAACTTGCGGCCGCCTTCCAGCAACAGGTCCGGCGGATGTTGAACTGGTTTCTCTTCTTCTTTGACGTGCGATGCCTGGGAAAGTAACGAGAGATTCAGCGTGAGCATCAAAAATAGGCACCCATGGGTGCAGAATGCTTTTATCCAGCGCCTTAGAAGAAATTGAACCATCTCTGAATTCCGAAGTAATACGACGAAAAAGTCGCCGGTGTCGTACCCGCCGTGGCCGTCCCTATGCCCTGCATCAGGCGCGTGATCCCTGCACTCACGAACAGCTTCCGCAATTGATACTGCGTGTATACCGACAGCGTCTTCGCCGATCCTGTCGAGAACAGCGAGGGGCCAACCGTCGTGTCTTTCGATACTCCATATGTCGCAACCAGCGACATATGCTCGATAGGATTCGCCGAAGCGCTGAATCCGTACGATGTTCCGCTTGCCAACAGATACTGGTTGCCGCTGAGCACGGGAAGAATTGTGACTGGTGCTGTTACCAGTCCGGTGGGCGTAATCAGCGCCGTCCCGGAGGATTTACCATAGTTGCCGGTGAATGCGTAAGAGCGGTATTGCAGGCTGCTGCTGTAACCCTCCGAGTGACTGCTTGATCCTTCTATTTGCCCCAGGCCGGTGTGATACCCGCTAAAGCTGTTGTTCCAGCGTAGATGCCTTGTGAATACGTGCCGCGCCCAAGCCATGTAAGTATAATTGGAAGTGACCCTGTCCACTAATACCGTTTGCACGTTCTGGCTGTAGCCGAAGTTTCCTCCGACGTCGGTCGATCTCTTGATCACCCGATCGAAGTTCAGTCCCGTGGTCAGCCCCGTCCCCTGGTGCCCGTCCTCCGTCGATTGATCGTTTACCCCGCCATAGAGCGTGAAGGAGCCGAGGAATGGCTTCAGGAAGTTGTAATTTACGACCGCGCTGAAATGATTCACCGCCAGGCTCTGTCCATAAATTTCCTGCTGCACATGCGTTACTGAGAACGAAGCATTCAGATTTTTATAAATCGACAGCGAGTCAAAGTTGTACATGCTCAACTGACGGCTCTGGGCGCCGAGATTCACCGGAGACGCAACGCTCCCGGCCGTCGCCAGTTGCTGCTCCACCTCTCCCGCCAGGCTTGAATCGTATTCTATGCCAAACGTACTGCTCAGACGCTTCACCGGTACAAAGCTCGCACTTCCGGAAAACGTGCTGTTTGACGACGATACGCTCGTGCCTCCGCTGGTGCCTGTAACCGTCGAGTAGCCGTAGGTAAACGAGGTCATGCCCTGCAGGGGAAGCCGGTGAGACGCTAGCAACGTCAGCGATTTTGTTGACTCGTCGTTCCCGTCGCTCTCTCCGTTCAGCAGCGTCGGCAGATGGGTATTCACATGAATATCGGTGAAGTGACCCGACGTGCTCCAGCCTCGAAAACGGTAGCTGCTCTGCATGTTCAAACTTTCCGTACTCGTCTCGTCCTGCTCGCTTGTACCGAAAAGAGAGGAATTCGAGTGCTGGTCTGAGAATTGCACACTCAACGGAGGCAACCCGGGCACAACCTCCGCCCAGCCGATACCAAAGCCCGTCGAATCTCCGTGAGTGCTATAGCCCGGAAGCCCCGGCAGACCGTAGATGCCGCTGCTATTGAAGGACTTCGAAAACGAAACCGAGCCCGGAAAATGACTGCCTCCGAAGATACCCACGCCCGCACTAATGCTGGACGCATCGGTGATCGAACCATTGCCGGAGTTCGCCTGCGAGCGGTTCAAAAAAAATAACGAGTGGAAGTTGATGAAATTGGGATTGTAATACGAGCCGTTCAGGTCGGCTTGGCCATTCAGTCCGATGCTGTGATCCGAGGATTGGGCGTTTCCAAAGTCCGCGTTGTAACCCACACCGACATTTCCATTCAGCCCGAGAGTCACAAGGTCGCCGACTTTCGTCTGTGTCCACACTGGTATGGCGAAAAGCATCCATGCCAGAAATACGCCCGCGTTTTGCTTGCGACTGCTCACTCGGTTCCTAATGCAGGAGGTGCCGCCGGATTTTCGCGCACGTTTCCTCCGCGCGGTCTCCCCTGCGTTCTCGGTTTACAGCACTTGAATCTTCGCGTTCTGGTGCAGTTGTTTATCAAGCTCCACGCGTAAGCGCTCGTACTTTTCCTTATGCAGGTTACTCATCAGCTCTGCCTTTGCCGTCAGGAAGCTGGTCCTGCCGGCCGCGGTGTGCGAGATCAAACGGATGATCGTGTACGCAGTGCCCAACGGAACCAACTCGCTCACCTGCCCCGGCTTCAACCCGGCCAGTACCTTCACTACCTCGAGTGGAAGGCTCTCTTTCTGGACGGCTTTCCGCGCGCCCATATTCACATGGAAGTCGTCTTCCGAGACTTGTTCGGCCAGCAGTCCGAAGTCCTTGAAGCTATTGGTAGCCTTGGCTTGCTTGTAGATCGCATCGGCGCGGGTATGCGCTTCCTGCAGCGTATCGGGATTCGCCTTCGCTGGCGGCACAATCGAAATCGTCTGGAAATCAAACATCTCGCCGTGGTCGAATTTCTTGGCGTTTTTCTCGTAATAGAGGCGCGCTTCGCTCAGCGTCACCACTGACTTCGCGTCCACCTCATTCTTCAGCATCGCCTCAATCAGCAGCGAGCGCTTGATCTTCTGCCGCAGCTCCGCCTCTGATCCGTTCATCTCCACTTTTAAATAGGCGTTGTATTCTGCCTGGCTGTTGAACTGGCGCCGGAACTTCTGCAGGTCGCGCGCAACGCGCTCCGGCGCAATCGTCATCTTGCGACGCTGTGCCTCCTGGTACACCAGCTCCTCAAAGATGATCATCTGCAGCGCGCCGCGCCGGATCTCCGGCTCCTGCTTCTTCGGGAAGCCGTTGTGCAGGCGTGCATACGGGAACAGGTCGTACATCTCCCGCAGCAGATCCCGGTCGGTCAGTTCGGTGCTGTTGATCCGCACCACTGGCTTGCCGGTTACCTGCGCTCCGGCGGCCATCTGCGGTGCTGCCTCTGCGGATTGCTTCGCTGGAAGAGAGGAAGCATGGGAGGCAACCAACTGCGCGCTGCCATAGGAGGCCACTAGCAAAAGGAAAAGTGCGATTGTGAACTGGCGTTTCATCAAAACTCGCTTGATCTTTCTAGATTTGAAATGTTTTCAAAAAAAGGGGGAGAAAAACTGCTCTCCCCCAGGCTTCCGACAAACCACAAACTAGAACGTGGTCGGCAGGGTTCCGCCGTTGGCTTCGTTCGACTCGCCAAAGTGGCATTGGCGGCAGAACTGGGTGGTGCTGTTGGCAGACGTCGGGTGAACCGAAACGTCGTTCACGTTGTAAGGACCGTTCACGAAGAAGAACTTCGCGTAGGTCTTGCCGCCGCCATCGGCCGCAATCGGGTTGGTCGCCGAGGACGTGTAAACGTTCATGACGTGCTGATCGTGGCAGGTGGTGCAGACCACGTACGGCGCTCCGGTCGCGGTGATCGGGGTCGGGAAGCTGTGTGCGCCCTTCTGCAGTGCGGGAGCTCCGTAGGAGGTGACGAACTGCGCATACTGACCGGCAGCGGTAACGCTGGTAACGGCCGTCGAGCTGACCGCGAAGGTCAAGCCGTTGGCTGCATCATTATAGAAGCTACCCAGAACAGCGTTGATCGTGGCAACCTCGCCCACCGGGTGGTCGTTGTTGTACACGCCAGCGCCAGTTCCATCGGCGCCGAGCAGGGTCGGGATCTTGGCCGAGCCGTAGGAAGACGGCAGGGCGTTGATCTGCTGCTCATAAGCCTGGTTCTGCATCATCGCGCCCTTGGCGACGTTGCCGTCGTGGCAGGCGAGGCACATCAGAATTCCACGGACATCGCTGATCTGCTGAGAGGTCATGCTGGCCAGGGTGGTGCCGGCTGCGGGTGCAGTCAGGATGTAGCTGGTGCGAGGAGCAACGTTGCTGACGTCGCTGAAGTTGAACGTCTGGCCGTAGAGAGGACCAAGGTCCTGTGCGAACAGGGCGTTCTCACCGGTCTGGGTGTCGGTAACTGTACCGCTGATCTTGTTACCGCCAGCGCCCCAGGCGCCGCTGTGAGGCGCGTGGCAGCCTGCGCAGCCACGACCGTAGTTGTTGTGCGCGCCCAAGACGTCGATCGCGGGAGCGACGCCATTACCGGTGCCGGTCGTCATTTTGACGGCGCCCGCTGTTACTTGAGCGAACGAAAGGCCGGCGATCAGAACGACTGCCAGCAGGATGAACATTACTTTCTTCATGACAAAACCTCCTGATTTGAACCAATACAGCAACTGCATACGAAACGGTGGCACTGCCAATCATTTCGCTTTTTGTATCCTCCGCGAGATACCTCGTGGAGTGAACAAACCCTTTTGCGGCCTACAGACCGCAGAAACTCATCACTTGCTGGGCTCCGTCTTTTCTCCCAGCTTGGCCGATGCAGCCGAACTGCTGCCGGCCTGTTTTGCCTTCTTCTCCGCCTCACGACGGTCAAACTCCGTCTTCGCCTCTGCCTGGGTCACGTAGCGGAACTCTTGCACACGTCCCGGAAAGACCTCCGTGGTAAAGACGCGGTTCGTTTTATCAATCGCGATCCCCTGCAACCCGGAGAACTGCCCGGGAAGCTTGCCCTGGGCTGAGCCGATAAACATCAGTAGCTCACCTTCCGAACTGAACAACTGAATCCGGTTCTGCATCGAATCGGTTACCCAGATATGGCCATCCGTGTCGACCGCCACGCCCTTCGGCATCGCGAAATAACCCGGCCCGTCGCCACGCTTACCGAATGTGCGAATGAAGTTTCCGTCCGCATCGAAGATCTCGATTCTAGCGTTCAGCATATCGGCCACGTATACGTTGCCCTCTTTATCCACGGCAACACCGGTCGGCTTGGAAAAATCCCCCGGCTTGGACGAGGTGTGCTTCGTGCCGGGCGTCCCGATTTTCCGGATCAGGTTGAAGTTGTCGGCGTCGTATACCAAAACTTGATCCAGCCCGATATCGGCGACGTAGAGGAATCGGTTCTCGGTATCGATGGCAAGTCCCGTCGGGTTTACCATTCCTTCCCGAAGCACGCTCTCCTGGCGATGATTGGCCCCGAAAATCAGGACCGCATGAGACTGCGAATCCGCCACGAATAGCTTGTCGGAGTCATCGACCGCCAGCCCCATAATCATCGCGAAATTCGCGTGCCGGCCATTCATGATCATCTCCGTGTCATGGGTTTCCGGATCGAAGATGAAAATGGCGCCAACCTTACTGTCGGCAACGTACAGCTTGCCCTTGGAATCAACCGCCAGCCCATGCGGCTCGCCCAGAAAGAAGTGGTTCTTCAGAGGATCATCACCTTTGTTGGCGGTGGTTCCAGCCAGACGATCCATCCAGGCATTCTTGCTCTTCGCGGGCTTCGCGTTAAAATCCGGAAGCTTCTCCCCGGCGAAGTAGTCAAGATACTTCACGCGAGCAACATTGGGCGGCTGCGGCCAAACGATCTTTGATTTATCGATCCCTTCCAACGCCGAGACGACTTTCTCCGGCTCGTTCGACTTCTTCTTCTTGTCGGCGCCAAAGACCAGAGATGGGATCGCCAGAGTAACAAGCAGCAGCAGAACCAACCCCATCTCCGCGATCTGTATCGATTTTTGTTGGCGCTCGACCATACTGATATGTTCCTTTACCACGCTATTCAAAGCTTTACTAAACACTGCATTCCCTCATCGCTACTTTTGCAGGCGGGTGTGGCAACCTGCACAGAATAAGGAGTCATTCGCCTGATCCTTCACCAGCAAATCCGGCTGAGCCGAGGAGTGCGGCTGATGGCAAGTCATGCAATTGATCGCAGTCTGAACCTTGGTCATATTTGCCGGGTCCATCACATCCGAAACCGGATGTCCATCCACCGGGTGTCCCAGGTTGTACTTCAACGGCAACACCGGAACTTTGGCGAAGTAATTCTCGGGCAGTTTCACCTTGCCGTCGAAGATCGTCACCAAATGGTCGTCCGCCAGTTTCGCGGGCTTCGCGTCCGGTCCATGACACTCCAGGCAAAGTTTGTTCGGAGCCGCGGTGCGCAACAGGTGAAGATTGTCGCCCCCGTGCGGCTCGTGACAGATAAAGCAGCCCTGTTCGAACACCGGCTGGTGAATATGGAGCTTGTTGTGCTGCTCGGCCTGGTCGGTATGGCAGCCAAGACAGACATTCACCGGATCCGGCTTCTGGAAGCCCGGCGAGTTACCGGCGTGCGGATTGTGGCAGTCCGTGCAATCGCCAGCCGCACCCGGATGCTGAACCTTTGCCTTCTCGATCTGTTCCTGCTTGTCGGCGTGGCAGGTGACGCAAACATCCTTCGCGCTGGCCGCCGTCAGCACAACCTTGCCGTCCTTCGCCGGCTGATGGCAGGAATCGCACTGCCCACCGGCAAATGGCGCATGGGTGAACTTGGCCATCAGTTTCTTCTGCGAAGACTGGTGTGGATCATGGCAGGTCAGGCAGTCCGCCTTCTCGAACGGCTGACCCTGGTGCGCCTTGATAAGAGCCGCATCCTTCGGATCGTGGCAGTCAATACAGAGCGCCGGTGCATCCTTGGTCAGATGGAAATCAAACTCGCGCTTGCCACGCTCGCCCGTTTTGTGCGTGACATGGCAGGTGTCGCAGCCCATATCGAGCGCGGCGTGACGGCTGCCGTCCTTGGGAGTGTCCGTCCCGATCTTGTGGCAGCTCAGACACAAATTCGCATCCTTGCTGTCGCCAGTCTCCGGCTTAAGCAGTTGGTTCTTGCTGTCGGCCGTATGGGGATCGTGACACTTAATGCAGTCGCGAACCGCCGGGGGATGAACCTTACCTTTAATATCTGCGGCCTTTTTGTCGGCATGGCAGGTGATGCACAGAGCGGCTGTCGTAGGGGTGAGAAGTTTAGTGCGGGTTATATCTTTATTAACGCGGATTTCATGGCAGCTTGTGCAGCCCATGGCAATCGCCGAATGGACCGATTTGCCTTTGGTCTTATCTTCATGACACTGAGCGCAGGTAGCTGGATCCTGCTTGGGATCAAGCGGCACCGGGTGAACCCCCGCCCACGCCGCACAACCGAGCAGAATTACCAGAACCAACCGCGCGACTGATTTTACTGCCTTATTCACAACTACCTCTCGCCCACTACACAGCAATTGTTTCGCCGTTGTTACAGGACCGAGTAGATTTCACCCATTCCGAACAGAACTGTTGCAAACAAAGCAGATACTTCACTGCTGTGGCATTCGCGCCAGTCCGCGAAACCCGGCCGCACCAGAATGTCGGGGGCAGTGCTGCGGCTTCTAACGCAGACGGATATCGCTTGGTGGTGAAATTCCCCACATCGGCAGGTGTGGCTCATCTTGCTATGGATTTGATCCACTTCGCCGGTGCACGACCGCCGCTTCATCCCAGCATCGGCGCCGCCGCCTATGGCGGAGCTATCGCCAACTATCATGCAAGCGGCGCACTTTATGAGGGTTGTCGCACCCTACTGCCCAACGCCGGCGTTCGCAGGTGCTTGAATTCGCCTCTTGGGGATGTACTTGGTCGGGTTTGGCGACACTAGGGCGCAAATTGGGAGGAGTCAATCCGGATTGTGATGATCCGTCCCGGCTTCACCACGATGACTTGGTCGTGCTATTGAGTTCCTTCAAACGAAAGGCGAATGTGATGTTCGCCCGGCACAACATCCAGAATACCCACACTTTTATCCGCGCCAATAGCCCTACCCACCTGTCCATCGAGAGCTGCCCAGAGTGACTTAACATCGGGGAAGATTGCGCACCTCTGAGGGAATTACCACAGAGGCTGTTTGCGGTTTGCCCTGAACTGCCGCAGAAAATGAATGGCCGCGGGAGTGCAACAACAGTGGAAAGGGGGAGAATTCTGGCGTGCTACGATTGCGCATTCCTCGATCCATCTTGGGCGTATTAACCGCGCTGATCGTTCTGCCCGTCGCCATTCTCGCGCAAAGCGGGAGTGTCACGGTCGCTGTCACACCCACGGGCAAATCGGTCGAACTTCTAAAGATGTTCCAGTCGGATTCAGACGTGGAACTTGTGCGCACACCATGCCAGCATCTCCGCGACATGTTCGATCACTCCGGCGAGGGGCACGATCTTGTAGGCGAGCGAGAAGCCGCCTGCGATCGGGTTCTCGATATCGTTGCCGGCCCGCCCATGCCTGAGACGAATGCCACCTCCTTCATTCGCGGCGCCAGGATTACAACCGATTCGCGCGATCGTATAGTGGTCACCGAACCAGAAAAACGAACCGTCCACATCCTCGACTTTTACGCCAGAAAATACATCCGAATTGACGGGAATAAAGATGAGCGCCTGCTCTATCCTTTCGGAGTCGCCGTGGGCCCTGACGATAGTATTTACGTCACAGATCTGAAGCGGGGAATGGTCCTGGTCTATAACGCCGAGGGAAAATTCAAGCGATACATAGGCAATTTCAAGGGAGAAGCAGGCTTCGATCGGCCGACGTCCATTGCCGTCGACCGGGATACCGGGCGCATTTATCTCGTCGATAGCACGCGCCACCTCGTCTTCATATTCGACCGTGATGGCAGGACTATTACCCATATCGGAAAGCGTGGCGGCGGCAGCGGTCCCTCTGAGTTCCGTCTGCCCACGGAACTCGTCCTCCACGGCGGTGAGCTTTTTGTGTTGGATACGCAAAACGAACGCATCCAGGTCTTTGACCTCGACGGCCACTATAAACGTGAATTCAAGCCTCGCGGCATGAGTGCCGTTTCCGCGAAAGGAATCGCTGTTGACGCCGAAGGTCTGATCTACGTCCTGTTTGATATCGGCGCGGTGGAAGTTTTCAGTCCCAATGGCGTGCGGTTATTCCACTTTGGACATTACGGAACCGACGCGGGTGAGTTCCTTCAATCGCAAGGAATCTACATCGATTCAGCCGATCGAGTTTTCGTCACTGATACGGGAAACGGTCGCGTGCAGATCTTTCAGATCACGAACGGAACGAAGACAGCCTCGCAATAGCTCCCGGTCACCCGGGCGAGACTATGGTGCAATACTTAAGTTGTTGAAAGTTCAATTTGTTCTCAGTGGATGAGTGGACCGGCACCGTCGCCTGTTCTCATCGGGGGAAACTATGCCGTCCAGGGTTCTTCACGCTCCGGCATCACAAGAGCACCACAATTCGTCCACTGTCGCCGCACGAGCCTGGTGGTCGGTGGATGAGCAACTCCATCTGCCTGTCGCGCTGCTGCTGCTCTTCGCGTCGGCAGGTTTATTCGCCAAGGCTTGGTGGGGCCACTGGTTTTACATGGCGATCTTTTCGGGTGGTGCCGTGGTCATCGTATGCGCTTGGCTTCGGACCAGTCTTGCTTCGCCCTTGAATTTGCTGTCGGCCTCGATTTTGCTTTTTTATAACTCGGATTTGCCTGGAAGACTGGTTCCATTCCTTACCCTCAGTCGAACCCAGGCCACCTATGACTCTTTCCTCTCCTTTGCGGACAGAAGTTTTGGTTTTTTCCCAAGCATCCTGGTCTATAACTGGGTGAGCCAAGTTCCCCATCTTGATCAGTTCTTCTTTGGTGTTTACATGGCTCTGTCCATAGCCATGGGAGCCTGCTTTGCCGCCCATATCCGGCAAGGACAGCCGCCCTGGAAGATTGCGCTGGTATTGTCGGTTACGGCGACGATCGGAGTGCTCTGTTACAGCCTACTTCCCGCTTGCGGGCCGCTCATGTTGCTCGGCCCTCATAACTTCACTCACGGAGATTCTTTTGCTGCCGGCACCCCGCCCGCACTCGTGCCGCTGGCGGCAAAGTATCCACGCAACGCCGTGCCGTCTCTGCACATGACGTGGGCTCTCCTGGTACTGTGGATCAGTCGAGACCTGAAACGCGGGAGTTGGCTGGCTGCGATCTTCGCCTGCCTGACGGCAATCGCGACACTTTCCACGGGTGAGCACTACCTTCTCGACTTGGTAGTGGCTTTTCCGTTTGCCCTGGCGATTTGGACCCTGTGCATTGGAAATGTTCCCCTGGCACACCCTCGACGCACCTTGACCTTCGCCGGAGCGGTTTGCGCATACCTCGCGTGGATTTCCGCGATCCGATTTTCCCCGGCGCTTTTCTATGCCTCTCCCGTGATCCCTTGGGGCGCATCGCTTGCAACCGTGGCCGGAACTCTATATGTGATTTATTCCCAGCCCGTCATTGCCTTCAGGAACGCGGTTGTCTAAATCGCGGGCAATTTTTTTGAATCTGCTGCGGGAACTCTTCGCCCTCAGCGATGGTATGTAAGTCTGATGTTTCTGCTGCAAATCTCAAGTGAGTTTCAACGGTCGGTACGGCAGTGCCTAACGGTCCAATTCTGATCTATTTGGCAGCCATAGAGTGCGTAGCGGAACCGCAAGCAGTCGCGCGCACCAGCGGGGTTGCAAGCAGGCTGGGTCTGGTCCAAACCCAGCTATCCTTATCCTGCCAGACGGGGTCTGCGTCGGTTGCCACGAGTACGTTTACTTGAAACTCATCGCAAAAAGCATTTAGGTTTAATTTCCGGGCTTTATCCGGAGAATTAAAGGCCGAGGCAATACGCGGAAATGCCTTCCTGCAGTTTTGAACGTCGCCGCCAAAGGCGCTGGCACAAAACGCATCGCCCATCACCGCCTGTCGCGCTGAATACAAATGAGCGGTCAGGGCCTCATCCCTCACTGGGTTGTATTGGACCAATGCCGTGGATGGAGTGAGTTTACTCAGGCGGCTGAATCCCTCACGCAGCCAGTACGTGCGCTCGCCAAAACCTGGGGTGCCGAGAAAACGTTCGCTGCGCGTCAACTTTCCGGCGTCGGCCAGCGGTGCGTAACAGCGCAACGCGACGAGTTGGTAGGCAGTCCCCGCCACACCAAGCACGAGAGTGAAAACCAACGAACTTTTGATCCACCGGGCATGCAAGTCCTTCTGTGCGGCGGCATCGTTTCGAAAAAAAACATCGTAAACAAATGGTGCAGACAATATCAGGAGTGCGAACTGGACGACTAACATTCCCCGGATTCCAAGGTCGTTTACACCACTCGAATCCGACTTCACGACACTCATCGTCAGCAGACAGACGACAAGCATCATCCACATCATGCGGTGCTGCCTGCTCAGCGGGGCACCTCTTCCCATACCCCATCGAAAGCACCGCAACATAACCAGGGCAAAGAATCCAAATTCGAAGATGTACACAATCAGAAGCACCGGCAACTTTGAAAGCTCGAGCAGAATTGAGTCGTGCATGCCCAACTTGCCGAGAAGGTGGAGAGCCACGGGAAAATCACGAATCGCAAAATAAGCGAACCGTTCACCGGGATCGGAATTCAAACCTGTGTCGATGTGCTTTGAGAGCAAATCCTGCAAGTACGGCCAGGAGAGTACCAAGGTAAACGCGGCCGTCGCGAGGTAGGTGGCAACGGTCTTTATTCTCTTTTGCCGAAGCACCATCAGCGTCCAGAGAATCGCAAAGACGGCGAAAGAAAACGTCACGTAAACGGAGAGGCCGGCTGCACTGGCAAAAGCAACTCCGGATATCACCGCAGCCCAAATTCTCTGGCGAAGTGGATTGTCCTCGTCAATGGTTGAGAATACGAGCAGCCCCGCCATGCACGCAGTGAGCGACGCCACGTGGTGCGGCACCCACAACAGCGAACCCACCCAGGAGGTGATTTGATTCGGGTCCCACCATTCCATGTCCGGGGACAAAACATGATCGTGGAAGGCGATTGCGGCATAAGGAATCAGATCCAGACCGGTGACCGTAAGCAGCGCAATCCCGATCACGGATTTCCTGCGAAGAGATTCTGTCTGACCGAGAAAATACTTAAGGAAAAGAGGAATGGTGGAAGCCAACCCAAGGCCGCTCCAGAAGACGCTGGCGTTAAGGCAGCCCCTGGCGCCAATCCCAAACAGTTGCATCGGCAAGGCGCACACCACGTACCAATAGTAAAAATAACGAAGAACGGGAACCTTCCCCACGCCGTAGAAGGGGTTCAGGGGTGGAACTCCGTTCCTTGCCGCCGCCTCGACGAACGGCACGCGTACCGAGTGATCAAAGGCTATGAAACTTACGTAGAGACGGTGCCCTATCTGCAAATCGGCCAGCGAGAGCTGCACTACCAGGAACCACGCCAGCATCATGCAGAGAAGCAGCCATGTGCTGCGGTGAAGGCCGGAAAAGAACTCTCTCCACCGCGGGAGTTGCTCCAGAAGCGTTGACAGTGCAGTCACAGCAAGCAAGAGAAAAACCGCGAGCGTGATCTTGTAAGAAAAAAACCTTGTCAAAAGAACTGCCAGAATCGGAGTGGCGGCAATGGAAAGCGTAACGCTAAACAGAGTCTTCTCGGCGGCCGAGCGGCTGCGGATGCCGAACACATTGCTGGCCAGCCCTAGGAGATATCCGGAAGGAAGAAGAAACAATGCGAACGCAAAGGTCGCGAACGTAGTCTGCATCAAATCGGCGACCGTAAAGTTTTGCATTTAACCTTTCCGATTTCGATTTGCCTGCACAGTATCTAGTTCGCACAACCTTCGTCAACGACCAAACCCGCGGAATCATCCGCGGGTTCCAGATCGTGACTGATCCCGTCATAAGAACTGGCAGGATAAAGCATTACATAGCTGGCTTGTCGGTCTTCTGGCCGGGTTTGATGTTGGCGTGCTTCTTGGCCTGCGCCATATACATCCGGACCTTGTCGGCCTGCTCGTAATTGGGATTCTGTTTCAGCAGCAACTCCCAATCCGCAACGGCGCCATTCACGTCCATCTTCGCTTGCCACTTCACAATGCCGCGGTTAAACAGTGCGTTGCTGTTCTTGGGATCGTCCTTCAGGGCGCGATCAAACTCAGCGATGGCGCGATCAGGGTCGTTGTTGTAGAACAGCGCAGTCGCCATATCCGTCCGTACCGCCGCGTTCTTCGGGGCAATCGCCAGAGCTTTCTGGTAGTACTCAATTGCGGTTGGAAAGACCTGTGCGTCGTAATACATATTGCCAATCTGTGCAATCAGGGCTGGGTCATTCGGCTTTGAATTGAGCTGTTCAATGAGCGGGGCTGCCTGCTTGTCCGCCATTGCCTTCAACTGCTCCGGCGAAGGCATCTGCTGTCCCTGTCCCATGCCTACCGACGGCATACCTTGTTGCTGATCAGTCGCGACCGCGGCCGGTGCGGGAGTGCTGCTGCCACCCATTGAGCCACGCAACAGATAGCCCACCGCGCATCCTATCACCAGGCAAAGCACTGCCATGATGTATGCCTGCGTGCTCGTCCAACCCTGAGAGCTGCTGCTCCCGTTTGTTTCTGCCATATGTCCGTCCTTAAATTGATTTGTGGCAAGCACGGCTCGCCCTGTGGCCAGATGCGTTGCCTCCAAGTGAATTAATACTATTCCCTTTCGCAGCAGACGTCAGCGTGATGTCCAGACGGAGATCGTGGTTTCACCTTTCCATTCTAGCCTAACGCACGAATCGCCACTCACCATACCTTCCTGGTGCACTGACGGCGGAAAAGTCAGCATTCTGCCAGCGGCAAATGTATAGCGGCATAGGCTCAAAATGGCTACCACGCAGCACGTCCCGCCCATGAGGAACATGTCATCCAGCGAGCTCTGCTTGCAATTGCTTGCGGATTCGGGAGGACACCGTTGTAGCGGCGGGTGCGGGAAGCAGAGAGAGTCCTTCCTTTGCCGTCGCGCGAGCTTGTTCATTTTGCCCAGCGGCGCGATAGGCGTGCGCGAGAGTGAGAAGGAATTCCGGCTCCTGATGATGGCTGATCAGCACCATGCGCTCAGCGCATCTCACGGCCAACTGAGGATCGCGAAGCTGTTCCGGCTTGACGATGGTCAAGCCTTTTGCAACCGAGTCGAGATCAAAGCCCTGCGCATTTTGTTCCTTTGCCACAGCCTTCAGGATGGCGAGTCCTTTCATGGCCGACTCTAATGCTTCCTGTGTCCGATGGAGTGCTGTTTGTTGAATACTCATGCGTACCAGGAGCAGTCCCAGCGTGGATCGCCAGTATAGGTGGTCTGGTTTCATCTGGAGGAGGTGTTCGGTGAGAGAGCGCGCTTCTGATAAGGCTCGCAATGCGCTGGCGGCATCAGCTATTCGATCCGCCTTTTCCTCAGTGAAAACCCCTTCCGCGCGATCCTCAAAACATTCTGCTTCGTTTTCCAGGATGGAAAGCAAGTCGTTCGCGGCGCGAGTGTCGTTGGGGTCGGCGACGAGGAAAGGTTGGTCTATGGCTTTGGAATTTTCCAGATAGATCAGGGCCTCCTTATATCTTCCGACCTCTTTCAGTGCCAGGCCATTCTTGCTGAGAAAGTTCGCCAGGGTGCGCTGGTTCGGCAGGGTTTTTCTGGTCTCCTCGGGGAGGGCGTTCATTGCCTTGATCGCATAGCTATAGTCCAACAGAGCTGCTGCTGGATCGGTTTCGAGCTCGATATTGGCGATTTTTGCATGATTCACCGCAATTCCGCGCAATGCACGGGAGAAGCCAGGGTCAATCTGGACAATTCGTTCGTCAAGCTCCAACGATTTATGAAATGCCACCAGGGCGCCCGCCGGATCACTCAAACTTGCCATGCCACTCTGTCCCAGTTCGTCGCCAAGGCCCCCGTAGGCGGTAGCCGCGTCCATCAGTGCATCAACTTTTGCACCAGGCTGGGATGCCAGTTTCTCGTAGGTCGCCGCTGCGGAACGCATCGTCGAGACTGCTTCCTGCGTTCCGCCCATCCCGAAAAGCACTTCGCTGCGCGACTGCTGAGCCCACGCCAGAACGTGTTCAGCGACGGCATTTCCCGGCTGCTGCCGAACGATGGTAGCGGTGATGGAGAGAGCCTTGTCTAAACTGGTGAGCGCGCCCTGCGCATCACCGATGTTCTGGTCGTAGGGATTGCCTTGCACATTGGCGAGTCTGATATAGGCATTCGCGAGGTCGAGTTGCATCGGTGGATCGCCGGAGACATCTTGCGCAGCGCGGTCAAGATGCTCCAAGACCGTTCCCACCAATAGCTTCTGGGCAGGAGTTGAGCCGGGGAGATTTTGGATGGCCTCGTCAATTTCTGAAAGCAAACTATTGCTAAGCCTGCGCAAGTCTTCCGCGCGGGCCTCGGCCCGGCGACGCTGGACATTTGCAATGTGGGCCTGCCACATGATTCCGCCGGCCCCAATCATTACAGTGATGAACAGCAGCGCTGAGGCGGCAAGAGCAAGCTTGTTTCGGCGGGCAAACTTGAGGGCATGATAGCGGAAACTGCCCTGATGTGCTGCCACCGGACGACCGTCCAGATACGCCTGCAGATCAGCAATCAGCCGATCGACGCTGGCATAGCGTTCTTCCGGTTCTTTGCGGAGAGCTTTCAGGATGATGGAGTCGATGTCGGAGTCCAACTTGCCGTGAATACACCGCTCACTCGGCCTTGGCGGCTGCTCTTCGCAGATCACGCGCACCATTTCAGCAGTAGTGAATTCCTTCAATACATAGGGAGGTACGCCGGTGACAAGAAGAAAGAGAAGCACTCCGAGGGAGTAGATGTCTGATGCGGTCGAGATCGGGTGTCCTAACACCTGCTCAGGACTGGCGTATTGCGGCGTAAAAGAATGGAAACCCTGTCGAGTAAATTCGCCTTCCACCGCAGCATCGACAGGAGTGAGTAGCTTGGCGGTGCCAAAGTCGAGAAGTTTCGGTGTGCCATCTTCCAGAACGACAATATTGTCGGGCTTCAAGTCCCGATGGACCACAAGGTTCTGGTGCGCGAAGCGAACCGCGGTACACACCAATATAAAAAGTTCAATGCGTTCACGAATTGAGAGATTGTGTTGCGAGCAGTATCGCTGAATTGGCAAGCCATTGGCGTACTCCATTGCTAGGTAGAGTTCGCCGTCCTCGCTGACACCGCCATCCAGCATCCGTGCAATATTGGGATGGCTGAGCCTTGCCAGAATCTGGCGCTCCTGACGGAATCGCTCCCGGAAGAGGTCCGTCAGAAATGGCAGGTCAATCAGCTTGATGGCTACTTGCTGCTCGAATTGCCCATCGGCACGATGTGCGAGATACACGGCCCCCATGCCGCCGCGCCCAACCAGCCGGTCCAACTCATATGGCCCGACACGCCTTCCAGCGGACGAAATCTCCGAGGCTCTCTCCCCTTCCGCCCGGCAGTTTGCTGTTACGTGCTCCTCCATCTCGGAGGCTTCTAGCAGCGAACGGACTTCCTCCAACAGCTTCTCGTCGCCTTTGCACATCGCCTCCAGCAGCGCCGGTCGAAGTGATTCCGGTGTTGCCAGTGCTTCGTGAAAGACAGCTTCGATGCGCCGTAGGAATTCGGTCGAGACGTTCATCGAGACCTCTGGGTGGCTGAGAGCCGCCCTTGTTAGAGACTGCGAGAACCGCCGCTAAACTGACTCAGGATTCAGATGAACTTCCAGCAGCCTTTGAGACCTCATTGAGATAAAGGCGCCGGTACAACCAACTCTTAATGAATTTCAAGTCGCGATCGACCGTAGCTTTGGACACCTGCATTAGAGCAGCGGTTTCTTCCGCGGTGCAGCCAAGGAAGTACCGCAGTTCAATGAGTTGTACCTTGTAAGGATCTATCTCGTTCAGGTCATCCAACGCGCGATTCAGATCGATCAGCGACTCGCTCCCGATTCTGACCCAGGGAATCTCCTGGTTCAGGGGAACGTGCTGGGCGCCGCCGCCTCGTTTTTGCGCGTAGGTGCTCCGCGCGTGATCGGTCAGAATCATGCGCATGACTTTGGCAGCGAACGTATAGAAGTGAGCGCGATCTGTCCAGTCAGCTTTCTTCTGGCCGATCAGGCGCATACATACCTCGTCGACCAAAGCGGTTGCCTGAAGTTCTCCGGGATTTCTCTCTCTCCTGATGTAAGCGGATGCTACTTCGCGCAGGTGGGGGTAGACGAGCGGCATCAGTTGCTCGAAGGCCGACGACTCACCCTCTCTCCACTTTGCCAACAGCAAAGTGATCTCTCCCTGGGCTGGCTTCACAGTGGACTCCACCCGTTCGGGAACTTCGAACCCGAGTTGCTGGCTATCCTACCATTTTCCCTATTTTAGTCTCGTGAATTTTCATTCCCGCCGTTCGCTGATGAGCGTCCAGTTGGGGCACGGAGAGAGTTTTCTATTGAAGTCGGATTTTGCTTGCATTTAATTTGGATCAAAATAACCTTCGACTCAAAATACTGCCATCGCCTCGGCAGGACTATACTTTTTCAGTATGGCTTTTCCTATTAATCGTCAGCGCCGTCTGCGCCGCACCGAAGCCTTGCGCTCGTTTGTGCGGGAGACCCGGCTTACTCCCGCCGGGTTCGTCTATCCTCTCTTCATCTGCCCCGGCGAAGGCATTCGCAAGCCGGTCGGTTCCATGCCCGGAGTCTTCAACCTCTCCGTCGATGAGGCGGTAAAGGAATGCCGTACCGTCCACTCCCTAGGCATTCCCGCCATCATTCTCTTCGGCTTGCCGGAGACCAAGGACGAGGCTGCTTCAGGTGCCTGGGCTGAAGATGGCATCGTGCAGCGGGCGGCCCGCGCCATCAAGGCTGCCGTGCCCGACCTGCTCATCATGGGTGACGTTTGCCTCTGCGAGTACATGTCGCACGGTCACTGCGGCATCGTCAAAAAGGTGAATGGCCCCACTCCCGAGACCGAGTACGAGATCGTCAATGACGCTTCGCTTGACATTCTCGCCAAGACCGCCGTCTCGCAGGCCAAGGCCGGCATCGACATCATCGCCCCGTCGGACATGATGGATGGCCGCATCGAGGCTCTGCGCACTGCGCTCGATGCCCACGGCTTCGAAAACACGCCCATCATGAGCTACGCCGCCAAGTTTGCCAGCGGCTTCTACGGACCTTTCCGCGAGGCCGCCGACTCTGCGCCATCCTTCGGCGACCGCCGCAGCTACCAGATGGACCCGGCCAACGCCCGCGAAGCCATGCGCGAAATCGAACTCGACCTGCAGGAGGGCGCCGATATGATCATGGTCAAGCCTGCCATCGCATACCTCGACGTGATCGCCGAAGCCCGCATGAGGTTTGATGTTCCGCTCGGTGCCTACCAGGTCAGCGGCGAATACGCCATGATCAAGGCGGCCGCGCAGAATGGCTGGATCGACCATGACCGCGTCATGCTCGAATCGCTCCTCGCCATCCAGCGCGCCGGGGCCTCCATCATCCTCACCTACTTCGCCAAGGAAGCCGCCAAACTGCTCGGATAGTTTTCTTCTTTTGCTCTATGCGAAAGGCCGCCCGCGCGGCCTTTCTGCTTTTGACCTTCAACCTGCGAAACCTTGAAACTCTCCTATGTTCTAATGTTCCTTCACTCGTTGTTCCCGCTTTTCCGGAGGACGAATTGAATACTCATCGTGTTCGCACCAGGTGGAATCACTTGGTAGCCGTGCTCTTTGTCTGCACCCATGTCCTGCTCGCCGTGGCCCAGCCCGCGGACAAAAAGAAGCCGGAGGATGAGCTCGCCGAGTGGATCAAGGCGAACTACTCCAAGTTCGAGTACCGCATCCCCATGCGCGATGGGGTCAAGCTCTTCACCTGCATCTATGTCCCCAAGGATGCCAGCGAGCAGCATACTTATCCGATTCTCTTGAATCGCACTCCTTACACGGTCGCGCCCTACGGTGAGGATCAGTACAAGCCCGTGCTCGGTCCCTCCGAACTCTTCGCCCGCTCCAAGTACATCTTTGTCTATCAAGATGTTCGCGGAAAGTTCCTCAGCGAAGGCAGCTACGAGGATATGCGCCCCCTACATCGCCGACAAAAAGGACGCGAAGGATGTCGATGAGTCCAGCGACGCCTATGACACCATCGCGTGGCTGGTCAAGAACATCCGCTACAACAATGGACGCGTCGGCGCCTGGGGCGTCTCCTATCCGGGCTTCTACGCTGTCATGGCGGCCATCGATGCTCATCCCGCGCTCCAGGCTGTCTCCCCGCAGGCACCCGTCGCAAACTGGTTCATCGGTGACGACTTCCACCACAACGGCGCCCTCTATCTCGCGCAGATGTTCCGCTTCATGTTCACCTTCGGCCAGCCGCGTCCTGAGCCCACCACCAAGTGGCCAGATGCCCTCGAGCATGAGCCGACGCCGGACGGTTACAACTTCTTCCTCGGCAACGTCGAGCCGCTCTCCAACGTCGATGCCCGCTACTATCATCACAAAGTCGCCTGGTGGGAGGATGTCGTCCAGCATCCTAACTACGACTCGTTCTGGCAGGCCCGCTCCACTCCGCAGTACCTCAAGAACATCAAGCCTGCCATGCTCACCGTCGGAGGCTGGTTCGATGCTGAAGATCTCTGGGGAGCGCTGCACACCTACCAGTCGGCCAATGCGCAAAGCCTCCACGGCGATATAAAACTCGTCATGGGCCCCTGGTTCCACGGTGGCTGGGCACGTTCCGATGGAGACCATCTTGGCAATGTCTGGTTCAACGGCAAGCAGAGTATCTTCTATCGCGAGAAGATCGAGTTCCCGTTCTTCGAACATCACCTCAAAGGCGCGCCCGATCCGCAACTCCCCGGGGCCTACGTCTTTGAAACCGGAACCAACCAGTGGAAGACTTACGATGCCTGGCCGCCCAAGCAGGCCCAGCCCGCCGCGCTCTACCTCGGACCTAACGGCCAGCTCAGCTTCACGCAACCCGCCGCCGGAGCCGAATTCGACGAGTACATCAGCGATCCTGCCAAGCCCGTGCCCTTCACCACCGCAACTGAAATCGGCATGACCCGCGAGCACATGACCGACGATCAGCGCCAGGCTGGCCGCCGCACCGACGTGCTCGTCTACCAGACCGCCCCGCTCACCGGGGACGTCACCATTGTCGGGCCGCTCAAGCCTGAACTCTTCGTCTCCACCTCCGGCACCGATGCGGATTTTGTCGTCAAGCTCATCGACGTCTATCCCGGCAATTTTCCCGACAACGAGGGCAATCCGAAGGACGTGCATCTGGGAGACTATGAGCAACTGATTCGCGGCGAAGTTTTTCGCGGCCGCTTCCGCAATGGCTATGACAAGCCCGAAGCCTTCGAGCCCAACAAAATCACAAGGATCGCCTACGAAATGCCCGACGTGAATCACACCTTCCGCAGCGGTCATCGCATCATGGTTCAGGTGCAAAGCACATGGTTCCCGCTCGTGGACCTGAACCCGCAGAAGTTTGTCCCCAGCATCTACAACGCTGAGCCCTCCGACTTCCAGAAGGCTGCCGAGCGCGTCTATCACTCCGGCGCCAACGATTCCCGCGTCAACGTCCTACTGCTTCCGAAGTAAGCGGTCAACCTGCCCGTGGGCGCTCTGTGGAGTGCCCGCTTTCCTTGAACTTTGAAGCATTGACCCGAGTATCCTAGTAAGGGCATGATCTCCATCCTCAATCTCGGCCGCTGCGATTACGCAACCGCTCTGCGCTTGCAGGAAACTCTGGTCGAGCTCCGCAAACAGAATCGCGTTGGGAACGTGCTGCTCTTCGTCGAGCACCCTCCGGTCATCACCCTGGGCCGCAACGCGCGTCAAGCCAACATTGTCGCCCCGCGCGAGTTGCTCACCGCCCGCGGGGTTGAGATTCACGAGATCAATCGCGGCGGCGATGTCACCTTTCATGGTCCCGGCCAGCTCGTCGCCTACCCCATCTTCGATCTGCGCTCTTTTGAGCCCAGGCTCGGGGTCATCGACTATGTTCGCCGCCTCGAAGAGGTCTTGATGCGCGTCTGCGCCCAGTACACCATTGAAACCCAGCGTATCTGCGGAATGACCGGCGTCTGGACCTTCCCCACCATCCCCCCGCGCCTCAACCCCCGAAAGCCCGGACGCGACTACACTTCTTCCGAAATGACGGGTGCCCCAGGTTCGCGTCGCGCTCTTTGCGGCGATAACCTGGGAAGTAGAAATGTTGGCGATATCGGGTTCGGAATCAACGCTGCTGATGCCACTACCGCGGGTGGCCCACATCCGCCCTCGGTTGGCGAATGTGGGGAACAGCCCACCTTCTGGACCGAGCGCAAAATTGCCGCCATCGGCGTGCACATCTCCCGTGGCGTCACCTCCCACGGCTTCGCCCTCAACGTCACCACCGATCTCGATTTCTTCCAGCTCATCGTCCCCTGCGGCCTCACCAAGCCTGTCACTTCCATCGAGTTTGAAACCGGCCTGCGTCCCTCGCTCGACGAGGTTATGACCGTTGCCTCGCGTACGTTCGGCGAGCTCTTTCGCTCCCAGATGCTCTGGCTGGAATCCATCCACGACCTCATCCCCGCCGGATCTATCCCAGAAGCCCAGGACACCCCTGCCCGCGCCCCGGAAAACGAGCGCCGTATCGCCGGTGATGACACCCACCTGGCCTAGCTTGCCAGCCGCTTCCTCTCTGCGATAATGGCTTTTATGCCCACCCCGCTTTCTCACACCAGCGCCGCCGTGCTGGAGTTCGATCGCCTCCGCGAAATCGTACGCGGTTGCTGCCAGAGCGAACTCGGCCAGCAGGCGGTGGACTCGCTTGCGCCCACCACGGATGCCGAGTGGATCGATCGCCAGCAGCAACTTACCGCCGAGGTGCGCGCCTTCTTCCGCGCCGGCGGACGCTTCGATTTCGGTGGTCTTATCGACCCGTGCCAGCTCGTTCTCCGCGCCCGGATCAGTGGGGCCACCCTGGAAACCACTGAGCTTCGCGACGCCGTCCTCGTCGTCGATCGTGCTGCCGAGTGGTGCGAAGCCGCCAGCCATCCGCCGCAGGCCATGCGCGAGCCCTGGCCCGCCGTAGAGCAGCTCAGCTCGGCCATCGAGGATTTCACTCCGCTGCTGCATTATTTCGCCAACAAGCTCTCGCCTGACGGAACCCTCGACGACAATGCCTCACCCGCCTTGGCCTCCATCCGCCGCGAGATTGAAAAGCAGCGCCGCTCCATTCAGAATTCGCTCCGCAGCTATCTCCGACGCCTGTCCGAAGGCGATGCCCTGCAGGAAGAGCTGGTCACCATCCGCGGCGATCGCTTCGTGATTCCCGTAAAAACCGAGCAGAAGCGCCGCGTCCACGGCGTCGTCCACGGCACCAGCTCCAGCGGCCAAACCGTCTTCGTCGAGCCGCTCGAAACCATCGACCAGAACAACGAACTCGTCCGTCTCCTCGAGGACGAGCAGCGTGAGATCCACCGCATCCTGCTCGAAATGACCGCCCGCCTCGGCCAGCAATCCGAGGCCATTCTCATCGCCGTCGATGTCCTCCGCGAGCTGGAGCTGCAATTTGCCAAGGCCCGCTTCGCCGAACAATATCAGTGCACCCGCGTCAAACTGCTGGCCGAGCACCCGCGGCCGCCAGCGCCAGCGTTACCCGAGGGCAGCCCAAGTCTGAGCGAGGGTGCCCCACATCTGCCGCAGTCAGCAGATGTGGGTCTTTCTCCCAGTGCCAACTCCCTCATTCTGCTCGATGCCCGCCATCCCGTCATGGAGCGCAATCTGCGCTCGCGTGGCAAGTCGGTCGTCCCCCTCACACTGGAAATGGACGCCGCTCACCGTCAGCTCATCATCAGCGGCCCCAATACCGGCGGCAAAACCGTAGCTCTCAAAACCGTGGGCCTGCTCATTCTCATGGCTCAGGCCGGAATCCCCGTCCCTGCCGAGCGCGCCGACCTGCCCATCTGTGACGCAGTTCTCGCCGATATCGGCGACTCGCAATCCATCGAGCAGAATCTCTCCACGTTTTCCGCCCACGTCACCCACATCGATTTCATCTCCCACACCGCTACTCCTCGCTCGCTCGTTCTGCTCGACGAGCTCGGCTCGGCCACCGATCCGGAAGAGGGAGCCGCCCTTGCCGTGGCCATTGCCGAACACTTCCGCCGCTCCGGTGCGCTCACCATCATCTCCACCCATCACACCGCGCTCAAGATTTACGCTGCCAACTCGCCCGGTGTCCTCAACGCCGCCGTCGGCTTCAACGAGAAAACTCTCGCCCCCACCTACGAGCTGCGCGTCGGCGTTCCCGGAGCCTCTGCCGGAATCAACATCGCGCAGCAAATTGGCCTCAACCCGCAGATCATCGCCGATGCCCGCCAGCGCCTCAGCACCCAGACCCAGGACATTGCCGGCTTCCTCGACCAGCTCCACTCCGATCTCCGCCGGATTGAGACCGAGCGCCTGCAACTCCGCCAGCGTGAGCAGGAGGTTGCCCGCGAGCGTAGCCGCCTGGAAGCCGAGGGCCTCAAAGAGCAGCGCGAAAAGATCCGCGACCTGGAGAAGAAGCTCGACTCCCTCCTGCGCGACTTCGAGTACCACGCCCGCGAGGCGGTCAGTGCCGTGCAGGACCGCGCCGCCGCCCAGAAGCTCGGTAAGGAAGCCGAGCGCCGCATCGCCAAGGCTCGCCGTGAGTTCCGCGAGCAGTTCAATCAAACCGTTGTCGCCCACACCACCGGGGCCGACGAGGGTGACGAAAACGCCCGTCCCCACGTCGTCGCCCGGGTCAGCGTCGGAGACACCGTTCAGCTCAAGTCCATCGGCCGCTCCGGCAAGGTGGTCCGCAAACTGGAGGGCGACGCGCTCGAAGTTCAGGTCGGCCCCATGAAGATGCGCGTGCCCCTCGACGACATCGCCGCCGTCATCGGACAGGCCGCCAACAATCCTGTCGCCGCCGCCCGCAACAAAGGCATCTACGTCCGCCTGCGCGACGACGACGCCAGCGCCCCCACCGAACTCAACGTCATCGGCCGCAACGTCGAGGAAGCCACCGCCGAGGTCGAAAAGTTTGTTGACCGCGCTTTCCTTGCCGGACTCTCCCATATCCGCATCGTCCACGGCTCCGGCATGGGAATCCTCCGTAAAGCCCTGCGCCAATACCTGAAAACCCACCCCCAGGTGATCGCTGTAACCGAGCCTCCGCAAAATCAAGGTGGTGGTGGCGCAACCGAAGTTGAGCTAAAGGTGTAGGGGCGAGTAGATTCATATGCACCAATCTAGTCACATTTTCCACACCTACTTCAGGGCCAAATTGCCCTTAATCACAGCTTTTCCACAGAGATGCCAAGCAATCCTGCGCAACTGTCCGCGCAATCGGGCAGACTAGAAGAGTGGCAAACCCTGGAGATTTCGCTTACACCGTCAAGCAGCAGGCTGACATCGTCCGCATCATCGGCGAATATGTAAAGCTGCGCAAAGCCGGAGCGCAGAACTACTCGGGACTTTGCCCCTTCCATGGCGAAAAAACGCCCTCCTTTTCCGTCCATGCCAGCCGCCAGTTCTTTCACTGCTTTGGCTGCGGAGTCTCTGGAGACGTCTTCACCTTCGTTCAGAAAATCGAGAACATCACCTTCCCCGAGGCTGTTCGCGCCGTCGCCCAGAAGCTCGGCATCGCCGCTCCCAAGACCCAGTTCAACTCTCCTGAAGAAGCTCGCGAGGCCCGCACCCGCGGTCTTCTCCTCGATCTTCACGAGGCCGCATGTCTCTGGTTTCAGGAGAAGCTTCGCCGCCCTGAAGGTGCTGCCGCGCGCGAGTATCTTCGCGGCCGGGGCCTCGATGACGAAGCGATCGCGCGCTTCCGCATCGGCTTCGCCCCGGAATCCGGTTTCCTTCTCCGCGACAAGCTCAAGCCCCTGGCCGATGAAGATGCGCTGCGCGAGAGCGGACTTTTCAGTTGGAAGGAGCGGGAGGACCAAGCGCCCGCGGCCGGAGCGGCATCAGTTGCCGCGTACCCGGCTGCGAAGCTTGCATCCAAGCCCGCGCCTGCCGCGCTCTACAGCAAGTTCCGCAACCGCATCGTCTTCCCCATCTGCAACGAGACCGGCAAGGTCATTGCCTTCACCGGACGCACTCTCGCCACCGATGACAAATCTGGTCCCAAGTATCTCAACTCGCCCGAGACGCCCATCTACAGCAAGTCGCGTGTGCTCTTCAACTTGCATCTCGCCAAGGAGGCGATCCGCCGTCTCGACTACGTCATCCTCGTCGAGGGACAGATGGACTGCATCTCCGTCTTCAACGCCGGATATCACAACGTCATCGCCTCCAGCGGCACCGCCTTCACCGAGCCGCAAGCCCGGCTGCTGGCGCGCTTCAGCAAGAAAATCGTGGTGAATTTCGATCCCGACACCGCCGGAGCCGCCGCCGCCGAGCGTTCGCTGGCATTACTTGTCAGCGAGGATTTCGAGATCCGCATCGTCACTCTCGAGCAGGGCTACGATCCCGATCTCTACGTCCGCCGCAAGGGAGCTCCCGCTTACGGCGCGGCTCTGCAAGCTTCCCAGAAGTACTTTGATTACCTCATCGAGCGCGCGCAGGCCCAGTTTCCACGTACCACCGAAGGCAAGGTCAAAGCGGTCAACTATCTTTTGCCGCACATCCAGCGCGTCTCCAGCCGTATCGTCCGCGACGAACTGGCCGCCGACGTCTCGCAGAAGCTGCAGATTGACTCGGCCGTTCTGCGCCAGGAACTTCGTCACGTCGCCGGAGCCCGCACGGCGACCAAGCTCACGCCCGCACCCGAGTCGCCCCTTACCGAAGCTGAGCGCATTCTGCTTCAGGCTCTCGCCTCTGGCCGCGAACTCGCCTTCACCTTCGAGGACGAGAACGGTGAGGAGCAGGTCTACAACCCCGCTGAGCAGGCTTACTACACCCTCAGCTCCGAGCAGCTTCACAAGGGGCTTCGCGCTGAGGTGCTCATCGATGCCATCCTCAAGGCCCTCGCTGAAGGCTCCGACCTTATGACCCTTCCGGTGCCCGACGAGGATCGCGCCGTCCTCATGTCGGTTCTCATGAAGGATCACGAGCCGCTCACCGCCGAACTTCTCCACGGAGCCATCGGAGCGTTGCGCCGCCGTCAGCTTGAGCACCGTCAGCGCGAACTCCGGCGCCGGATTGCCGAAGCCGCACACCACAACGATCCGCTTGCTGTGGCGCGCCTCATGCAGGAAAAGCAGGAAGTCGACCGCGCCCTCCGTCACGCCGCAACCGTCTGAGAGCGCATTGATCCCGTGAATTCTCTGGACGACATCTGCATCCCCGCGCCAGAATTGCGAGTGGAGAGTGGCGAAATGGAAGAACGGCCCATGCGGCGTAAGGATCGCGAGATCAGTGAGCCGGAGGCTCGCCAATTGCTCGCTCAAGGTGAGTACGGTGTGCTGAGCACAGTGGGCCCGGACGGTGCGCCCTACGGCGTGCCCCTCAGTTACGTCTACCACCAAGGCGAGATTTACTTTCACTCCGCTCCCGAAGGCCGCAAGATAGAAAATCTGCCTGCCGGAGCCCGGGCGAGTTTTTGCGTGGTGGGCGCGACTGAGCTACTGCCGGAAAAGTTCAGCACACGTTACGAAAGCGCAATTGCCGCGGGTGAGATCCGCGAGCTCGATGGCGAGGAGAAGAAAGCTGCGCTCAGCCGGTTGGTGGAAAAATATGCCCCCGAATTTCGCCCGCAGGGAGAACAGTACATCGCCAAAGCCCAAGGCACGACGCGCGTCTTCGCCCTGTGCGTGCGGCACCTTTCCGGAAAACGGCGGAGCTGAATTTCCGGAAAGGTGCCGCTTTGCGCTTGCCGCTCGCGCTCACTTTTGTTTCGCGTAGGCTCCCATCCCGGAGATGTCGATCACGACAACTGGTTCGTCGCCGACCACCCAGGCGTCATGTCCCGGGGGAATCTCTCCGATTTCGCCCGGGCCGAATTCGTATTCGGTGCCATCGTCCATGGCTATATGCAGCCGCCCGGAAATATGAAGGTTCAGGTGTGGTGCCTCGCAACTTCGTGTCTGAGCGAGTGGTTTCACGCAGGTGGACCAGCGCCATCCAGGCTCAAAGATGGCACGGCCAAAGGTCACTCCGCCCATTGAAACCACATCTACTTTTCCAAGGTCGAATTTTCTGGTTTCATCCGGCTTCGAAAAACTGCGGTGTTCCATAGACGGTTCAGGTTCGCGCTTAAATTCTCTAACTGCCACGGCCTCCTCCTTTGCATAGTGCGATTAGAGAATCGCGCCAGCGGCGAAGTTGCCGTATCAGGTGAAACAAATCGACAAACAAAATTTTTCGCGCTGCCGTATCATTACCAGCAGGCGACCATGGATTCCACCAACCGCAAGATATTCTGGATACTCTTCACGATTCTCAGCCTTGGGGGCTATTTCTTGTCCTTTGGTTGGGCCGTGGCCGAGATGTTTGTGTCGTTGTTCGTAAGCTGGTGGGTTGTCTATCGCTCGGGCCTGCTGTGACTCAGCCCTTGTTCCAGCGCGCTCTGCTTTTTGGCCCGCTACTTTCTAAAGCTACGCAGCAGCCATAGAATCGCAGAAAACAAGAGGCTCAGGATAATAGACGTTGCCAAGGGGAAATATACCTGGGTGTTGCCGTTGCGGCTGCGCCAATGCAGGTCTCCAGGTAAGCGGCCAAAGGGAAGACCGAGGCGCGAGGCCAGCAGTATCGCCGCACCCAGGGCCACCAGCACCAGGCCCAATCCTAGAAATGTTTTGCCCAACTCGGCCATGGACTGATTTTAACAAGTCGCACGACCTAAAGTGTGATTTCGATTCAGGATCGGGGACCACTGCGAGTTGCTGTTTCTGCATCTAAATCAACCAGTCAGATGGCATCTCGCCAGCAGCGATGGTATCGCGGGCCGGTTTGCCTCGAGCCGAGGAGGAGTGCTCATGCGTGCGAGCTGCGCAATGCTGGTTGACCTGCTCGCCTTACGGAGCTTGTGAATGGCAAGTCAGTTTCGGATATCCCTTCTGGTTGGTATCGCCACGGCATTGATCGTCGGGGTGGCTCTGCCCTCGTTTGCAGCAGATCCAACACCGGTTTTCACCGACAGTGCACTCCGGGCGGGATTGAGCGTGGAGGAGATTGTTGCGCGGCTGAACCAGAATAATGAGCAGCGCGCCGCCGCTCTGCGCTCCTATGAGGGAAAGCGCTCCTACATGCTGACCTATCACGGCTTTCCTTCAAACCGCGATGCGCAGATTGAAGTCATCGCCCACTATCAGGCGCCCGAGAGCAAGAGCTTCGATGTGATCTCCGCGGGCGGCTCGAAGATGATCCAGTGCAAAGTATTCTCGAAATTGCTGGAGAGTGAGCGCGAGGCAGCCCAAGCCGAAAATCAGCGCCAGACCGCATTAACACCTGACAACTATACGTTTACATTGCTTGGCTCCAAGCCCAGTCCTTACGGCGGATGCTATCGCCTGGCGGTGGAACCGCGCCGCGAAAACAAGTTTCTCTACCGCGGAGAGATTTGCGTGAACGCCGCCGACTTCGCGGTGGAAACCATCGATGCCGAACCTGCGAAGAACCCTTCGTTCTGGACCAAGAAAACCCGCATCGAACACCGTTATCAAAAGGTCGGACAGTTCTGGCTTCCGGCCTTCAACCAGACAGTCGCCAACGTGCGGCTAGGCGGCACGGCGGTTCTGAGCATCGTGTACTCGGACTACGAATTTCGTTGACATCCTCTCCGGCTGCACAAGAAAACGCCGGAGCATCTCGCTCCGGCCTTTCGACAACTACGCAATGAGTTTTAGAAGTGGTACACGAGCTGGATGGAAGGTTCTGCCACGTGCGTCTTCATCCCGGTTCCAAATGGCTCGCTGGCCAGCTTGAAGTCCGGATCGCCGCGCAGCAGGCCGCGATACTGCAGACGGATAGCCCAGTGTGTCTTAAGCGGAAAGTCCGTTCCAAATCCGTAGGCGAAGGCAGGCTTCATGTCCGCCGAGGGCGTGCCACCGGTGGTGAAGTTGTTATTCGGGGAAAAGCGAACTATGCCGCCGCCGAACAGCGCATAGGGTTTCACGTGATCATTGGAAGGAAGGCGGAAGAGGTAGGTTCCGATTATCTCGATATTGTTGCTCTGAACGCGGGTCAAGAGCTGAGAAGCGGCGCTTTCAGTAAGTTCAGAACTACGATCGACCGTGAAGGAAAGATCCACCGCGCTGTGGCGGCCAAAGTCATAACGAGCGTCCGCCACGGCACCCACGGCGTTCGTGGTCGCCTGGGTGAACGCGTTGAATCCGTTGCTGGTCTCCGCCATGTCCTTGGTAAAGGTTGCCGCCGGGAAAATTCCTTCCAAGCCTGCACCGATCGAAAGATTAGACTTGAAACCCTGGGCGTAAGCGATGCTGCCAAAGGCCAGTACGGTAATGAGAATCAGTTTAAGTTTCAAAAAATCTCTCCTTGATTACTTAGGGACAACGGCGACGAAGTTGGGAACCACCGCAACGGAAGTCGAAGCGTCTTCCGTGCGCGTGCCTGCCGTACCTGTTCCCGTTGATAAGTCAAAGCGATGCAGTACCGCGCCATTAGTGGTGTCGTTGGTTCCGATGTACAGTTTGCGGCCATCGTTCAATACGCCGCCGCTAAGTGGAATGATCGGATATGCGGCGGTGAGAGTGAATTCCGCCGCCGGGACGGCCGGAACGGTCGCGGTAGCCGGAACGGCCAGGCTGTAGCCGTGAATGACGGACTCCGCGATCGCATTGGTAGGGCTCACTCCGGTGACGAATTCCTGCTCCAGCGCCGGAGAAAACGTGACCTGGCTGGCAGTGCTCTGCAACGTGGATGCAGTGGTAGTGGGCGAGTTGACGGTCACAGTGGACAGACATACATCACCCGCTCCTCCGGATACCAGAGGAGGAAAGGTGAGCTGCGTGACCGTTTGATCGCCGACCTGTGCGGTGGTCGTTACCGCGTAGTCGTACCACAGCTTGTCAGATAGAGACAGCCCTATTGCATGAGGCACACCGCCGATCGCAGTTGCATCCAGATTGATCGGGGTCCCTGCAAGCGGCTTCGGGTTCTGGTTGTCGCAGGTGGAATAGTTGAACAATTGGCTGCCACTGGCGAAGTAGGACTGGCCATCCGGCATCCATGCCAACGCGTTCACGTTGGTGCTGAGGCCGGCATCAGGTGGGTTAATGGAGCTAATTGGCACGAATGTATCGGCCTGGAAGGTGTACACACCAGAAGTGCCGCCGATCCAGAAGTCGGAGTCATCGGCAGCAAATGTCACCGCGTTGATGCCTGGAATGCTATATCTGGTGGCGGACTTGGTTCCGGTCGTGTCGATCAGGAAAACCAGGCTGTTCGGCACGTCGGAAACCAGAACGAAGCGGCTGTCCGGCGAGACTCCCAGCACCGCGCCCGTAATCTCGTCGGTGCTGAGGCCACCAACGATGGAGAAGTTTTGAATCGTGGACTGATAGGATGCCAGATCCAACACCATTAGGCCGGCTGAACTGCCCAGATAGGCTTTGGCGCCATTCGGAGCCACCACCATCGAATTCGGCGTGTTGGCCAACCCAACGGTCTGCGTGACGGTCAGGGCCTCGCTGTCATAGGCAAGCAGAATGTGTGCCGGAGTGGTGCCGTTCGTAAGCGTTGTGCCGGTCACCAGCACCGTGCTTCCGGTGAAGCCCTGTACCGTCGCACCGATCACATTGCTGTAAATCGGATAGCCAAAGCCAATCGCCTTGCCCGTGCTTGGTCCTGCCGGGGAGACGAAGTCGGCCACTGAGTTGTTGCAGTTGCCCGGTTCGCAGGAGACTATCACGCTGAACCGCCCCGCGGTGTTTGCCGTCAGCGTTGAGGTTAGCTGCAAAGTCGTACTGAAACTGCCGGTCAGTGGATTTGATGTGATGTAGTTCAGTGGCGACGTGATCAGAGGGTTATTGTTGGTGTCCAACATGGTAGCGGTCAGATACTCCTGATCGCCCTTGATCAGCGTCAAATCGCCCGTCGTGTATGGGTAACTTGACGAAACCGGCGGTAGCCCGGAACCCGTCACTGCCGAGGAGGTCAGTACGATCGAACTGGGTGGACAAGTGACAAACGCCAGCGGCGCGCTCCTGGTTCCATTCAGCGTTGCATACACGTTGGTAACGCCGGGATTGCGCGCCACCACGTAGCCGAAGTCGCTGACCGTAGCCACGTTGGTGTCCGTAACCGTCCAGGTGTAGTCGTTAGCATAAATACAGCCGGCAGCCTGGGGTAGAACCGAACAACTGCCGATCCCGTTGCTATTGGCATCCACCGGGTTGGCAACATACTGCACCTGATTGTTCTGCGAGACGCAGTTCAAAAGTCCGGTAGTATTCGATGGCCAGGGTTGCGCGCTGCCCGGCCATAGACTTTTGTTAAGGCTGGTGGCGCTGGCGTTCAACGTAATGCCGGCGGCGCGCGGGTGAATGGAGACCAGGGTCGACCCGGTGACGTTGCGGCTGGCATCATAGGCCGTGATGGTCACGTATCCGGTGGGAAGCGTGGCCGTCGGCGTGCAGACTTGGTACTCGGTGTTCCATTGTCCGGCGCAAACTTCTCCAGCGGGGGAAACCGTTACCCGCGCGTCGGAGGAGTAGAACTTGATCGTTGGCTGCGGCGCGATTGGCTTCGGCGTTTCGTTCAAGTACGACAGATCGACTGTCGCCGTAATGGAGGACCAGTCGCCGGCGTTCAAGGTAAATTGGGTCGGCGACACCACCATCGAGTAGACGTCGTTGAGGCCGGGTTTAGTGCTGCTGCTGACCGAACTGCCGCAGCTCGCCAACAACCCGGCAAGCCCAATGAGAATGAGAGTTGACAACCGATTCATGTACCGCACCTATCGGATCGTGATCCAGCTCGGATTGCTTGAAGCAGATTCAGCGCTCACAAAAGCCGGGTTCAGCGCTCTGATCTGGCCGGTGTTCTGATTAATCGCGAATTGGAAGATCTTGCCCGCGGGCGTATCGAGCACGTACAACGCATTGTTCACATTGGACACGGAGATAAGCGACGGCGTCGTGCAACCACTGCCGCAATCAAAAGGTGAAGCCGTAGAGACAGGTGGGACCGTGTTGGTGGTGGAACCGAGAATCTCTGTCGGTTCGCCCGCTGTTCCTGTGGTGCCTGAGCTTGGAATGATCCTGAAAACGGAAATGTTATGCGAGCCCTGGTTGGCGATGAACAGGAAACGCGAGTCGTTCGAGGTTGCGCCGGCAACCGGTTGGCTGGGAGCGATTCCGGTGAGCGCGTCCGCATTCTCGTGGAATGGCTGCCCCGCCATCCTCACCAGTGTGGTTCCCGTGACGTTGAAGGCATAGATGCTCGGACTCAGCACGCCAACGTTGTTGGAGCCGACATCCTGGGTGTCCAACACGTACATGTAGGAGCCGTTCGCCGACAGGATCATTCCGTCTGAAGGCGGTGAGGAGCCCACCGGCATTGTGCCTTGAAATGTTGCAACACCGGATGAAGTGCTCAACGAAAACAACACTACCTGCTGCTGGGTCGGAGCAAGGCCATAGAGACTAGCACCGCCTGGAGCCATCACTAGTTGCGAAATCGAGTAGCCGAGGTTCGAAGAGCTGCCCACCTGGGAAAGAATGCCGGTCGATTGATCAATCGAAAATACGGCGAGCTGGCCATTCTGCGAGTTTGGGAGCGAAACGTAGAGGAAGGTGCTACTCGGAGCGATGACCAGCGAGCTGCCCCCGTTTACCGGATAGTGGTCAATGAACGTCGCCAACGTGCCGTTGCCGGAGCGGGTGTAGGCATAGATGTTCGCGCCCGCCGCGTCCAGGAAGTAGGCCCATTTTCCGTTGGCGGAAAACTGGAGCATCTTGGGTTTCGCCGGAGTACTCTGTGGGGAAATGCTGGATAGAGTCAGGGTGCCGTCGGTGTTCACTTTAAAAACCGTGAAGCCTGTGCCCGAGGAATTGCTGATATAGGCCAGCGTTCCGGAGTTCGAAACCCCGCCACAGCCAACCGTAATCGCTAAAAGGCAAAGTGCGGCCGTATAGCCGATGAAGCGCTTCATGCAAGCTCCCAGGGCGGAAAGAGTGTACCCGTCCATTTTTTTGAAGATCATTATTTGTCTTTTCCAATCATAATTCGGCAGACCACAATTCACCCGAAAGTTAAGCAGCATTTCAGGTAAATGTTCCTATTGCGGATTGTGAGATTCTACTCTATTCAGCTCTTTTTCGCCGCCAGGAAAGAACCGAAGCTTGTTTTGGTGAGCCGCCGGTTCGCATTTACGCGTCCCGCGTGACGAGCGCTTTACCTATCGGCTTGCCCCATCCAGGCCGCCCGTCGCAGAATACATCGATCGAGGTGGAAGGTCATGGAACTGCATTTGGACGCCGTAGAAACGCGAGTCTTGGCCTCGCTGCTGGAAAAAGACATCACCACCCCGGAGTACTATCCGCTGACCCTCAACGCCTTGCTCGCCGCCTGCAATCAGAAGTCAAATCGCGAACCGGTCATGGAACTGGACGAAGAGGCCGTGCGCAGAGCACTGTATTCGCTTGAGGAAAAGGGACTGGCAGGAGTCGCGCGTGTCGAGGGACGGGTGGCTCGCTTTGAACACCGGATGGGGGAGGCTTTGAATCTTGGCCGGCGCGAGTGCGCTCTGCTCTGCACCCTGCTATTGCGCGGACCGCAGACCCCGGGCGAGCTGCGAGGACGCAGCGAACGTATGCATCGCCTGGAAGACCTCGACGAGGTGCAACTAGTTCTGCAAAAACTCATCGATCACGATCCGCCGCTGGTGAAACTGCTGCCTCGCCAGCCCGGAACCAAGGAGGCTCGATATGTCGATCTGTTCGGCGGACATGCGGTTGGGGTAAGCGGCCAGTTGAGCGATGCGAGCGTAGATAACGCTTCGGCATTCAGCGGAGCTAACGCCGCGCCAGCTTCAGGCGAGGAGCGTGTCCTGACGCTTGAAGCCCAGATTGCCCAACTGCGGGCGGAGTTTGAGGTTTTACGGCAGCAGTTCGCCGAATTCCGCAGCCAATTTGAATCCTGATCTTCCGAATCTCCGTCCGGCGGCGTAGCATCGTAGGTTTGAGGGAACGAAGATGAGCCCAATCAGTGAAAATTTAATCAGCTGCGTGAAGACCTCGATTCATCCGCCCAAACGCTTGCTGTACGGACCTGGCCCCAGCCAGGTGTACCCTCGCGTTTATCAGGCGATGGCGCAGTCCATTGTCGGTCATCTCGATCCGTATTTCTTTCAAGTGTCGCAACAGGTGCAGAAGGGGCTTCGCTCCGTCTTTGGTACGCAGAATGAGTTGACCATCCCTATCTCGGCCACCGGCTCCGGCGGAATGGAAACCGCAATCTCCAATTTTATTGAGCCTGGCACAAAGCTGGCGCTATTTGTCAACGGCTATTTTGCCGAACGTATCGCCGAGATGGCCAAGCGGCACGGCGCCGAAATCGTGCGCCTCGAAAAGCCGTGGGGCGAATCCTTCAACGACGATGAGGCCACTGAGTTCATCCGCCGCGAGCGTCCGCGGGTGGTGGCCTTCGTGCAGGCGGAAACCTCGACCGGTGCTTTCCAGCAGAGCAAGGCGCTCTGCGACGCAGCCCACGAGGTGGACGCCATCGTGATCGCCGATTGCGTGACCTCGCTCGGCGCAATGCCCGTCGATGTGGACGCCAACAGTATCGACGTTGCCTATAGCTGCTCGCAGAAGGGACTGAGCGCGCCTCCCGGATTGAGCCCGGTCACGATCTCACCGCGGGCGCAGGAACGGCTCAGCCAGCGCAAGCAGCCGAACCGCAGTTGGTACTTTGACCTGGCGCTGATTCAGGATTACCTGACCGTCTCACATCGATATCACCACACCGCTTCGGCAACCCTCTTCTACGCGCTGCACGAGGCGTTGGCGATCATTGAGGAAGAAGGATTGGCGCTGCGCCAGCTACGCCATCAAAAAGCGCATCAACGCTTTGTCGCCGGCATCGAGCGGCTCGGCCTGGTCATGCACGTGGCCGAGGGACACCGCATCTGGAACCTAAATACGCCGCGAGTTCCCGATGGCGTGAACGAAGCCAAAGTGCGCGCCTACCTGCTGGAAAAACACGGCATCGAGATCGCGGGAGGCTTCGGCCCGCTGGCAGGAAAAATCTTCCGTATCGGCATCATGGGGCCGCTGGCAACGGACGGAGGCGTGGACCGCTTCCTGGCGAAGTTCGACGAGGCGATGAAGGAGACAGCCTGAACAAAGCTAAAGTCAAAAGCGAAGTCGGCAGATTGCTTGATTACGGAACGAATAAAGGGTGCCAGTTGGCACCCTTGCATTTTGCTCGGATTGACAGCAGGACCGCGCAGCCCGCGACTTCTGTTCAGGTTTTAACCTTGAAACCTTGAAACCTGTGAAACTTTGAAACCTCGCTCCTACTCCCTCCGCATCCGATCGTCTATTGGCCGGCGTCCGGCATAACCCTCTTCGGTTCCGTGCCAGTGTGAGATGGTTGGTTCGCCCATCTTCCAGCAGAGCAGTACGATTTCACCATCCAGCTTGCAAGGAAAATCGAGCAGTCCGATATCCAGGTCTTTCACCTGTACGCCGATGGCGTTGATTTCCGAAAGCGTGTCCTTGGCGGAGTGGATGGCTTTTTCGCGTTGAGCCTTGCGGACGGCGCAGGCACGCACGTCCACCAGCATTCCGCCGTTCAGAAAGATGCGTTCGCTTAGCTCATTGAATTCCTGATCGATCTGTTCGATCAGGGTTTTTGATTCGATCGACTTGCGCAGCAGGCTTTCCAGGACCGGGAGCATGGACTGCGCTTCCCGCAGCGTGAAGGTTCGCATAACTTACTCTAGTGTACTGCTATTTACTGCTATTCCAGACAATTTCCAGCACCCATTCGGACACAACAGCGCGACCGCGGTTCTCGCCGCAGTCGCGTGCCTTCCTTTTGCCTGTCTCCGCCGTTAGCCCTTAATCTGCAGCATCCGGTCTAGTGCAACCTTGGCCATCTGCTTGACCGAGGGACGCACCTTGATTTGGTTGACTGCTCGGCCTTCCACTAGATTCTCCAGTGACCAGGCCAGATGCTGCGGCGAAATCCGATACATCGTGGTGCAAAGGCAGCCGGAATCATTCAGAGTCAAAATCGTCTTGTCAGGATTTTCCTTGGCCAGGCGATTGACCAGATGAATCTCAGTCCCGATGGCGAACTTAGCGCCTGCCGGCGCGGCAGCCACCAGGCGGCGCAGTTTGTCGGTGGAACCGGAGTCGTCAGCCTTCTGGCAGACCTCCCATCGGCACTCAGGATGTACGATGACCTGAATTCCTTTGTGCCGTTCGCGGATGCGATCCACATGCTCGGGCAGGAAGCGCTGATGCACCGAACAGTGTCCCTTCCAGAGAATCACCTTCGCCTTGCGCAGCTTTTCCGCCGACTGACCGCCCTGCAACTGGTACGGGTCCCACACCACCATCGCATCGAGCGGTATGCCCATGCCATAGCCGGTGTTGCGTCCCAGGTGCTGGTCGGGAAGGAAAAAGACCTTCTCGTTGTGCGCGAATGCCCAATTCATGGCGGCGCTTGCGTTGCTGCTGGTGCAAACCGCTCCGCCACGCTCGCCGACAAAGGCTTTGATCGCCGCCGCCGAGTTCATGTAGGTCAGCGGCGTGATGCCGCGCCCATCGTCGCTGGTTAAGCCTAATCGCACGAACTGATCCCAGGCGTCTTCCACCTGTGAAATTTCGGCCATATCCGCCATCGAGCAACCAGCGTTCAGGTCCGGCAGGATCACGACTTGGTCGGCACGCGCCAGAATATCGGCGGATTCGGCCATGAAGTGTACGCCGCAAAATACGATGTAGCGCCCCTTGGCTTGCGAGGCCAGTTCGGAGAGCCGCCAACTATCGCCCCGATAGTCGGAAAATTGGATCACTTCGTCGCGCTGGTAGTGGTGCCCCAGCACAACACATTGCTCCCCAAGAATTTCTCGGGCAGCGCGAATGCGGACATCCATAGTGTGATCCGGCAGGACGAGATAATTGTCCAGGGAGCACGTTGCGTTCGTTCTGACTGCTGTAGCCACGGTTTATCTGCCTTCAGTTCTCGTCGCCATCCACGGACGACGCGAAAACGGGGATGTTGAAAGCGCTATCTACGGATCCAACGGATGCACATACCCAAAAAAATGGGCCCCACCCGCGGGGATGTTGAAGCCGTATGTCTTGCTATTGTAATGATGCATTAAGAAAGGAGAGGAGGCAAGACAATAATTATAGATTAATTATCAAAACGTTGGCAGACCCTCAGCTTACCCGCCGATGTGCACCATGGTTCTGCCCGGCTGCACAAATCCCGGCTCGCCAATGTGGTGGCGCTCTTCTTTATGCGCCACAGCGTATTCAATCACGCGTGCCAGCTCTTCGTCCCCGCCACCGGCGCGCACCGCCGCGTGCAAGTCATGCTCGCGTAGCGAGAACAAGCAGGTACGAATTTTTCCGTCGCTGGTCAGCCGGATGCGGGAGCAGGCCCCGCAGAAGGGAAGACTCACCGGGGCGATCACACCGAACTCCGCGCTGTCATCGTCAAAGCGATAGCGCCGTGAGGTGGAACTGGGCTCGTGTGCAATCTCATGGAACGGTGCGAAACGAGCCATGCGCTCCAGAATCTCCGCCAGCGGGACGACTACGTCCGGCTTCCAGACACGCCCCTCTTCCAGCGGCATGAATTCGATGAAGCGCACAGCGACCTGTTCTTCCTGGGCAAAGCGGCCAAACGCCTCGATCTGATCCTCATTGAAGCCGCGCAGCAAAACGCAATTCGCCTTCACCGGGCCCAGCCCCACGCTGCGAGCCGCCCGCAGCCCGTCGAGCACCGCGGCGTAACCGTTTTTCGCCCGGGTAATGCGGGCAAAGCGCTCGGGATCTACGGCGTCCATGCTCACTGTCGCACGATCCAGGCCCGCCTGCTTCAAAGGCTCAGCCATATCGGCCAACAAGTGACCGTTGGTGGTAATCGCCAGCTCAGGTGGCCTGCCTTCGGCTGTGCGCAAGGCAGCCAGTTCGCGCACCAACTCCACAACGTCGTGCCGCATCAAAGGCTCGCCTCCGGTCAGGCGTATCTTCGTGATGCCGAGCGAGACAAACACTCGCGCCATGCGCACGTAGTCCGCCATGGCAAGCTCGGCGAACTGCGCTCCCTGGTTGCCGGTACGGCAATACACGCAACGGTAGTTACACCGGTCGGTGATCGAAATGCGAAGGTCGCAAATCCTGCGTCCGAATTTATCTACTAGCGGCATGGAATGAAGAGCGTCGGAAGGTCTCAGCGTATAGAGATGAGCAAAAGCTGCCCGAATGCTCAATTAATTCGCACTCACATTCCGTCGTAGTTTGGCCCGCCTCCACCCTCCGGTGGCACCCAGGTGATGATCTGGTATGGGTCCATAATGTCGCAGGTCTTGCAGTGTACGCAGTTGGAGGGATTGAGATGGAGGCGCTTCTTGCCCGGCTCCTCAGGCACCTCCTCCATCTCGTAAACGTTTGCTGGACAGAAGAACTGGCAGGGGTTGCCGTACTCCCTGGTGCAGCGGTTACTGCAGAGATCGGTGTCGTGAATAACAAGATGTGAGGGCTGGTCCTCCTCGTGCCGCGTCCCGGAGTAATACAAGTCCGTGAGTTTGTCGAAGGTCAATTTGCCATCGCCCTTGGCCCAGCCCAGCAGTTGCTCGCGCCCACCCGGATGCCCCATGATGTCCCAGAGCGGCATCATGCGCTTGTGCCCAGGGTGCGCCGGATAGCGGTTGCGCAGGCCGTGCCCGCCGGTCGCCATCAGCAGGCCGGTGTTCAACATTCCACTCAGGAAGCCGTGCTCGAAGCCCTGGTGAAAGTTGCGCACGGGATAAAGCTCCTGCTTGATCCAGCTCGATTCCACCTTCTGCTGAAACTTTCCGAGCTGCCTCGCGCCGCAGTCCCCCGAGGTCAGCGCCTCGAATGCGGTCTCGGCGGCGAGCATTCCGCTCTTGATCGCCAGGTGAATACCCTTGAGCCGCTGCGAGTTCAGGAAACCGGCAGAGTCACCCACAATCATCCAGCCGTCACCGCCCAGCGGAGGCATCGACCACCAGCCGCCGTACGGCATGGTCTTGGCGCCATAGCGCACAATCTTGCCGCCCTCGAGCAGCTTTGCCGCCAACGGATGCTGCTTAAAGGACTGCAGCACGTGTTGCGGATCGGTGCGCGGATCAGGATAGTCCAGGCCGCTCACAAAGCCGAGCGAAACCGTGTTGTCTCTGCCGCCGTAAATCCATGCCCCACCGTACTCTTTCGTGGTCAGCGGGTAGCCCATGGTGTAGATCACCTCGCCGGGCTGAATGCGTCCGGCTGGCACCTCCCATAGCTCTTTCACCCCAACCCCGTAGGTCATGGGATTGCGGTCCCGCATCAACTCCAGCCTCTCCGTAAGTTGCTTGGTGAGCGAACCGCGCGTGCCCTCGGCCAGAATCGTTACCTTGGATTTCAGATCATATCCCGGCTCGAAATTTGCTTTCGGCTGGTTCGCCTTATCCACGCCCTTGTCATCGGTGCGCACTCCGGCCACGCGCTCGCCTTCAAAGAGCAACTCGCTTCCGGCAAAGCCGCTGAAGATGGTAATTCCTGCCGCCTCCACCTTGCTGCCCAGCCACTTCGCGAAGCGATTGATGCTGATCACATAATTCCCGTGATCCTGCATCGGAGGCGGCGTCACCGGAGCCTTGAACGCACCTGTCTTCGTCAGGTAATACACACTGTCGCGAAGCACTTCGGCCTCAATCGGAGCTTCCTTTTGCCACTCCGGCAGCAGCTCATTCATCGAGCGCGGGTCCAGCAGTGCGCCGGACAGGCAGTGCTGCCCGATCTCGCGTCCCTTCTCCAGTACGTAGATATTTTCCTTGGAGAGCTGCGCTTCCGGGTGCTCTGCATTGTGCGCATCAATCAGCTGCGAAAGCCGCAGCGCGCAGGCCATCCCCGCCGGACCGCCGCCGACGATCACCACATCGGCTTCCATCTCCGGGTGTTCAATTCCTTCAAGCGGTGTGCGAAAGATCATGGGCTCCTTTCAGAAACCTTGAAACCTTGCCCTTTACCCCTTCGCTTTTTTCACTTCCTCCGTCAGCGCCGGAACAATCTCAAACAGATTCCCCACCACCGCCACGTCTGCAACCTCAAAAATCGGAGCCTCCGCGTCCTTGTTGACCGCGATGATGTTGCGTGAGCCCTTCATCCCGACCAGGTGCTGAATCGCGCCGCTGATGCCAAGTGCCAGATAGAGCTTCGGGCTTACGGTCTGTCCGCTCGATCCGACTTGGCGCTCCATCGGCAGCCAGCCCGCGTCGCAGATGGGACGCGAGGCCGCAATCTCTCCGCCCAGCGCGTCGGCCAGCGCCTTGGCAATCTCAATGTTCTTCTGCTCTTTAATGCCGCGACCTACGGAAACAATAATTTCCGCCTGCGAAAGGTCCACGGCTTGCTTGGCCTCCCGGAACGGCGCTTCCGGACGGGTGCGGATCTCACCGGTGCTGGCGTCCACGTGCTCTGTCGGAGCCTCTCCGGCCACTACCTGGTCGCCGCGGAATGCGCCGGTCTGAAAGCTCGCAAACCACGGCCCTTCTCCTGCCAGCGAAACATCCGCGGCGAACTTCCCCTGGAACATCTGCCGCGTGAAGAGCAGCTTTCCGCCCTCGAATTTATAGCCCACCGCATCGCTCACCAGCACCGCGCCGAGCGCGGCGGCGAGTTTCGGCGCGAAGTCGCGCACCTGATAGGTGTGCGGCAGCAGCACCAGCTTCGGCCTGTTGCCTTCGATAAACTTCTTCAGCGCGGCCACAAAGCCATCGGGCGTGTACTGCTCCAGAGCCTCGCCTTCCAGGGCGTACACCTTGGCGACCGCTGTTTTTGCGATCTCCGCAGCAACCGGCGCAATATTGTTGCCGATCACTGCGGCCTCCACCGTCCAGCCGGTCTGCTTGCCCAGGGCCTGTGCCCCTGCCAGTGTCTCAAAGGAGACCCGGTTCAGTTTGCCTTCGCGCTGCTCTGCTAAAACCAGAATCGTCTCTGCCATCTCGTCTTTCCTCGATCTCGCGCCTAAATGCTTTGCGATTCTGCGTACGCTCTCGCCTATCGCAGCGCGCGCAGCCTAAGCCACCCCACCCATAGGAGAGTGGCGCCAATAGCAGCAAACACGGCGGCCAGCACTCCCAGCAGCGAATGCCCCATCGGTGTCTCTGCCAGGTGGAAAAAGTACAGCAGCAGCGCCACCATCAGCAGCATCCCGCCCAAAATGCGCTGTGTGTTGATGCGCTCTCGTAGCTGCTCACGGTCTGCCTGATGTTGCATCTCCGCCGTCATCCCCGCTCCTCACAGCACGCGGATCTCGTCGCGCAGCTTGGCCACGATCTTCTTGGCCACATCCTGCGGCGAGCCCTGGATCACTTCGGTCTGCTTTGTCTTCTGCGGAATGTAGAGCCGCTCGATGGTCAACTGATTCGGCTTCAGCGCCGGCGAAACTTCCTCGAAGCTCACCTTGCGCAGCGGCTTGTTCTTCGCCTGCTTGATGCCGATCAGCGTGGCATAGCGCAGCTTGTTGATGCCCGACTGGATCGTCAACACCGAGGGCAGCGGCATGTCCACATACTGAAAGAAGCCGCTCTCCAGCTCTCGCTTCACCCGGATGCCGCCGTCTTTGGTTTCAATGTGCATGATGATGGTGGCGTGAGCCCAGCCCAGTAGCTCCGCCAGCAGCACGCCGGTCTGCGCATAGCCAAAGTCGTCCGACTGCAACCCGGTGAAGATCAGATCGAAGGACTCATCCTTAATCGCCTCGGCAATCGCGCGCGCCACGTTAAAGGCATCCAGAGTGGCAAAGCGCTCGTCTTCCAGATGGATCGCACGGTCAGCCCCTTTGGCCAGAGCCTCGCGCAAGACCTGTTGCGCCCGCGCCGGACCCGCCGTGATCACCACCACTTCGCCGCCGTTCTTTTCCTTCTGCCGCAGCGCTTCCTCCAGCGCATAGGCATCGGCTTCATTCACCTCATAGCCCACATCTTCACGAACCCAGGTTGCGCTCTCATTCAGTTTGAGCGGCGCGTCTTTCTGTGGTACCTGCTTCATGCACACCAGAATTTTCACCTGCACCTCGATGATAGTTTAATTGGACTCATGAATTCGGCTGCCTCTCTCTTATTGACCAGCAGCTAAGATGCGGCTGCAGAACCGAAGAGTATATCTCGCCCGGCCGAAAAACTGAATGGTGATTCAATTTGGGCCGAGAGTTGAGACCGGTCCGTATCTGTAAGAATGGCAAAAGGGATGGACGGAAAAAGGGACGCCGCAGAGCGTCCCTCGAAATCTGATCTACGCCGCTTAGAGAAACGCCACCGTCTGGATTCCGGCAATCTCAAAACGCTTCCGGCAACGCATATTTTTGCAGGCCAGCAAATCGTCTTTACGCACCATATAGCTCTGCGCTTTGGCGAACTTTGCCCGGTCGCGTTCGTCGGCCCGCGGCGGCAGCGACTTCTTCTTCATGCGCACGATCCAGCCAACTTCGTATTCGCCCTGTTGTCCGCAGTGTGGGCAGGTCAGCATGTGTTTCCTGGTCTCTTGCCGCTCGTCGAAATACTCCCGCTCTTCCATAGTCGTCAATTATAGGCGCGGTTACCCGCTTTCATCCGTTCCGCTCACATTTCCTGCACCCAGCAGAGTATCTGCCCGCCATTTCGGGAAGCCGCTGAGCCTGAGCCACTGGAACCCTGAGCCGCCTCGGCGCCTCCGCCTCAGCTACCCTGGCCGCGATGAAGTAAGCAGACCCACTGCGAAACTGGGCGGTTAGCAACGTCAGTAAGGACGATGAAGGAGGTCTATTTGCCGTCTGAGGTTGACCCGCATTTGCATCTGCGTCCAGGGACGGGGCCAGTGCGGGTCGATGCCTCGGCCAGACGCTCGGCGATGATTTTGTAAGCCGACGCGTTAAACGCAAGCCCAATGTGGGTTCCCGGCACCTCGAAGTCGTTTTTGCTATTCCCAGTTCTGCAATACCGCGAATCGACGATGCCGTCGTTAAGCGTGTAGATTGCTGTCTCCATGATGGATACAGGTACCCGGCGGCGCAGCGAGTTGAGGAAGTTGCAGGTGCAGCGGGCGGTGTAACAGCGGGGAAGCACATTGGGTCCATGTTCCTTCAGGATTTGCCTGCGAACCGATTCGGCCGCCCGCAGAATACTTCGATGGGCAATGGTCCCGCGGAAGGGCGCCGCCAGCGTGATCACCGAAGCGATGTCATCCGGTCTCTGACCGGCAACCGAGCGTGCAATCACCCCTCCTAAGCTGTGACCGATCAGATGAATCTTCCGCCCCGTCTCCTGGAGAGCTCTCTCGATGGTTTCGTTCAGGCGATACCGGATCAGAAGATTCGGACACTCCGCATTGAGACCAATGCCTGAGAAGTACGGCTCATAGCCGATCCGTCCGACCCAATGCCGCAGCTCCGCCAAATAATGATCGCTTCCCAAAAAACCGGGGATGATGACCACTCCTGAATGGTCGCCGTGTGGAATACCTAGTCCGTAATACACAGGTGAGGCATGCAGCAAGACGAGATCGACTGCAAAGAGAGCTTCTTTCCAAATTGTGATTTGAGCTTCGGCTTCGTCTTCGAGGGTTCTCTTTAGCTGACTATCCATAACGGAATAGAGACGACGGCTTTCTGGCGCGACCTAGTTACGCATTCCCTGGTTATCCCAGGAATATTGGATGCAAATTTCTGGAGCGCAATCCAGAATTATTAAAAAGCAATCGGCGCGCCTAGCCCGGGGGCTTTGACGCGCCGACCATGCTACTTTGGTTCCCGGCTGGAGCCGATAAACGCCTAAGCTTCAGCCGCTGCCGCGTGCGCTGCCTTGCTGGCCGCTTTGGTCCGGCGGCGAGCAGGCTTTTTCGCTGCGCGATGTTGTGGTTTCGCAGCCGCCTTGTGGTGAGGCCGCGATTTCATCATTGACTCAACCAGGGCTTTCTCTGCGTCCACAAAGCTCTTCACGCCCTCGCCGGCAATATCGGCGATCGGTAACAGCCGGATGGGCAGCTTCAGGTCGAGCGCGCGGCTTGCGGTTTGCATGCTCACGTTGACCTGCTGTCCAGCCAGATCCAACAGCTTCTTCTGGGCTTCGATGAAGGAATCTGCCGCATCGCGTCCCAGTTTTGCCAGCTCAGTTTTGGTCGGCTTCCTGCCAGCGTGCTCTTTCTTGCCTTCGGCGCTCGTCTCCTCGGAAATTACGTCGAGGAATTTCTTCTGTGCCGCGACGAACTCCTCCATGGCTTCGCTGGCAAGCTCCACCAGACTGTTACCATTCTTGGCGCCTTTGGCGCTTTCTGACTGCAACCAGCCTTGCGTCTTTTTGTTGGCGAGCGAGAGGAAGTTTTGCTGCATCTCGACAAAAGTATCAATGCTGCGCCGAAGCACATTGGTCAATGCAACCGCCGTGCCGTATTCGCCAACGCGCTCTTTGACGCCGTTCATTACGATTTCATTTTCCTGCTGCACCAAGTCCAGCAGAATTCGTTGCGCTTCGACTAAGTTCGCGGTTCCTTCCACCGCGATTTCCGTGAGGATCTTCACCGGAGTATCTTTTTCTTCGGACTCGGACAGACCCTGGCGAATCGACTTCATTGCGTTCGTGTTCTGGCGCATCGCCAGATCAACCAAAATGCGCTGGGTCGCAAAAAAGCTTTCCAGTCCCTGCTGCACCCAACCAGACAGCAGCGAAACAAAGGAAGAAGGGCGCTCATGGGTGGCGGAGGGCCCGTTTGATTCTCTAGCCATACTCACCTCCGATTGCTGCACCGCAGCATCGAGGGATATGTTAGTATCTGTGGGTTAACCTGTCAAGGCAAGATCGAAATTTATTGCAGTGCAACAGGGAGCGTTCTCTTGAAACCGTCCAAGGTGATCATAAAAAAATACGGAAACCGGCGCTTGTACGACACTTCCACCAGCCAATACATCAACCTGGATGAAATTGCCGCCCTGGTCCGAAATGGAACAGAGGTGCAGGTGGTGGACGCCAAAAGCGGTGAGGATCTGACCCGTGTCACCCTCACCCAGATCATCGTGGAGAATGCCAAGGGGCAGCCCGCAGGATTGCCGCTGGAATTGCTTCGTCAGCTGGTGATCGCATCGGACCATGTCGGGCAGGAGTTCATCATGTGGTACTTGAAATCTGCCTTTGACACCTATCAGAAGCTGCAAAACGCCATTCAGGGAGGATTTTCAGAGGTGCAGTCCGCGGCCCTGTCTCCCCTCTCCATGATGAAAAAGCTGGTCCAGGGCAAGGCCGCGCAGGAGCCGCCGGAAGACAGCGAACTTGAGCAACTCAGAATCCGTCTGGCAGAGCTGGAGTCCCAGTTGAAAAAGAAAGAGCAACCTCCAAAGGAGCGCAAGACGCCATCCTGATTCCCGCTCTCTGCCTATGACCGGTTCCGCTTTGCCAGGCGCTCGGCAATGGTGGCGTAGGCGTTCGTGTTAAAAGCCAGCCCGGCGTGCGTGCCGCCAACTTCCACGTCAACTTCTCGGTCCCCAGTCCGGCAACTCCGCCAATCAATCACGCCATCGCTCTTGGTGAAAATCGCGGTATGCGATACCCGGCTTGGCACACCGCGCCGTAGTGCTCGCATGAACTCACATTGGCACCCATCGGTATAGCATTCCTGCGGCACCGTGTCGCTATGTTGGCTTTGGATAAACCGGCGGACCACCTCGGTTTCGCGCAATAGTTCGCGCTCCAGAACAACCCCCGGAAACGGCGAACCCAAGGTGATGACCGAGGCGATCGCCGCTGGTCTCTGGGTAGCCAAAGAACGTGCGATGACCCCGCCCAGGCTGTGTCCAATCAGGTGGACTTTCTCGCCGGTCTCCTTCCGCGCCTCGTCGACCAGTTGATTTAAGTGGTGCTTGATCAGCAGATCGGGGCACTCTGCATTCAGGTCGATCCCGGAGTAGTAAGGGCGATACCCTAAGCGCTTCAGCCACGCATACATGACAACCAGGTACACGTCGCTGTGCATGAATCCAGGGATCATGATCACTGCGGACCCGTCGCCTTCCGGCACGCCGACACCGTAGTACACAGGAGCAGCATGAAGCATCAGCAGGTCGATGCCGAACAGCGACTCATGCCACTTCGTGAGCGGTCTTTCGTCCGGATGCTCTTGGCGCTTCCCACCACGGCTCGTGACCATTATTCCATCCCTGTCGCCGGACAGCTAACGGTCCCCGGTGTGCTTTCACACCGGAACCGTCAAGCGGACACCGCGCTTAAAGAGCTCTCGCTCGGTACGGCCTCGCCCCTGGGCACTACGGTGTCACCCCTGGGTGCCGCATCACTGCTGGGCGCGGCCCCGGCATGCGCTGCGGGAACCTTCGGGGTTTTCCTGACGGCGACGTTCAGCTTCGGACGCGACCGCCTTTTCTTCGGAATATGGACGCCAGTCGCATCCCGAAGCTCCACGAAGCTCTCGGCAAAGAATCCGGCCAGTTGCCGCAAATCAGGAATCGCTTTCGCATCTCCGGTAAAGCCCACAAACAGGGTTCCGTCGTAGCTCATCACCGCGCAGTTCATCCCCATTTCGCCCCCGATGGGAACATAGGGATATGTGGAAACCATTTTGTGGCCGAGCAAGTAGAGCGGAGTTTTTGGGCCGTGTACGTTGGTGCAAATCGAATTGCAGACACTGATTGGCAATTGGCTCAGGACAGATCCAACCAGTGATTGCAAGGTTGTTGGCAGTGCGCCCAGCAGGACCCCCAGCAAGCCGACAAGTTCAGCGCCATGAGCAGTTCTGGAGAACTTGACCCTCTCCTGCACGAGCGAAAGAAATGCCCGAGGCTCACGAACACTACACGGGATGTCTACCGGAAGAAAGGTAATCTGATTTCCGGCAACGCTTGCGTCTCCGTTCTGGCGCACATTCACCGGAACCACAATCCTCAACTTGCGCCCCTTTACATTCAAGGTGTGCAGTTCTGCATAGCGCTGCAGGGCCATGCTCAAAACCGTGAGGACAACTTCATTGACGGTCGCTTCGCACGCCTGCTTAACGGCCACAATCTCCGCCATTGGAATCTCGGCCCAGTCGAACTTTTGAGGTCCGTGGCAAAGCACATTGAACGGCAGGCGCTCCGTCGGCTGAGCGAGTTCTGACAGGAGATTTGCTAAATTCCCCAACGGAGCGATCTGCGCCAGTGCGCCGATAGAACTCTGGGTGCGGTTTGCGTGCGTCTCACTCCGGCTGGCGGTGGCCTGCTGGGCCAAGCGCAACAGCTCCGAATGGGCGGTCAAAAGCGCCTGGGCGGTCGAAAAGCAGGTGCTGATGAGACCGTCCAGCAATGCCGTTCCGGGATCGTGCGGCGGAGGTACTGCCGGAAAACTCGGCTTCTTATGGTACAGCGGCGGGGCAACCGAACTCGGGTCCAGCAGCACATGGAGCATGGCAACTCCCGCAACCCCATCCACCATGCAGTGGTGAACCTTAACCACGACGCCCGTGCGCTGGGACTTCAATCCATGCAGTAAAGTGATCTCCCAAAGCGGACGGCTCCGGTCCAAGTGCGTGCTCAGGATCGCCGAGACGGCGGCTTTCCACTCTGTGTCGGTGCCCCGCTTGAGCGTGATCTCATGAACATGATGGCGCACGTCAAAATGCGGATCATATTGCCAGGTTGGAGGACCAGCGCAGAACGGCGTTGTCACGGGACGCTGAAGAAAGCGGGGAATCTGAGGAAGCTTCGATTCAACGTACTCCATGCACTCATCGAGAGGAATGAGACCTTCGAACGCCATGACCGATGCAACATTGACCGGTGCGCCAGGCTGTTCGACATAAAGGAAAAGCGCATCGATAAACGAGAGACTTTCATTTTCATGAATATCTGACATGACCGGTATCCTTTTCCATTAAGGACGATTGCGCCCTAACTTCTCATGCGCGGTTACCCAGTCGCCATGCAGCATGGCCGACGCGAGAGAAGTTTCCCCGGCCAGAACCACAGCGGCGCATATTTCTGCAAATTTGTATACCTTATCTTTGCCATAGCAGCCCAGCATCTCCAGACACTCTTTCTGCGTCGCCAGACCGGTGCCTCCGCCATAGGTTGCAACAATCAGAGCAGGAAGCGTAATCGACCAGTAGAAATCACCATTCGGCAACACCCGTGTGTAGGTGATCGCCGAATGAGCCTCGGCAATGTTCGCCGCATCTTGCCCGGTGGCAATAAACAAAGCGGCCAGCGCATTCGCCGCATGAGCGCCATTATTGGAGGAGCCGGCCAGGAATGCGCCGGCCATCTGAATATCGCGCGTGCCGTCCAGATCCGCAGCCGTGATGTGCATCAGTTGCTGCAAGATGTCGCCGCGCAGAATTGCCTCGGCGACCACTCGCTTGCCCCGCCCCAAAAGCATGTTCAACTGAGAATGTTTCTTATCCGTGTCGATGTTTCCAGACAGGAAGTAGTCAGGATGAAGTAGATGATTATTCTTGATCCATTCGCATGCGGCAAATGTCGCTTTGCCCGTCATGTTCTGTCCGGCAGCATCCCCGGTGGTGTAGTTGAAACGAAGATAGCGCAGTGGTCCCACCGCGAACTGTTGAATGTTGCGCAGCTTGCCGGTGCGCGTCGTTGCTTCCGCCGCGCCCCGAATCGCACTCAGGTTCTCCTCCACCCAATGGCCGAATTCCCGAGCCTCCAGGGCGTCCCTGAAAACGAAGACCGGAGCTCGCTGCATCGCGTCATCCACCACGGTGGTCTTCACCCCGCCGGATTCCGTTAGCAACCGCATTCCCCGGTTATAGCTGGAAACCAGCGAGCCTTCGGTAGTCGCAAGAGGAACATAGAAATCGCCCTTGGCGTGCTCGCCATGGATCAGAAGCGGGCCGGCAATGCCGATGGGAACCTGTGCGACCCCGGTGAAATTCTCAATATTTCCCGGAAGGGTAGCGGGATCAACGGAATAATGTGCAAGATGCGAAAGATGAGTTCCGGTATGCTGGCGGATGAACTTCCTGCGCATCGCGGCGCACTCGTTGGTGTAGTCATTCTCCCGGTCGCGAGGGATACGAATTCGTTCCTTCGTTTCAGTAGTCTTCATTTCGCGGTCTCTCCGACTAAAAGTTCTCGCGGCGTTACCACAGAAAATCCCGAGCTCGTGCCTTTGGACAATCCTCACCCACCGTGAACACGGCGCGCCGGCGGACGGACCCAAAAGTTAGCGGAATGTTACACCTTTTCTGACCTTTGGGTGAACTATGTTTATCCCCGCGGCCTCCTGCAATCAACAACTAATGGACGATTTGAGAGTTGTGCGTTATTGTCGATGCTTTCAAGGAGGCCGTTCCGCTTATGCTGAATATCGAAGAGGTGGAGAACGCCAAGGCGCTCATGACAGAAGCCGTAAACTGGTCGGTGATGAGATGGCTGAAAGAAAAAAAGCGAGTGCGAAAAACCTCTGACATTGCGAACGACAAACTCGATGCAATTGACCGGGAGGTCAAAGCCTCGTGGAGCGACGAACTCAGAGCCGCTTACGCCGAACTGCCCAAGATAGGCATGCCCGCCGAACAAGCAATTCAATTGAAGAACAACGGAAATAAAAATAAAGTAGCCATTGCCTCGGAGGTCATGCTCCTCGCTAAGGCTCTCAAACAAGCGGACGAGGAGGCCTTCCGCGCCCACCTGCTCGCCGAGGACACCTTTGAGCGGGCAGAGGTAAGGCTCAGCACCAGCATGGCGAGAGAGGGAAGCCGTCAGGCAATCACCTCCTGGGAGTTGAAGGAGAAGGCCATCATCAGGTCCCAGGCCGCGGTAGGCACGGGGAAGTCCGCCTCATAGCCTGACGTGGCAGTTGGCCGTTCTTTCCCCCGGCAGGATGCGTGAAGCAACAACTTCGCCGATGCGTTGGATGGCCTCCGCACTCTGAGGAACGTCCTCGCCAAACGCTTGGAAATCGTGATTCATCGCGGGCCACGTTTCCAGGACCGCATCCGCTCCTTGCTCTTTGGCTCGCTGCACGAACAACTGAATGCCGGGAAGCAGAATCTCCGCCCCGCCGGCCTGAATATACATGGGCGGAAGACCTCGCAAATCCGCATTCACCGGAGAGACCAGCGGATTGCTTCGTTGCTCCGGAGTACAGAACCAATCCGCCCACGTCATTGCCATCTCTTGCGTGATCCAGTCGTACTCCGAGCTCCCGGGTGCGCCTGCACCGCTGCCCCCAAAGTCGGTCGCCGGAGATAGACAAACCGCCAAGGCCGGGAGCGGCAGCTTCGAATCCCGCAGCGATAGCAGCATGGCCAAAGCAAGGTTTCCTCCGGCGGAGTCTCCGGTCACCACCAACCGCCGTGGATCTACGCCCTCGTCCAGTAGCCATCGATATGCGTTCGTCGCATCCTCAATCTGTGCCGGAAATTTGTACTCGGGCGATAAGCGGTAATCGAGGGCAAAGAGTTTGGCTTTCGCAGAGAGCGCAATCATCGCGGACAGGTTGTTGTAAAAACTCCTCGGATAGAACGAGTATCCTCCGCCGTGCAAATAGAAGATCGTTACTTCGGAATCCAGGTTTTTGGGAAGGACCCAACTTCCTTTGAAGTTCTCCTGAACCACATTCGCAATGCTGACCCTGGAAAGTGCTCTGGAGTGAACTGTCAGTGCGTCGAGGTAACTTCGGGCTTCCTTCACGTCGCGCATTCTAAACGCGGTGAGTAACTGCCTCTTCGCAATTTCCGTACTGACTTCTGCCGCGAAGTTCCATGAGGCGCATCGCGGTCCGCTCCGCAAACGGCGCAGGCTCACCGCGGCCACCGCCCGGCACAGCAGCGCTGCACTTTTTGTCCGGTACCGCGCCGGACCGCTGAACTGTAGTCTGACATTCATCTACAAACCAAGCGCAGTCGAGAAGCTACCCCGCGTGCAACAGTCGATTCGCCTTCATTCCGGCTACGTGCTCTCAAAGCAGTTGCTTGTTCACCTTGCCGGTTGAGGTCCTGGGCATCGTAGCCAGGAACCCAACGTAAGCCGGTCTCTTGAACTTCCCAATATACCTCGCAATGTGACCTGGGTGGATTTGGACCAAATCCGGAAAAACTGTACCAATTTGGAACCAAGTACAATTTCTTGGCCGACTTTTTTCCCGGGCTAAGTTTTTCCTGATTCCCTAACTCCAACTCGGTTATCAAAAGATAGTTGGGGTTTGTGAAGCACATCACAAGTTTTCCGGAATCCAACAGTTAACCTCATTCTCAGCCGCGGATATCGCGTGCACCAACCGGTGTTTTGGAGGCTTTAGATGTTTGAAGGATTGCTACAACCGATGCATTTGATCGTCATCCTGTTCATTGCCCTGCTCGTGTTTGGCCCGAGCAAGTTGTCCGAACTTGGCAAAGGACTGGGAGACGGAATCAAGAATTTCAAGAAAGCTGTGAGTGACGATCCTGGAACCACTGCCCAGGCCGCTCCCCCAGCGAAGAAAGACGGCTCCGCGCCGACAGCTTAGTCTCAGATCAGGTCGCGATACTGTTCGAGCGCGATCCTGACCAGTTGACTTCGGGTGCGAACTCCGGTTTTCTGGAATAACTGCTGCAGAGTGGCTTTTACGGAGCTCTCGGACACTTGCAGGCGGTCGGCGATCTGCTTGTTGGCTAGTCCCTCAAAGACTCCGGCAAGCACCTGCTGCTCGCGCTCTGTCAGTTTGCGTGTGCGGGGCAACTCCTCCTCGTTCGCGCCGCCGACGAGTTTGTGCAAGTAGTCCTGCTCGAACCAGACTTTGCCGGAGAGCACGGCCCGAATCGCATCCACCAGCACAGCCGGAGGGTCGTGCTTCAGAAAGACTCCGGCGATGCCGCGTTTGACCAGGTTCGCTGCACTGGTCTCGTCCACTCCGGCGGTCACCAGCAGGACCTTGCCCTTGTAGCCGATAGCCTCGGCGACCCTCATGAAATCGATGCCGTCCCGCTCCCCGAGATCAAAATCAAGGAGCACCAGGTCAACCACGTTATGTTGTAGCAATTCGCTGGCTTCACCAATCGTGGCGCAACCGCCCACAACTGTGAAATCTGATTCCAGGAAGCGGGCCACGCTGTCGCGAAACAGCGCGTGATCATCGACCAGAAGAATGTGGGCACGCTGATCAGACACAATTCGCCTCCTCCCGATGGCTCACTCTCCCGAGCACCACCGCAAAGCAGCAACCCTGGTCTCTGGGTTCATACACCAGATCGCCGCCAAAGCTCTTGACCAGAGCCCGTGAGACGTACAATCCCAGCCCGGTGCCTTGCGCGACATTTTGGAATGGCCGGAAAAGACTCCGCGGGTCGGCGATCCCTGTTCCGGTGTCCTCAAAGCGTATAGTGACCGATTCCTCGTGAACTGCCGTGCTGATGGTAAGACGTTTTGTCGCCACACTCTCCATGGCGCGAATGCTGTTTTTTGAAAGATTCAGGAAAACCTGCATCAGTCCATAACGATCCGCCCACACCAGAGGAACAGCTCCGGTCTCCTCCCATCGCACTGCAATATTGTGCTCGTGGCACACCGTCTCAATCAGCACACGCAGCTCGTCCAGCACAGATGTTAGTTCAATCGACGTGCGCTGCTGCTTGGAAGATCCGCGCAGCTCCATGGCGGAGATTTGTTCCAGCCCATGAATCAGCGTTCCCAGTGCCTCGAAGTCCGCATTGCCTCTCAGCTCGCTTACCTTCGTCAAATTCTTGTGCACCACCAGCGCAGCGCCGCACAGGTTGCGGATCTCGTGCGAAACAGCGCTCATCAGGATTCTCGTGTTGGTCAAAAGATAGTCCAGGTTCAGGTCCTCACGGCTGCGCAAGTCCTCTGACAGGTCAACGAAGATTGCCGCCAGTCGGTTTCCGGAACTGGAGGAATAAGTCGAAAACCAAACCCCGGCGAGAAAGACTTCACCATTACTGCGGTGTCCCTTGCATTGCAGAGTGGTTCGAAAATTCTTCCAGTTCCTCGACTGCACCGCCCCGTAGAGTGCGGGAAGATAAGCAAAAGTGTTCTGGCCTGGCAGCGGCGGACCGCCCGAAGCCAGCATCTCCTGGGCCGCTTCGTTCGCCAGCAGAATAGTTCCATCCGAGTCCAGGGTGACGATGGCCGCTGGGCTGCTTTCCACCAGTACCTGCAATTGCTCCTCAGCCTCGCGTCGCGCCTGCACCTGAGTCTCAACTTCGTTCAGGTGATCGAGAACCATGCGGCGGTTGCGCAGCAGCTCGAAGATGAATAAGCCCGTGCCGATGAACCCTGCCGAGGAGAGGATCAGCCGAGGCCAGGCGTCGCCCGCCGGAAGATTGCTGAACTCCTCCTGCAAATACGCGCATATCACGGCAAAACTTACAATCCGAGTGCGCGACAAAAAGCCGCCGGCAATCATGATCGGGAACAGGTAGAGAAATCCGAGCGAGATATAGGGCTTCGTCCACCAGTCCAGCGCGGCAATCATCACTACCATCAGGCCCGCAACCGTCAGCAGCCTTCGGCGGTTGGCCGGACTATAGATGGAAAGTGCCGCCGAGAGTTGCATATGTTCTCCTATCTTCCGCCACCCTGCCGATGCGTTGGCACGCGTCAGCCGAACCTTGGCCCAAAGATAGCCTCACCATATGAAAGATAACTTAACTCCCGAGTCGGCGTACCTGATTGAAGTGCCCGGGGCCTGCGAGGAGTGTAATTCGAGGGTCTCATCAGTGCACTTCGAGGGCGCCAGTGTACTTTAAGGGGTGTCATCCTGAACGTAAGCGAAGGATCCCCGTACTGCCCAAATCTTCCGTGCGGCCCCAGGCTTTTCAGCCAGCGAACCATTCTTCCTTCGCCCGCTTCTCGGAGCACACCATCTGCGGTGCGTAGAGTGCTAAGCAAGCTCTTTGCGGAAAGCCTTCTGCAGTTTCGTCACGCGGTACCCGAGCTTGCAAGCGCGCCCGCCTCACACATTTTTCACCTCCTGCGCAAGCTGGCTCAGAGAGGCTTTGGCATCTCCGTAGAGCATGCTGGTCCCCGGCTTGAAGAACAATGGATTCTCCAGACCCGAGAAACCTCGTCCCTGACCGCGCTTGAGCACGATGACCGACTTCGCCTTGTCCACTTCGAGGATGGGCATTCCGGCAATCGGGCTGTTGGCATTGTCGCGCGCGTCCGGGTTCACCACGTCGTTCGCCCCCACCACTACAGCAACATCCGTAGTCGGGAATTCGGGGTTGATCCGTTCCATCTCGTACAGATCGCCGTAGGGAACATTGGCCTCGGCGAGCAGCACATTCATGTGTCCGGGCATGCGTCCGGCCACCGGGTGGATGCCATATTTCACGGTCACGCCGCGCTCCTCCAGCGCGTTTGCCAGGTCGCGTACCGCATGTTGCGCCTGCGCCGTGGCCAGTCCGTATCCAGGAACCACCACGACCTTGTTGGCATAGGCGAGCCGCACCGCTGCGTCTTCCAGCGAAATCTCGCGCATCTCTCCCATGACCGCGCCCGCCACGTCGTGCACCGCGCCGAAGCTCCCAAACAAAACGTTCGTGATCGAGCGGTTCATCGCCTTGCACATCAGGATCGAGAGAATAAAGCCGGAGAATCCATCCAGGGTACCGGCAATGACCAACACGTTGTTGCCGAGCACAAAGCCGGTGGCGGCCGCAGCCAGTCCCGCATAACTGTTCAACAGTGACATCACCACCGGCATGTCAGCCGAGCCGATGGGAATGACGATCATCACTCCAGACAGAAATCCGAAGCCGGTCATCGCGTAGAACACGCCTGCGGACGCAGGATTCACCACCGAATAGAGTAAGCACCCGACCGTGCTGCTGAATAGCAGCGCATTCACATACTGCTGCCCCCTGAATTGAATCGGTGTGCCGCGGATCAGTCCCTGCAGTTTGCTGGCGGCGATCAGCGATCCGGTCGTAGTGAGCGAGCCCAGCATCACCTCGAATCCCAGCGCGCTACGCGTGAACACCGGCATGGCGAGACCGCCGTGCAGCATGAATTCCGCGATGCCCACCAGGGCCGCGGCAAACGCGCCAAAAGCGTGCGAGAGCGCGGTTCGCTGCGGCATCGCGGTCATCGGCACCCAGATCGCCATCAGCCCGCCGATGATCGTACCGATGATCAGTCCGGCGGCGATCCACTCATAGGTGATAATTCCATGGTGGAAGAGCGTGCCGATGATCGCCGCCAGCATTCCCGCCTCGGCCATGAACATGCCGCGCCGTGCGGTCTCCGGATGGCTCAGCCCCTTCAACCCGAGGATGAATAATATGGAGGCGATGAGGTAGGTGAACTCCAGGAAGTAATTGACGCCACTGGGCTCCATTACTTCTTTCCTCCCTTCGCCGCTTTCCGCTGCTGGAACATCTTCAACATGCGATCGGTGATTCCGAAGCCGCCCACCACGTTGGTCGTGGCCGTGACCACCGCGATGAACCCAAGCAAGGTGGCAATCGACGGTTTGGCAGCCGCCCCGCCCGCGGCCAGCGCATGGAAATCCACCTTGTTCATTCCAGCGATCACCAGCGAGCCGATCAGCGAGATACCGGAGATCGCATTCGTGGCCGACATCAGTGGCGTGTGCAGCAGAGGCGGAACCCGCGAAATCAACTGGTAGCCGAGAAAAGCAGCCAGCATAAACACATACATCGAGGCAATCAGTACCGCGGGATTGATGGACTGGATGGCTTGCATCGATTCTCCTAGCCTGCCGTGTGGAGTGCAGCCGCCACGCGCTCGTTCACAATCTCACCGCCGAAGGCCACGCATGAGCCCGCGATGATCTCGTCGGCGCGATTGATGTTCAACTCGCCTTTTTTCAGAATCAGTTGCAGAAAGTTGCTCAGGTTGCGCGAGTACAGCATGCTGGCGTGTACTGGCATCTCCGCCGCCAGATTGACCGGGCCGAACACAGTGACGCCGTGATAGACAATCGTCTCGCCGGGCTTGGTGACCTCACAGTTTCCTCCGGCGGGCGCCGCCAGATCGAAGATGATTGAGCCGGGCCGCATCGCTTCCACCACAGCCGCGGGAATCATCAGCGGAGCACGGCGTCCCGGAACCTGCGCGGTGGAGATCACAACGTCAGCGATTCGTGCCGCCTTGGCAATCGCCCGCCGCCCCAACTCCATTGCTTCCATACTCAGCTCCGTTGCATAGCCGCCCTTGTCTTCGGTCTGCAGTCCGCCGAGATCGACCTCGATGAACTTGGCCCCCAGTGACCGGACCTGCTCACCGGCGGCAGCGCGCACGTCGTAGGCTTCCACCACCGCCCCAAGGCGGCGGGCGGTAGCAATGGCCTGCAATCCTGCAACTCCTGCGCCCAGCACCAGAACTTTCGCCGGAGGAATCGTCCCAGCCGCGGTCATCAGCAGGGGGAAAAGTTTAGGAAGATGGTCGGCGGCCACAATCACCGCCTTGTATCCGGCCACCGTCGCCATCGACGAGAGCGCATCCATCGACTGCGCCCGCGTAATCCGCGGCACCAGTTCCATCGAGAACAGTGTGACCCCGCGCTGCACGGCCACCTCCAGCGCTGCCGGCTCGTCCAGCGGCCGGAGGAAGCCGACCATCACGCTGCCGCTCTTCAGTTGCGCTTGATCTCCGGCGGGAAGGGCATTGACCACCGGAAAAATATCGGCGGAGGCAAGAAGCTCCCCGCGCTTCGTCGAGATGCTGGCGCCAACTGCTTGGTAATCCTCGTCACTGGCTCCAGCCTGCAACCCCGCGCCGCTTTCAACCGCCACGCTGAAACCCATTCCAGCCACCGCCTTCGCCGCATCCGGCGTAAGCGCCACGCGAGTCTCGTCCTGCCTTGCTTCCTTCAGGATGGCGACAAGCACAAGTCTCCTCCTCCGCAACAATCAGAACTGTAGGAGAGATGCAGAAATGAGAGTAGATGGTGCAACGAATATTCCTGGATTCGCTCCAGCGTGGCTATACCCGTGCCGCTACTCCTCGTCATAAAGTTGAGGAAATGCCAACTGAACCCGGGCTGCAATCTCGTGGGCAGTTTCCAAATTCACCAGCGCGCCTCGATTCATCCCTGGACAGTATTTTGCGGTTTCGCGGCGCTCGTCGGCGCTGGCCAGCAACTCCGGCCAGTAGGGAAAGGAACTGCATTGCAGCGGCTTAATCAAGTGGACCGAGCAGCCGGTGGCGAGCAGGAATGGACACGGCTTATGGCGCACTTTGCGAAAGCGCAACAGCGGCGCGGTGCCGCACAGATAGCGCCGTTTGAATTCCGCCCGGCTGATTCCGAGATGCTCGGCCAGTCGCGCGATATCCTCGCGGGTGACATACACAAAGCCCTTCTGCTCGCAGCAGCGAACACATCCGGACTGGCATTGAAAGCGCATGGCAGAGTGTATCGCGAATTCCACAATAAGGTTGTCATCCTGCAGAATCGAACCGTACAGGCCGGAATCTAAACAGAGTACAATTGGCGGCTCGAAGGAGTATTGAGTGGCAAGAGCTCTCATCATGCTGGTACGCGCGCTCGGTTTGGCGGCGTTGGTTTTTGGAGCGCTCGTGTGGACCGGGCGCGCACAGTATCTAGGAGCGCACTTCGTCTCTGGCTTTGTCGTGGCCGCGGCAGTCTTCGTCCTGGCAGTGATTGCCCTGACCAAAAGCCGCGTGATCCCCGGGATTCTTGGTGTGCTGTTTGCCGTACTGCTGCCCGTGGTCGGATTGAAGCAACTTCCGCTCACCTTCCATGCCTTGGGAGCGATTCAGTTGGCGCATATTGTTCTCGCCTTGGCCGTCATCGGTGTGGCCGAAAGTCTTTTTGCTGCAATCCGCCGGCCCCGCTGAGCTTCCGAAATCCGGTGCCTCGATCCGAAGCAACCGGTTTTTCGCCCCTCCCTTACTTCGTGTGAAAGATCGCGTGGTTGATGTCAGGCCAGAACTCCTTGAAGATAAACGTCCCGCCGTCAATCCCTACGTTCAGAGCCCAACGCTGCCCGGTCTTGGTCCAAGTGCGGTTAGAAGCCGGATAGTAGAGGTTGGAGATCCCGGCAGCGGCTCCAGAGCCAATCACCTCGCTGAAGTTGAAGCTGCTGCCCCCGCAATCCGTACGCGTCACCAAGATGCGGGTGAACGCATATCCCGCCCGCTTCAGCACTCCGTTGTGCTTGTCCCGAGTTCCGCGTCCCAGGGTGTAGTAGCGCGCGTCTTGCCGGAGCGCAACCGGGAGCAGGAATCCCACCCACAGATTCTCGTCTGTCTGATCGGCAAAATTATGCCAATAATACCGCGCGTACGCCGGAGCCCCCGAGTGGAACTCAGGTGTCGAGCTCTCCAGTTGCGATACGCCGGAGAGCAGGCCGATAAAAACGAACGACGAGTAGTCGAAACTGTCGCTGGCGAAGTCGTCAAATTTCTCCTTCGGAGTCTGGGCTGGCAGGTGAGTGTTCGCGCTCACCGAGAGGAAGTTCGGAACAATTCCCAGAATGCGCTTGGTTTGCCTGCCCTCGCCTGAATCCCCTTGCTGCCCGGAGGTAGAAGCGGAAGTGTCGGAGTTTTGTTGCCGCCCGGGATTCGGTGCGTCCGGCAGTTCGGATGACGCCGCGACAGAGTTGGCTTTCGTGGACGAGGCGTGGAGGGAAGAGCCTGCCGATTGAGCACTGGCCTGGGTGCAATGCCAGTTGAAGATGCAGCCCAGCAAAAAAGCCGTTTTTATGATGCGTGCAGATGAATAGTTGAGAACCATATCCTCTCTTGGATGACGCTCACAACGATTTTGCTGTGTTCAACTCTGGCCAGCCTACCTCATCGGTACCATGCTCAACTGATCCTTGAACTCTGGTCACTTATCACGCAGCACTGTGATGGCCAGTAACCGTAATAAAATTTCCTTGCGCTCCAGTTTGCACTCTGGTTACTATTCAGACTCCCCTATATTACGGTAGTCTACGCGTCCGTTCGCGCGTTGGAAAATAGCGAAAATGAACATTGGCGAAACTATCCGGAACTTCCGTCTGCAAAAAGGTATGTCACAGGGTGACATCGAGAAGCGCACCGGGCTCCTGCGCTGCTACCTTTCCCGTGTTGAGAACGGACACACCATTCCTTCACTGGACACGCTGGCTAAAATCGCCGGCTCGCTGGAGATACCACTCGGTCATTTCTTCGCGGAAAATACGGCGGACAGCAAAAATCTGCCTCAACTCAGCGAAGATGAGGTGCGTTTCCTCTCCCAAATCCGGCGCTTTTCCAGCAGTCTGAATGACAGCGACCGTAAATTGGTGCTGCAAATGGTGAAGAAGATGGCGGTTTCCACCGCTCGATAGTGTGCTTTGCCCTTCAGGCGGCGTTGGGGCTTTCGGTCAAGGCAATCACCGCCAGCTCCAGCCGGTCGCGAGCGCCGGTTTTGCTGAAAATGCTCTGCAGGTGCCGTTTCACCGTGTTTTCGCTGATCGTAAGTTGTTGAGCGATGTCCTTATTTTTCATACCCCGCGCCACCAGGAACGCAATCTGTTTTTCGCGTTCGCTCAACCGGTGCAGGTTAGCGGCCCGCTCCTGCTGGGTTTCCAACGACATAGCCATCAGCACTCCCTGGGCCACATCGTCGCTGAACGCCAATTCGCCGTCGGCCACCGTCCGAATGGCCGCGAACAGCTTCTCCGGGGTATCGCCTTTCAGTACCAACCCTCGTGCGCCTAGTCGAACCACCTGCACGTAGTCGGGCTGGCTCTCCGAGCCGGTCAGCACCACGCTGGCAACCTTTGCACTGGCGTGGTCGAGCTGACGCAGCACCTCAAATCCATCCGTCTCCGGCATGAACAGGTCCAGCAACAGCACGTCTGGATGTAGGTTTTCAACCAGTTCCAAGGCTTCAGAGCCGTTGCTGGCCATGCCCACTACTTCAAAATCGCGGTGCGACGCCAGCAGCGCGCCGAGCGACTCACGCAACACAGCGTGGTCATCAGCGATCGCAATACGGATCTTCTCGCCACGAAACATAGGAGCTTAGATGCGAGTTAAGGCCCCAATCGACGTACCCGCGTAGAACATTTATTTTTCTCCAGGTTGATGGCCTGGCAAACTTTCGAAAGGCAGCCCAGGGCGGTGGCTTGTGCTATATTCCCAGACAGCGGCTCCCTCGTTCTGTTTCGCTTCATTACCATGACTGCTACCGTGTGCTCTCGTGACCATCGATGAAGAACTAACTTTGCTGGAAGATTCTTTCCGGCGTCTGAAAATCGAGTACGACATCTACTTTGCCGGAGGAGCCAAGAAGCCCCCGGTGGACACCGAGTCTCGGGTCCAGGGCCTCATCAAGCGAAATCTGGAGAATTCCCGTCTTGCCTTTCCCCAGCGTTTTCGGCTCTCCGGCGTAGCTCAGAAGTATGCGGTTTTCAGCGATCTCTGGCGTCGTAAGGCCAAAATCAAAGAAGAAGGCTATCGCCGTCCGGAGGACGCCCTGCTCGGGGTTCGCGGCTTTGGCCACCTCGACAACCCGAGGACTCTCTTCGCGGTAGACGAGGGTGAGGCCGAGAGCTTTCTCCTCTTCACCAGCGATGTCATCGAGGTCGTGGCCCTCTATGAGGCCGTAGTCCGGGCCCGCGAGTCTGCCGGCCAACCGCTCGGCGCCTTCGATGCCTTTGCTGCTTTCGTGCAAGTCAAGTCCAATCAGATTCGCTCCCAATTCAACTGTCAAGCCGTCGAGTACACTGTAAAGGTGAAGGGCGGGCAGGTGCGGCTCAAGGCGCGCGCCCGCAAAGACATCTAGTCCTTTGCCGTCCCGGGGTCGCCTGCGGCCCCAATCGGATGGCGTGACTCACCGAACCCGCGGCAGCAGCCGGAGTGCCATCCGTTGGCACCTGCCCGGCTGCCATGCGTTCTCCGCACAGTTGGCGAAATCCGCACGTGCGGCCGTCCCTCCCCGGATTTTCTGGGAGGCATCATCAGTTAGCGAGGAAATCATGGCGAAAATTAAGCGTGCCATCCTGAGCGTCACCGACAAAACAGGGCTGGTCGAGTTTGCCCGGCGGCTTGCTGCCCAGGACGTGGAGCTGATCTCCACCGGCGGCACCGCCCAAGTGCTCCGCAACGCAGGATTGAATGTACGCGATATCAGCGACCTGACCGGCTTCCCGGAGATGCTCGATGGCCGGGTCAAAACCCTGCATCCCAAAGTTCACGGAGGCATCCTCCACGTGCGCTCCAATCCGGCTCACGTCGCCGCCGTCAAGGAGCACGGCATCGAACCCGTCGATATGCTGGTGGTGAATCTCTATGCCTTTGAAAAGACAGCCGGTAAGCCGGGTGTGCACTTTGAGGAGATCATCGAAAATATTGACATCGGCGGACCCTCGATGGTGCGCTCGGCGGCCAAGAATTTTCAGGACGTTGCCATCGTAACCTCCGTCGCCGACTACGACGCCGTTGCCCTCGAACTGGAGCAGCACGCAGGCGAGCTTTCCCTCAAAACCCACTGGAGCCTGGCTCAGAAGGCCTTCGCCACCACCGCCGCCTATGACACGGCGATCGCCAACGCGCTCGCCGAAATCACCGTGGACGACCGGTCCCACTTCGATATCAGCCGGATTGGCAAGAGCACCAGCTTTCCCGAGACCTTGCGCCTCCACTTCCACAAGGCGTCCGATCTCCGTTACGGCGAGAACCCGCATCAGAAGGCGGCTCTCTACTCCGACGGCAGCGGCAAAGGCGTGGCCAATGGCCGCCAACTGCAGGGTAAAGAGCTCAGCTACAACAACATCGTCGATCTCCAGGCGGCATGGGATCTGGCCCAGGAATTCACCGAGCCGGTCTGCGCCATCATCAAGCACACCAACCCCTGCGGCACCGCTACGGGAGCCACCCTGACAGAAGCCTACGTCCGCGCCCTGGAGTGCGATCCGGTCTCTGCTTTCGGAGGTGTTATTGGGGTCAACGGCATCATCGATGCCGAAGCCGCTGCCGAGATGGCCAAGATCTTCGTCGAAGCCATCGCCGCCCCCGGCTTCACCCCGGAGGCCCTCGAACTCTTCGCCAAAAAGAAGAACCTTCGCCTGGTCGAGATCGCCGACCTCAAGCAGAAATGGGTGCTCAAGAATGTCTCCGGCGGAGTTCTCGTGCAGGACAACGATATGTATCCGCTCACCGAGGCCGACCTGAAGGTGGTCAGCAAGCGCCCGCCCACCGCGGAAGAGATGCGTGCGCTGCTCTTTGCCTGGAAGGTCTGTAAGCACGTCAAGTCGAACGCCATCCTCTACGCCCGCGACGGCCAGAGCGTCGGCGTCGGAGCCGGCCAGATGAGCCGGGTGGATTCCGCCCGCATCGGTGCCGAGAAGGCAGTGCTGCCACTGGCGGGAACCGTCGCCGCCAGCGACGCCTTCTTCCCGTTTCCCGATGGCGTCGAGGTCATTGCCAAAGCCGGAGCCACAGCCATCATCCAACCCGGTGGCTCAGTGCGCGACCAGGAGGTCATCGACACCGCCAACCGCCTGAACCTCGCCATGGTCCTGACCGGTGTCCGCCACTTCCGCCACTAATCCCCTGGTCTCCGGCATAGCGCCTCCCTCGCGGACGCAATGCCGGAGATCCCTTTGTCGCGGCGGTTGACTCTGATCTTGATCCCCAACCTTGAAACCTTGAAACCTCTGAAACTTTGAAACCTTGCCCCCGCCGGGCGGCCCACATCCGCCCGCAACTGGCGAATGTGGGATTCGGCGGAGTCCCGCCTGTGACTCTTATCACAAGCGCCGTTTTCCCCGCTCTGCTAAAATTCAGTCTTTATGTCGTCCCCCAACTCGCTCTTCGTTCGTGCCTGTAAGGGTCTTCCCACCGACTCGACTCCTGTTTGGTTTATGCGCCAGGCGGGGCGTTATATGTCCGAGTACCGCGAAGTCCGCAAGCACCATTCCCTCGTCGAGATCTGCAAGAGCCCCGCACTGGCCGCCGAAGTCACCATCACCGCCGCCGAGGCTCTGGGCGTCGACGCCGCCATCATCTTTGCCGACCTGCTGCTTCCTCTGGAGGTCATGGGCCTGCCCTTTCATTTCTCCGCCACCGAAGGCCCGGTGATCGAGAAACCCATCCGCACCGCCGAAGACGTGAAGGTCCTCACCACCAATGGCGCGCCCGAGTTGATGTATGTCTCCGAGGCCATCGCCATGTGCGTCAAGCACTGGGGCAACAAGCTTCCGATGATCGGATTCTGTGGCGCGCCCTTCACTCTCGCCAGCTACATGATCGAGGGTGGTGGTTCGCGCAACTACGTCGAAGTCAAAAAGCTCATGTACCGGCAGCCTGAAGTGTGGGACGAGATGTTGCGCAAGCTCAACCTTGTGCTCATCGCCTACATCGCGGACCAGGTCAAGGCCGGCGCCGATGTCATTCAGGTCTTCGATAGCTGGGTTGGCTGCCTCAGCGTGGAGGACTACCGCAAGTACGTTCTGCCGCGCACCAAGGAATTGATCTCCGGCCTGAAGAAGACCGGCGTGCCCATCATTTACTTTGGAACCGACAGCACCACCCTGCTGCCCTCCATGAATGAAACCGAAGCCGATGTCATCGGATTGGACTGGCGGGTTCCGTTCGATGAAGGCTGGAAGCTGTTGAACCACCGGCCCGCCGTGCAAGGCAATCTCGACCCCGTCCTGCTCTTTGCCGAATGGGACGAGATAAAGCAGCGTGCCAAAACCATTCTGGATCTTGCCGGCCGCCGTCCCGGACACATCTTCAACCTCGGTCACGGCATTCTGCCTCAAACTCCAGTGGAGAACGTGAAGAACCTCGCCAAGTTTGTTCAGGAGTATTCGGCGCAGCATCGTGGCGCCTTCGCCGAGCCCCAATAGTATGCAGAAGAAGCCTGCCGTCCTGCTGCTTGCGCATGGAACTCCGGATCGAATCGAGGAGATTCCGGCCTATTTGGCTAACGTAACCAGTGGGCGGCTGCTTGCCCCCGCCGTGGTCGAAGAGATCCAGCGCCGCTACGCCCTCATCGGACGCTCGCCCCTCACCGAAATCACCATGCAGCAGGCAGCGCATATCTCCCAGGAGCTGGGCTTGCCCACCTATGTCGGCATGCGCAACTGGAAACCTTACATCCGGGAGGCGGTTTCGCAGATGGCCGCCGACGGCGTCACCCATGCCGTCACCATCTGCCTTGCCCCGCACAACTCCCGAACCAGCGTCGGCCTCTACCGCAAGGCGGTGACTGGCGAGACCGGCAACGTCCCGTTCACCCTGGACTTTGTTCCCGAGTGGCACGCCGAGCCCTTGCTCATCCGCGCCTTTTCAGAGAAGTTGCGGGACGGCTGGTCGCGCGCCTGTCTGGAAGCCAACGCGCCCGTGCCGGTTCTCTTCACCGCGCATAGCGTCCCGTTACGAACCATCGAAGCTGGCGACGACTACGAGCGCCAGACGCGCGAAACCGCCGAACTGGTCGCAGCCAGCGTTCCGGAGATCGCCGGAAATTGGCACTTCGCTTTCCAGAGCCAGGGAATGAGCGCCGGAGACTGGCTCGGTCCCACGGTCGAAAGCGTGATCGAGGAGCTGGCCGCCGCCGGTCACCGATTTCTTTTTGTTCAGCCGATCGGCTTTGTATGCGATCACGTCGAAGTGCTCTACGATATCGATATCGCTTTCAAGGACTTTGCTGCCGGACGCGGCATTGTTCTGACCCGGGCCGAGTCGCTGAATGACTCGGTGCTCTTTGCTCGCGCCGTCGCGCAGCTTGTGCGCACCCGTCTCGCTGTCGCGGCACAATCCGGCGCCTAATGCCTCCGTGGTGGCCCATTCAAGCCCTATTCTGGCTTGAGTGGGGTTCGGGTGGCCCACATCCGCCTGCTGTTGGCGAATGTGGGTGATTAGCCAGATGCGACGCGGGGAAGCTGGGTGCCCCAGGTTCGCGCCGTGCTTTTCGGCGATAACCTGGGAATCAATGCCCTCACCTCTGTAGTGGTGTTGTTCTTGTAATTATCGTTGTCGTTGTTTTGTCGTTGTCGTTGTAGTTGTGAGGAGTTTCGTAATGCGTATCGCAATCATCGGTGGCGGAATCTCAGGACTCAGCGCCGCCTATTACCTGGAGCAGGAGCGCGCTGCGGGAGCCCCCGTCGAATACTCGCTGTTCGAATCCAGCGACCGCCTCGGCGGCGTCATGTTCAGCGACAAGATTGGCGACTGTGTGGTCGAAGGGGGCCCCGATTCCTTCCTTACGGAAAAGCCCTGGGCCAATCAGCTCTGCGCCGAACTCGGCATTGCCCACGATCTCATCGGCTCCAATGATGCGCAGCGTATTACCTACATCCTCGTCAAGGGCCGCCTGATTCCCATGCCCGATGGCCTGATGTTCATGGTGCCTACCAAGCTGATTCCCACGGCGCTCACCCCTCTGTTCTCGTGGAAGACCAAGTTCAAAATGCTCGGCGAACTACTCCATCCGCCGAGTCCCGTGGACAAGGATGAAACCGTTGCCCAGATGGTCGAGCGCCATTTCGGAGCCGAAGTCGTGGATCGTCTTGCCGACCCCTTGCTCTCCGGCGTCTATGGCGGCGATGCCGCATCGCTCAGCGTGCGGGCTGTGCTGCCGAAATTCGTCGAGATGGAGGAGTACTACGGCTCACTCTGCCGCGCCATGCTGGCTGGCCGCAAGAAGCTGGCGGCCATGCGCAAGGCCAATGGTTATGCGCCCAAGCCGCTGTTCAGCTCGCTGAAGGGCGGCATGCAGCAGATGATCGATGCCATCGTCGCCCGCCTCAATCCGCGGAGCCTGCGCACGGCGACCGCCGTCAGCCAACTCTCACCGAAAGATGGCGGCTGGGAGCTGATTACCTCACGCGGCGCGGAGGCCTTCGATGCCGTGATCTTCGCCACCCCCGCGCGCATCGCGTCGAACATGCTCGCCGGGGTCAACGCTCAGCTCTCAGAGGATCTGGGCAAGGTCGAGTACAGCTCCTCCATCACCGTGACCTTGGGCTATCAGCGCGAGCAGTTGCGCTCATGCCCTCCAGGCTTCGGCTTTCTGGTTCCGCGCAGCGAAGGTACGCGCATGTTGGCCACCACCTTCGTCCACACCAAGTTCCCGTTCCGCGCCCCTGACAGCAAAGCGCTGCTGCGCTGCTTCCTCGGCGGAGCCAATGATCCTAACGTGCTGAAGTGCAGCGATGAGGAGATCACGGCCATCGTGCGCCAGGAGCTCAAGCAGATTACCGGACTCTCCGCCGACCCTTGGTTTGTGAAGGTCTATCGATGGGATCGTGCCATGGCCCAGTACACCCCCGGACACTTGGAGCGCATCGAGCGCATCGGCACAACCCTCAAGCAAATGCAAAACCTCTCCATTGCCGGAAACTTCTATAGGGGAATCGGCGTGCCGGACTGTATCCGCACCGGCAAGGAAGCCGCGCAGCACATGGCCGCCCTGGCGCGCCAGACCCAGACGGTCAAGGCCTAGACCGGAATCGCGGAAGGTGCATCCGGCAAAGCAGCCGGGCGTTTTTCCCGGCGATGATAATGACGGACACACCAATCCTGGAAGTGCTCTAGCTGAACGATTGACCTTCTAAGCATCGGTTCTGATGTAAAGTTGACTGATTAAGCAATCGTTGAAGACGATTGCTTAATCAGCCACCCTCACCTGCCCAGCCATGTACCCGGAAGTGAATGGTTGCTCCCGTTTTTGCCTCTCGCGCTGTGGCCGTCGCCTGCGGTACCATCAATCGCGATGTCGCGTATTCTGATCGTCGAAGATGAAGTCCACCTGGCGCAGGGGCTCTTATTCAATCTTGAGGCCGAGGGGCACGAAGTCTCCGCGGTTGAGAGCGGCGAGGCTGCCCTCGAAATTCTGATCGAACACAACGAACCGTTTGACGCCGTTGTGCTCGACATTATGCTGCCCGGAGTCAATGGTTTTGAGGTTGCAAATTCCCTACGCGCGGCGCGCAACTTCGTTCCCATCCTCATGCTCACCGCCCGCTCACGTCCCGAGGATGTGCTCAAAGGCTTCGCCTCCGGTGCCGACGACTATCTGCCCAAACCTTTCGAACTCAGCATCCTGATCGCCCGCGTTCACGGACTGCTGCGCCGCACGCAATGGCAGCGCGAGCAAGCCGCGCAGGAGCGCCGGTCCGCAACCGTCCCGCGCGCCGCCGCCGTTCACGAAGCCGCCCTGCCGCCGCCCGGCAACTTTGAAGCTCAGCCTGCGATCCTTGCGCCTCCCGCGCCTCACGATGTGTTTACCTTTGACGGACGAACCCTTGACTTCAATACCCTGGAGCTCACCGCCCCGGCCGGAAAGATTCAGCTCACCCTGATGGAGGCCTCGTTGCTGCGCTACTTCATCGCCCATCGCAATGAAAACGTAAGCCGCAAACAGATTCTCGAAGAGGTCTGGGGACTGCACGAAGACACCGACACCCGCGCCATCGACAACTTCATCGTGCGCCTCCGCCGCTACATCGAGGACTCGCCGGGAACGCCGAAATATCTCATCACGGTTCGCAGCATCGGCTACCGCTTCCTCCCTGAGTCCTGATTCCATCGGTTTGTTTCCTTGTTTCTTGTTCCACGATAGTGAGCGAAAAGGCCTGCTATCGTCCGGTATATAGAAGAAGGCAGACATTCCGCATAGACTGAGCAATATGGCCGCAATTTCGACGTGGAAGAAATGGCTGTTCCTGTCTCTCGCTCTTCTGGCCGGCGCGACTTTGTTTTGGCTCGCTTGCTCTCCTGCTCACTGGATGCGACGTGTAGACTTTGGAACCGCGAAGGTGGACGGCCGTCAGGTGCAAGCAAACATTTACTTCGGCCATCCCACACGTAGCGAGGCTGAGGCGATCGCTCTCGTACACCTGACGGATGGGAATGACTACTTTCTCGACTTCGACTCGGAGAAGGTGCGCCAAGGAAGCCGATGGGAGTATATACATCTCTTGGGCGGTGTGTGGTGTTTCAGGTCCATGCAAGACGGCCTTTTCCAAAACCCTTTGCCACCTCTGGAAATGAACCAGTTTCGCATAGCCTCGCAGAACGGACACATAGTCACCGTCCAGTTCTAGCGATGCGTTGTGGACGAAACATCGCCAAGGCACTCACTATCGACTGTTCAGGCTGTACTCTGAATGTGCACAGCGAGAGCAAAAAGCTACCAGCCGTCGCCCCAGCCCAGGCGCTTCAACCTGCGCCAATCTTCTTTTTTCGAGCGCGTGATGGTGGTCTCTGCGATCTCTCCATCGCGGCAGAGCGTCAGTTGCGTGTATCCGCTGAAAACCTTGGGATGGCGGACGATGCGTGCATTGGGGCTCTGCGCAGTGCTTTGTATCGGGCTCCGCGAGAATGCGGCATAGGAGAACTTTTCGTCTTCATGCCCAAGGGTTGCTTGCTTCAGCCGGCGGTGTTCTGCCGTGCGCTCGATCCGTGCCGGGAAGTGGCACCAGTCGCCGCCCTGCGCCATCGGACACTCCTGCGTGTTCGGACACGGCGCGGCGAGGGTTGCGCCTGCGGCGAGCAGGCGGGTGCGCAGGTCGAGAATGTTGGCGAATCCCAGCTTGGTTCCCGGCTCAATCACCACCAGCAGTTTTCTGGTCCGCTCCCACGCAGCGCGAATCAACGCAGCGCGCTGTGCTTCGCGCAACTCATTCAGCGCATACGAGCAGACGACCAGATCCCATGAGCCTTCGGGAATGTTTGCGGTCAGATCTCCCTGCACCCAAGTGGTTTCCGCTAGCGCAGAGTGAATGGCATGAGCGCTGAGACGGCGGGCGATTTCGATCAGCTTGGAATCGCGCTCCACGGCGGTCGCCGAATGCAGGCCGGGGAAAACCTGCATCGCCGCCCACAGAGCCGTACCGGGGCCGCTGCCAAGGTCCAGCACGGAACCGACTTCTTCGGCGCAACTCTCGCGCGTCCAGGTGAGCGCAGCGACTGCGGCGGCAAAGGTCGCAGGCAAGCGCACGGCGAGGTAGGCAGCGCGCTGCGCGTCGTTGGAGAGTGCCGCTTGCGCCGGTGTGCCATCCGCGCCGCCCTCGCGATAGCACTCGGTCAGCCGCGCCGAAGCCGCTCGCAGTTTCGCTCCGTCACAGGCTGCTAACTCCTGCTCCACGGCCCGGCGCAATGCGGGAGGCAGTTGCATCAGCGAGCCTTCACGGCCCGGCGATAGGCGATGACGTTGCGCTCGTGCTGCTCGAAGTTTGCCGAGAAGTGGTGGCGTCCGCTGCCGTCACCTACGGCGACGAAGAACAGGTAGCCGGTCTTTGCCGGTTGCATCACGGCCTTCAGCGAAGCCGTGCCCGGATTGGCAATCGGCCCCGGTGGCAGTCCGGGAAACCTGTACGTGTTGTAAGGCGAGTCCGACTGCAGATCGCTTTGGTAGATGCCGCCGCGATAATTGCCTTTGAGCATGGCGGCATAGACCAGCGTCGGGTCGGCGGCCAGAGCCATGTTCTTCGCCAGTCGATTAGTGTAGACGCTGGCGACCTCGGGCCGTTCGTCAGGGTCGGCGGTTTCCTTCTCCACGATCGAGGCAAGGGTTACCAGGCGGTGCGTGTCCTGCTGCAGGCCCAGGCTTTGCGCCTCTTTCTGGAAGCGCCGCACCATCACGGCGGCCATCTCCCGCATGGTCATGGTTCGGGAGAACGCGTAGGTATCGGGAAACAGATAGCCTTCCAGCGATTTCGCCTGCGGATCTACGGTGCGAATCAGCGTGGTGTCATGGGTGGCCACGGCCAGAAAGTCTTCCTTGCGGCCCAGTCCGGCGTCCTCGATGGCCGAGGCAATCTCAAACATGTTGTAGCCTTCCGGGACGACGACCGTGCGCACCAGGACGTCTCCGCGGGCGATGCGGTTGAAGACCTCCAACCCGCTGGCGGCGCGCACAAACCGGTATTCGCCCGCCTTGAGCTTCTTGCCTGGCATGGCGTAGTGCAGTAGTTCGAAGGCGAACTGGCTGCGTATCACCCCCGCGCGCTGGAGCTCGGCGGCGATGGTTTTCGACGAGGAACCGGAAGGGAAAAGCAGGTCCTGCGGCACGGCGGGAGCAATCGGAACGGCCAGCGCCCAGGCAAACCACAAGATTACCGCCAGCAGAAGAAGTGCAATGAAACGAACCATATCTCCTAGTGTAGATGAGCGTAGGGGTGCTCAGCTTCCTCAAATGACCCTTTGGCACACTCAAATAAAGCCTCGAAAAATATCATTTGGTTCCGGCCTTCTTATTTCGGCTTAAACGTGCTAATTTGTGGCCGGCTGCGGAAGGGAGGCGGGTATGCAAGTGCAATTTACGCCCAACGAACTGCAGGTGTTGACTGACACTCTGGCGCGTCACAACAGTGAACTGGTACACGAAATTGCGCGGACAGACCATCGCGAGTTCAAGCATATGCTGCAAAAGAAACTAGAGCTCCTGATGGGCCTGCAAGGTCAACTTTTACGAGGCGAGCTCCAGCTCAGTGCAGAGGAACGCGACGCTCTCGCCGAGGTGCTCGATCAGAGCGAGAGTGCGCTTTACTTCGAAATCGCACGGACCGACCACCGCCCGTACAAGCGGATGCTGGAGAGAAATTTGGAATCGCTGGAACGGGTGCACAACAAGATCAAAGAAGCTTGCGCCGCGGCGTGAGGTGGAGACGAAGGAAAAGAATAAGGTAATGTTGCCGAATAGAAAACCGTACGGTCTGTAACTTCAGAGGGGAGTTTCACGCGGTTCGTTGCGCTGGGAGCCCTTGGAGGAGAGTCCTATACGTCGCAGCACTCGCGGGTACCCAATCTGCGAGGAGTGCGGGATCGTAAGCAGGGCGGAGATCCGCCGACGGAGAAAGCGGCGGCCTCGGGTGGATTTTACTAGTCTTCCGCGTCAGGCGGAGAACCTCAGGTGCACAAGCAAGGTCAACTTCCCCACCTTAAGCTCGCATGGAACGTGAGTTTAAGGTGGGGTACCCGTTCAGGTCGGCTGCCAGGCGCTAGGCTGCGGGTTGCAGGTTCTGGCGGCCTTCTTCGTGCATCGTGCCATGCACAAGGTAATGGTATTCAGGAGCGGGATAACCAGCTTGGCTGAAGGTGTTGCGGATGAGCCGGTTGGTATCGAAATAGACCTGCCAATAGTGCAGGTTGGCGCAGTACGGACGCACGACAAGCACCGGACCAGCCAGGTTGAACTCGAAGATCTCGACCACGGGAGCCGGGGTGGGAAGCACATTGGGAATGCGCATGATCCCATCTTTCAACAGCGCGATGGCCTGGTCAGGGTTCACATCATGTGCGAGTTGGGCGGTCAGATCGACGCGGCGATAGTCATTGCGGGTGTAATTCATGATGTTGTCGCCGAAGACCTTGGAGTTGCCGACAATGGCAATCACGTTGGCCGGGGTGTTGAGAATGGTGGCGAACAGTCCAATGGATTCAACCGTGCCCGTAACTCCGCCCGCTTCGATGTAGTCTCCGACTTTGAAAGGGCGCAGCACCAGCAGGAAGACGCCGGCGGCAAAGCTGGCCAGCAGGCCGCTCCAGGCGACTCCTATGGCAATGCCCACGCCTGCGAGCAGGGCGGCGAAGGAGGCGGTTTGGACGCCGAAAAAGCCGAGCAGGGCGACCACCAAGATTACGTTCAGCAAGATGCTCAGGGCTGACCGCAGGTAGCCGACAACCGTGGAGTCCAGCATTTGGCGGTCGAGCGCGCGTACCGTCAGCTTGAGGGCGAAGCGGATGAGTGCCCGCCCAATTATCCAGAGGATAATGGCTCCCAGCACTTTGAGTGCGACTTGCGTCAGAAGCACAAGGGCTGACTGTAAGGTGATATTCATGTGGAACCTCCGGGATGGGATTGCGAAGTGCACCATGCCGCTTATGGTGCAGCTCTCTCCTTGGGCAGATGGGCGGCCTGCGTGGGCCAAGCTTTTTGGGCAGAGCGCCAGCGGCGGACGCCGGGAACTCCCCCGCTCTGGTGCGATCCGGTAGACGGTTGCCGGTTCGCCGCCGCGTTGCATACTCTCCGGCTCACAATAAGGATGCCGGGTTACCGGACAGGGTTACCTCTGCCTGCTGCTTTCGTCCGGCTACTTGGGGTGACCGACGGGGACGAGGTAGATGGGCGTTATGCCGGCGGGGAGCGATGCAGCTTGCGCAGCCTGTTTGGGATCCACCCCACCGACCGGGACGGCTCCAAGATTCAGCGCGGTGGCTTCCAGGAGTAAATTCTGTGCGGCGTGTCCGGCTTCGAGATTGACGAGGCGAAGGCCGGTCTCGCGATCTGTGCTCTTGCTTGCGCGGTCGTATTCGCCAGCGATGAGAAAGACAACCGGTGCGGCTTGTACGGGGGCTTGCGAGGAGAGAGCGGCGCGAAGATCCTTGTTCGAAAGCTGCTGAAGAGCATGCACGGCAGGAAGGTATTCGAAGAAGCCTTCGGGCTGCGCCAGGTAGAGATGGAGATAGTACTGGGCATGAGCCGAGGGGGCAGTGCGATGACCTTTGTCATCGGTGATGCCCTGTGCTGCCCAGAGTAGTTGGGATAGCTCCGGCAGGGTGAGTTTGGTGGATTGGAACGAACGGATCGAACGGCGATGCGCGAGGGCATCGTTCAGCGGCATGCCTCCGCTGCGAAGCGGAGCCGGGAGTGCGATGTGCGCTGCCGTGGGAGTGGCGGCCTGCTGGCAAGAGATCAGCGGGGCGGAGAACAGCGCCGAGGTTAGAAGAGTGCAGAGAAATAAGTTGCGCATAGGTTTCCTATTGTGGGGGGTAAACTGCGCAGGCCGGTACGAGGCGGCTACGCTCATTTTTTCTCGTTCTTTTTTGAATCGAGCACGTAGGCATAAAGGCCCCGGCACATTCGTAGTCGTCCCTTGTAGACCTTCTTCCGGGTGTCGTCGAGCTTTTCCATCTGCGGCGGCAGAGCGTCGCACCTTTGAACAAGAGCTGTCAGCTCCTCGATTGAAAAGGTCATGGCGTCCTGGGTTCTGGAGCAGATGTCATCGAACTCCTTCTGCCAGCCTTCGAGCGCGAAGGGCGCCTGGGTAGCGGATAAGGTGGTCTCGGTGGCGGCATAGACTTCGCGCTGGCTGGCGAGTCCGGCGAGGAGGGCGACCGCGATGAACGCCATCGCAATCGCCTTCGAATTGCATACGGGTTTCAACATGGGAGTCCTCGACTCAGATTTAGACCGGCTTGGAATGGCAACGCTGACAGTCAGTCAAAGGAAATGCCACGCTGGTATGGCAGGCACCGCAGGACTTGCCTTGCGAAATGTCTACCATGGAGTATTGCGTGGCGCCCCTTTTGACCCCCATGAAGATGTCAGGATGACAGAGCTCGCAGCCGTTCCACACCGTGTGTTTCTTGTGGGAGAAGATGATGTCAGGCATTCCTTCCACCTTGGGGTTGAGGGCGAAATCCTTCTGCACGATGAGAGACTTCCTCGGGATGGAGACGCCCTCGAGCAGGCTTACAGGCTTGATGAGTCCTAGTTCCTCGGCTTTTTCCCAATCAATACCGTTGCCGAAGCGCTCTTTGGGCAGGGGCTTGCTGAACTCGAAGAAGTCGTAATCGCGGGCGACATTTTGTCCGAGGGAGTGGCATCGCACGCATCGCTTTTCATCGTCGTAAGACACTTTCTTGGAGCAGGCTTGGAAGACGGTTTTGCCATCAGCGCTGACCATCTTGCCGTTGTGGCAGGTGCCGCAGTAAAAACCGCGCTGGTTGTCGACCGCCTTGATGCCGGTGGTTCCGGCTTTCATCGCAAAGCCGATATCGACGTGACAGACTCGGCAGGTATATTTCGAGCGGTGAAGCCAATGTTCGAAGACGACGGGCGACAGGTCCGCTTTCTCCGAGTAGTTGCTGATGATGACCTGGCCGTACTCGTAGGGAAGCGGCCTTTTCTTTTTGGTGCCGGTTTGAGAGAACGCTTGTCCGCAGAAGATCAGAATGACCGCGAGTGCGATGAGAGTTTTTTTGTTCATCGAGAGCCTCCTCCCCGAATGAACTGCGCTTGACTGCAATTTGCCTAATGCCGGCGCTCTCCCTAATCTTTCCCGAGTGGGCCGCGGCCAGAAGGTTCCAAGGCAGAACACGACTGACACAGACTGAGCATTAGGTACTTACTTCGACCTGGAAGCAGTGACCCTAGTCACGGCACATCGTGACATTGGGTGGGCAAAGGCTCATCGCTACGCGGAAAGCCACGGGCAACGCAGGTTGCGCTGCCCGTGTTCGGTTGGTTGGGCTAGAAGTGGAGGCGCGCACCTAACTGGATTTCGCGCTCGCGGTAGATGGTGTTGGCGGCGGCCGTCGGGGTACTGAAGTTGGAGTCGTACTCCAGGGTGGAGTTGTAGACGCTGTAATAGCTGTTGTTGCGATCGGTGACGATCTGGTGATTGAAGAGGTTGAATGCCTCGGCAAGAAATTCCAGATCCTTGCGCTCGCCGAAGTAGATGCGGCGCGAGAGCCGCAGATCGACGTTGTAGAGGTTTCCGTAGCGGAAGGAGTTGCGTCCGAGGAATGGCAGGCGGGTCTGCCCGCCGGTGCCCATGAATCCAAGGCAGCCTGCGCAGGTAGTGATGGGTGCCTCTCCGCTGACGTCATCGCTGAAAGGCTTGCCGGTGGCGATTTGCGCAATCGGCGCGAAGGTCCAATGGTTGAGGGCAGCATGCAGAAAGCCGCGCGATTCCGGGAAGAGCCGCGGAGTCCAGAAGAGGCTTCCCACCACGCGGTGACGGACGTCGTAGTTTGAAGTGCCGTAGTCGGGACGGGCCACGTAATGACTGACTCCGTCGAACTGGTAAGTGAAGGGGATTGGGCTGAGGGTGTTGTTGTACGTGGTGAAGGTGGTTGAGTTCTGATTGAAATCCAGGGCGTGCGACCAGGTGTAGTTGAAGCGGAAGTCCAGTCCCCTGCTCATGGTGCGATTGAACTGGAGGACCAATGCGTTGTAAGAGGAATTCACGTTGGAGCGAATCTGGGTGATGGTCTGGAAGTTCGGATTCAGACGCGCGGTGTAGACGGGGACGGTGAGGGTGTGTCCGTAGTATGGCCCCTGCACGCCACTGTAGTAGTCAGAGGCGAAGGTGTAGGTGACATTGGTGCGGCTGTTGGGATCGAGGTTTATGTCAATGAAGTTTGGCAGTTCGCGGCCGAGGCTGAGGAGGTAGGAAGCCGAAATCACGGTGTTGCGGGCGACCTGCCGCTCGAGGACCAGGTCGGCCTGGTGAATCTGCGGAGTGCGCATGTTGGGGGCAAAGACCGCGACGTTTCCGCCCTGGGTGGTGGAGTAGGGATCGGCGGCGGCGACGTTGGGGAAGAGGGGGCCTTCCAGGCAATTGGTGGCAAACATATAGCAGCCTTTGAAGCTGTAGCTGCGCTGCGCGAACTGGGTTCCGGTGTTGGTGATGGCCGAGGAGATGGTGGAGTTGCTGATGCGCGCGTAATAGATGCCGTAACCGCCGCGCAGCGAGGTTTTGCCGTCGCCGGTGAGCGCCCATGCGAAGCCGAAGCGCGGGCCGAAATTGTTCATGTCGGAGGGGAACGACTGGGAGGCCGCGAGCAGCGGGTTGGGTACCTGAGGACTGGGCAGGAGTTCGAAATCATAACGCAAGCCGAAGCTGAAGGTGAGACGGCGCAGGGGGCGAAAGTCGTCCTGTATGAAGAGCGCGCCGTCGAAGGTGTGGAAGGCGAAGGCGGGTGGGCCGAAGCCCTGGGTGAAGCTACTGTAGCCACGGTACATTGTGGGTGCTCCGTAGCTGGGATAGCCTTGGACAATGGGACAGTAGGAGGCGAAGGGAGCAACATTCGCCTGACCCTGCCATTGGCAGAGATCGGCGATGAAGTTGGCGCGATAGTCGTAATTGTAGCTGCCTGCCACGGCGTAGAGGTTGTTCATCTCGTCCTGCACGCGACTGGCGTCAAAGCCGAACTTGAAGATGTGGCGGCCGCGCATCCAGCTCAGGGTATCGGCGATCTGGTTGCGGTATTCGTCGGGGAGGGCGCGGCGGGGCATGGTGTCTGGGGTTCCGAAGGTGAAGCCGGAGGAGCTGGCGAGCACAGCGACCGAGGGCGCCAGGCCGCCAGGGCCGACGGGTTCACCGGGCGCGGGTGGCTGCGGTATCTGGTACTCGAAGTCGCGGCTCCAGGAGTAGCGCAGCTCATTAGTGAGCGAGTGGCCGAGGACTGAGGTGAGGCGGGCGGTGAGGGTATCGACCTTGACGCCGTCAAATCCAAAGCTGGCGATGCCACGGTCGACGACCGGATCGGTCTGCACGCCGCCGGGCGAGGACCAGCGCAGGCGGTTGTAGGCAAGCGAAACGGCGTTGTGCGGGTTGAGGTGGTAGTCGAGCTTGGCCAGACCGATCTGGTGCTGGGCGGTGCGGGCGACGGGGCCGAGCAGACTGGCCAGGTAGCCGGTTCCGGCCTGGAAGGCGGCGATGGCGGTGGCGTCCGACGTGTAGGGAGGCATGACGTTGCGGGTAAGCGTATAGAGCTCGTCGGTCGAATTGTCAGAGCCGCAGACCTGTACGAGGGCGCGATCGGTGGGGCTCATCCCGGCATAGTGGGAGGGTATGACACAGGGAGGAGCAAAAAGCCGGGAGGCATTGGCAGCAGCGGCTACGGCTGGATAATCGCGGCGTTGCGCATCAAAGGTGCCGAAGTAGAAGAACTTGTCTTTGACGATCGGACCGCCGAGGGTTCCGCCGAACTGCTGGCGGCGGTCGAGAGGCTTGATCTGCTCGGTGGTCCAGTCACCGTTGGGCTGTTGCACGGGAACCACGGTAAAGGCATTGGCAGCGCCGAGAGCGTTGTCTCTCATGTAGTAGAAGGCCGAACCGTGAATCTGGTTGGAGCCGCTGCGGGTGACGGCGTTGACGACGGCCCCGGCGGCGCGGCCATACTCGGCGGAGAAGTTGGAGGTATTGACCTGGAACTCGCGCACGGCGGCCTGGCTGATGACGTAACTGATGCGGCTGCGTCCGCGCTCTTCACTGAAGAATGCCTGGTTGTTGTCGGCGCCATCGACGGTGCTGTTGTTCAGCAGACCGCTGATGCCGCGGAAGCTGATGAGACCGAAGTTGCCATCGAGCGTGACCGTGGGGGTAAGCAGGGCAAAGTTGGACCAGCGGCGGCCATTGATGGGCAGGTTATCGATGGCGGCAGCGTCGACATTACTGGCGAAATCCGGCTGCGTGGTATTTACCGCCGGAGCCTCATCGCGCACTTCTAAGACTTCATGCGCACCGGCGACCGCGAATGGAATCCCAACCTCGGTGATGCGGCCTACCTCGACGTTGATGCGCAGGATCTGGAAATCCGCAAAGCCATTGCTGGCGGCATGGAGACGGTAATCGCCGGGCCTGAGCCCGACGATGCGAAATGTGCCGTGGGCGGCGGTTTGGGCTTCGAAACGCTCTCCCGTGTCAGCGTTTTGCAGGGTGATTCGAGCGCCGGAGACGGCGGCGCGATGGGCGTCCCAGGCTGAACCCGCAATGGCTCCGGAGAGCGAACTCTGCGCCACTGCGAACGAGGAAAGAAAGAAAAAGACATACAGCAACCAAGCAGAGCGAGTTTTCAATGCGTACACCTTTCCAGGTAGGCATCTCCCGTGCACTGGCAGCGTGTTGCGCGCGATAGGAATGTCAAAAATATTTGTCGGAAAAGACGGGGGTGATTAAAACACCTTTATGCAATGGTGTCATTACAGAAAACTTTGCCAGAAGGTATGCTGATCCGAGGCTGGCGGAAGATGGCGGCGCAATTGCGCTGTTCCGCGATGGGCGGCGCTGCTGGATATGCCGCTAAATACGCAGCTAAATAAGCACCCCGGGCTCGTGATAGCCTTATTGAGTGCTTGCCGCGAATGCCGAGTTACTTTGGTGATATCGCGAGCGCGGACACAGCTTCCGTATGGGACGCATTCACGTTCTCTCCGAACATGTCGCAAACAAAATCGCCGCCGGCGAAGTGGTGGAACGTCCGGCCTCCGTGGTCAAGGAGTTGATCGAGAACTCGCTGGACGCGGGAGCTACACGCGTCCGGGTTGATGTCGAGGCGGGAGGGCGCAAGCTCATTCACGTGGCCGACAACGGCTGCGGAATGGTGCGCGACGATGCGCTGCTGGCCTTTGAACGCCACGCCACCAGCAAGCTTAAGAACGACGACGATCTGCTGTCGATTTCCACCCTGGGTTTTCGCGGGGAGGCGCTGCCTTCGATCGCCGCCGTGAGCCGGGTACGCCTAGAGACGCGCGAGGCCAGCGAAGCCAGCGGCACGGTGGTGGAGATCGCCGGCGGACGCATCCTGACCGTGGAAGAGGCTGGGCTGCCCACCGGAAGCTCGATTTACATTCGCGACCTGTTCTTCAACACTCCGGCGCGCCGGAAATTTCTGAAGGCGGAATCCACCGAACTGTCGCACATCGCCTCGCTGGTGACCCACTACGCGCTGGCCCATCCGGAGATGCACTGGGAGTTGCACTCGGCAACCAACGCGATGCTGGTGGCTCCGCCGGTTGCCAGCCACTCGGAGCGCATCTACCAGGTTTTCGGCAAAGAGACCCTCGACGAGCTGATTCCACTAGCGGCAACGGTGACGCTGGAGCGAGCCGGACTGCCTGAGCCGCCGCCCTGGCGTCGCGAGGCGGAATACGAGCCGCCCACGCCGGGCGATCTCCGGATCCATGGCTTTACCAGCAAGCCGGAGATTCAGAAGCTGAATCGCAACTCGATCTTTATCTTTGTAAACGGCCGGCTGATTCGGGACAAGGTAGTGATGCACGGCATTCTGGAGGGATATCGCAATATCATTCCGCCGACGGTGTATCCGGTGGTGCTGCTGTTTCTGGAGATGCCCTGCACGGAAGTCGATGTGAACGTGCATCCCTCAAAGACGGAAGTGCGCTTCCGCCAGCAGAGCTTTGTGCATGACTTCGTGCGCGAGGCGGTGCGCTCGGCGCTGATGGCGGCGCGGCCGGTAGCGGCCTTTGCCAGCGAAATCCACATGTCCCCCTCGGCGCGGGTTGCACTTACGCCGCCGCTGCCGGGCAGTACCCCGGAAGAATTCCAAGCCGTTGCGGGGTGGCCGGAGGAGGCAGTTGCCGGAGTTGACAGCAAGCCTGAGTTTTCCGTCTTTTCGCTGATTTCGCAGGAGCCTGTGCTGCGCAATGAGGCGCTGCCGTTTTCCGGTTCGATGACGGTGGAGGGCAACGCCGCTGCCAGCGCGGTGAGGATTGCTCCACAGAGTTTTGGGGCAGAGAACGCGACGCCAAGTGCGACGCATATTGCTCCCGAAGAGCTGGTTCCGGAGACCGCAAGGTCGTGCGCTCTGCCGCTGGACGGGATTGATGACGCCATGGACCTGTCCATGCTGGGCACGCTGAAGCCGGTAGGACAGATTCGCGACTCGTTCATTCTTGCCATCAATCCGCAAGGGCTGTGGATTATCGACCAGCATGTGGCGCACGAGCGCGTGTTGTTCGAGAAGATTCTGGAAGAGCGTGGACGTAAGCAGGTGGAGGCCCAGCGCCTGCTGATGCCGATCATCGTGGAGCTGAGGCCGGCGCAGCAGGCAATCTTTATGGAGATTGCCGAGGAGTTGCGGCGTAACGGGTTTGAAGCCGAGCCGTTCGGGATCAGGACCATTGCCATTCAATCCGCTCCGGCCGGAATCACCGCCGACGACGTGGCGGAGATGCTGCAGGAGTTGTTGGAGCAATTGGAGCGCGAGGAACAAGCTCTGAATCTGGAAAAAATCCGCACCCGGATCGCCGCTTCCATCGCGTGCCATGCCGCAATCAAGGTGAATATGCCGCTGGATACGGCGAAAATGGAATGGTTGCTGATGGAATTGGGAAAAACCAAGTACCCCATGAGCTGTCCCCACGGCAGACCGATCGTGCTGCGGTATTCTGTAAAGGACATCCAGAAGGCCTTTAAGCGAATTTAGGCGAAATGCGCGCCCCATTGCCGGGTGCGGGTGGTCGCACTCCCCCAAGTAGGTGGTATGACAGAGCAGGAATTGCAAGAGCTACGCGACGCCAAATGGCACACCAACGGCCAGCCGATCCGGACCCAGGACGACGCGCGCGAATTTATCGAGAGCGTGGGCTTTTGCCTGATGTATCCGCTGCGCCCCCCGGTGCTGGTGCCGACGTTCATTGGAGCGTGGGCGGGCAACCATGACAACCTTCCGACCTGGCAACACGCCTTTGCCGATCCTCGGGCCAAGGACGCCATGGAGGTGATGGTGCGCACGTTGCGCCAGAAGTTCGCGTTTGAGGCGCCACTGTTCGGAGATACGGATTTTCTGGTCTCCGCCTCGGTGTTTCCGTACTTTTACGGGCTGGTGGGCGACCGTAACCCGCGGGCTGCGATCAAGACCGGCGCCCGCTCGGAGTACTCGCCGCTGGCGGCTCACGTCTTCCAAGTCATTCAGAAGGATGGACCGATCACCAAGAACCGGATGCGCGAGATCCTGGGCGGAGAGCTCTCCGAAGCGGCGATTGATCGCGCGCTGGCGGAACTCTCGCTCAAGTTGCGCATTACCCGGGTGGATTACCGGGCCGAGCAGGGCGCCTACTGGGACGTGTTGCTGCGCTGGTGTCCCGAGGAGGTGCGCGAGGGCATGAACATGTCGATCGCGGAGGCGCTGACCGCGCTGGTCTCCAAATACATTGAATGCGTGGTAGCCGCCGAGCAGTTGGAAGTGGAAGAGTTTTTCAGCACGTTCATCGGCCGCGGCCGGGTGCGGGAGGCAATCAACGCGCTGCTGGCCGCGCGTGAGTTCCAGTTTACCCACGTCGGTACCCGCTCCATGCTGCACATTCCTCCTCCAAAACCCACGATGGCGACTCCGCGGCGGCTGGTGCGTCCAGGTCAGCCGATTGCGCGCCGGCCTCGTCACGGCAGTACGCCGCGCCCACTCACGCCTGTTCCGGCTAAAACACCGGCCAGCGCCGAGCCCAAAGCAGCCGAGCCATCCACTCCACCGGATTCCGAGAAAGCATGAACGAAGCTACTCCCAAATTTGTGATTGCGATCGACGGACCGGCCGGAGCCGGCAAGAGCACGATTGCGTCCCGGCTGGCGAAGTCGCTTGGCTATATCAATCTGGAATCCGGCGCAATGTACCGGGCGCTTGGGCTGAAAGCAATCGAGGCGGGAGTTCCGGTAAGTGACGGCCCTGCGCTGCTCGCTCTGGCCCAGCGGTCCACCATTGCATTGGAGCCCACCCCGGAGGGGAACCGCGTGCTGCTCGACCAGCGCGACGTCTCTGCGCGGATTCGCGAACACGACGTGACCGACGCCGCCTCGAAGGTCTCCACCCACCCGGAGGTGCGTGCGTGGATGGTCAGCAAGCAACGCGAAATGGGGGCCCAGGGTGGAGTCATCATGGAAGGGCGCGACATCGGCACGGTTGTCTTCCCTCAGGCGGAGATAAAGATATTCCTCGACGCGGACTCCAGGGTTCGTGAAGGCCGCCGGGTTGCACAGGTGAATGCGCAGGACGATCCGGAGCGCGCCGAAAAGGTAAAACAGGATCTGCGCGAACGCGACCGCCGGGACTCAACCCGTACGGTTGCCCCGTTGCAAGCTGCCGCAGATGCTATCCACATCGATTCCAGCGGGCTGACCATTGAAGAGGTGATCGCGCGCGCCGAGCAGATTGTGGCGGAAAAGCTGAAGCAGCACAGTCTGTGAGATAACGTGGCTGCTGAACGGGAAGAAGGTTGTCTGCATATACTTGACCACGATCACAAGCCGGGGTGATTGGAATCACGGCTGGAGTCACCGGAAACGCACAGACTATAGCGGCCTCGGGGTGCGCGCGAGGGCTCCGAGGGCGAAAGGCTATTGAACCGGAATCAACCGATAGAGCGGAGGCCCCTTATGACGATTCTAGCTCATAAACTGATGCGAATGATCGAGACGCACTCCCAGATGCTTGCAGAAACACTGGAAGCGAAACTCTTGCGTTCGGAGCGGTGTTCAGATTACAACCGCGTCTCTTCGGAAGAGATGAAGGCACTGGTTGGCGGGATATACGGGCATTTGGGCGAATGGCTCATCACCAAGACAGAGCAGGATATCGAGCGCCGCTACAGTATGATTGGAGCACGGCGCGCCGAACAGGGTGTTCCGGTGAGCCAGTTGGTGTGGTGCATTGTGCTGGTGAAGGAAAACCTCTGGGATTATTTGCGGAACAACGAGGATCTTGAAAATACGTCGCAGATCTTCGGGGAACTAGAGTTGACGCAGATGGTGGACGAGTTCTTCGATCGCGCGCTGTACTACGCGGTGCGCGGACATGAGCAGGTGCGCGAAGCGCGTCTGGCGGCGAAGCGGTAGAAGCCGACTATTATTGACTGGGGAGTTCAATTTCCGCGAGGGCTACGGTTAGATATGGCGTGGCAGGCCGAATACAAAAAGAAGTTGACGACGGTGGATGCCGCGGTGCGCGCAGTGGAGAGCGACATGCGCGTTTATGTACACGCCAACGCGGCGTTTCCCCAAGTGCTACTGGAGGCGCTGACGCGGCGCTCAGGGCAGCTTCGAAATGTTGAAATTATGCACCTGCTGGGCTTCGGAGAGGCCTATTACAATCGTCCGGAGTTTGCTGAGAGTTTCCGGCACAATGCTCTGTTCATCGGCGGCAACATGCGCCAGGCGGTGGCGGAGGGGCGTGCGGATTACGTCCCGGTGAACTTGAGCGAGATAGAGGGGCTGTTTCTCGATAAAAGGGTGGAAATCGACGTGGCGCTGCTTCAGGTCTCGCCCCCGGACCGGCATGGATATTGCAGCCTGGGCGTGTCGGTGGAGACGACCCTGACCGCGGCCCGTTGCGCGCGCATTCGGATTGCACACGTCAACGATCAGATGCCGCGCACCTTTGGCAATACCTTCATGCACGTCAGTGAATTCGATGCAATTGTGGAGTGCTCGCATCCCCTGCCTGAATTAGTTCATGGCGAGATTACCGAAGAGCATCATTTGATTGCGCGTCACGTTGCGTCATTGATCAACGACGGAGCCTGTCTGCAGGTCGGCATCGGCTTGATTCCCAACGCAATACTGCCCTACCTCAGCGACCACAAGGATCTGGGCATCCACACGGAGACGCTGACGGAAAGCGCAATTCCATTGATTGAAAAGGGCGTGATCACCGGCTTCAAGAAGCAGATTAATCCGGACAAGATTGTATTGGGATTTGCGCTGGGCACACGCGAATGGTACGAGTACGTGGACGACAATCCCTTGTTTGATTTTCAGCCCAACAGCTATACTAACAATCCCTTCATCATCGCGCAGAACGACAATGTGGTTGCGATCAATTCGGCGGTTGAAGTCGATTTTACCGGCCAGGCGGTGTCGGACTCGGTGGGGGGAAGGTTTGTTAGTGGATTTGGCGGGCAACTGGATTTTATGCGGGGTGCGGCCCGCAGCCGCGGAGGCAAGCCGGTGCTCGCAATTACATCTACGGCGAAACAAGGTGCGATTTCGCGGATTGTTCCGCAGATTCAGAACGGAGCTGGAGCGGTGACCACGCGCGCCGATGCGCATTACGTTGTAACCGAATACGGGATAGCTTATCTGCATGGGAAAAACCTGCGGCAGCGTGCCGAAGCCCTGATCGAGATTGCGCATCCCAAGTTCCGCGAAGAGTTGAGCGAGCACCTGCGCGAGAGGGGATGGGGGCCAAAGGTTTTGGCCAACACAGTGAGGTAAAAGAAGATGGCCGAAACAGCGAAAGGCAAAGTTGAGGTGGACCACGACGAGTGTAAGGGCTGCGGTCTTTGCATTGAGTCCTGTCCGGCGCAGGCGCTGGAACTGGGGCCGGAATTGAACCATTACGGAGTTCGACCGGCGCGGCAAAAGGCTGACACCTGTACGGGATGCGGCATTTGCTACTACGTTTGTCCGGAGCCCGGAGCGATCACCGTGTACCGTCGCCTGGCGCAGAAGATTGAGGTTTGCGATGCGGCAACTGTGTAAGGGAAATGTGGCCGTGGTGAAGGCGGCGATCATGGCAGGGTGCCGCGCGTACTACGGCTACCCGATCACGCCGGCCAGCGAAATCGCCGAGTATGCGGCACTCCTGATTCCGCAGGTGGGTGGAACGTTTGTCCAGGCTGAGAGTGAAGTTTCAGCGATCAACATGGCGTACGGCGCCGCCGCCGCCGGACAGCGGGTTTTGACCGCATCGAGCGGTCCGGGCGTAAGTTTGATGCAGGAAGGGATCAGCTACATTGCCTGCGCGGAGCTGCCGTGCGTGATCGCCGATGTGATGCGCGCGGGGCCGGGACTGGGCAATATTGGGCCGGAACAGAGTGACTATTTTGCGATGACCAAAGGCGGCGGGCACGGCTGCTACCGCAACATCGTGCTGGCTCCATCGAGCGTGCAGGAGATGGCTTCGCTCACCATGCTGGCGTTTGAGCTGGCCGACAAATACCGCAATCCCGCGGTGCTGCTGACGGACGGTTTTGTAGGCCAGATGATGGAGCCGCTGGATCTTGAGCTGATCGAAGCGGTGCCTCCTGCCAAGCCGTGGGCGGTGAAGGGCACGGCCGAGACGCGGCAGAATCTGATTACCTCCATTCAACTGACTCTCGACCGGATGGAGGCCCATGTGCGGCACATGGAAGATAAGTACAAGCAGTGCGAACGCGAAGAGTGCCGCTGGGAGACCTACCGTGCGGAGGATGCAGAGGTGTTGCTGGTGGGCTACGGCATCGTGTCGCGGGTGCTGCGTTCCGTGGTGGACTCGGCGCGCCAGCAGGGTGTGAAGGCGGGACTATTCCGTCCGGTCACGCTGTGGCCGTTCCCGTCGAAGGGGCTGGTGGAGGCTGCCAGGCCAGCGGCCAAGGTCATGGTGGTTGAACTCTCCACCGGGCAGATGGTGGAAGATGTAAAGCTGGCTTTCAACGGAGCAAAGCCGGTGGAGTTTTACGGTCGTGTGGGCGGGAATGTACCGTCGGAGGAAGAGTGCCTGGCGGAGTTGTTCGCACGCATGGAAGTGTCGATATAAGGGGCGGCGAATGAGTGAGTACGGCATTGTGCACGGTAGAGCGCCAGTCTTCTTTAAACGCTTTGACCGCAAGGACGAAAACCAACATCAGACGCACTACTGCCCGGGCTGCGGCCATGGCGTGGCGCACAAGATGATTGCCGATGCCCTTGGGGAACTGGGGGTTCAGGATCGCACCATCATGGTGAGCCCGGTTGGTTGCTCGGTATTTGTGTACTACTACTTCGATACCGGCAATGTGCAGGCGGCGCATGGACGCGCGGCGGCGGTGGCTACTGGTCTGAAGCGTTCCAATCCCGAGGCCATGGTCATCAGCTATCAGGGCGATGGCGACCTGGCTGCGATTGGTACGGCGGAGATTGTTCACGCGGCGAATCGCGGCGAGAACATCACGGTGTTTTTTCTCAACAATGCGATCTACGGCATGACCGGAGGCCAGATGGCTCCGACTACGCTGATAGGTCAGGAAAGCACCACGACGCCATGGGGACGCCGCCCGAATAACGACGGCTTCCCGATCAAAATGGCCGAGCTGATCTCCACGCTTGAGGCTCCGGTCTATGTGGAGCGCGTGGCGCTGTGCGACAGCAAACACATTCTGCAGGCTCGCAAGGCGGTAAAAAAAGCGCTGGAGCTCCAGAAACAGGGAGCAGGGTTCACCATGATCGAGATCCTTTCTCCCTGTCCCACGATTATGAAGATGGAGCCGACGGTGGCGCGCCGCTGGGTGGCCGAGACCCTGGCCAAGACATTTCCGCTCGGCGTCTATCGCGACCGCAAGCCGGAGTTTGTGCCGGTGGAGGTGCCGCAGAAGAACGTAGAGGAGCTGTTGGGCATCACCGGCAAGGGTCCCACGGACGAGGGAGAACGGCACGCGAGGCGGCAACATTGCGCCAGGACCATCAAGGTTGCAGGTTTTGGCGGACAGGGAATTTTGCTGCTCGGCCAACTGCTCGCCGAGATGGGCATGCGAGAGCACATGGAAGTGAGCTGGTTGCCGAGCTATGGTCCGGAGATGCGCTCGGGTAGCGCGTATTGCGACGTGACGCTCTCACATGAACGCATCGGCACGCCGCTGGTTTCACGGCCCGAGGTGCTGGTGGCGATGAACGAGCCCTCGTTGCGCAAGTTCGGAGCGCAGGTTCAGCCGGGCGGAGTGCTGCTCTACAATGGCCGCAGCCTGCCCGAGGACTTGAGCTTTGAGGGTTTGACCGTAGCATGTGTTCCGGCCACCGAGATCGCCAGTCAGATTGGCGCAACCAAGGTCGGCAACGTGGTGATGCTGGGAGCATTGCTGGAGGCGGCGGATTGTCTGTCGTTCACCATCGCACGGGAAGTGTTGAGCGGTCTGGTGAAATATCCGAAGCTGAAGGAGATGAATGAGCGGGCGCTGGAGGCGGGACGGAACTTTTTGAACAGCGAGGTTCTGGCGGGTGCGGTGGCTGGCCCAGATGGTTGCGGAGAGTAACCTGGCGTAGCGATGGCGCAGAAGAAAAAGGTATTCAGCAAGGTGAAGGCCGTGAAGGATGCGGCTCGGGTGAATATTGGTACGCCGAAATCGACCCGGGCGATCCCCGATGCAAAGACCAAGGCAGAGCTGCACGGGGACAAGCACAAGAAGACATTCGAGGAACTTCTGGAGGAAGCGCAGGAGTCGGATTAATTCCGCAGAAGGTGCAGCAACATTAACCGGCGCGTTGCGCTATCGCCTGGGAGAGATATCGGCTGCGATGGTGGTTGGGGCTTCGAGAAAGCTGCGGCCGACGCGCAGCCCGTGGAACCAAGCTTCCGGCGTACTGACGGCCAGGGTAAGGCCGAGGACTGCATGGATGAGCGCCACTACATACAGATTGCGCTTACGAGCATAGATGGCGGTGAAGGCAACTCCGGCGAAGAAGGTGACGAGGGTGAGGCTGGGGTTGGGCAGGTGCGCCACCGCGAAGACCACTCCGGACAACAGCAGGGAGCTGACCCGCGAAACTAGAGCGCGCAACATCCGCAGACAGAAGCACTGCAACATGAACTCCTGCACGAACGCCCAACAGACATAGACCGCAATCGCATACCAGGGATGCTGAAGTCCCCAGAGGCGGTGCAGCGAACCGGAAAAATAGGCAGTGGCGAGAATCGCCAGAGCCAGCGCCAGGGTTGCGCCCAGCAGCCAAGAGCCGCGCGTCAGCCCGCGCAATTCCAGTCCGAGAGATCGGGCGTCGATTGTCGTCTGCCAGAGCTGCCAAGCGATGGACCACATGGCGCAGATTCCGCAGAAGACTCCGAGCCGCAGCGGCGCCCACAGTGCCACCTCAATCAGTGCGATCGGGAAAAAAAGACGCAGAGCAATGGCAGACCGGCTTTTCGACATCGCTTTAGCCGCGCCCGGCAAAGCATTGCTCATGGCAAACAAAGATGCAAAAACTTGATTTGAAGTTTCACATCTCGCGCGAAGAGCGCGGAATCTTTGCGAATGCTTGCGTTGCATATTCGAACGCTTCCGCCGGAGCGTGCGGTGCATTCGAGTGGCTGCTACTTCTGCAGCGCCTCGATCTGGGCTGCCAGATCATCAGGCTTCCATTGGTTGCCGCGATAGAAGCTGGCGATTTTTCCATCCGCATCCAATAGAGCGGTGCGCAGGTCGTGGATGATCTGACCGTTTTGGGTTTCGTAGGAGAGGGCGAAGAATACGGCAGCTTTGCGAATATCACCTGGCTGACCGGTGGCAAAGGTCCAATGCTTGAGGTTCGGGTCGACGGCTCCCGCATAGGTTTTGCCATATTGGCGCAGAACTTTCGGATTGTCGAAGCCGGGGTCAATGCTGATGGAGAGCATCTGCAATTTGGCGAAGGCCGTGGGGTTGTTTTTCTGTAGGATCTGCTCGACCTCAGCGAAGTTATTGCTCATTCGGATGCAGTAGTCCGGGAGAGGACAGCGGGAATAGATGAAGGTGATCAGCAAGGGCTCTCCGCGGAACTGCGCGAGGTGAATTGCCCGGCCCTCCTGGTTGACGAAATGAAAGTCCGGAACCTGCTCGCCGGGCTGCGGAAGGTGCATGGGCGAGGTGTTGGAGAGATCGGCGGTAGTGCGAGCCTGAGTGATCGAGAGGTTTTCCAGATAGGCGTCGCTGGAGACGACGAGCGTTGCCTGGACGGTGTCACCGGGATGGACCACGTTGAAGACCCAGTCATCATGCACGTTGAAAGCCATGGTCATGGCCTTCATGTATCCGGCCACCTCGTGATGGTCGAGGGTGATGGTATGGGCGGAAGGATCGACGGCGACAACGCGCCCCTCGATGGGGAATCGGCGCTCGGCCGTGGCGGGCTTTACAGACTTACATCCAACGATGCACAGCAGCAGCAATCCGGCGAGAAGAATGCGTATGCGCAAGGCGCACCTCCGCAAACAGTGTAGCCTCTGGCCGTGAGGCGTGCGAGTTCAGCGCGGCGAGGCGCAGGCCGGTTTTTGGGCGAGCCCGGGCGGTCGCGCGACATAGAGGACGGCAGCGAAGTCGTAACCATATTGATCGGGCCAGAGAACGATGCCGCGCGCCGGATAAAGAGTGAGCTCGATGGCACCGCGTGGATCGCGATACAGCGCATCGGCGGCGCACTTGGCTCGCGAGTAGTGCGCCGTCAGCGCATCCTTGCCGAACTCCTGGTAAAGCTTGGTGCGCGGGATGGCGATTGGGAACGACTCCTGAATCTCCGTAACGATGCCGGAGCGGTCGAGGCGCACGGCGAGATCTCCGTTGTGGCCGCCCTTCGTTTTGTAGAGAAGCTCTTCCCCGTTGCGGGTACGGCTGTCAGCATCCGGTGCGCCCAGCAGGCGCACGGCGTCGTCACGGCGGGCGCGCCCAAGGGGCAGGCCGCGAAAGTTGGCCGGCGTCCAAGGCGGCGGCGCGGCAAACAGGCTGGCGGTAAGCAGGAGTATTGCAAGGGGCAATCGCATGGCTATGGCTGCGACGCGGGAGAGCGCAGGCCGCTCTGGCTGGAGCTTTCAGTTCGCCAAGCCCAGGCCATGCGAGGGGTGTTGTGCGCTACACCGATCCTCCCTCTCTGGTCGAGCAGAATGATGCCGCCGTGGCCGTTGAGCCGGCGGTGGAGATAATGGATGGCATCGGGCGCGACCTGTGCGGGTGCGGCATCCGGGGTCACACGGTCGGTGGCCCACTTGGCCAAGACCAGTTTCATCATCGGCTCGCCCCACCCGGTGGTAGAAGCGGCGGCGGTTTCGTTATCCGCATAGCAGCCGCAGCCGATCAAGGAGGAATCACCGACGCGCCCTGGCGCTTTGTTCAAGGTTCCGCCGGTAGAGGTCGCCGCGGCAATGTTGCCATGCTGGTCGAGCGCTACGGCGCCGACGGTGTCATGCGAGTCGAGGTTTCCGCCGAACTCGGCAGGAACGCGGAGATAGCGCTGCTCCGAGGCATTCTTCCAGCGCTCAATCTCACGCGGCAGGATCAGTTCAGAATTGTCGATGAGCGGGATTCCGTGCTCGGCGGCAAAGCGCTCGGCGCCCTCGGCGACAAGATAAATGTGGGGACTTTTTTCAAGCACGATGCGAGCGGCGCGCACGGGATTGCGCAGGCGTTCGACACAGCCGATGCCGCCGGCCTTGAGACTTGCGCCATCCATGATGAGCGCGTCCAACTGTACCTGGCCATCGCGATTGAGGAAAGCCCCGCGCCCGGCGTCGAAGGACTCATCATCCTCCAGCGTGGCGACCGCCTCCTCGACCGCGTCCAGACAGGAAGCGCCACGCTCGAGCGCCCGCCAACCGGCGGCAGCGGCCTGCTCAACGCCTGCCTGATAGGCGGGGCACGCCTGGTCCGGAATGGCCCACGCGCCACCGTGCACAAGTATGACGGGAGATGGCAAAAAACACCTCAGAGCGGGTAAGTGGAACGCTACAGGATAACACCGGGGCAGTGGCGGCATTTTCTGCCGGCATCAATGCTCGCCGTGGGATGGGTTAGGAGACCGGGGTGACTTGGCGGTCGGCGGCTTCCTGGGCGGTGCTCTGGACGTAGGTGAAGCGGATGCGGTGGATCACGGTGATGGTCGAGAGTACCGCGAGTATCCACAGGACCGGAGCCATGCGGTTGGTGAGAGCTCCAATAATTACGAGCACGATGCGCTCAGGGCGCTCCATGAAGCCAACCTTGCAGGTAGGGATAAGAGACTCGGCTCGGGCACGGGTGTAGCTGACCATGACCGAGGTGGTCATGACGAAGGCGACCAGCACCACGTAGAAGAAACGGTTGGCGCGGGCGTAATAGACCAGCAGGCCAAAGAAGATGGCCACGTCAGAGTAGCGGTCGATGACCGAATCGAAGAAGGCGCCGAAGACGGTGACCTGATTGGTGGCACGGGCTACCCGCCCGTCCACCATATCAAAGATACCGGCGCCGATAATGACCAGGCCGGCGTAGATAAAACGGCGCGGCTGATTGTTGTCCGCGCTGGCAAAACCAAAGAACAGCGCCGCCACAACATTAATGACCAATCCGACGAAGGTCAGCATATTGGGCGATATGCGGGTGAGGGCAAGACCGTCCACGATCTTGTAGAGCAGAACTCCACAATATTTGCCGACGGCGCTGGTCCAGGTCATGCTTGCGATTCCGTTCCGTCGCCATTGTCGTGCATGGTGGTCAGCTTCAAAACCTCCAGCTCGCGCGTGCCTCCGGGGGTGACGACCGTGGTCACGTCTCCCACCTTCTTTCCCATGAGGGCGCGGCCGATCGGTGAGGTGGTCGAGACCCTGCCCTTGGTGACATCGCTTTCTTCGCTGGTCACCAGTTTGTATGCGATTTCTTCATCCTTGGTGGAATCAAAGACCACCAGAGTGGAGCCCAGGGCAGCGCGATCCCGAGGAATGTTCGCCAAATTCATGAGCGACAGCTCGCCCATGCGCTTTTTCATCATGCCCAAGCGGGCCCGGACGAACTCCTGGCGCTGCTTAGCCATGTGGTACTCGGCATTTTCAGAGAGGTCGCCCATGGCGACCGCCTTTTTAAGCTCGGCCGGAAGTTCATGATTTAACTCATACTCAAGCAAATCGATTTCTTCCTGGAGCTTTTTCTTTATGTGTTCAGGCATTTCCTAAAAACCTTTGTGCGCGGCGAGCCGCGCACGGGAGGGGAGGTACGTTTGACTATTATAACTCGCCTGACCGGTTCGAGGTACGGCGCGTTTACGCGGTTGACCCCTAATTTCCGGCAACGTATAATGTCCGGGTAACTCGCCCGGTTTGCCGGGTTCATGAATGAGCACAACACCCTTTATCGTCGGCGAAAAAGTAGTCTATCCGAATCATGGGGTAGGCGTAATAGAACAGATCTCCAGCCGCACGATCGGTACCTCGGTCGAGCGGTTTTATCTGCTTCGTATCCGCTCCAGCAGCTTGAAGGTGATGGTTCCGTTCCAAAACGCCGAGGCGGTCGGTTTACGCCGGATCGTGAAGAATTCGGAAGCGCAGAAGATTCTCGAGTATTTGGCGGACGGCAAGTGCGAAAGCAGCTCAGATTGGAAGAATCGCTTTAAAGAAAACTCGGACAAGATGCGGACCGGCTCGTTGCTGGAAGTTGCCGTGGTGCTGAAGGGGTTGCTGGCTCTGGCAGCTCAGAAGCCGCTCAGCTTCCGCGAAAAGAAGATGCTCGAGCGGGCACGTTTCCTGCTGATCAGTGAGATGGCAATGGCGCGGGGCCGCGACGAAGAGGAAGTGGAAGAGGAGCTCCGTAAGGCTTTGTGCAAGTGCAAGTTACGCTGGCCAGAGGCCGCAACCATCGAAGTCTAAACGGCCTGAGTTCCTGAGCGCGCAGCCTGTGGGCTGCGCAAATTTATTGCTGCTTATTCTCCGAGCCAGTCACCCCACGGGCGCAGGCTTTCCACATGGTCGAAGATGATTTTGATTGCCGCCGTCAATGGAACGGCCAGAATCAGTCCCATGGCTCCCCAGAGCCATCCCCAGAACAGCAAAGCCAGGGTGACCGCCAGAGGATTCAACTGGAGGCGGCGGCCGATGATCTTGGGATACAGCACGTTCAAGGCGATCACGTGACTGATCGCGACCACGGTCACAATGGCAAGGAAGCTCTTGACGGTGAGGGAGCCCATGCTGACCACCACCGGCGGAACGATGGCAAGCACAATGCCGAGATAGGGCAGCAGGCTGACCACCCCGCTGATCATCCCGATTACGTAGAAGTAGGGCACGCCGAGGATCCAGAATGCGATGGTGCTGGTGAGCCCCAAGACCAATCCAATGACTACGTTGCCAACAATGAAAGCACGAATCATCTGTGCGATGAGACCGAGGGTTACGTAGACGGTGTTGCGGTTCTCTGGATTGAAGAGCATTACCGTCGAAGACCGGACGTGATCCTGCCAGCTCAGCATGAAGAAGACCAGGAATGGGACAAAGGCCGCCATCAGGAGAACCTCGGTGGCTCCCATGGCTCCGCTCGACAGGTCGTCCAGCCAACTGGTGGACTGGCGCACGGTGAGCGTGCCCTTTTCGACCTTCTCCTCGGGTAGCACGTTCCGGGTAGTCTGGCGGAAGCGCTCGGCGCGCAATCGCACCTGGTTGAGCACGGTGCGGATTTGTCCGGAATACTTGGGAAGTTCGGACATAAACTCGTCGGCCTGGTTGTAGGAAACGTAAAACATTCCATACAGGGCGGCGCACATCACCAGCACGGCAATCATTGAGCCGAGCGACCGGGGCAGGTGAATCCGCCGACAGAGTTCGACGATAGGAGCGAGCATGAAGCTAATCAGGACGGAGACGAGGGTGAGAATGAGCACGGACTTGGCCACGTACATCAACGTGAGCACGCCGCCCACGGCGATCACCGCCAATGAGCCACTCTGGATGCGAGCGTGCCGCCGCCGCTCGGCATCACTGAGCGTGGCGGATTTTTCCGGGCCCTCCAGAGTTGGAGCCACCGCTTGCGCGGTTTCCATTGTCTCGTTGTTCAAGTTGCCGGTTATCCGCTCCATCCCGCCTTCTCCGGCTCAGGTTTAACCGCCTGGCTGTGAATCCTACCTCTTCGCACTATACTTGGCATGTGCCACACAACGAAAATGAAAAGCCGTCAGGACGTATTCTGGCCCTTGACGTTGGTTCCAGGACGATTGGTCTGGCGGTTACAGACCCGCTTGGCTTTACCGCTCAAGGCCTGATCACCATTCGCCGCAAGAATAAGCGCACCGACTTGGCCGCGCTGAAAGAGATTATCGGCAAGTACGGGGTGGTGGAACTGGTGGTAGGTCTGCCGCTGCGCATGAGTGGAGCGGAAGGCCGGCAGTCGGAGAAGATGCGCGAATTCGTTGCGGTTCTCGAACAGAACTTCGATCTCCCGATTCATCTCTGGGACGAACGGCTGACCTCGGTGGAGGCCAATCGCGTCCTGCGTGAAACCGATATGTCGATCAAGAAGCGCGCCGCCGTGGTCGATCAACTGGCCGCCGTCCTCATCCTGCAAAATTGGATGGAGGCGCGGCATCATCGGTTGGAACCCCTGCCGTGAGTGTCGCTTCGGTTATCTCCTCATCGTTCGGAGGGCCGCCAAGTGGTGTTATGCTTGCGCTGACCTCTCTGCAATGAACACGCTTCTCAATAAACAGGCGGCGCCGATTCTTTCCGCGGAGCGGACGCGCACGGTTCATCGCGTGATTTTCGGGCTGGCGATTGCCGCAGCGGCCCTGTTCGGCGCGCTGGCAGGGCTCCTGATCGTCTATTCCACGGATCTGCCCCAGGTCACCGATCTGGAGCGCTACCGTCCCAGCTCGATCACCGAACTCTATGACCAGAAGGGCAACGTCATCGGCAGCTTTGCCCTGCAGCGGCGGGTGATTGCCAAGTACGAGGACTATCCCAAGGTGCTGCGCGACGCCGTCATCTCGATCGAAGATAAGGACTTTGAGCGGCACTGGGGGATCGATCTCTGGCGCATTATGGGTGCGGCCTACCGCGACTTGGCCAGCGGATCGCGGGCCCAGGGTGCATCCACGCTGACCATGCAACTCTCGCGCAACCTGTTCCTCAATCCGGACCGCAAATTCGGACGCAAGGTGCAGGAGATCATGATGGCGATCCAGATCGAGCGGCGCTTCACCAAGGAACAGATATTCACGCTTTACGCCAACCAGATTTTTCTAGGGCATGGGGTATACGGATTCGAAGCAGGCTCGGAGTTCTACTTCAGCAAGCCCGCCAAAGATCTGACGATTGAGGAGGCGGCGCTGCTCGCAGGACTGCCGAAAGGGCCGAGCGCCTACTCCCCGATCAATAATCCAGAAAAGGCTTTGCGCCGCCGCAACCTGGTCATCAACAACATGATGGAGGATGGCCGTATCACCGCACAGCAGGCGCAGGAGGCGAAGAGCCGGCCGCTGATACTGCATCTCCAGTCCGATCCTAATAACGTGGCGCCCTACTTTGTGGAGGAGACACGGCGCTATCTGGAGAAGAAGTACGGAACCGATGAGGTGCACGAGGGCGGATTGCGGGTCTATACCTCGCTCGACACGGAGTTGCAGAAGACCGCAACCCGCGCCGTGCTGGATGGCCTGGCGGCCTACGAGCGGCGCCATGGATGGAAAGGGCATGTTCGCAATCTGTTTGCCGCCGGCGATGATTTTTCGCTGTACGAGCATCCTGACTGGAATCATCTGCCGGAGCCGGGCAGCTACTTTCATGCGCTGGTTATGGGCGTGACCCAGGCCGAAGCCGAGATCAAGATCGGCAAATATCACGGCCTGATTCGTCCCGCCGACATGGCCTGGACCGGCCATCGCTCGCCGAACGAGATTCTGGCAACCGGTGACGTTGTGTATGTCCGGGTCACCGCAGTTGAGCCCGACCATCATCTGCAACTGGCACTGGAGCAGGACTCTGGAGCCCAGGCCGCGCTGGTCGCCATTGACAACAACACCGGAGAGATTCGCGCCATGGTGGGAGGCCGCGACTTCGATGAATCGAAATTCAATCGCGCCACGCAGGCCTTGCGGCAGACGGGCTCATCGTTTAAGCCTTACGTCTACACGGCAGCGGTGGACCAGGGTGCACTGCCCGATGACACCATCGTCGATGCTCCCATCAGCTTTCCCAGCGTCTCCGGAACCTGGTCGCCTCATAACTATGACGGCAAGTATGAGGGAACCATCTCGCTACGCCATGCGCTGGCGGAGTCGCGCAACATTCCAGCCATCAAACTGGCGCAACGGGTCGGCATCAAGACGGTGATCGAATACGTACACAAGTTCGGCATCACCTCGGACATTCAGCCGTTTCTGCCGGTTGCGCTGGGCTCAGCCGAAGTCACCTTGCTGGAACACACTGCGGCTTACTCAACCTTTCCCAATGACGGGGTGCGGCTCAGCCCACATTCCATCCGCAAGGTTACCGATTACGACGGGCACATCATGGAGCAGAACTTCTCCGATGTGCGCGACGTGATCAGCGCCCATACGGCGCGGGTGATGGTGGAATTACTGCGGGGGGTGGTGCTGCACGGCACCGGCTTTGCCGCCAGCAAATTGAATCATCCACTGGCGGGCAAGACCGGCACGACCAACGACTTCACCGACGCGTGGTTCATGGGCTTTTCGCCCTCGATTACCTGTGGAGTGTGGGTAGGCTTCGACGAAAAGAAAACCTTGGGAAACAAGGAAACCGGGGCGCAGGCGGCACTCCCGATCTGGATGGATTTTATGAAAGTCGCCATCGCGGACAAGAAAGACGAACAGTTTCCCGAGCCACCGCCGGAGGTGCTGGCAGGCCGCAAAGACAAGCCGGAAAGCGTGGCGGCGAAGAACTTCGACGGCGAAACTCACTGATTCCATCCTGCCCATTCTGCCCTGGCGTGGCATTGGAACCATGATGCACACGCCTTGTGCCGCACGCCGGGGCTCTAACCTATATACTAAAAGTCTGATCAAACTGACCGAATATGGAGTAAGAGTTCGTCCGCAATGGAACGAGTCCAACTGAAAATTGTTCTACTGATTCTGTGTCTGTGCAGCACAACCGGCTGCCTGTTCCGCTCGCATCGGGTGGCGCCTAAACGTTCTCCCGTGCCGTTGAAAACTGCCACACAAGAGGAACTGGTGGCAAATATTAACCAGTTGGCGGCCAGCGTTCAAACCATGAACGCCACGGTTGACATCGACACCACGGTGGGAGGCGAGAAGAAGGGCAAGGTCATTGAGTATCAGCAGATTCGTGGCTATATCCTGGCGCAGAAACCAGCGATGCTCCGCATGATTGGGTTGCTGCCCATTGTGCGCAACCGCGGGTTCGATATGGTCAGCAATGGCGACCGCTTCAATTTGTGGATTCCGCCCAAGAACCGGTTCATCACCGGGAAAAACCAGCTCACTAAGATCAGTGACAATCCGCTGGAGAATCTTCGCCCGCAGGTGATTTACGAAGCGCTGCTCGTGCCGGCGATCGACACCATGGATGAGATCGCGGTGATCGAGGAGGGCGAGCAACAGGTTGTGGACGAGTCCCATAAGACTGTGCCCCAACCGAATTACCACATCGTGGTGATACGGCACGACGCGCAGAACGCATGGCATCTGTTTCGGAAGGTCTATTTCAATCGCGCCGATCTCCAGGTTTATCGGCAAACTATCTATGACGACAAGGGCGCAATAGCGACCGACGTCACCTACTCCGAGTGGCAGGAATACAACGGCGTGCAGTTTCCTTCGCTGATTGAAATCGAGCGGCCACAAGAGGAGTACAGCATTACTCTGAAGATGGTTAAGCTGATTTTGAACGAGGCGCTGAAACCGGAGCAGTTTCAACTGGGCGTGCCACCGGGTGCGACGGTGACGGAGTTGAAGTAGCAACCGGTACGGGAGTGGCGCGTGGGTAGTTCAACAATTGCATCCGGCTCTTGTACACGGTGAAGACTCGCATGGAAAACATGATTCCCCCTTCGGGCTTTTCCGGCGACCATGGCATGACTGCGGATTCGACCGAGGCACGCCGCTACCACCGCCTTCTCCGGCGCATCAGCGTTGCCGATCTGGCTCTGGGACTGGTGCTGATGGGCGTGCTCCTGGCGGCCGACTGGACCAGCGATTTCCGGAATTTTGCGGTGCGCGTAGCCGGTGATCATCATGCCGCCGCGCTCTTCCTTTACACATCGATTCTGCTGCTGCTTACAAAGTTTTTTAATCTTGGGCTGGACTACTACAGCTTCCGCATCGAGCATCGCTACCACCTGAGCAATCAGCGTCTGCGCGGCTGGGCATGGGACCAGACCAAGGGCTTCGCTCTGACGTTCCTGTTCGTCCAGGTGCTGGTACAGACGGTTTACTTGCTGATTCGTTTGCAGCCGCAGTGGTGGTGGGTGACAGCCTGGGCGCTGTTCATGCTCTTCAGCATACTGATGGCGCATATCGCACCGGTTGTGCTGTTCCCTTTGTTCTTCCGCTTCCGGGCGCTGGCCGATGAGGAACTGACGGCGCGCCTCACCCGGTTGAGCGAAAAAGCCGGAGCCAGAGTGCGCGGCGTGTACGAGTGGATGCTCTCGGAAAAGACCAGGAAAGCTAATGCCGCTCTGATGGGACTGGGGCGCACGCGCCGCATCGTGATTTCAGACACCTTGCTGGCCGCCTGCGATCACGATGAGATCGAGGCGGTGCTGGCGCATGAGTTGGGGCACCACGTCTACCGTCATATGCTGAAGGGAATTGCGGTCCAGGGTGTGATTACGTTTTTTGGATTCTGGTGCCTGAAGCTGGCGATTCGCTGGGCCGCCTTCGACTGGAAGCGCTACGACCAGATCGACTTCGCCAATCTTCCGCTGATGATCCTGGTGGCGACCGCAATCTCGGTGGTGCTGCTGCCGCTAATGAACGCCTACTCGCGCTTCAATGAGCGTCAGGCGGATATGTACGCGTGGAAGTCGTTAGGATCAGTGGGTGCGTTCTGCTCCGCAATGGAGAAGCTTGCCGCACAGAATCTCTCCGAGCGCGAGCCGTCGCGCTGGGTGGAAATTCTCTTTCACTCGCATCCGGCGACCAGCCGCCGCACGAAATCCGCACTGGTCTGGGCGGATTCGCAGAAGCAAAAAGCTGATGGAAGATTTGCCTAGGTCCGTGGACCGGTTTGCGGAGAGCACGGCCGGCGCAGGATACAATTTCAAGGTGAGCACCACATCGCCAACTCAAGAGTCCGGCGCAGCGCCGGCGTTTACCCTGCGGCAGCGGCTTGTGCTGTGGTTCATCTCCTGGCTCGGCTACCTGCTGATCTCACTGATTGGCTGCACCTTGCGCTTCGAGTATTCGTCAGAGCCGGGCTGCGAGGTTGCGGGAGCGGACCCGCCGCCGTTTGTGATCGGCCCCTTCTGGCATCGCTGCGTGATTCCAGCCACGTGGTGCTTCCGCGACCGTGGGATGGCGGTGATGACCAGCCGCAGCTTTGATGGCGAATACATTGCGCGGATCATCGAACGCTTTGGTTTTGTGGCCGTGCGCGGCTCCAGTTCGCGAGGCGGATCGGGGGCGCTGCTCGGGATGAAGCGCGCGCTCGCCGGTGGGCGTATCGCGGCGTTCACGATCGACGGTCCGAGGGGGCCGCGCTTCATGGCCAAGCCCGGTCCGGTGATGCTGGCACGGATGAGTGGAGCGCCCATCCTGTGTTTCTATCTTGCGGTCGATCGTCCATGGATTCTGCGTTCGTGGGATGCGATGATGATTCCGCGCCCCTTCTCGAAGGTGCATGTACGCTGGACGAAACTGATTCGGGTTCCGCCGGAGGCAAGCGACGCGCAGATGAACGAGTGCCATCACCAGATGCAGGAGTCTCTCGAACGCGCCCGCCGCGACGCGGTGGCGGCGTTGGGAGCGCAGGCAAGCTAGAACATTCAAATCCGAACGCGGGTTAAGCGGTAACGACGCGATGTGGTTTGTTTTTACTTCGGCATTTATAATCAAGTTAAACTGCATGTCCTTGGAAGGATCATAGAGGCTTAATGAAGGCTCATCTTGACCGGGCTCACCGGGCGGCCCCTGTATTTCTCGGTGTGATCACGATGGCTTCTGTCGTGGTCCTTTTGGTTTGGGATGCGCTTCCAAAGCTGTTTCCAGCCAGAGCGCACGATATTCTGGGAGCACTTCCGCTTGCTCTCGTAGCGATTGCATATCTGGTCTATCAAACCGTCAGGCGTCCCGGTGCGGCAGAGCTGTTCAAATCTATTCTGTTGGCAATTGCTTTCCTGCTTTGGGCGGCCAACCAGTTGTGGCCAGATGCCGCGCAGGCAACACTCTATAACGACCTAGCAATCGGGCTCTTCGTGCTTGATGTATTTCTCGTGATGGTCGGTTGGCCGGCCGGTTCTCCCGACGAATCATTCGCAGACAGTTACAAAGAACCTGTAGTGAGTTCAGCGACAAAGGTTAGATAGCCGGGAGCTTTGTGGTGCTGGGCGGAATCATCATGACGGTGTTTCGGAGCTAGAGCACTTTCAGGATTGGTGTGTCCGTCATTATCATCGCCGGGAAAAACGCCCGGCTGCTTTGCCGGATACACCTTCCGCTTTTCCGGTCTAGCAAGAGTTGCGATGGATGCTACCGGCTCGGGGTCATGTCGATGGTAACCGCACTGGGTTCAATGATTCGGCTTGCCGGAGTTCTTACGTGAATGTCATCCCGCCAGGAGTAATGGAAGCGTACTGCGTTCTCCAACCCTACGGTGAAAAATGGCACTCCGTTAATGACCTCCGGGACGCCTTTGATGCAATAGACGGCGCGTCGGGGTGGAGAGGGCTGAAGCCGCTCTAAAACTGTCTGCACCCTGAGCGACTCCTGCGCGGCAAGTCGCCAAGGTCTGAGGTTGTGTTGCAGGACAAGCAGCAGGAGCAGGCTGAGTGCAAAAGCCCAACTGAGGCAGATCTTCGGGTTACTGAACGTCTGCCCGAGAAGTACAGCGATCAAGATCGCAAGCCCGATGGAACTGAAATACAAGGCTCGGGAGAAAAACAGCCCTGGATCAGGAGAGCGGAAGTAGAAGTGCGCCGGCAATGCCGAGGCAAACACCCAGATCAGGCAAAGCCAGGTCATGCGTCTGGAAAGCAGACTCATCTTGGCCCGCAGACAGAGCGTCAGAAATATCGCCGCAATGGCTGCCGCCGCTACGGCAAAGGTTCGGCCGCCCGGTTGCAGCCAGTTGTAGCCAAACAGAGTCTCTCCCGGCGCGCGGACGAGGACGCCGGACAGAGAAGACATCCGGAAAGACTGCGCGAGCGGTGAGCCGTCTTTCACAAGGCGGTACCCGCCGACTCCGCCCAGCGTGTAATAGCGATGAAGCAGCATCAGCATAGGAGCTGCGATATAACCCAGGAGGGGTTCGGACCTTCTGGTGAACGGAGCTTGTAGCAGGTATTCGTCCCGGGGTATCAGTTCGAGCGCCAACCATAGGACTGGGACCACGTATGCGCTTTCCTTTGACAGGACGGCAAGCATAAACAGGAAAATGGCCATCGCGTAGGAGTTGGTCCGGCCGGTTCGCCGGAAGCGCGCGGCGCAGGTCAATGACCACATTCCGAACGTGGTTGCCAGCTGATCGAATCTGCAACCGATCCAGGTGATGGCTTGCACGTTGACCGGAAGGACAGCAAAAATCAGCGCCGCGGCCACACAAATTTCGTTCCTGAGCTCGAGCTCTCGACAAAAGTAGAAAACTGCCGCGATGCACAACAGACAAAGCGCGAGGTTCGTCAGGTGATAACCGGGAGCCCAGTCGTGCCACAGGCGGTAATCCAGAAACAGACTGGCAAATCCGAGCGGTCGATAGAAGATGTAGGCCAGCCCATCAAACTGTCCCTTGGTCAGTTGTGGCCACAGCGCGGTCATGAACGGATGCCGGATCAGGCTAAGATGCTCGAAGTCATCGCAGATGAAGTAGAGCGGAAGGGTGGAAGCGTAGGCCAGGGCTCCGGCAGCGAGCGCAACGAGTAAACCGGCGGGGCCTTTCGATTCCGGCGCAACCGGGTGCAGGCTGGCATCTTGATCGGGACGCGGCAAACTCCGGAGCAGGATCAAGCCGAAGAAGAGGATCGAGACGATCTGGAAGAGCTGGGCACGCCATCCAGGATCGCCGACGAGGCTTATTAACGCGGATAGCACCAGTGTTATGCCGAAGGCGATCCGGAGCTCGCGTGAGTCAAACGCAAACCGGGGGCGGGGGATTTCCGGCGGGGCCATCGTAGACGAGACTGCACTCTCCATTGTGTCCTTGTGTAACTCTAGCGTGTAACTGTAACGTGTAACCGTAACTTTCCGCCCGGCGCGCGAGTCTGGGGTAGTTGTTTATTTTGTATTTCGCTAGTGGAAAACTGGCCGCAGTGCGGCCCTGCAGATGATAGTAGCTGGAATTTGGGATTGGCCAAAGCGATCATTGGCCGTCATCCGGCTATGGGCTGGAAGTGCCTCGACTATCCCGAAATTCGGTGCAGGACAATGTAGCCAGGGAAAATCGGCTGGGATTTGGTTGACCGGTTGGCGGGCGTGTTGATATATTTTAGAGGTTCTGCGAGTTTGTCTGGCTTGTCTGTGTAATTGAGTCGAGCTTTTGCTGTAGATCAGCCCGATGGCGCTTCACGGCGCCTGAAGTAGGGCTTCCTCGCTGAAACGAATCTGCGCTACCCGTGGCGCTTGGCTACGGGGTATGCAGATTCAGGCTGCGAAACGGAATGCTCCCGGCGGGAGACCGAAGCTACTGGCTTCGGCGATTGTCCGGGAATCAAGCGTCACCGTCGCTGTCTCTATCCAGGAAACGTAAATTTCCCCGCGGGTTGTGATTGCGGAGAGTATGGCTCAGCCCCGTGTGAGCGGGTTTAGCTTGGCCAGCCCTGAGTAGAAAAGGGTTCTGAGCGGCATGTACCCGCGCTTTTGCCTGGGTGCGGCCGCCAGTGGCGCCAGAGTGCGTCCGAATAAAGGAGCTGCAAGAGTGCCTACGTTTAATCAGTTGGTGCGTAAGGGCCGCAAGGCGCCCCGCTACAAGACGGCCAGTCCTGCTCTGCAGGCATGCCCGCAGAAGCGTGGAGTCTGCACCCGCGTCTATACCCAGACGCCAAAGAAACCGAACTCGGCTCTTCGTAAGGTTGCCCGTGTGCGCCTGACGAACGGGATCGAGGTAACGACCTACATCCCCGGCGTCGGCCACAACCTGCAGGAGCACTCGATTGTGCTCATTCGCGGTGGCCGTGTGAAGGATCTTCCGGGTGTCCGCTACCACGTGATTCGTGGAACGCTGGACGCGGTGGGCGTCGCAAACCGCAGACAGAGCCGCTCCAAGTACGGAGCCAAGCGGCCGAAGTCCTAACGATTTTGGCTTGGCGCACAGGATGGGCGAACTGATGGCCCGCCGGTCGCCGAAGCCGTTAACCACCCGGCGTCTCGATTGGGAGATGGCTGGGAGTACCGCCGAACCGGCAGGGAAGAGGAGTTTCTGAATGCCAAGAAAAGGCCATATTGCCAAGCGCGAACCGATGCCAGATCCGATTTACGGCTCGACGCTGGCCAACAAGTTTGTCAACAACCTGATGTGGGACGGCAAGAAGAGCACGGCGCAGGGCATTTTTTACAAGGCCATGACGCAGCTTGAAACCAAGGGCGGCGACGAGGCTCTGAAGTTGTTCAAGAAGGCGGTTGAAAACTGTAAGCCGCTGCTGGAAGTAAAGACCCGCCGGGTGGGCGGCGCTAACTATCAGGTCCCGGTGGAAGTCAATCCGGAGCGGCGGACGTCGCTGGCCATTCGCTGGCTGATCTCGTATTCGCGCAGCCGTCCGGAGAAGGGCATGATCGACAAGCTCGCCAACGAACTGCTGGATGCCGCTAACGGTAAGGGCGCAGCGATGAAGAAGAAGGAAGACGTACACCGCATGGCCGAGGCCAACAAGGCCTTTGCGCACTACCGCTGGTAGGACAGTCCCGCAGGTGACCCTGCGGGCTTCCAACGGATGCTAAGCCGGATTGCGGCGGAGCAGCGTACAAGCTGCCATTGACAAGAAACCAGCACGGGTGTCCCCCAGCGCCCGTGCGATGACGTAAAGGGAATAGGTAGAAGCTTTGGCTCGACAAGTTCCATTAGAACGTTGCAGGAACATCGGCATCATGGCGCACATCGATGCCGGCAAGACGACAACGACCGAGCGCATTCTTTTTTATACGGGCCGCTTGCATCGCATTGGCGAAGTGCATGAAGGTACGGCGACGATGGACTGGATGGCGCAGGAGCAGGAGCGTGGCATTACGATCACGTCGGCTGCGACCACCTGTGCCTGGAAAGACATCACCATCAACATCATTGACACCCCGGGCCACGTTGACTTCACCGCCGAGGTGGAGCGTTCGCTGCGCGTGCTGGACGGCGCGGTGGCGGTGTTTGACGCAGTTCATGGCGTGGAGCCGCAGTCCGAGACGGTGTGGCGCCAGGCTGACAAGTACAGCGTGCCGCGCATTTGCTTTATCAACAAGATGGACAAGATGGGCGCGGATTTCGATCATGCGGTCGATACCATCCGCAAGCGCCTGGCGGCCAAGCCGGTGCCGATCCAGATGCCGATCGGGCAGGCTGACAAGTTCAAAGGTTGCGTCGATCTGTTCAACATGAAGGCCATTTACTGGCATGACGAAACCATGGGCGCCGATTACGAGGTCGAGGAAATTCCGGCGGAGTTGCAAAAGCGGGCCCAGGCGATGCGCCAGTTGATGGTGGAAACCATCGTGGAAAACGACGATGGCGACGAACTGATGTCGAAGTACATTGAAGGCGATGAGATCTCCGTGGAGGCCCTGAAAAAGTCTCTGCGCAGGTCAGTCATTGCCATCAAGATCTTTCCGGTGGTGTTGGGTACGGCCTTTAAGAACAAGGGCGTGCAGCCGCTGCTGGATGCGGTGGTCGACTACCTGCCTTCGCCGCTGGATGTTCCGCCGGTCACGGGTAAGAATCCCGACAGCGGCAAGGAAGAGCAGCGTCATGCGAAGGATGACGAACCATTCTCGGCGCTGGCCTTCAAGATCATGACCGACCCGTTTGTGGGGCAGTTGACGTTCATCCGGGTGTACTCGGGCGTGTTGAAGACGGGCGACATGGCATACAACGCCAACCGTTTGAAGCACGAACGCATCGGCCGCCTGCTTCGCATGCACGCCAACAAGCGCGAAGAAATCACCGAAGTCCGCGCGGGCGACATCTGCGCCTGCGTAGGACTGAAAAATGTCACCACCGGCGACACGATCTGCAATGAAGGCAAGCCGATACTGCTGGAAACGATTGAATTTCCGGAGCCGGTGATTCACGTTGCGGTTGAGCCCAAAACGAAGACCGATCAGGAAAAAATGGGCGTCGCGCTGCATAAGCTTGCCCAAGAAGATCCCACGTTCCGCGTGCACACCGATGAAGACAGCTCGCAGACGATCATCAGCGGCATGGGCGAACTTCACCTGGAAATCATCGTGGACCGCATGATGCGCGAGTTCAACGTGCAGGCCAATGTGGGGAAACCGCAGGTGGCCTACCGCGAGACGGTGCGCAAGAACTCCGAAGCGGAGGGCAAGTACATTCGCCAGACGGGTGGCAGCGGACAGTACGGTCACGTGAAGATTCGCCTCGGTCCCAATGAGCCCGGCAAGGGTTTTGAGTTCGAGGATGCGACGAAGGGCGGCTCGGTTCCGAAGGAATACATCAAGCCGATCGAGATGGGCATTAAAGAAGCCATGGAAGGCGGTGTACTGGCCGGCTATCCGATGGTGGACGTGAAGGCTGTTCTGTATGACGGCAGCTATCACGAAGTGGATTCGAACGAATTGGCCTTTAAGATCGCGGCGTCGATGGCCTTCAAGGAAGCGGCGCGCAAGGCCAGTCCGGTTCTGCTGGAGCCGGTCATGTCGGTCGAAGTAGTGGTTCCGGAAGAGTACATGGGCACCATCATTGGCGATCTGAACAGCCGGCGCGGCCGCATCGAGGGCCTGGAGCACCGTGCTGGTTCGCAGGTCATCAAGTCGATGGTACCGCTGGCTGAGATGTTCGGATACGCGACCAATATGCGCTCCAATACGCAGGGCCGTGCGACCTTTTCCATGCACTTTGCGCGCTACGAAGAAGCCCCCCGTTCGGTGGCGGAAGAGATCGTGGCCAAGATGCAGGGCAAGACGGCCAGATAAAGTTCAACCGCGCCGCGTGGCTGGAATACGCGGAGCACAGCGCCTGATGTCATGGGCCAAAGCGGGCCGGGCAGCGGCCGGCAGCGATAACTAAGACGGAGCTCGAAAGCAATGGCGAAAGAGAAATTTGACCGCAGCAAGCCGCACGTGAACGTTGGAACGATCGGTCACATCGATCATGGCAAGACGACGCTGACGGCGGCGATCACGAAGGTGCT
>Ga0326727_10000943_pt1 | contig 112904 bp, 90 predicted proteins | sample MB2enrmetagenome_FD_207643 | JGI IMG/M metagenome (GOLD analysis project Ga0326727, IMG submission 207643) | Lab enriched peat soil microbial communities from McLean, Ithaca, NY, United States - MB29MY | ecosystem: Environmental > Terrestrial > Soil > Wetlands > Peat | place: USA: New York... | reverse complement strand
ACGCGGCCCTTACCCACGCGCGGTTTGGGGCAGACCGCGAACCTTCCCTTCCCGAAAGGCTTAAACTGTCATGAGTCACCATTTGTGCCTACCGCCAGCACCTCAATTCAAAAAACTTGGGGCATTGAGGCTTCAGCCTCCCAAAGGGACTCCACAGTCCGCGGCGGATTCGCGATCCGCAACGTCCTCTCCGTCGCGCCGTGCCATGACATTTCCGTGATGCCCAGATCGGGCACGCCTTCGGGAAGTTCCTCATAGAACAGCCGGTCTTCGCCCCAGCCATCCAGCCGTCTTTTGCGCGCCCAAATCGCGATCCCGCCGAAGAAGAACAGAAACGCCACGAACAGCGGGGGGAACTTCGCGGCCGTGGCGATTATCACCGTCAGCATCGGCACAATCGCGCACAGCACGCCCATGTACCCCGCCACAATCGCCACCATCGGCCTTCTCCCCGGCACGTACGAGCACGCGAACGGAGGCTGCTGCCAACCGTAGAACAGCAGGTCGAACAGCGTGAGCGAGACGATCACCTGTAGCACCATCATGCGCGCCGCCATGCCCCAACCGACCAACCTCAGCGAGACCGGAAACAGCAGAACGTAAATCGGGACCACCGTGTAGCACAGGACGAACCGCTCCACCGCCTGCATCCACTGCTTGCGGCCCTGCGTCTCCGTGAGGCGGAAAATCCAGTTGGCGGGCAATTCGGCCGGCAGCCGCAGCACGTGGCGCATGCCCGTGAGCAGCACCACCGAAATACCCAGCGGCCAGAACAGCACCGCGAACTTCATGGCCTGGTCGAATGCGCCGCGGCCCGCGAAGAAGTTGCCATTGATCAGCGAACTGTTCAGCATCAGGGCAATGGCCGCGCCGATATACGCCAGCCAGATGGTGCGATTGGCGCGGCTGCGCGCCAGCGTCTTGACCATGAACTGCATCATGGCTTCCTGTTGCGGCTGCCGCGCGAGCAGGCCCAGCAAGTTCCACTGCCGCTTGCGCGGAACTTCGATTTGCACCGGCGCTTCCACCAGAAGTTGCCGATAGCGCCGGTAGCTCACCAGGTAGGTCAGCAGCATCGCCGCCGCGGCGGCAGCCAACGCGAGCCACGCGCGCGTCGCCATGGCGGCGAAGAACGGGTCGCGGTCGCCGAGCAGGTGCTCGTGCAGGCCCACGAACCACACCGGCGGGGCCCACGCGGCGAACTCAGGCAGACGCGCGACCATCTTCTCGTCCCAGTCGCGGATGGACCAGCTATATAGCGCCGTGAAAAACAGAACGCCCACCAGCAGCCCTTGGACGTAGACGGAAACGCGCGCGAACCAGCGCGCCGGCAGCGCGTTCCACAACACGCCCTGAAGGCCAACCATGGCGAACAGCAGAAAGAAGCAGCCCAAGCCCGACGCCGCACCCTGCGCTCCCGCATTCACCCAGTAGGACGCGTTCTTTTGCCAGCGCCCGCCGAACTCGATTGGCGCGATGAGCGCGGGCATAATGTTCATGACGACTACCAGGGCGCTGGAAAACAGCATCACCGTGCTGAATCGCGCGAAGAAAATCTGCCGCGAGCGGATGGGCAATCCGGCCAGGGAAATGTAGTCGCGGCGGCCCGGGAAGAAGGATTGCCACTGGATCAGCGCCAGCAATCCCGTGACCGCCAGCACCAGCGTAAGCAGCGCCAGTTGATCCGCCACCCCTGCCGCGCGAAACGGCGCAGCGTTGTCCAGCATCTCGAGAGCGCGGTACTTGTTAGCCGCCGTGCCGTCGACCTTGATGGCTCCCTCGCGGATGATCAGCAGACCCGCCGGGATCAGCATCGCAAAGGCGCCCACCACCACGTTCCGCCATTGGCCGGGCGTGGAGGACCATTCGCCGTCGAGCATGCGCGCCAGAAAATGGCGCACCAGCTCGAACTTGATTCCGTGGGTCTCCGCCAGCGCTTTCATACGCGCATCGCCTCCACGATCCGGTTGGCTACCGCCGGGTGATTCTCGTCGCGCGTGAGCTGCGCGAAAATGCCTTCGAGCGACGGCTGGTGCATCATCTCACGCAGACGATCCAGCGTATCGTGCGCCACCACCCGCCCCTTGGAGAGAATCAGCACGCTGGAACAGACCTTTTCGAGCACCTCCAGCACGTGCGAGCAGTAGAAGATCATCTTGCCCTGCCCGGCGAGATTTTGCAGCAGCTCGCGCAGCACCAGCGCGGTGGTCACGTCGAGCCCCGAGAGCGGCTCGTCGAGGATCAGCAGGTCGGGATTGTGCAACAGGCCGGCCGAAAGCAGCACCTTCTGCCGCATCCCCTTGGAGTAGGACGAGAGCGCGCAATGCCGGTCGTCCCATAAAGAGAAGATGCGCAGGAATTCTTCGATTTTCGGCTCGAGCACTTTGCGCTGGAGGCCGCGCAGCCGGCCCACAAGCTGCAAATATTCCAGCCCCGAGAGGTGCGGATAGAGATTCGGCTCTTCGGGGACGTAGCCCAGGCGACGCTGGAACGCCGGCAGGTTGTCGAGCACGCTACGGCCGTCGAACAGGATCTGGCCGTCGCTCGGTTCGAGCAGCCCCACAATCATCTTGACGGTGGTACTCTTGCCCGCGCCGTTGGGGCCGATATAGCCGAGAATCTCTCCCGGCCGGATGGAAAAGCTCACGTCATCGACCGCGGCGATGCCGTGGAACCGCTTGGTCAGGTTGCAGACTTCGAGCATGTATTCTCCATTTGCCTGCGTTGGACACCGGACCGCCGGGAAAGTTCCCTATTGACGGTCAGATATCAAAGTGATATCACTAAGATAACATCTGGAGAGATTATGACACCGCATGAAGCTTCGAGCAATCGCGAACGGGTCGTGAGCGTGGCCAATGGCTGGACGATGCTGACGGTCCTGATTGCTCTCCTGTTGGGCGATATCGGGCTGTTTATTTATTCCATAGCGGCCGGAACGGGCGACCAGCCGTTGGTCTGGCCGCTGGTGCTGAGCTTGCTGTTGCTGCCGGTCATCATCGTAGCGATGACCGGGCTTTTCACTTTGCAGCCGAACGAGGCGCGCGTTCTGGTGCTCTTCGGCGCATACAAAGGCACGGTCAGGACCGCCGGTTTCCATTGGGGCAATCCCTTCTATTCGAACGGTCCGCGATCGGCCGGCGGGGGCATCGCGGCCGCCAAAGCCGCGGTCAAGGGCGAAACGCAGGCCGGAGCGCGGCTTGGCCGCAACAAGATCTCATTGCGCGCCCGCACCTACAACTCGCCCGCGCTGAAGGTCAACGATAAGCGCGGCAATCCCATCGAGATCGCCGCCGTAGTGGTCTGGCGCGTCCAGGACACGGCGCAGGCGATGTTCGATGTCGACAACTTTCAGACGTATATCCAGACGCAGAGCGAGTCGGCGCTGCGCCATCTGGCGAGTCTTTACGCCTATGACGATGGCGAAGAGAACGAAAGCACGCTGCGCAGCAACGTCGACGAGGTTTCCAGGGCGCTGCGCACGGAGTTGCTGGAGCGGCTGGCGAAGGCCGGTGTGACGGTGGATGAAGCGCGCCTCACGCACCTGGCCTACGCGCCGGAGATCGCCCAGGCCATGCTGCGGCGCCAGCAGGCCGAAGCGGTGATCGCCGCGCGCCAGAAGATCGTGCATGGCGCGGTCAGCATGGTCGATATGGCGCTGCGCGACCTGGCGGACAAACACGTGGTGCAACTGGACGACGAGCGCAAGGCGGCCATGGTGAGCAACCTGATGGTGGTGCTGTGCGGCGAATCGGAAGTCCACCCGGTGATCAACGCGGGAACGCTGTACAGCTAGGATGATGGACCGCTCCCTGACGGTCGCGGCTCAGTATGGCGCCTCTTTCCGACCGCGCCTCCTTCCGACCGAACGCGCCTCTTTCTGAGCCGCGACCGTCAGGGAGCGGTTTTCTTGCCAGGAAGCACAACCTCATGGCGGAACGTAAATCATTTCTGATGCGCATCGATCCTGCGCTTTGGGCCGAATTGGAAGCCTGGGCGCAGGACGAATTGCGCAGTGTCAACGGACAGATCGAATACTTGTTGCGTCAGGCCGTCCAGAAGCGCAAGGGGGGTACCGGTACCCGCTCCCAGGAGCCGGATAAGCCATAGTAAACACGGGATTACAGACTGTCTTGATGGCCCGAATAGAAAAATTCAATTGGACGCCGAAGGCCCCCCGACTGTAGCGTAAATACATGGCAGCGAGGACACTCAGCGTAATGTCGGAATCCCAAGTTTCGCTATTCCACCGCGTGAGCAGCATCGTCAGCTCCAACCTTTCCATGGACGAAATGTTGGGCGAAGTTGTTGGCTTGACCGTTCAGGCTTCGGATTGTGACGCCTGCCTGGTCTACCTGATCGACCACAGTTCCGACGAAATCGTCCTGCGAGCCTCGCAAGTACCGCACGCCAACGATCTGGGAAACCTCCGCATCAAAATCGGCGAAGGCATCACCGGATGGGTGGCGGAGCACAAGTCTGTCGTCGCACTGCCCTCGAACGCTGCCGGCGACGCCCGTTTCAAGCGATTCCAAACCCTGGTGGAAGATACCTATCAGGCGTTTCTTTCGGTGCCGATTGTCAGCGGTGGAGAGCTGATCGGCGTCATCAACGTGCATCATCGCAGTCCGCACGATCATAGCAGCGAGGAAATCAGCACGCTCATCTTCATTGGAGAACAGCTCGGCGTTACCATCTCCAAGTCGTTGCTGGAAGAAGAGAACGCGCGGCTGCTCGAAGAAACGCAGGAAATGAAGCGCGAGCTCGAAACCCGCAAGCTGATGGAGCGCGCCAAGGGAATCCTGCAGCAGAACCACAGCATCACCGAAGAAGAAGCTTACCTGCGCCTCCGCAACCAGAGCCGGCGATTGCGCCGTCCCATACGGGAACTGGCCGAGGCCATCATCCTGGCGGAAGAACTGCATCGCCAGAATAAAGCGATCGAGTAATCCCGAGTTTTTCGTCGCCCCGTCCCTCCGACCACGTCCACTGCATTCCACCGGCGGTATGTCTTCGCCGGATCCCACTTCCAAAAAAAAATCACGGAGGAGACTTGTGGAAAACAAGCACGTATGGTTGTATACAGCCGTTGCGGTGCTGTGCCTTGGCGCCAGCGCCTGGGGCCAGGTTTCGGAGGCCGATTCGGTAAAGGGCGAATTGCACGTGGCTTCCGCCACGGTTCTTCGAACCGAGGTAACCCTGAGCGATGTGCATGGCGGCCAAAATGTAGCGGAGGTAACCGTCGGCGGCGATGGCAGCTTTGAATTTCAGCACGTGCCGTACGGCGAATATCGCCTGACTGTCTTCGACAGCGCCGACCGTCCCATTCACGAAGAGCTGATTACGGTGCATGACCGGCCGCAACCGATTCAGGTGGAAGTGACGCTGCCCGAAACCCCGCGGCCCGCCTCGGGCACGGTCTCGGCGGAGGAACTCCTGCACCCGCCCACCAAGAAGGCTTTCAAGGCTTTCGCGGCGGCTCAAAAATTCGCCGCTGCGGGCGCGCACGATAAAGCCGCCGAGCAGCTCGAGAAGGCCATCCAGCTTTCACCCGGCTACATCGCCGCCTGGGTCAATCTCGGGACGGAACACATCCGTCTGAAGCGCTACGAACAGGCCATCCAGGAATTGGCGCACGCCGCCGAGATTTCCCGGCCCACCCCCATGATACTGGGCAATATGGCTTATGCGCAGTTTGAGCTGCATCGCTTTGCGGAAGGGACACTCTCGGCCCGGGAAGCCCTGCGGCTGGATCCGTCTTATGTTCAGGCGCACTATCTTTTAGGGTTTTTTCTGGTGCGGAATCGGCGCACTCGGGCCGAGGGACTCCAGCATCTGGAAGTGGCGGCCCGCACCATGCCCTCCGCGAAGGCTGAACTGGACCGCGTTCGGCGCGAATCCGCGCAGGTTGTGCCCCATCCTTGATTCGGGTGCGCAACCTGAACTGGACCGCGTTCGGCGCGAATCCGCACAGGTTGTGCCCATCCTTGATTCGGGTGCGCAACATAAAAGTGGGAAGCGCCGTAACCCGATTTCAGGCACAGCCATTTCCAGCCGAATTCGGTGCGTTTCTGCACCCGCGACATGGAGTCGCGGGCCGGCTGGGTCCCTGAAACGCAGCCAGGATTGTCTGTAGCGCCAGGTAAGCTCAGACGTCGCTGCTTTTCCCGGGATTTCGGCCGGATCTCCGCTTGCATGCCGCACACCCCCTCGATTCCCCCGGGGGACGGTTGTGATACCCTTTCAGAGAACGGAGGGTATTCGTGAAATTCAAGATCTTGGCAGTCTCTGTAACAGTTCTCGCAGCGTTGGCCCTGTCCGCCCAGATTCTGCATCCCGAGATGGCGGTGAGCACCGGTACGTACGACCATCCGGCGGCCACGCTCGGCGCCAAGCCATCGGCCGCCTGGACGGCTACCACCATAGCCGCGGGCGTCGACCAGAAACCGCAGCCCGGAAAACCGATCGCCCTGGTAGGCGAGGTTGTCGACTTTTCGTGCTATCTGCAGCTCGGCAAGCACGGGGAAAAGCATCGCTCCTGCGGCCAGAAATGCGTGCAGAACGGCCAGCCCATCGGGTTGCTCACGCGGACCGGCGAGCTTTACATGCTGATGCCCGAAGAGCACGATCCCCGGCGTGACGGCGGAGTGGACGCGAAGGCCTCGGCCTCGGAGCACATGGGCCACATCGTGGAAGTGAACGGCACGGAAGCCTCGGCAGGTTCCTACCACGCAATTTACGTGCAAGGTCTCACCAAGTAGGGGTGAGCATGAGTTGCAAGGCGATGGCCGGGGCGCTCGCGCTGCCGGCCTTTCTTGTTTTGTCGTTCGCCGCCAATAATTCGGGCGCCCCGAAAATTCCCGATGGCCTTCCGCCTCTGGTCTGGCCGGCAGATAATCCCTACTCTCCCGAGAAGGCCGAACTAGGCCGCTATCTGTACTTCGACCGGCGCCTCTCGGCCGATGCCACGGTCTCCTGCGCCTCCTGCCACGATCCCCGCTACGGCTTCACCGACGGCGCGCCCGTGTCCACGGGAATCCGCGGGCAGAAGGGCACGCGCAGCGCGCCCACGATCGTGAACCGCGCCTATTCGCTGGCGCAGTTCTGGGACGGGCGCGCCGCCACGCTCGAAGAGCAGGCCATAGTCCCCATGGAGAGCCTCATCGAGATGGGAAACACGCGCCCGGCCATCGTGGCGACCCTGAGCGCCATCGCCGGATACCGCGCGATGTTCGCCCAGGCCTTCGGCAGCGAAGCGGTCGACATCGGCCGTGTGGCGATGGCTATCGCGTGCTTCGAGCGGACCGTGCTTTCCGGCGATTCTCCCTACGATCGGTACAAGCGCGGCGTCACGACCGCGCTCACTGACGAACAGGTGCGCGGCATGTCGGTATTTTTCGACAAAGCATCGTGCGACCGGTGCCATCAGGGCGCCAACTTCACCCTGAATGCCTACACCAATAGCGGCGTGGGCGCCGGCAAGCCGGATCCCGACGTGGGCCGCTACGCGGTGACGCACGATCCGCGGGATTGGGGCGCTTTCAAGGTCCCCACGCTCCGCGAAGTGGAGCACACCGCGCCGTACATGCACGATGGGAGCTTAAAGACTCTGGACGAAGTGGTGGAGTTTTATAACAGAGGCGGGATTCCCAACAAGAACCTGGATTCCAACATCCGGCCGCTGCATTTGTCGGACCGGCAGAAGCGGGATTTGGTGGCGTTCCTGAAAAGCCTGAGCGGCGAGGGTTGGCAACGGGTGAAAGCCCCGGAAGAATTCCCGCGGTAGGTGGCACTTCGTACTGAGCTACGACCGGCAGCGAGTGGTGCTGTACATCGTCCGCTTGCTTACGCGCGCGGCTCGGAAAGTATGCCGCGCTCCGTGCCGAGCCACGACCGTTAGGGAGTGGTCCGGCTGTACATCGTCCGCTTGCTTACGCGCGCGGTTCGGAAAGTATGCCGCGCTCCGTGCCGAGCCACGACCGTCAGAGAGTGGCGCTGTACATCGTCCGCTTGCTTACGCGCGCGGCTCGGAAAGTATGCCGCGCTCCGTACCGAGCCACGGTCGGCAGCGAGCGGTGCTGCACGTCGTCCGCTGCTTACGCCCGCGGCTCTGGAACTTCCGCTCCCTCACGGTTGCGGCTCGGAAAGGCGATCTCGGAAAGGCGAGCTCCTACGGTATGCGAACCACGGTGTAATCGGCTAGCGTCAACGTGTCGCCCGTCTGTGCCAGCATGCCCTGAAAGTTGATCGCGATCCCGGAAGAGTAAGCGTCCGTGGAAGGCGCCAAGCTCGCGGTGAACGGCAGCACCGTGCCCCAGGACTGCGAACTGAGTTGCGATCCCGATGCCAGGATAGCCGCCTCCAAGCGCCCCGTCACCATGGCGTCGGAAGTGGCGCCGGTGCGATTCAGAATCGGCGTGGCGCCCCAAACCACCTCGAACGTGAACGCCGAAGCGGTACCGGTGTGAGCCAGGTTGAAATGAATCTCCACCCGGTCGCCGGCCAACAGCAGCCCGGCCGGAATGGTGCATGCCCCGATGCTCGCCATGGAAACTCCCGTGGTAGCCGCGCCGGTTCCGCTGCACAGCACCTGCGGTGCGGGGTAAGATACCGAAGTGCCGCTGGAAGTTCCCGCCACGCGGTAGTAAGCCAGGAGCGTGTCGCCCGCCTGTGGAACGCTGGCGGCGACGAATGCTACCGTGCTGCCGCTGAGCGTATAATCCTGGCCCGCCTTTTGCACGATGCCATTGCGATAAAGCGCCACGCTGGTGGAGGGGCTGGGAGTCTGGGAAAGCGTGAACGTCGTATTGGAGCCGTTCACGATGCCGGACGGGGAATCGCCGTCCATGAACGAGGTGCTGGTGGCGCCCGATCCGCACGCGCCGGAAGAGCCGTCCACATGCAGGCAGTCCGACAGATTGCCGCTGACGCCATCGATCGACCCCAGGGTATTGATGAAAGCCACGCGGCCGGTGGCAAAAGCCGGCCCTTCGAGCGGACGCGCCGTCAAGTCGGCCAGCAAGCCGGTGACTTGGGACTCCGTGATGGGGCCGGTGGTAATCTGGCCGCCACCGGTAGTTGGGGCGAGAGTCACCGGCGTGACGCGCAGAGCGCTCACGCGCAGCGGCTGAGCGCTTGACGGCACCAGCCACGTTTCCTGGAATTGCACGCGCCCGTCACTGTTATAGACCACCGTATAATAGCTGGCCGGCGAAGTAGGCGAGGGCACGAGTTGGACCCGCAGAATGCCAGCAATCACTTTCACGGTGATACTTTGGGTGACGATGTTCGAGTTGTCGGGCGATTGAAAACTGCTCCAACTGATGGTCAGGGTGCCATTAAAAGGGGTGCCATCGGCCTTGTAGAGCAGGTCCTGAATGGTAGTGAGCTGCGGTCCTTCGGCCCCGGCCGAAGCCAGACACACGGCGGCGAGGAACATACGGCGAATCATGGGATCTCTCCGGCCTTCAGATTATCCCGGCGTCCCGCGCGCGAGAGTGCGCCCGCGCCTTGCCCACGCCGCTAAATGATTGAATTTCAAGCGACAAATAATTGCGAATTCGCGCTAAATTCTTGTGAACGGCTTTTGTAGGCTCGCGGAGCGGCCGCCCGAGTCCCGCCCCACGGGTTACTTCTTCTTCGCCGCCTCGGGCGAATCCGAAGACAGCGGCAATTCGAAGAACAGCAGTTCTTTTCCGCTGGAAGCGTCTGTCAATCCGCGGATATAGATGGTCGCCCCGCGCTGCAAACCCGTCTCAAAATACAGAAACCCGCTGGCCGACGCGCCCGGCGGCAGCATCTGCGCCGAAAGTGCGTGGCCTTCGATCTCCCACTCGTCCAGAGGATTCTTCTTCTTGAAAGCCTTGGACGCCGCCCCAACCGGACCGCCCATCACATTGGGCCGCTTGGGTCCCACCGCATAGCGGACGTCGTGAGCCGGCGTGGCATCCACGCGGTCGCCGTTGGGACCCACATACTCGGCGTGGAGCCCGTCCAGTTTGACGGATACGTCGCTCGCGTTCTCAATCACCACCAGCACCGGCAGGACGCCGTACTGGTAGGGATCCACCTTGCCGAAGGCGACTTTGATCTTGTCGCCCATCACGTAGGGGTCGACGCCCATGGTGACCTTGTCGTTAGTCTGGTGACTGGCGAAGCTCGCCGCCGGCCCGGGTTTGAACGGCGGCGGCTGCTTGTCCGCCGCAAACGCGGCAGCTATACTCAGTAGAAGAGCCAAACGTTTGAAAACAAAAGGCATTTATTTCCTCTATCGGTTCTTGCAGGCGTTTGGGTTACCTGTCCTGTTATTGTATTTCTTATTTCGCGGTTTGCGAAACCGCGGCTATTGGCACTCCTTGCCACAACGCTTCGGATTTCTGCCAGGTTCATTTACTCAGACCGGTCCCGGCGCCATCTGGTTGCATGCAGTTTCGGTGGGCGAGGTACTTTCCTCGATGGAATTCCTGCGCCAACTGCGCACCGAATTCCCCCACACGCGCATCTTCGTTTCCACCACCACGCTGGCTGGCCGCGCCGCGGCCCATGACAAGCTAGGCGCGCTTGCCGATGGCGTTTTCTACGCGCCGGTGGACTACGTGTTCGCGGTGCGCCGCGTCCTGCGCGCCCTGCGCCCTTCCGCGGTGGTAATCGCGGAGACCGAAATCTGGCCCAACCTGTTTCGGGAAACCAAGCGAATCGGCGCGGCGCTCACACTTGTAAACGCCCGCATTTCCGATAAGGCCTTCCCGCGCTATCGCCGATGGCGGCGCTTTTTCGCCAGCATCCTGCCGGCGGTCGACGCCATTCTCGCGCAGTCGGACGAGATCCGCGAGCGATTCCTGGCTGTCGGCGCGCCGCCCGGGAAGGTGCGGGTCGCGGGCAATTTTAAGTATGATTTCGAGCCGCGCGCGCTTCCCGAAGGTTCGCCCGTCAAAGATCTGCTCGACCGTCTTCAACCGGCCCAAGTCTGGATCGCCGCCAGCACCATGCCGCCGGCAGCCGCGGCAGACGTGGACGAAGACGACATCGTCATCGCCGCCTTCCAGCGTCTGGCGCCCGATTATCCCGGCCTGATGCTCATCCTGGCTCCCCGAAAGCCCGAAAGATTCGCCCTCACGGCGGGCAAGCTCGATTCCGCGGGCATCCCATACGTCAGGCGATCCACTTTGGGCGTCCCTCTGGGCACCCCCAACGGCAACCGGCCCCGCGTCCTGCTGCTCGATTCCATCGGCGAGTTGAGCGGCCTGTTCGCCGTGGCGGACGTGGTCTTCATGGGCGGCACGCTCGCCCGCCGCGGCGGGCACAACATCCTGGAGCCGGCGCTCTTCGGCAAGCCGGTAATCACCGGGCCGCACATGGAGAACTTCCAGGCCATCGCGGACGATTTCCGCGCCGCCCAAGCCAGCGTCCCGATCGCTTCCGGCGCCGAACTCGCCGCTGCCGTGGAGCGATTGCTGGCCGCGCCGGGCGAAGCCCGCGAGATCGGGTCGCGGGCGCGCGAACGCGCGCAAGCCCAGCGTGGCGCCTCCGCGCGCGCCGTCGCCGAAGTGCGCCAATTGCGGACCGTGCCGGCATATCGCCCGGCGCTGCCCTGGTACGCGTTCGCGTGGCTGCTCGCGCGCCTCTGGGAACGGGGCTCGCAGCGCCGGCAGTCCCGCGATTTGCGCCGGGTCCGCCGGCTTCCGGTCCCGGTGATCAGCGTGGGCAATCTCACCATGGGCGGCACGGGCAAAACGCCGTGCGTGCTGCGGCTGGTGAAACTGCTCGCCCAGCGCGGCCGAAAGCCCGGAATTCTCACTCGCGGGTACGGCCGCCAATCGCCCTATCCCTGCCTGCAGGTGGCCGCCGGCGAAGCCGTTCCGCCGCATCGTTCGGGAGATGAGGCGCAGATTTTCATTCGCTCGGGAGTCGCGCCCGTGGGGATCGGCGCCAGCCGTTTCGATTCGGGCACGGGCCTGCTGGAGAAATTCGATGCCGGCGTGCTGGTGCTCGACGACGGATTTCAGCACCGCAGACTGGCGCGCGACGTGGATATGGTGCTGATCGACGCGCTCGATCCGTTTGGCGGCGGTGACGTTTTTCCCCTGGGCAGCTTGCGCGAGCCGATCGCCGGTCTGTCCCGCGCCGGCGTGGTTCTGATCACGCGCTGCGAATCGTCCGACCTTGCCGAACCCGCCGCCCGCGAAGTCGCGAGGTGGAATCCGCAAGCGCCGATCTTCCAATCGTCGGTAGAGCCGCGCGCGTGGGTGGAGCAGGCCACCGGAAGGCGTTTCGCCCTCACCGAGCGTCCGTTCCGCCGCGTCGGCGCCTTCTGCGGGCTGGGAAATCCGGCCGCATTTCGCCGCACTTTGGAGCGCCTCGGCGTGGAAATCGCCGGCTGGATCGAGTTTGACGACCACCACCGCTACCGCCCTCGCGAGTTGCGCCACCTGTCGCACCACATGGCGGCCACCGGCGCCACCGCGCTGGTGACCACCCAAAAGGACGCCATCAATCTATGCGAAAGCTCCGCCGAATTGGTGGCGCCTCTGCCGCTCTATTGGCTCGAAATCGGCATCCGGATCGAGCACGAAGAGGAATTCCTGCGGGCTGTCGAAGATCGTCTATTGGAGAAATGCTAACCGGCGCCTCCGCCCTTTAGGCGTTAACTTACGCGATCCTGGCCGCTATTTTTATCGTGAGACGCCTGCTCAGTTGGCAGTGCGTGATCCAAATAGGGCTTGGAGTCCGTGGTAGAACTGCCGCTCCGCTACTGCGCAGTGCGGAATCGGCTACGCCACGAACTCGCTGCTGATCCAGATATCGATTGACCCAATCCACTTCCCGGCCGGTCTGCTCGACCACTCGAAACGGGCTGAGGGCATTGCTCAGTCCGCGCTGGTGAATTACCCGGAATCTCACAGACAAGCCTCCTCCAACAGATGTTGAAACTCTTTCGCATTGCCGCCACCGACAAAGAAGCTGTTGGGGCTGTGGTCCTCGGGCAGGGAGACCAGGCGAGTAGCTACACCTCGCTCCCGAAGAGTTCGTGACCTTGCGCGGCCTGTTGGCCGCTGCCGTTAGCGTCGGCATCCAAGGCCAGATAGACGGTCCGGGGGCCATCGCACAGTTGCCGAAACTGGAGGGCGTTGAGATGGGTTCCCAGCGAGCAGATGACGTTTCCAAAACCGGCCTCCCACAACACGGCGTAGTCGAATAGCCCTCCACGAGAATTACTTCCGGGTCGGCGCCGCCTGCGCCCGCGTTAATTCGTATTATCGGAAGCTATCCACGGACTTCGTCAATTTCAGCGAGCATGATGGTCTTGTCGCCGTAGGGCACAACGCGTCGCGACGGTATGAACATGACGTTTGTCACCGGCAACTGCTGACACACTGCACTACCCCGCATTCCGCATTAATGCGAGCCTGGATCCAGAGGTATCCGCATCATGAACCGCACACCTTCCGCCCTGATCGCCTGCACGGTTTACGCGACGCTCGCCGTCGCGCAATCCACGTCCAAGCCGATTTTGGTCGAGCACGCACGAGTGTTTGATGGAACCCGCGTCCTCGAAAACAGCAGTGTCCTGGTAGAGGGCGGCATCATTCGATCCGTGGCTGCAAATATCCCACGCCCCACCGATGCCACCGTGATCGACGGCACCGGGAAGACGCTCCTCCCGGGTCTGATTGACGCCCATACCCACACCATTGTGGAAACGCTGCTGCAACAGGCGCCGGTCTTCGGCGTGACCACCGACCTCGATATGTTCACCGATCCGGCCACTGCCGCCCGCATCAAGAAAGAGCAGCGGGAAGGAAAGCTGCTCGATTCCGCCGATCTCCGGTCGGCGGGCTATTTGGCCACCGCCCCGGGAGGCCATGGTACGGAGTACGGACTCGCCGTTCCCACACTGACTCGGCCGGAGGAAGCGCAGGCATGGGTGGATGCCCGGATTGCCGAAGGATCGGATTACATTAAGGTGGTCCATGATGACTCCATCGAGTATGGGGTCGAAAAACCGACGCCCACGCTTAACAAAGAGGTCTTGAAGGCGCTGGTCGATGCTTCGCATAAGCGGGGCAAGCTGGTAGTGATGCACATCGGCTCCTTGCAGCAGGCGCTGGACGCAATCGACGCGGGGACGGATGGTTTGGCGCACCTGTTTGTCGGGGCATCCTCTCCACCGGATTTCGGCACGATTGCCGCGGCGCATCATATCTTTGTCGTCCCCACGCTGACCGTTTTAAATACATTGTGCGCGACTAACTTCGATGGGGACCTGGCGGACGATTCGCGGATCAAGCCTTACCTGCTTCCCTCCGAGGTTGCCGCCATGAAAGCGCGCTTCAGTCTGCCCGCGAAGCCGAGTTGTGAAGGCGCCAATGAAGCCGTGCGGCAACTGAAGGCGGCCCATGTTCCCATCCTGGCCGGTACTGACGCCGGCAACCCAGGCACGACGCAAGGCGCCAGCATCCACGGCGAGCTGGAATTGCTGGTGCGCGCGGGGCTCACGCCGGTCGAAGCATTGCACGCCGCCACTGCAGCAACAGCCGCGGCGTTCCATCTGGACGACCGCGGCCAGATCGCTGCCGGTAAGAGGGCGGACCTGGTGTTAGTCAATGGCGACCCTACCAGTGATATCCGACGGACGCGCGACATTCTGGCAGTTTGGAAGGCTGGCCACCCCATCGACCGTGAAGAGTGGAAGGCATCGGCGGCCAAACAGACGGAAGAGCAGACAACAGCGAAGAATGGAGCACCGCCGGCGGGATCGGACTCCGGCTGGATCAGCGATTTCGAGCAGGAAGGTGCGCCACAAGCGAGGTTCGGAGCGGGCTGGATGGTCTCCACCGACCAAATGGCCGGTGGCAAGTCGGTGGGGAAACTGGAGGTTGTGCCCGGCGGAGCGGAAGGTAGCAAGCATGCTCTGCGAGTGACGGGAGAAGTGACGCCAGCTTTTGCGTACCCATGGTCAGGCGCGATGTTTTCGCCCGGCCCCACACCGATGGCTCCGGTGAATCTCTCCGCGCGAAAGGCCATCCAATTCTGGGCCAAGGGTGACGGCCAGACCTACCAAGTGATGATCTTCTCGCAACGCCTGGGATATCGGCCCGCGACGCAGACCTTCGTAGCCGGGCCCGAGTGGAAGCAGTTCACGCTGACTTTCGCCAGTTTTGGCGACCTGGATGGCAGCGACATCATGGCAATCGTCTGGTCTGCCGGACCCAAGACGGGGACGTTCGCGTTCGAGCTGGATAACGTGCGGATGCAGTGACGGAACTGACCTGCTGCGCGTGGGGCGCGATTCCCTTCGTTCAGGAATGAACGCGACTCGCCGGCATCGCAAAGCTGGCCAATCCGGGCGCCCCGCATCACAGCAGCGGAAATGCAGGGCTGGATTTGCTCTGTAGCAGCGCGGTAACCCACAATATCGGTAGCCAACTCCGCGCAGGCCAGCCGCGTCGAAGGATTGCTTCGTGTGGCGCCTTCAGCCGGGCCGAAGGCCGCTAGAACGCAAATTACGATGAGTTGGATTGACAAACTCGACCGAGCCGGATACAGTCGAGGGAGTGCGCTAACAGGGCGTCTCCTACCCGCGGCAAGGGAAGTATCCCACCTGTTTTGGTTTCAGTCGCCGTTACCTTCTTTCAGCCTGGCATCAGCGGGACACCGGCAAATATGAAAGGAGGTCTTGTGACCCCATCGAAGTTCTTACGCCCTCACTCATCCTTTGAGTCCATCCGGAAGCAGGCAAAGAAACTGGTCCGCCAGTTCGCTGCCGGCGACCCCGATGCTCGTGCCCGTGTCCACGCCCAACTGCCGGCTCCGACCCTTCCTCTATCGCTGCGAGACGCCCAGCTTGTGCTAGCCCGGGAATACGGTTTCGCAGGCTGGCAGGATCTTCGTGCGGCAGCGATCCGCCTGGAAGGCAAGGGCCTGGAATGGGCCGCCGCCGAGGCGGAGCGCGCCATTCACAGCAACAACGTCGAACCATTGGCGCAACTGATTCGGGACTATCCTGCGCTTCTATCCTGGCGCGGCGATTCGGGAGAATCCTTGCTCGGGTTTGCCACTGGCTCGTTTGGCGATAGCGGCGATCCTTACCGGGAGCAGATGTTCACGCGTCTCGAATGCGCCGAGTTTTTCCTGGACGCTGGCGCCATCGCCAACCCGGCGATATGGGAGGACGCAATTCGCGCTCGCGCCAAGGGAGTGTTGCAGCTCCTTTCGCGCAAGGGGGTTCTGCCGCGTAGTCTCGATACTCTGGCGGCACTGGGTGACTACGACGGTGTGCGGGATTGCCTTGACGCATCGAGGGCCCGCCCCAGCGGTAACGCCGCCGCGGTAAGGCAAGCATTCCTCATTGCCTGCGCGTTCGACCATCGGGCGGTTGCTGCTCTCATTCTCGGCCGTTCGATCGAGCTCGACCCGGCGCTCGGCGAGCGAGTGGAGAAATGGCGTGGACGAAGCGGCTTGGTCGACTATCTGGCTGAACATGCGCCGCAGTGGGGACACTCCTGGCGGACCGACGTCAGCCCTTGGCAGACGGTTGTTATGAACGAACTTCGCCTGGCGATCGACGAAGACAACCTCCCAGAGTTCACCCGGTGGCTCCAGCAGGAGTCGGATCTGCTCGGCGAATCGCAACTCGCCCGGCAGGTGAGCATATTGGAGCATGCGGTATTGAAAGATCGCGGGCCCTTTATCACGCGGCTGTTGGAGTTCGCTCCCGCGCTGGCGATGAGGCGCCCTCCTTCGTCCGCGCTGGTTTTCGCCCTGGAATATGGGAGGGCGCATCTCATTCCTCTGCTGACCCCGATTTGGCCGTTACCGAACGATCTCTGTCACGCGGCCGGCGTAGGGGACTTCTCGCGAGTGAGGGCTTGGTTCGATGAGGATGGCCGTCCCCGGTTGGGAAGCCTCGGTCAGCATTACCCCACCAACGACCCCTCTGTTTTGCGGAATCTGCACTGGACTCCCGCCAATGCTCAACAAATTCTGGACGTAGCGCTGGCATGGGCGTGCATGAACCGGCAGTTTGAGATTGCGTCTTTCCTGCTGGAGCGCGGAGCCAATATCGACACCGACTGGAGCACGCACGAGCCAGCCAGCATTCTGCATGAGTGCGCCATCCGTGGGAACTATGAAGCAGCGCAATTCCTGATCGACCACGGTATCGATATGACGGTTCGCGATCATCGCTGGAATGCGACCGCGGAAGGGTGGGCGTACCACGCCGCCAAGGACAAGAACATGGCGGAGTTCCTGGCGCGTGCCGAGAGCGCTCGGAAAGCAGCACAGTCCCTTTGAAAGGGGCACGGCCGCGGCGTTCGAGTTCCGGCGGTGAGGGGATCAGGCCCCAGACGCCGGTTGCGGAAATAGGCGCTGGGGTCGTATCGTTGCCCACTCGGGGAATGGGGGCTTCAGGTAGGGTTGGGCCGTCCGGGGCCCGAAACGCCCGTACGAACACGACGACCGCAGGCGAGATTCGGCCCGACTCGGCGGACACGGTTGCGGAAATTCTGGCTCGGCTCGATGGGGCGATACGCCACTGCAAAATCCGGGTACCGCTGCCAGCACGTCCGGGAGGAGTTGCCCTCGCAAGTCTGATGGAACGCGCCGGCGCTTTACCATGCCACCAGGGAAACATGGCGCGCCCGGTCGTCAGGCCGTACGAAAGGCATCGAGCTTAAACGGCAAGCGCAAAGGTACCAGCGCCGGGCCACGATTCCGCACCTGCTGGCGGCGTTTCCGGCTACCGAACCGGTGAAGCGAGGGTGGCCAGCCAAGATCCGGGTGCGCCGCCAGCACGTCCGAAGGAGTTGCCCGCGCAGGTCTGATGGAACGCGCCGGCGCTCTATCATGCCGGCATGGAAACATGGCGCGCCCGGCCGTCAGGCCGTACGAAAGGCATCGAGCTTAAACGGCAGGAATTTTGCGTAAGCCCACTGCCGTGTCTCAGCATGTTACGCTACCCATCCGGGCAGTATGACCGCCGCGCTTGAAGCGCAAAGGTGCCAGCGCCGGACCATGATTCCGCACCTGCTGGCGTCGTTTCCGGCTACCGAACCGGTGAAGCGAGGGTGGCCAGGACGGGCGCCGAATCAATCCGCACGACACACTTCGTCGCCTCTCGAAGGGTAAAATCTCCGGCCGGGAGTTTCAGGCAGCGATTGAACCCGAAGCTCCGTCACCGGCAGCAGCCGGATTTCGCCCGCAACTCCGCCGATGACGCGCGCGGTGTGCGCGAAGGCGGCGCTGTCGCCTGTAACGAAGTGAACCACGCTGCCCTCGCCCGACGGCTGCGCTTCTTCCATCGAGCGGCTGACTACCTCTGCCGTAGCCTCGGCGCTATCGACCAACGTCACTTCGCCGCCCACCACACGCTGGATCGCCGTCCGCAAAAGGGGATAGTGCGTGCATCCCAATATCAGCGTGTCGATCTCGGGCCGGCCTTGGAGATAATGCCGCACCAGCAGTTCGGCTTCTTCGGAATCGGCAAGGCCCTCTTCCACCACGTGCACCAACATGGGGCACGCCTGCGCCCAGACGCGCAAGCCCCGCGCCTCCAGCCGGCGCTGATAGGCGCCGCTGCCGATGGTCGCCTTGGTGCCGATGACGCCGACCGAGCCCGTCCTCGTGACGCGTGTGGCAGCTGACACGCCCGGGTCGATCACTCCCCACACCGGCACCGGGCAGCTCTCCTCGAGCTTCGGCAGCGCTACGGCCGATGCGGTGTTGCAAGCCACTACCAGACGCTCTACGCCGAGCCCGCACAGGAAGCCGGCGATTTCCCGGGCGAATTCCACCACCATTTCCGGTGGCTTGCGGCCGTAGGGCACGCGCGCGGTGTCGCCCAGGTAGACGAAATCGTGATGCGGCAAGCGGCGCCGGAGAGCCTGCAGTACGGTGAGGCCTCCCACGCCGGAATCGAAAACTCCAATAGTGGACACTACTTTCAGGAATAGCACGTGGGTTGCCGAACGCCAATTACTATCGCGCTAGCAGACCATTGCCGCGCCGGCGGCCATGCCGCTATTCTGATGGGATTCATGCTGTTTGAGGTCGACGGATTCTCCAAGCGTTTCGGCGAGATCGTGGCGCTCTCCGACGTCAGTTTCCATGTTGAGGCGGGCGAACTGCTGGGGCTCATCGGTCCGAACGGCGCGGGCAAGTCGACCCTGTTCGAGTGCCTCGCAGGCGTGCTCCCGCCGGACCGCGGCGTCATGCGCGCCGGCGGCAACGCAGTGGACCCGCGCGCACGGCGGTCGCTGCTGTTCTACGTTCCCGATGGCATCGCTCCGTGGCCTCATCAGCCGGTCGGATGGGTGCTCGATTACGTCATCGGATTTCTCGGCGGGTGCGCTGCCCTGCGCGCCGAAGTCGTCGAGCAGCTCGATCTGCGGCCGTTGTTGCAGCAGACCGTGGGGACGCTCTCCAAGGGCCAGCGAAAGCGCGTGCTGCTGGCCATCGGACTGCTGACCGCGCAGCCGGCGCTGCTCATCGACGAGCCCTTCGAAGGCCTCGACCTGCGGCAGGCGCGCGATATCGCGGTGGCGTTGCGGGTTCATGCCGCGCGCGGACGGACGCTGTTCCTCTCGATTCATCAGATCGGCGACGCGGCGCGCCTGTGCGACCGGTTCGTGCTGCTGAGTGGCGGAAAAATGTGCGGTGAAGGCACGGTGCCGCAACTCGCCGCCAGAGCGTCGATGCCCGGCGGCGCTCTGGAAGAGGTATTTCTTGCGCTTACTTGAAGAATCAGTCACGAGTAAACCTCGCCACCGGTGGGACCGGATTGAGCGATCTATGGCGGGCGAGCTCCGCTCTCCTTGGCAAGCCAAAGAGGAACTTGCAAAACTCCGTCCACAAACCGGCGGGCTAAAGCCCGCCCCACTCTCTGACAGCCGTGTACTCTTGGTGGGGCGGGCTTCAGCCCGCCAGCCTGGCGAAAGCCGGGCCGCCAGGCGGAATTTTGCTAATCCCTCTAAAGCATGCCCCACCTTGGTAGGACATGCTTCAGCTTGTCCTGGGCGGAAGTCAGAAGCCAGAATGGGCGCCGCGGAACTGTGCGGGACAACGGCATGAAGGGACCGCTCCCTCATGGGGTGCCCTCCCGGCCCGGCTGGGCAGGCTCGTTTCTGAGCCGCGCGCGTCAGCAAGCGGTTCCGTTCGCAGGCTCGTTTCTGAGCCGCGCGCGCCGGCAAGCGGCACCCTTCGCGTGGCTGCTCGACAAGGAGTGGCGCGAGCTGATGGTGTCGCGGTCGTGGTGGGTGCTGCTCATCGTCATGGGGCCGCTGGTGGGAGTGTCGTTCATCGGCGCGTTAAGGACCTATGCGGAAGTGAGCGGCCTGAACGGGTCCGCGGCCGGCGTGGGCGAAGCTCTGGCGCCGCTGGTGGGAGTGTGGGCGCCCACGTTCAGCGCGTGCGAGCTGGTGGCCGTCTTCCTGCTGCCCTTTGTGGCCATCCGCATGGTGGCCGGCGATCGGCAAAGCGGCGCGCTCAAGCTCGAATTGCAGCAAGGCCTGCCCGCTCTAGCGCGCATGGCCGCCAAGGCGCTGGTGCTGCTGGCGGCGTGGCTGGTGGCGATGCTGCCGCCGCTGAGCGCCCTGGTGCTCTGGAAAATCTATGGCGGAACGCTGTACGCGCCGGAAATGGTTACGCTGATGGTGGGCCACGTGCTCAATGCGGGGTTGACCATCGCGCTTGCGGCCGCCATGTCGTCGTTCACCGAACATCCCTCGACGGCGGCGATCCTGACGCTGAGCGTCACGGTGGGAACGTGGATCCTGGATATCTTCGGAGCGGTGCAGGGCGGCCTTTGGGAGCGCGCCGCGGCGTATATACCGGCTGCGCTGGTGTCGCAATTCGAGCATGGTCTGTGGCGCCTGGACACCACGCTGGTCGCCGTGGTGCTGATTGCCGCAGGCCTCAGCCTGGCGGCCATCTGGATGCGCCTCGGGGTCGCCGTGAACAGGCGGGCGTACGAATCGGCGGCCCTCGGACTGCTAACGGCGACTGCTATTTTCGCGTGCGCCTTCGTCACGCCAAGCTGGGACAACTCCGAGAGCCGCGGCAATTCTTTCCCCGAGGCGGACGAACGGGTGCTCCGCCACATCCACGCCCCGCTGCGCATCGAGGTGCACTTGGCGCCCGAAGATGGACGCCGGGCAGAGTTGGAGCGTCAGGCGCTTTCGAAACTGCGGCGGGTGATGCCGAAAGTGCAGGTGCGGTATCTGTCGGCCACGTCGATCGGGCTGTTCGAACAGACCAGCGCAGGCTACGGAGAGATCTGGTACGACCTCGGCGGACGGCGGACCATGAGCCGCGTGACCACCGCGGAAGGGGTGCTGGAATCGATCTATTCTTTGGCCAACGTGACGCCGCCGGTGCAGACCGACGATGAGGTTTTTCGCGGGCACCCGCTGGCGGCGCCTTCGAAAGGCGCGGGTACTTTATTCTATGGCGTCTGGCCAGGCCTGTTCCTGGCGGGCGGAATTCTAGTGCGAAGGAGATTCCCATGAAACGATATAAGTATGTTCTCTGCGCCGCCGCGGTGCTGGCCGCGATGGCTCTGGCGGCGGATATCAAAGTCGGTTTGGCCGGCGAGCAGGTGGGCAAGCCGCCGGTAGCGTTCGAGCCGATTGTAGGAACATGGCTGGTGGCCGAGGACGGCGGCGAGAAAGTGATCGCGCTCGACGGGCGGCCATGGGTAGTGTCCAAGGATACGCCGACTAAGTTGCTGGTGGCTTCGGCGCGCAAGCTATATGGCACGAGCAACGAAGATTTGATGGATAACGCTAAGCAGTTCGCATATTATCCGGTGGCGATCCTGAAATCGGTGGATAACTTTTCGAACGGTACCATCAGCGTGAAGTTCAAGACGATGGGCGGCGACGCGGACCGCTGCTCCGGCATTCTTTTCAATGTGAAGCCCAATGGCGAGTGGCTGGCGGTGCGCTATAACGACACGGAAAACAACGTGGGCCTGTGGGAATTCCATAACGGCATTCGCCGCAACGTGAGGTTCAGCGACCGCAACAAGCCGTTCAACCTCGACCGGAGTGCCTGGCACGAGCTGAAGATGGCGGTGGACGGGGCGAGTTTCCAGGCATGGCTCGACGGCACGCTGGCGCTGGAATACACCCTCGGCAGCGAGCCAACCGCGGGCAGGAAGGGTCCGCCCAACCCGGACCTGTTCCCGGCCAATAATCCCGTGCTGCGTCCGCCGGTCAGCGGGAAGATCGGACTGTGGTCGAAGACGGATAGCTCGAGTTACTTTAAGGACTATGTGGTTAGCTTGAAGTAAGTAGAGACTAATTCACCGCGGAGACGCTGAGACGCGGAGAAGACAAGAGGAATGGCCGCCTGCGGGGGCGGTAAGCGTCACGTCTTCCCCGGGTTGGGACGCAGAGGTGGCAGAGGTAACCTGCGTTTCCTTCGGAGGCGCGCGAATGCTACAGGTCTCCTGATTCTGTTCCCGTTTGGGGTTGTGCGATAGCCAGCTTTCGCGTTCCCCTGGGGCAACGCGCGCCAACGTGGGGAAGAAGAGCCGTCCCGTACTTACGCTGGTGGCCATTCCTGTTGTGTTCTCAGCAATGCTAACGCGCAGAATCTTCGCGCGCCGCGACGATTCTCGCGAACCGAGGCCGCCGAGACGCTGATACCCCGGGCCTATACCCCTCAGCGACCCTCCGCCACCTCCGCGCTCTCCGGTTTTGACTTTGCTTTTGTCTTTCTCCGCGTCTCTGCCTGCTAACGGCCAGAATCTCCGCAAGCCGCGACGATTCTCGCGAACCGAGGCCACCGAGACGCTGATACCCCGGGCCTATACCCCTCAGCGACCTCCGCCACCTCCGCGCTCTCCGGTTTTGACTTTCCTTTTGTTTTTCTCCGCGTCTCTGCGCCTCTGCGGTGACCTTGGTTGCGTGTTCGCCGCGCTAAGTCTCGGCGTCTCCGCGGTGAACACCCCGCCATGCGATAATCGAAGTTCCCATGAAAGCTCGCGTGTTCGTTTCCTTCAAATCCACGGTGCTGGACCCGCAAGGGCAGACGGTCTGCTCGGCGCTGCACGGGCTGGGATACCAGTCCATCGCCGCCGTACGCCAGGGGAAGTGCTTCGATATCTCGCTCGCCGACGGAGTTACGCGGGAGCAGGCGCGCAAGGACGTCGAAACCATCGCGCACGAAGTACTGGCCAACCCGGTAATCGAGGAGTACCGTGTCGAGATCCTCGATTAAGCCATAATAGAAGGCATGTGTGGAATCGTCGGTTATGTCGGCACTCATAGGGCCGTTCCGATCATCCTCGAAGGCCTCAAGCGGCTGGAATATCGCGGTTACGACTCGGCCGGCATCGCCGTCTTCGGCGACGACGGCGAGTTTATCATTCGACGCGCCAAGGGCAAACTGCGCAACCTGGAAGATGCCATCCGGCTCAGCCCCGTAGACGGCTCTTTCGGCATCGGACACACCCGCTGGGCGACCCACGGCCGGCCCACCGAAGAAAACGCGCATCCGCACCGCGACTGCCATGGCGACGTGGTGGTGGTGCACAACGGCATCATCGAAAATTACCTCGAGCTGAAGCACCGCTTGCAGGCGGAGGGGCACGTCTTCGCCACCGAAACCGACACCGAAGTGGTGGCGCACCTGGTGGAAAGCTATCTGCACGGAAACCTCGAAGAAGCGGTGCGCAAGGCTGTCAAGGAGCTTCGCGGATCGTTCGCGCTGGCCGTGATTGCGCGCTCCGACCCGTACAAGATCGTGGCGGCGCGTTATCAGGCGCCGTTGGTGGTGGGCACGGGCGACAATGAATACTTCGTGGCGTCCGACGTGCCGGCCATCCTCACGCACACCCAGGACATGATCTTCCTGGCCGATGGCGACATGGCGGTTCTCACCAAGGAAGGCGTGCGGCTCAGCGATTTCGACGGCCGGCCGGTGAATCGCAAGCGCGAGCACATCTTGTGGGACCCGATCCTGGCGGAAAAGGGCGGCTACAAGCATTTCATGCTCAAGGAAATCTTCGAGCAGCCGCGGGCCGTCCGCGACACCACGTTGGGGCGCGTGGGACAGGAGACCGGCCGCATTTTTCTGGACGAAATGGACATTGCGCCCGCCGAATTCGCGCGTTTTACGCAGGTGAAGATTATCGCGTGCGGCACCAGTTGGCACGCCGGCCTCGCGGGCAAATTCATGATCGAGAAACTCGCCCGGCTGCCCGTGGAAGTGGATTACGGCAGCGAGTTCCGCTATCGCGACCCTATCGTGAGCCCCAATACGCTGACGGTGGTGATTTCGCAATCGGGCGAGACGGCCGATACCCTGGCGGCACAGCGCGAGGCCAAGCTCAAGGGCTCGAAAACTCTGGCCATCTGCAACGCCGTAGGGTCGATGGTCACTCGCGAGGCCGCCGGCACCATCCATACGCACTGCGGGCCCGAGATCGGCGTGGCCTCCACCAAAGCATTCACGGGACAATTGACGGCGCTGTTCATTCTGGCGATGTACCTGGGGCAGTCCAACAAGTCGCTGGATGAGAGTTCGTCGCGCTGCCTGGTGCAGAACCTGCTGCACATCCCCGGCAAGCTGGAAGCCGTGCTCCAGGGAGATGCGGTGTATGAGGCGCTGGCGCGCGAACTGTACCACTCCACCGACTTTTTGTTCCTGGGCCGCGGGGTGCACTTTCCGGTGGCGCTGGAGGGCGCGCTCAAGCTCAAGGAGATCTCCTATATTCACGCCGAGGGCTACCCGGCGGGCGAAATGAAGCACGGGCCCAACGCTCTGATCGACGAGAAGCTGCCGGTGGTGGTGCTGGCCACGCTCGCCCCGGGCGACCCCGAGAGCCGCGTGCTGTATGAGAAGACGCTCTCCAATATCCAGGAGGTGAAGGCGCGCGAGGGCATCGTGGTGGCGCTGGTCACCGAAGGCGATACCGAGGCCCGCCGCTTCTGCGACCACGTCATCGAGATTCCGCCGGCGTCCGACCTGCTGTCGCCGATTCTGGAAATCGTGCCGCTGCAACTGCTGGCGTACCATATCGCCGTGCGCCGCGGCTGCGATGTGGATCAACCGCGCAACCTGGCGAAAAGCGTCACCGTTGAGTAGCAGCTTCCTGTAGTTTTCGCACCGGCTGAGCGTCAAGACGTGGCTGAGATGGCACGGCCGGAGAGGGCGGGAGCCGAACCTGCGTCGGGATAGCTGGTCCACTGGAGTTGCAAGGAGCGCTGAATAACACCGTCCTGTTTGGACCGCGCACGCCCCCTGCTAAAAGGCTCTGGCGGATAGCCCCCCAGGCGCGTGAGGAGTGCTAAGAGCCGATAGTTTCCTAGTGAAACACCGGCGACATGTAGTACCCGGGCTTGGTCTCGCACTTATACTGCCGGCCGATCACTTCCACCTCGATCTTATGGAAACCGCCGTCGCCTTTGTTGTTGGGACTGTAAGTGATCAGGTACTGGCTGTGCAACTCGTCGCCGATCCTGGAGATCGCCTCTTCCAAACCGTGCGAGGTGGCGAACGGGAACTGTTCGCCTCCCGTGCCCTTGGTGAACAGAGTCGCGGTGGAGACCTTGAAGATGTTCTTCACATCGCGGAATATTTCCAGCATCAGCGGTATGGCATCGGCGCTGTAACCATCGGTCCCATAGGCCTGATCGTTGGTGGTCGGAGTGGAAGGGTGGCCTCCACCGAGCGGCCCCATCGCCGCGGGAGGCTGCGAGGCGGGCCGCGGATCGGGCGGGGGAGTGGTCAACTTGCCGATGATGTGCGACATATCGACCCAATAAACCTCCACGTTAGAGAGCTGCACTTTCTCCAGGGTTTCGCGCGCGCGCGCCTGGCTGCCTGCATCGCGGCCTTCGCCGATCATCAGCAGGATGTGGCGGCGTTTCTTGTCGCGGTGATTCAGCAGGAAAACCGACTGCTCCACGGCGTCAATAGCTCGGCAGGAGGTGCTGCCGGCATGGATGGACTTGATGGCCTTGGTGATGTCGTCGGCGTCGGAGCTGAACGGCTGCAGTAAGCGGACGCGATGATCGTAGGCGATCACCGCCGCTTCGCCCTGGTCGCCCAGGATGATGGGTTTCAGCATGGCTCCGATCTTGTTCACCTGCGGCAGAATCTTGTCGGCCTCCACGTTGGCCTGGACGGCCACCACTAGAGAGATCGGCGTGTAGGTGACATCCACCGAGGTCAGGTTCTGCTCTTTGTCGTTGTCGTAAAGGCGGAACTGATCTTGCGTCAGCCCATTGACGTAGTTACGTTTGCGGTCGTACACCAGCACCGGCGCCAGCACCTGTTGCAGGGTGACCTTAAAGCTGGCCAGGTCGTTGGTCTCGGTGAGATCCTGCGGCCGAGGCGGCGCCTGTTTGGCGGGCGGCTGTTGAGCCACCAGCAGGACGGCCGCCGATCCGCAGAGAAGGGTCAACCAAAGGAGTTTTCGACGCATATCAGTTTCCCTGTAGAGACACGTGTTCCGTTTGCCCTCTGAGCAACTCTAGCACGTGAGGCACCAATTCTACGATAGCATTTAAGGATTCCACCGCGGCCTTGGGCGAGCCTGGAAGATTGACAATCAGTACTTTTCCGCGAGTCCCGGCCAGAGACCGCGAGAGCGCTGCCAAAGGCGTGGATTCGCGCCCGCGCGCGCGCATAACCTCCCCAAATCCGGGGATTTCGCGATCCACCACGGCACGCGTGGCTTCCGGAGTAACATCGCGCGGCCCGAGGCCCGTGCCTCCAGTGGTGAAAATGGCCGAGACTTGCCCGCCATCGGCGAGTGTCGACAATCGGGCACCGATCTCGGCAGCCTCGTCCGGCACCACCTCCATCACTGAGACGCTCCAGCCCAGTTGTTCCAGGCGTTCACGCACCGCCGGCCCCGAGCGGTCGGCCCGCTGGCCGTGGCTGGCAGAATCGCTAATGGTTAAAACGGCGGCGTTGGTCATGATTTTCTTTGGAAATCTCCGCTTTTCCCACCGGTCTTTTCAAGCAGGTAGAGATCTTGTATTTCGATGGATTTGTCGAGCGCCTTTACCATATCGTAAACCGTCAGGGCAGCCACCGCCGCGGCGGTGAGCGCCTCCATCTCCACTCCGGTCTGCCCCGTGGTGGCGGCGCTGGCCACGATGCGGACGCCCACCTTTTCGACCGTGACCTCCACGTCCGCGTGCGAGAGCATCAACGGATGACACAGCGGGATGAGGTCGGACGTGCGCTTGGCGGCGGCGATGCCAGCGATGCGGGCGATCTCGAGCGGGTTGCCCTTGGGATTCTCCGGCAACTTGCGCAATACTCTCGGAGCGATGCGTACGAATGCGTGCGCGCGCGCCTGGCGGCGGGTCAGCGGCTTGCCGGAAACATCCACCATGCGCGGACTGCCGGCGGAATCGAAATGCGAAAGTTTCTTCATTTGAGCAGCACGCGGATGAATTCGTCGCGCGGGTATTCGGCGCGGAAGGGATCGGTCACCAGATAGGCGTTGGCGCGCGTCAGGGCGGGGACGTCGCCCGAGCCGTGCCACTCCACGGGCGTCACTGAGGCGCCATCGTCGCTGAGATGCGCGGGCAGGAACCGCGTGAGGCCGGGGCGATGGCGGAAATCGCGGGTGAGGCGCGCGAAGGGCATGGGAAGCGGGGTCTCGGTCTGGCCCGCGAGAAGTTCCACCGCGGCGCGCGCGAAGATCTCGAACGTCACCATGGTGGAGGAAGGGTTGCCCGGCAGTCCGAAGAAAAAGGTCGCGCCGGCGCGGCCGAATACTACGGGCTGCCCCGGCTGGATGAGCACGCGGTCGAAGTAGAATTCCGCTCCGAGTTCGGCCAGCACCTGCTCCACCACGTCGTACTTGCCCGCGGAGACGCCGCCCGAAAGCAGCAGCAAGCCGGAAGCCAGACCGCGCTCCACTATCTCGCGGGTGTGTTCCACGGTGTCGCGCGCCACAGGCAGAATGCGTGGAGTGCCGCCGGCGCGCGCCACCTGCGCGGCCAGGGAATACGCGTTGGAGTTGCGAATCTGAAACGCGGTGGGCGTTTCGGCGACTTCGACGATTTCATCGCCGGTCGCGATAATGGCCACCTCGGGCTTCCGAAATACCCGCGCGTGGGTCCGGCCGAACGCGGCCAGCATGCCGACGTCGGCATAGTCTATGCGCTTCCCGGCGTGCAGTACGGTTTGGTTTGCCGCGGCCTCGCATCCTTGCGGATTGATGAAAGCGAGCGGCGCGGCGGTGCCTTCGATCTGCACCCGGCCATTGGCGCGGCGCGTATGCTCCACCATTACCACGGCGTCGGCGCCTGCCGGAATGGGCGCCCCGGTCATGATTTCGACTGCCTGCCCCGCGGCCACTTCGCCTTCGAAGCGTTGACCCGCGCGCACTTCGCCGATGACCACCAGATCGCCCGGCAAGTCGGCGGCGCGAACCGCGTAGCCGTCGCGAACCGAGCGCGCCAGCGCGGGCGTATCGCGGTCGGCGGCGACATCTTCGGCCAGCACACGGCCGGGAGCAGCCTCCAGCGCGACTCTTTCGGTTTCGGGCGACGGGTGCGATCCGGCCACTTTGTTGAGCACAGTTTCGCGCGCGACGGGGAACGTCAGAGCCACGCTTCTATTATGGCTACAATGAACGGGTATATGGAACTCAAGCTGGTGCCGCTCGAAATCCCCGAAAACGGCAATCTGATCCTCGGCCAGACGCACTTTATCAAGTCGGTGGAGGATATCTACGAGGCCATCGTAAATACCGTGCCGCAGATGAAATTCGGCGTCGCTTTCAATGAGGCATCGGGCCCCTGCCTGATACGCGTGGACGGCAATGACGACGCCCTGAAAGCCCTGGCCGTCCGCAATGCGTCGGCCCTGGCCGCGGGCCATATCTTCGTGGTGGCGATGCGCGAAGGCTACCCCATCAACGTGTTGGGACGCATCAAAGACGTGCCCGAAGTCTGCTCGATTTACTGCGCCACGGCGAACCCCGCGCAGGCCGTAGTCGCCGAGAGCGAACAGGGCCGCGGCGTGCTGGGCGTGATCGACGGTTTCCCGCCGAAGGGCGTGGAAACGGCGGAAGATGCCGGGAAGCGCCGGGGATTCCTGCGAATGATCGGATACAAGCGGTAATTGTGGGGCGGGCTTCAGCCCTCCCTGGCCTTTCTTAGTGGGGCGGGCTTCAGTCTGCAGCCGACTTTCAGCCGGCTTCTACGAGTCCTGACTGGCATCGCTACGGGCGCACCGGAGGGCACGAAGCCGGAGGAATTCCCCGAGGCGGGCTGAAGCCTGGCTGAAGCCTGGCTTCAGCCCGCCAGGGGCGAGGCTCGCTCCTGCCTTCATCGTCGGCGTGGGCAGGGGCTCGAGGGATAGCGCGGCAGGCGCGTCAGAGCTGCTCTCCACTGACTGCTTCACAGATTGGTTATTTTGAGCAACGGCTCCGGAGCACGTGTCGCATACGGCCAGCCAATCAGTGGCTCCATGGATAGCGTGGCAGGCGCGTCGGAGGTGCTGAGAGCTTCCACCTGATAGCTTAGTACTTGCCCCCTTCTTCCCTCAAACCCCGCGACGCCTGGGCCCACTGGATCGGCCCCGAAACCCTGATCGCGCAGGTCCGCAACACCGCGCCCTTTCTTGCCGAACGATTGCCCGCCGCCGAATCCGCCCGCCTCATCGATCTCGGCGGCTCGCCCGGCGGCTTCCTGCGCGTGCTTGCCAGTTGGGAGAACCTGCTGCGCGCCGGCCTCACCCCCGAGGAGCAGTTGCAGGACTACTTCGCCTTCTGTATGGCCTGCCACCACGCGACCGTCGCCACTTTCGTCCCCACCGACGTGGACACCAAGATCCGCGGCATCGTCTGGCGCGAATCGCGCGACCTCGATGTGCTGCGCCCCATGCTGCGTTTCGCTCTCGCCTCGCGCGGTTGGAGTGAAGAGGGCATCTCGATCCGCGCCGTCCGCGGCGTCAGCGGCCACAATGGCGAACAGTGGAGCGCTATCGCCGCAGGCCTGGGGTATTTGCTGGAACTCGGCGACACCGCCTCCGCCGATGAGGCGTTGGCTGCCATCGAATCCGAAATTGATCGGGAACAGGCGGTCTTCGACGCCGTTTGCGCGGAACGCGACGCCGAGCTCGACGTGCTGCGGCTCTCCATGACGCTGGCGCACAATCGCGGCGATCTCACCCAGGGCATGGGATTCTGGAAACGCACCCCGGGCACCGTCCCGCTCATGGAACATCTCTCCGCGCGCGGCCGTTTCGCGCCGGCTGTCTTCATCTATCAGCACACCGGGCTCTCGGCCGAAGGCCACCGACACTATCCGCTTCGGCCCGTGAAAGCTCTGCGCCGGTCGCCGGCCACGCTGTTGCCGCTCTGCCCGTTCCTCGATGAGTGGGGCGGCGTGGTGGCGCGATTGGAAGAGAGTCACGAGGTGCTGGCCGCGCTCGTGACAGGTTGCCAGAAGGTGCAGGGGCAGCAAGGTTACTACCGGGCCATCGCCGGGATGCGCGCCGCTTCTCCCGGCGGGTTCGACCGCGCCGCCGCGCGCATGCCCAACGCCGTGCAACGCTTGCTCCGCGATGCCGAATTGCGCAAGCTCATCGACGTACCCCGCGTTTCCTTCGAATCTATGATGCGCAAACGAGCCCGCGCTGCACTGGCACGGGCGTAGGATGGTTTCGCGCGTCGATTGGCGCCCGGCGCTTTACCCTGCGTCGCCGCTAGCGTCGAAACATCCCAGCCGCCGCCGAGATCTTTGACCGGCAGCACGCTGGCGTCCATGCGGCGCCGCGGCACGCCATCCCAATGCCACTTAGTTTCTAGCACAGCCAGATCTGAGAATTCATCTCTCAGATTTTCATCGCCAGGCCCGCAATTTGTAACATGTTACATGATCTGGCTATCCCATTGAAATAGCGGGCCAAGATGTGCTCTTGGCGAGCCTTGCGGCTTTGCGTGACATTGTGTTTCGATATCGGCCGGAACGGCGGTTGGATTGGAACTCGACAGAACGTGAAACGCTATCACGCAAAGCCGCCAAGCCGCAAAGAGGCGTAGGAATACCTCGTCAGCCTCTCCTTAGGATTTCAAGGGCGCAGCCCTTGGTTATTCTTAGTTGTCCCACGGGCGGAATTTCTGCGGATATCAAATGGGGCAGGCCCCTGGCCTAGTCAGGCTTCGGTAAGTGATTCCAGTTTGTGTGTGGATTAATCCAATACTTGCGTTTGGAATGGGCAAGCTGGCCACTACCAACGATCCCCGCTCCTGGGCATGCAAGTTTTGGTTTCCCCGGGAGGACGCCAGCAGGGTTATTGTGCGAATTCGGCGATCCGGAAGGTCTCCAGCGCCGTCTCGCCGCGGCTATCATGCAATTTCATGTTAATTGTTTGAAAATCTATATAAATAGTTTGAAATATTCATATTTTGGGTATACTCTCACAACAGCACGGCGGTCCTGTTATGGATCTTCGAATGGCGATATCGGCCGGGATTAAGTCCGGCCGTCTCCGCAGTCCACGACCGTTCTTGCGTCTGCCATTTCCTTATGCCGTGTCGCTAGCCTCGCTGGCTATCCCGGCTGCCATCAGTGCCGCCTTCCTGAAACGGCCCCAACTGGTCCCCCTGGTGAGCTTCGCCTATATTTTGGACGTGGCGGTGGTCTCATGGTGGGCTGGATTCTGGGCGGGAATGCTGGTAACGCTCGCCGCTACCTCCGTGATTCTGCTGGTTGTTACCGGGGGCAAAGTTTTCATTCCGCCGAGGCTCGATCCCGCCGGAATGGCGGTGATGATGCTGATCGCCGCGCTCGCCAGCCGTGCTGCGGCGGTGCGAAAGCGCGCCGAAGCCGTGCTCCGCTCGGCCAATCGCGAGTTGGATGAGCGCGTGAAGGAGAGGACCGCGGAACTGGAGCGCGCCCGCGAATCCCTCCAGATCACCCTAGCCAGCATCGCGGACGCTGTCATCGCCACCGGCACCGACGGGCGTATCACGCTCCTCAACGCCGTCGCCGAGTCGCTCACAGGGTGGCCCGCTCTGGAGGCGCTCGGCCGCCCGCTCGATGAGGTCTTCGTCATTATGAACGCCGATACTCGCACCCCAGTGGAAAGTCCGGTGGCCAAGGTGCTGCGAACGGGGCGGTCCGTGGGGCTCGCCAACCACACCATCCTGACCAGCCGCCATGGACGCGAAATTCCTATCGATGACAGCGGGGCGCCCATCCGTGCCGCCAACGGCGAAATGGCCGGAGTGGTCCTGACGTTTCGGGATATCAGCGAGCGGTATCGCGCCCAGGCCGAGCGCCAGAAGCTGCTGGAAGCCGATGAACGCCTGGTGGGCATCCTCAAAAACATCAACGACGGGTTTCTCACCGTGGACCGCGAATGGCGGCTGACGTTCCTGAACCGCAAAGCCTGCGATCTGGTGCGGCAGCCCACCGAGGAGCTGTTGGGGACCACTCTCTGGCAGGCCCTTCCGGCCATGGTGGGAACCGCCGCGGACGCCGAACTGCGGCGTGCCCTGCGCGAGAACGTCCCGGTACGGTGCGTGCTGCAGTATGAGCCGTTCCGCGCCTGGTTCGATCTCGGCGCCTATCCCAGCCGCGACGGCCTCGCTCTGCTGATGCGCGATAGTACCGAAAACCAGCGCCTGGAAAGCCAACTGCTGCAGGCCCAGAAGATGGAAGCGGTGGGCCGCCTGGCGGGAGGGATTGCGCACGATTTCAATAACCTTCTGACGGTGATCAACGGCTACGCCGAATTCGTGCTACAGGAGCTTCCCAGCGACCTTGCGCTCTGCGACAGCATCAACGAAATCCTGCTGGCTGGCCGGCGCGCCGCCGAATTGACCAACGGGCTGCTGGCTTTCAGCAGGCAGCAGGTCCGCCAGCCGGCGATTCTGAAAATGAACGACACCGTCCGTGGAACGGAAAGAATGCTCCGCCGCCTGGTAGGGGAAGACATCGAAATCACCACCGTGCTGGCGAGAGATCTGTGGGAAATCGAGGCCGACCGGAGCCAGTTGGAGCAGATCGTCGTGAATCTGGCGGTGAATGCGCGCGACGCCATGCCCAACGGCGGAATCTTAACGGTGGAAACTTCCAATGTCGAGCTCGACACACCGGCCGGCCAGCGCCTCGGTGTGCCTGCCGGCGAGTACGCCCTGCTGGCAGTCAGCGACAACGGGCAGGGAATGGATGCGGCCACGCAAACTCGCATTTTTGAGCCATTTTTCACCACCAAGGGCCCGGGTAAGGGCACTGGACTGGGTCTCGCCACCGTCTACGGAATCGTGAAACAGAGCGGCGGCGCGATTTCCGTATACAGCGAACTGGCGCATGGGACGACCTTCAAAATATTCCTCCCGAAGCGGACCGCTTCGGCCCGGCCGGTGGAGGAGGTTCCCGAAGCTCTAGTGCCGCACGTCCGCGGGCGCCGCCGGACCATATTGCTGGTGGAAGACGAAGAAAAGGTCCGCCGGTTCACTTTCATCATATTGGAGCGTCACGGATTTCGCGTCTTGCAGGCGAGCGGCGGAAGCGAAGCATTGGATCTGTGCCGCGCCGAAGACGGCGCCATCGATCTGGTATTGACCGACATGGTGATGCCGCATATGAACGGCGAGCAGTTGGCCGGCGAACTCCGCCGCCACTATCCCGCGCTCAATATTCTCTTCATGTCGGGCTATTCGGAACACGCTGCGGTCAACCATGCCCTGCTTGCGCCGGATGTCTCATTTGTGAGCAAGCCTTTCACCGCCGCCACGCTGCTCGGCAAGGTGAATCAGGCGCTCGGCGGCAACCGGCGGACTTTCGGCAACGGCGCTTGACAGGCGCGCTATTATGGTCATCCAAGGAGAATATTATGCCGAGTCCCGTCGTTCACTTTGAAGTCGGCTGCCGCGACACCGCTCAGGCCGCGCAATTTTATTCGTCTCTATTCGGATGGAATGGCACGCCAATGGGCCCCGCCACGATGATCGACACAGGGTCGAAGGAAGGCATCCAGGGCCATATCACGGCGCTCGGACACGAGCCCCACCATTACACGATCTTCTACGTGCAGGTGGACGATATCGACGCGTACCTGGCAAAGGCCGAGTCTTTGGGCGGAAAGACGCTGGTGCCCAAAGTGGACATCCCGACCGGCAGCTTCGCTTGGACATCCGATCCCGACGGCAACACTGTGGGGTTGTGGAAGCCCGTTAAGGCCTGAGGTGGGGGTGGGCTTCAGCCAGGCTTCAGCCCGCCTTCCGCAAGCGATGTAAAACCTGTGGTAGGCGGACTGAAGTCCGGGGTCCCCTTTGGGGAGGGCTGAAGCCTGGCTGAAGCCGGCTGAAGCCCGCCCCACGAAAGCTCACCGCGATGCCCGTTAAGTGAACAGCAGCCCGCTACAGTGGCTCCATGGTAGCGCTGCGGGCGCGTCAGAGGCGCCGATCGCTGAGAGCTCTCCCGCAATGCAGTACAATGCGTCTAGGAGAGCCGGGTGATGGTCCAGCGGAAAATCATGGGGCTGGCTTGCAGCCTTGTTTTGCTGGCGCCTCTGGCGGTCCGCGGACAAGTCACCATCCAGCCTCGTCCGAAGCCATCTCCCCCCGAAGAAAACAAGCCCAAAGCCAATCTTCGCGTGGACACCAACCTGGTGCTGGTGCCGGTAACCGTCTGCAACCCCTATAATCAGCCGGTAACCGGGCTCGAGAAGGAGCACTTCAAAATCTTCGACGACAAGGTGGAACAGACCATCGCGCACTTCTCCATGGACGATGAACCGGTGGCCGTCGGCATGGTCTTCGACGTCAGCGGAAGCATGGGAAACAAACTGCGCGAGTCGCGCCAGGCCGCGGCGGAATTTTTTAAGACCGCCAACCCGGAGGACGAGTTCTTCCTGGTGGAATTCAACGACCAGCCCAAGCTGCTGTCGCCCCTCGGAAGCAGCATCGCAGAGATTCAGAACCAGCTCACGTTCTCGCCTTCCAAGGGCCGCACGGCGCTGCTCGACGGGGTCTTCCTGGCGATGCACGAGATGCGGAAATCGCAGAAAAACCGCAAGGCCCTGTTGATCATCTCCGATGGCGGCGACAACGCCAGCCGCTATACCGAAAGCGAGGTCCGCAGCCTGGTGCGCGAGAGCGACGTGATGATTTATGCCATCGGAGTGTACGAAGCGCCCGGGGTGCGCTCGCGCACGCCCGAAGAGGCAAGCGGTCCCGGGCTATTGAGCGATCTGTGCGAAATGACCGGCGGACGCCATTTCCCGGCGGATATCAGCGAACTGCCCGACATCGCCGCCAAGATCGGCGTGGAATTGCGCAACCGCTATGTGCTCGGATACATCCCCACCGATCAGCAGCACGACGGGCGGTATCATCCCGTGGTCGTGAAGGTGATTCCGCCGCATGGATTGCCGCCGCTGCACGCCTACTGGCGCCGCGGCTATTACGCGCCTTCCAATTGACGCCGCAGCCGCGCCATCCCTTCGCGGAAAATTTCGGGCGCGGTCAACAGGCTCACCACCAGGTACGCTTCGGAGGCGAAGTCATAGAAGAATCCAGGCTGCACCAGCACGTCTTCGCGCGCCAGCAACTCCAGGCACCACTCCTCTTCGCTGCGCACCCGCGGCACTTGCACGGTGATGTACCATCCTCCCTCCACCGCCAGAATATTGGCCGGCGACCCCGCCAGCGCCTCCCGCGCCCATGAAAGGTGCGTGGCGCAGCGCTCGCGGATCTGCCGCCGCACTCCGGCGCCCACCTGCAGCAGAGCGCCGGCCGCGCACTGCACCGGCGCGCTCACCGAAAGGTACGTGTCGGCGATCCACTCCAGCTTCTCGAAAGCTCCGGCGCGCAACGGCGCGGGGCCGCTCACCACAATCCAGCCCAGTTTCATTTGCGGCAGGCCGGCGATCTTCGAGAGTCCGCTCATGGAAAACGCCAGGCACTCCGTCACCCCCGCGAGCGTGGCGGCGCGCGCAGGATCGGGCGCGAAAGCGTAATCGGAAAAAACTTCGTCGGAGATCAGCGCCAGGTCCCGTCCGCGGCATAGAGAGGTCAACGCGTCCAGCTCCGCGCGCTTCACGAAGGAGCCGGTGGGATTGTTGGGATGAACCAGCACGATGGCGCGCGTTCGGCCGGTAATCGCGGCCGCCAGGCCCTCCAGGTCGATGGACCACCCGCCATGATAGACCAGCGGGTACTGGCGCACTTCCACCGATTCCATGCTCGCCAGGTAGTCGAACAGCGGGTACGATGGCCGCGGCACGAGCACGTTGTTGCCGGGATTGGCCAGCAGCTTGAATAGATAGGCGTAGGCTTCGCTGGTGCTGGCGGTCAGCAGGATGCGCGAGGCCTCCACCGGGCAGCCTCGCGACGCATAGTATGCGGCCACGGCTTCCCGTGCATCGAGCGCCCCGGCGGGCGCGGGCTGGTAGTCGAGCGCGCGTGGGTTATGGAACGCCCCCATCAAGTCCGGCGGGTACAGGAATCCGGCGTGAGTGGGGTTAGACTCGGTGAGGTCCAGCACAGCAGCGCCCTCGCGGCGCTTCCCGGCCAGCAGTTGCGTCAGACGGTTCGGGCGAAAATTCCAATGGAAGCGGGATGAAAACATCCCGCTCAGCGTTCCAGTTCCGCGGCGGTGTAGTGAAGGTCGCGATCCAGCACCATCTCCACCGAGGTGCCGCGCGGCAGCACCACGTCCTTGTTCTTGGAGAGCAATACCGCGGCAACGCCGGCGGCTGCGCCCGCGCCGAGCCCGGTAATGGGGTGGCCCGCCGCGGCGCCAATGAGCACTCCGCCCATCGACCCGATCCCCACGTCCCGCCCGATCTCGCCGGGCTGGGTGTTCCTGCCCGTGCCGCTGATCTTGCCTTCATCGGGGTCTACCTTGCCATTGACCGTATCCGCGGAAGTCAATCGGGCGTGGAAATCGCGGCTCACACCGTTGGGCAGGGTCAGGGAATCGAAGCGAATGTAGAGTTCCCCCTTATTAGCCCCGCGCCCGGCAGCCTTACTCTTGTTTACCGACGCCTGCACGTAGCTGCCTTTGGCAATCACGATGTGGCCATCCTGCGCCACGGGTATGGCGGTCCGCAGGTAGACGCGGTCGCCATCCTTGGAGTTCTTGGTGCTCACCGGATTGGTCAGGGTGAGCAGGATGTGGGTGCCGGCAGGGATGGTATATGCCGCCGGCGGCGGCGTGGATGGCGTTTCGGGCCGCCGGACCAGGGTTGCCGGCGCCGCGGCCCCTGGTTCCACGACGGCCGTGCCGGTGGAACTGGGCGGCCCACCAGGGGCGCCCTCGCGCCGGTAGATCAGGTAGCCCTCCACCTGTAGCGGACCGCCTTCAATCTGGCGTTGGATGTTGAGCTGGGTTCGGTCGCGGGAAAGCGTCCAGCGATCCATGACGGTGTAGCTTTGCGCTCCGTTCACCAGGGTGTTGACCAGCAGCGCGGCGCCTTCCCACTTGACGCTGCTGTTCATGGAATCCGCGCCGGCTTTGTACTTGGAGTCTTCGCCATCCAGGCGGTAAGTCCACTCCACGATTCCGCCGGCGGCGGTGGTGGCGGTGCAATGAATCCCGGACCTCTGCTCCACAACCAGAACAGGATAGATATCGCCGCGCAGCGCGTGCAAGTCGCTGTGATCCGCGTTCAGCAGCCATTTGCCGGAGAAATCGCGGTCGGAATCGGCCGCCGAGGCAACCGTAAGGGAAACCAGGGCGATAAAAAGGGCAGTCGCAAAACGCGAGCTATGTAACATAGTTACGAGCCTTCGGTCCCGCTGCTTTCTTACAGAATCTTACCTTATAATGACGCGGAACGGAAGTTGGCCGCGCATGCTAACCTGCTTCTCAAATGGACTATTTGAATCTTGGACGGACCGGATTGAAAGTGTCGCGCCTGTGCCTGGGCGCCATGACTTACGGATCGAACGAGTGGCGGCCGTGGGTATTGGAGGAGGAAGAGTCGCGGCCGTTCCTGCGCCGCGCGCTCGAACTCGGGATCAACTTCATAGACACTGCCGACGTGTATTCGCTCGGCGTGAGCGAGGAGATCGTGGGCCGCGCCATCCGCGATTTCGGCCCCGGCCGCGACCGCGTGGTCATCGCCACCAAAGTTTTCAGCCCCATGGGCGACGACCCCAATCTGCGCGGCCTCTCGCGCAAGCACATTCTGCACTCCATCGACGATAGCCTGCGGCGCCTCCGCACGGATTACGTCGATCTGTACCAGATTCACCGTTTCGATTACTCCACGCCCATCGAAGAGACGCTGGCCGCGCTTGACGGCCTGGTGCGCGCCGGGAAAGTGCGCTACCTGGGCGCCTCCGCCATGTTCGCCTGGCAATTCGCCAGGATGCTGTATACCGCCGATCGCCTGGGCCTCGCGCGCTTCGTCAGCATGCAGAACCACTACAACGTGGTCTATCGCGAAGAGGAGCGCGAGATGCTGCCGCTGTGCCGCGAAGAGGGCATCGGGGTGATCCCGTTCAGTCCCATGGCGCGCGGATTTGTTACGGGCAAGGACGAAACTGTACGGTCCCAGACAGATGAACTTACCAAAAAGTACTACCGCGCGTCAGACTACGCCGTGGTCGACGCCATTAGTGCCGTAGCCAAGGCTCGCGGCGTGAGCAATGCGCAGGTGGCGCTCGCCTGGCTGCTGCACCAGCCAGGCGTGACCGCTCCCATCATCGGCGCCAGTAAGCCGCATCACCTGGAAGAGGCTGTCGCGGCGATGAGCCTGAAGCTGGATGCCGATGAGTTGAAGTCGTTGGCAGCGCCGTATCAGCCGCACGAGATTCTGGGCCACGCGTGAAACCGGTTCCGGTAACCATGCATCCATAGGACTGAATGCGCCTGCTCGCCGGTTTTATCGCCGCAGTGCTTTGTCTGGCAGTCTGTCTGGCACAGACGGACACGCTGCAGCTCCCGCCGCTGAAAACGTCCATCACGGTGGAGGGCCAACCGCTCGCCATTACAGTTTGGGGCGCGGTCTCCCCGGCGCACCTGTCGGCCACAGTAGACCTGGGCGACTTCCAGGAACATCTCACGCCCATCCTCGCGGCTCAACTGAATCGCTCGGACAGGTGCGGCGAGCGCCTCTCCGTGGAGAAAGTCGTGCTGGTACCCTCGGGTCTGCTCACCGCCAACGTGCATTACGAGCGTTTCGGGTGCGCCAAGGCGTTCGGCAAGGAAATCACCAGGCGCCTGGTGGGCGGCGATGCCGTGGTGGAAGTGAGTCTGACTCCAACGGTCGAGGAGAATCGTATCGCCATGGGCGTGGAGGTCCGCAAGATCGACGCCGATGGATCGCTGGGCGAGGCGCTGCATTCCGGATCGTTCGGCGATTCCATCCGCCAGAAAATCGCGAACAGTATCGAATCGTCCATCCGGAAATCGGCCGATTTGAAATCGGCTCTACCCGCGGGAGTGGACAGCGTCGCCACGCTGCGGACCGTCCGGTTCGCGGACGGCGGCGCGGGGCGTCTCTGGTTGACCATGGACGGAGAGTTGCACTTGTCGCCGGAGCAGTTTCAGGGCTTGGCAAAAGGCATCATGACCCGCGGATGAACGGGTATGGTGGGGCGGGCGACATCAGGGAACGGCGCGGGTCAAGCCCCGGCCCACTCTGGCACCCCCGCGCTTGGCCGCCATGCGAGTGCGATCTTCAGCCAGACCTTATCCGGACCCTAGCCAAGGGCTCCTCGCTTGAGATCTTTCAGGACTTGGGAGTCACAAGCGAGCCTTGCTGAATGGCGGGCTGAAAGCCCGCCCCTGGACTTTTGCCTTTTCATGGCATGCAGGTGGCCAACCCGGTGGGGCAGACTTTCAGTCCTCCCCACGGGGGACCCCGGGCTCCAGCCAGGCTTCAGCCCGCCTCGGGGAATTTCCTCCGGCTTCGTACCCTTCGGCGCGCCCGTAGCGAAGCCAGAGAAATCGTCAGGCCTCGTGGAAGCCGGCTGAAAGCCGGCTGCAGGCTCTCCAGTAACCACATGCTGGAAGCCACAGCCCAAGCCATTGATTTTGAGTTGCTTGCTGACAATTCCACATGTTTGTTTCCCTGCGCAATTGGTTACTGGCGCTAGAGACTGCCCAAAGGGCGGATCCCCGCTGAAGCCTGCCCCACTAAGAAAGGCCAAACTCCAGTGGCGGGCTGAAGCCCGCCCCACGTCTGGCTTGTTGGTGGGCCGGGCTTTAGCCCGCCGGAAGTCAGAATGGTTGAAGGCGTCGGGCCGACAACTTACACCTCAAGCGAGCGCAGGTAGTCTCGCACTTCGACCTGCCCAAAGTATGTCGCGCCGCCTTCGGGTGTGGCGTGGTGGAGATCGTCTTCGACCGATCGATCGGCGCCGCGTTCCACCAGAAGCTTCACCATCGGCATGTGTCCAGATTGAGCGGCAATGTGAAGCGCGGTAATGCCTTGACCGTGCGTCAACCCGCCGAAGGTACCCTTCTGGTTGACGTTGGCGCCGCGATCCAACAACCACGCCGCAGCTTCTGTGCGGTTGCATGCGGCGGCCCAAATCAGCGGAGTGCCTCGATAGGGGTCGGCGCCGAGCCGCGCGCCGGCTCGTACGAGGCGTTCTAACACGCTTACGCGATTGCTCTTGCAGGCCCACACGAGTGCCTCGTCGAGCACTTCCTGCGGATCTGTTGAGGGCTGCCAATCCGGGAATCCGCTATGCGGACGATAGAAGCCTCGGGCGGCACCGGCTTCGGGTGTCAGAGTGCGTTCGCCGCTAAAACAAGCCTCCACTAATTGGGAGATGCCCAGCCCGGCCGCGGCGCGGAGATTGCCCGGCGCTACGGCATGGCGCGCCAGCAAATCGGCCACTTCGCGATGTCCCCAGAACAACGCGACGATCAACGGAGTGCCGCCCGCGCCGTGCGCTTCCGCATCCAGGGCGGCGCCGTGCGCAACCAGGATGCCCGCAATCTCCGGTTGGTTGGCGTACGCCGCCTGATGCAGCGGCGTCCAGCCGCGATCGTTGGCGTCATTTACTTCGGAACCCGCCGCCAGCAGCGCCTCGATCGCAGACATACCGCCTTTCCAGTCCGGCTTTCCGGCGAAGCTGACGGCGAGATTCAGCAGCGTATTGCCGTTGGTCCCGCGCTCATGTGCCAGGCGTGGGTTCGCGTGCAAGAGAGCTTCGAAGCCGGCAACATCCCCGGACTTCAGGGCGCCAAAGGCTGCCATGAACGGTTCGGTGGTTGCCGTATCGGTTCTCGATGCCAATAGATTCACCCGGCTTATCAGTTCGTCCCAGGTCTCGAACCCGTGCTCCCGTGCGTAGACCAGCCGGGCGTCCTCCTCGGTAAATGGCGCTTGTCGAATCTCCTCGTCGGTTCGATCTGCAAAGCGCGGATGCCATTCACGAATCTGTTCCAATGCCGCCGGCCCGGCGGATTTGCGCGTTCGCAATAAGCCATGAACCCGGTCCGCGATCCACGCCACGTCGGCGACGAACAAACGCGTGAGGCGGGAACGCGGCGATGGCTCGGCGTAGGCCTTCAACTTGGGCCAACTGGCGAACCCCTGTTCACGGGCCAGGACGAACTGCGCGTCGTGCAAAGCCACCAGTTGACGCACGGTGGCGTCGTCTGTTGCCGTCCAGCGGCTGTGGTGGCGCCGCAGGCGAGAGACCGCGTCTTCGTTTCCGGCCCGAATCGCCCGCAGGAGTTCGCGGGCCTGCTTCTTCTGTTGATCGAGATTCAAGACTGCCTCCTTCGTATGCCTGGTCCGCATGACAGGCGAAAGAGGGTCAACTCAGAGTGATGGCTCAAGGAGGCAGGTGGGCGCGGCCCTTTCCGCGGACAGGACGCGTCCTGCACGCGTCTAGAGTAAGTCTACCAGAGTCGAGGATTCCGGCGCGAGTAGAACTCATCCCGGAGACGCTGAGCGGCGTCAGGGCTGTCTTCAGCGATGTCAAAAAGAACTTCCGGCCGCCATGTCCGATGATTTCCGCATTTGGCACATTATGTCGGGAGGTGACAGGACTTTCAGGATAGGCGAAACAAATCGGCCACTGATGAACGCGGGCCCGGCTGTCTCCGTTGCTCGAAGGCGGCGAACCGGTCGCCTTCTTTAGATTCCATCTCCAGGTCTAATCCCTTCGCCTTTCAGGCGAACAGCTTTCAGCAGGTTTCACCTTTGCTGCCGACGCAAGCCGCGTAGTTTCCGGCGCGGTGCCACCGATCTCTTGGCAGCCGAGACCGATGGCGCCTGGAGGCATATGCAGGAGGCGCTCCAACCGCGGCGGCCACGCTCTTCAGGCGGCTTTCAACCGCAACGTGCATCTACCGGCTTCCAGCCGGTAGTCTGGAGATTGGCCTTTTTTAGTGGCGCGGGCTTCAGCCCGCCATTCTACCGGCTTCCAGCCGGTAGTCATCAACTCGTTTTCGCCTCTGCGCCGGGCTTTCGGAAGGCGGCTTCTCCAGCGTCGGACACCTGGACCCACTTCGGGTCAGGCGATGCCTCGGCGTCGTAGTTGTCGTGCCAGTTCCACGTCGTTTAGGCACGAACACAACGTGATACTTGCAGTCCCATTTGGAATGGGCTAAGCTCTGATAAACGTCTGACATAACATCCTCTCTTTGTGGTTCTCATCAAGCCACTTGGAGAGGATTCTACACTCGGAAAGACTCCTGGAACGGTCAAACCTTTTCAAGTCTCACTGGTCGAGCCAGTGGCTTGCTCATTGAGTCATGCTGAAAGACGGGCACAAAGGCACCAAGCGGATGTCGACTATAGCTTGTCGCCCAGATCTCGCAGGATTACACCCATTCGCTGGCACCACCGCAAGGTTCAGGTTCCATGGATAGCGCCGCAGGCGCGTGAGGGGTGCTGAAAGCCGACAGCCATGTGATAGACTCGACTTTCCTCGATGATGGAGACTTTTCAGCAACTCTTCGGTTCGACCGAGGGAATGCGGACCTTTCGCGCACCGGGCCGCGTAAACCTAATCGGGGAACATACCGACTACAATCTCGGGTTTGTTCTTCCGGTGGCGCTCGATCTGGCCACTACCGTCGCCGCGGCGCCGTCCCGCGATGGGATGCTGCGCATTTATTCCGAACAGCGGCAGGAGATGCGCCAATGGAAGGCGGAAGAGATTGAGGGGCTCGGTCCGGCGCACGACTGGTCGGATTACCCTATCGGGGTGGCTCACGAACTGATTCGGGCCGGCTTTCCCATCCAGCCGGCAAATCTGCTGATCGCGAGCACGGTGCCCGAGGGCTCCGGGTTGAGCTCGTCGGCGGCTCTCGAAGTTTCTTCGGCCCTGGCGTTTCTGCATGGGCGCACGTTCAACCCCATGGAATTGGCGCTTCTGTGCCAGCGGGCGGAGCGCAACTTCGTCGGCATGCCCTGCGGCATCATGGACCAGTACATTTCGGTGTTCGGCCGGCGCAACTGCGCCGTGGAGATCGATTGCCGCAGTCTGGGCCATCGCCTGGTGGCGTTACCTGCGGGTATTGCATTCGTCGCCGTGAACACCATGGTGAAGCACGCTCTTGCGAGCTCGGCCTACCGGGAACGCGTGGCCGAGTGCGCCGCCGCGGTGGCCGGACTGCGCGGGTGGTTCTCCTCTGTGGAGAGTCTTCGCGACGCCACGCCGGAGCAGTTGGCGGAGGTGGTGCCAAAGCTCCCGGAGCTCGTGGCGCGGCGGGCTCGTCACGTGGTGACGGAAGATGTCCGCGTGGGCCGGTTCGTGGAAGCCAGTGCCGCCGGCGATCCGCGCGAAATGGGGCGGTTGATGCTGGAATCGCATGCCAGCCTGCGCGACGATTACCAGGTGAGCTGCGAGGAACTGGATTTCCTGGTCGACACCGCGAAGGCGGTCGAGGGTGTCTATGGCTCGCGCATGACGGGCGGCGGATTCGGCGGCTGTACCGTTACGCTGGTTCGCGCGGAAGCTGCCCAGGCGTTTACGGAACAGATCTCGGCTGCTTACCTGGCCCGGTTCGAGGTTACTCCGGGGGTCTACGCCTGCCGGCCTTCGGACGGCGCCGGAGAGCTCTAGAAGCTGCATGCCGGCCTGGGTGAACCTTCCCAACCTGCTGACGCTGCTCCGGTTGTTGCTGGTTCCCGTGGTGGTTTCTTTCATCGTGGATGGCCGCTACCTGCTGGCAGGCTGGCTGTTTGGGGCAGCAGCCTTCACGGATATCCTGGACGGGGCCGCGGCGCGCTGGATGGGGGTGAGCACGCCCGTGGGCGCCTACCTGGACCCGATTGCCGACAAGTGCCTGCTCAGCGGTGTTTACCTGGCGCTCGCCTGGGCCCATCTGGTGCCGTGGTGGCTGGTAGCCATCGTTTTTGGGCGGGATATTTACATCCTGGCAGGTGTGGGGGTATTTATGCTTTTCACGCCCATACGCCGTTTTCCACCTAGCATTTGGGGCAAGGTGTCGACTTTTGTCCAGATTTGCACCGCCGTGATCTGGATGGCGCACGTCATTTTCAGAACTCGTCTACTGGCTGAGCTCTCGTCTGCAATGCTATGGCCCTGCGTGGGTTTCACCGTCTGGAGCGGACTCGACTACACCTGGAAGGGCGTCCATGCCTTTAGGAAATATTGACGCGCTCCTCGTGTGGGAGTAGGCTAAAATCACGGGGTTGTTTATGACTCGCTATACGCCCGCACGACACTATACCTGGTTCGGCCTCAGTGCGGTGGTATTGGCGGCTGCTTTTACGTGGGTCGCGTTCCACTACCACTCGCCGTTGGTGTTTGTGCCCACCGTGTTAGCGGCGTTGACCGCGGCGTTGTTGTTGCTCATGGCGTTCCGTCCGGCGATCGAAACCCACGAAGGCTATTTGGCAATCGGCAAGCGGATCATTCCCTGGATGGACATCCGCCGCCTGGACCGCACTGGCTGGATTTCTCCGCTGATGGTGCGGGTCACCCTGTTTGACGATTCCCGTCTGGTGCTGGTCTACCCCGGCGATCTGGACGCTTGCAATAGCCTGTTGCGCCACCTGCGGCGCTATTCGCGGGACGCCCTGATCGACGGTATCCCTTACCGGCAATATTGGGGTGAGGTCCTGGCTACGGGAGGCGAGCGCAAACAGGTTCCGCCGCCGCGTTACCGCATCCTTCGGCCGGAAGACGAAGCCGAGGTGGAACGTCTTTATCAGCGGCTCAAGACAGTCGGTAATCTCGATCAGAAGAATTCCACGGACGAGAAATAGTCCGTGGCTTTGCGTCTTTTCCGGTTTCGTTTCCTGCTCTTTACGGCAGCGCTGCTGGTGCTGGTATTTCTCACCCGTTCGTGGTGGCTGGCGGGGTTGGGCTACGCCTTGATCCACGACGAAGGTCCGGCGAAGGCCGATATCGCCGTGGTGCTTGCCGGCGATTCGTACGGACACCGGATCGTCAAGGCCGGCGAACTGGTTCGCGCCGGCTATGTGCCTGCCGTATTGGTGAGCGGGCCGGCCGGCGCATATGGCCTCCACGAATCCGATCTGGCCATTCCGTTCGCCGTCCGCCAGGGCTTCCCCGCGGAGTGGTTTATTGCCTTTCCCAACAGCACACTCTCCACGCTGGAGGAAGCATCGGCGGTCTTGGGGGAGTTGCGCCGCCGCAACGTGCAAAGCTTTCTGCTGGTGACCAGCAATTACCACAGCGCCCGTGCCCGCCGCATCTTTCTGGCGGTGGAGCGCGCCTCCGGCGGAGGTCCCCAAATGCGCACTGTGGCCGCTCCGGACGAATTCTTCCAGCCGGACCGGTGGTGGCAGACCCGGCAAGGCCAGAAAGTGGCCTTCATGGAGTGGAGTAAGACAGTGGCGACGGTGTTCGGCTTCTGACCATGTGGGAATCGCTGCGCACCGTTCGCAAATACCTGTGGCGCTATCGCCGGGGACTGGCCCTGGGCATTCTGTGCCTGATTCTGAAAGATTTGGCGCAGGTCAGCCAGCCTCTGATGATCGGCCGCGCGGTGGACTCAATCAGCGGTGCGGCTTCCGGCCGGGCGCCGACCCAGTTCCTCCGCTACGTGCTATATCTGCTGGCCTTCGCACTGCTGAAAGGCGTGTTCCAGTTCGGCATGCGGGTGATCCTGATCGGCATTTCGCGCGACGTGGAATACGATCTGCGCAACGACCTCTTCCATCACCTGACGGGCCTCGCGCCCGATTATTATGCCCGCACGCGCACCGGCGACATCATGGCGCGCGCCACCAACGACCTCAACGCCGTTCGCATGATGCTCGGCCCGGGCCTGATGTATTGGGGCGAAACCAGTTTGACGTTCGTTCTGGCGATCACCGTCATGCTGAAGGTGGACTGGCGCCTGGCCCTGTACGCTATGATGCCCGCGCCCGCGGTGAGCCTTTTGATGGTGTACTCCGGCCGCGTGATTCACGCCCGCTTCGAGAAAATCCAGGAGATGTTTTCCGATATTTCCAGCCGCGTGCAGGAGAATCTCTCGGGAGTGCGCATGGTGCGGGCATTCGTACAGGAGAGGGCCGAAATGCGCCGCTTCGCCGAACTGAACCGCGAGTATATCGCGCTGAACTTAAAACTGGTTCGCATCCAGGCGATTTTCGAACCGACGATGGAAGTGCTCATCGGCGCCACCTTCCTGTTGGTGCTGTGGATGGGAGGCCGCGATGTGCTGCGGCATCGTATCTCGATGGGCAGCTTCGTGATGTTCAACACCTACATGGGTATGCTGGTCTGGCCCATGATCGCGCTCGGATGGGTGGTCAACCTGATGCAGCGCGGCAGCGCCTCGCTCGGCCGCATCAATCAGATTCTGGCGGAAAAGGCGACCATCCACTCGCCGGAGAATCCTGTTCGCCTGGCGAAGGTAGCTGGAGAAATTGAATTTCGCGCGGTCACTATGAGTTTCGGCCCGGGACCGGTGCTGGATGGCGTGAGCCTGAGGATTCGAGCGGGCGAGACGGTCGCGGTGGTGGGACACACGGGGTCGGGAAAGAGTACGCTCGTCGGGCTGGTACCGCGCCTGATGGATCCCACCAATGGAGCAGTGCTGCTGGACGGCATCGATCTACGCGAGCTCGACCCGGCCGAATTGCGCCGGCAAATCGGTTTCGTTCCGCAAGAGACGTTCCTGTTCAGCGCGACCGTGGGAGAGAACATTGCCTTCGGCGTGGAGAACGCTACCGAGGAGCAGATCCGCCGCGCGGCCGAGATCGCCGGCCTGTCGGGCGATATCGAGAGCTTTCCCGCGGGGTACCAGACCATCGTGGGCGAACGGGGCATCACTCTCTCGGGCGGCCAGAAGCAGCGGGCGGCGATTGCCCGCGCTATCTTGCGCGACCCGCGAATTCTAATTCTCGACGACGCGCTATCGAGCGTCGATACACTCACCGAAGAACGCATCCTGACGCATTTGGCCGGAGTGATGCGCGGGCGTACCGTGATCCTGATCTCGCACCGCGTTTCCACTGTCCGCCAGGCCGATCGCATCGTAGTGCTGGAGGGGGGAAGGATTGTGGAGCAGGGGACTCACGCCGAACTGATTGCGAATGCCGGATATTACGCGGAACTCAGTCAGAAGCAGATGCTGGAAGAGGAGTTGGAGGCGATCTAAGGGGACGGGCAAGCTAGAGCGATGCTCCAGCTTGCCCGGGTAGCACTTACGCGGTGACGAGTTGGTAGCGCGCGGCCATCTCTTCGAGCGAAATGGGTGCATAATCGCCAGCGTGGCCAGCCTGGCCAAACTGCACCATTCGCTCGGCGACAACTTTCTTCATGGCTTCACGCGCCGGTTTCAGGTAGTCGCGCGGGTCGAACTTCTCGGGCGACTCGGCGAAGACCTTGCGGATGGCGCCGGTGATGGCGAGGCGGTTGTCGGTGTCGACGTTGACCTTGCGAACGCCGTTCTTGATACCGAGCTGGATTTCTTCCACCGGTACGCCCCACGTGGGCTTCAGCTTGCCGCCGTACTGGTTGATGATGTCCTGGAGATGTTTGGGCACGCTGGAAGAGCCGTGCATCACCAGGTGGACGTTGGGCAGGCGCTTGTGGATCTCGATCAGGACGTTCATCTTGAGCGTCTCGCCTGTGGGCTTCCGAGTGAACTTGTACGCGCCGTGGCTGGTGCCGATGGCGATGGCCAGCGCATCGAGGCCCGTGAGCTTTACGAATTCCTCGGCCTGGGCCGGGTCGGTGAGGTGGCTGAGGCCATCGAGGCCGGCGCCGTGGCCGTCTTCGATACCGCCCAGACATCCGATCTCACCTTCCACCGTGACGCCCTTGGCGTGGGCCATCTCGACTACCTTGCGGGTAGCGTCCACGTTGTACTCGAAGCTCGAAGGCGTTTTGCCATCGGGCATGAGCGAGCCATCCATCATGACGCTCGTGAAGCCCATGTCGATGGCGCTCTTGCAGGTTTCCACGCTGTTGCCGTGATCCAGGTGCAGTACCGTGGGGATCTCGGGGTAGACTTCGGTGGCGGCGATCATGAGGTGATACAGGAAGCGATCCTGCGAATAAGCGCGGGCGCCGCGGCTGGCCTGGACGATGACCGGCGACTTGGTTTCCCGGGCGGCCTCCATAATCGACTGGATTTGTTCCATGTTGTTGACGTTGAACGCGCCAACACCATATCCGCCTTTTGCCGCTTCGTCCAGAAGCTGGCGCATTGACAACAATGGCATCTACGATTCTCCTTATCTTGAAATAAAACCCGAAACTCTGGAAACTCCACGCTAACATGATTGCGGGAAGGCCGGCAAGGCGCTGACGGGGAACATCACTTATACTACAGGTTTCTCCCAGGCGCATGCCCCCCTTCGAGCCGCTATTTCGCAACCCGCATCTGCAGACCATCTTGGGCCATTACTGGAAGCGGCCCGCCAACGATCCGCGATTCCCCGTCGAGCAGCGTCTGTACCGCACCGAACCGGATGTTCAGGTGCTTGTGGAATCGCAGAGGCCGGCGGGTCAGGTGGTGGGTGACATCGTGATGGTCCACGGGCTGGAGGGCTCGGGGCGCGCTGTGTATATCCGCAGTCTCAGCGGCGCCGCCTTGAACGCCGGTTTTGCGGTACATCGCTACAACATGCGAACCTGTGGCGGCACCGAGCGGCTTTGCCAGACGCTTTACCATGGCGGGCTCACCAGCGATCTGCTGGCTGTGGTGCGGGAACTGAAGAAGGAGAGTCGCGGGCCGACCTTCCTGGTGGGGTTTTCGCTGGGAGGCAATGTGGTGGTGAAGTTGGCGAGCGAACTCGGGGAGAACGGGCTGGAATTGCTCGACGGCGTCGTTGCGGTTTCCGCGCCGCTCGATCTGGCTGCCTGCTCGCGGCGTATGGCGAAGCCCGACAATCGCCTTTACCAGCGGCGCTTTGTCCGGCGCATGCGCCAGAGACTGTGCGCTACGGGACGATACAGCCGGCGGGATTTCGAAGGCCTCGACACGGTGTTCGCCATCGACGATCGCATCACCGCTCCGTCGTTTGGCTTCGGCAATGCCGAGAATTACTACCGCACGCAATCCGCGATGCGCTATCTGGAGGGACTCCAGGTGCCGGTGCTGCTGATCTATTCCAAGGACGATACGCTGGTGCCCTCAGAGACTTTCGACGCCCCGGCGGTTCGGGGCAATCCTCGGATCGAATGCCTGCCAACGGAGCATGGCGGCCACTTGGGATTTTTGGGTCGCTGGCCTCACCGCTTCTGGCTGGATGCCGCGATCATGGGGTGGGTGGCCGGACACGGTGCGCGGGACATCAAGAGCTGACGGCTTTCGCTGTACCGCGCCTGTCTCATGCCATACTGAAGTTCTATTTCTATGAATCGGCAGGAGTCATTCATGTCGCGAGCCGCGCGGTGGCTGACCTTTGGGGCCGCTGCGTCAATCATGTTCTCCATTGCGGCCTTCAACATACTAATGGGGCTGGCGCTGGCCGCGTTGCTATTTTCCGGCGATAAGCTGCGGTTACCACGCATCAAGTTGCCGCTCGGAGTCTTCATGGCATTGACGGTAGTCGCGTGGATCCATTCGCCCGATCCATGGATTGATGGCTATCCGCAGATTCGGAAATTCTGGGTGTTTTGTATTCTCCTGCTGGTCTTTTCAACGTTGCGCAGCCTGTCCACCATCCGCTGGCTCTTCCTGACTTGGGTGGGCCTCGCAAGCATCAGCGCATTGCGGGGGTTCGTTCAGTTTGCCGGCAAAATGCAGGCAGCGCGCCAGTCAGGGGTCGACGCTTACACTTATTATGTGGCGGAACGGATCACCGGCTTCAGCAGCCACTGGAATACATTTTCAGCGCAGGAAATGTTCGCACTGGTGATGCTGGGGGCTCTGCTGTTGTTCGGGATACGAATCCCCAAGCGCTGGGTCTGGTGCCTCTGCGGGGTGCTGATCGCGGTTGTTCTATACCTCGGCGAGACGCGCGCCGTGTGGATCGCGACGGTGCTGGCTGGCCTGTATCTAGTTTGGTTTTGGAAGAAGTGGCTGGTCGCGCTGGTGCCCCTGGCCGGCGTTGCAGTGTTTTTTGTTTCGCCCCCTGTGATGCGCGAACGCTTCGATTCCCTGCTCCACGCCAAGCAGGTTGACTCCAACACGTTTCGCATTATCGCCTGGAATGCCGGAGTTCAGATGATCGAAAAGCACCCTCTACTTGGGTTGGGTCCCGAGGGTCCTAAATACCACTTCCAGGAATACGTTCCGCCCGACGTTTGGGCATCGCGCCCACCCGGATTCTATCAACATCTGCATAACGTCTACCTGCAATATGGCGCCGAACGCGGCATTCCCGCCCTCATGGTTTTCCTCTGGCTGTTAGGACAGATATTGGTGGATTTCTGGCGGGGACTGCGATCATTGCCGATTGGTCCCGATGATCGCAGATTCTTACTGCAGGGTGGTATCGCCATGGTCTTGGCCATGATGGCCGAGGGAATCGCCGAGGTTAATTTCGGGGACTCGGAGCCCCTAACGATGTTTCTCGTCGTAGTGGCCTGCGGTTATCTCGCTCTGGAGAAGGATCTCGCCGAGCCACACGCGCTACCTGCCCATGAACCGAGCCCATCGCCCGCCACGGGGTAGCGGCAGATGGTACCCGATTAAACAGAATTGGTCTAATGCAAACAAAACTACCGATTCTAACTTAGCGCCCGACGCAATTTGCTCTTCTTTCTGCCATGGAGTTGTGTAATCGGAGATACCCACAAGGTGACTGCTTTGGGATTTGGGAAAGCCGAGTTGGGCGGGCAATTGAATCGACTGCGTTGCCAGATCCAGATTTCGATCCCCTGTGTACGTGAAATTCTCTGTTTTAAGGCAAGCTAAATTTGCAGGGGTCCAGTCATTTAGCGGAAAATTGATAATCTGGTTGAGCGGTGTATTGTTTACATCGGGCGGATACAGTACCTCGAACTGCGTGCTGGGGAAGGACGCGCATACGAATTCCCGAATCGCCTTGGTGAACGCCCCAATCAGTTCTGGCAGAAAAGCGCACTCGTGTTCCAGAGACCCGGGGTCGGCATACTGGTTGGAGATGACTGCCATAGGTTGCCCATAAGTAGCTTGGAACGTACCGGTGGTATAGGCATCGTAGAATGGCATGCCCGGTTCCGTGACTACTGTTGCCGTGGGGCCTGGGAAGTACCACCATTGAACCTCGCCAAACTGCAAATATGGCACGACGCCGGCCTGAGTCATCAGGCTTGCCATCTCCAAATAGACTTGTTGCCAGAAAGCCGTGCTCACTGGACCGAAATTTGTTTGCAGAGACGGTGTGGTTAGCCACACAGCATCTCCACTTGGATACCTTTGTGCGATACCCGTAGTTACGCTATCGTCACCGTTTTGCAATTCCATACTAAAGGAAGCCGTAGGCTCGATACCATAACTATTCAAAGCTGTAAAGAAGGCGAGGCTCCAGTCGCGCGCCGCACGGTTTACCGGGGGCATCGCCGTGAGATCGGTCCGCCAGAAGCTTCCATTGGGGTCGGCACACGTGCCATCGATTCCACCAGCCAGTGCCGGCACGCTGGTCTGCGCCGTGAAAGGCGTGCTGTTCGACGGGGAGTTGTTGGCGGTAACCGAGAGGGTGAGGCCATTCCCGGCAGTGCCTAAACTTCGCGCCGTGATTGTCAAGATTGCGCCGCTAGCCTGCGCCCACACACTATTGGAGCCCGCATTGATCAGGAGCGCGAAGCATAGCGCCATGCTTTCAACAGTGTCGCCGATCAGATTCACGTGCTGTATCACAGTGCCGCCCAGGTTCACACTGATTGTCTGCCCAAACTCCGGGTTGCCTGCAAAAGTAATCGTTGCCGACGCAAATTGCATACCAGGCCGGCAAAGCTCGTAGAACCAGAGGGCTCCAGCGTAGTGATTGCACCTGCCGAGGAATCCCAATTTCTGAATCAGCCATGCGGTCCTTTCTGGCGCGAGTGCGATCGAATGGTTCGTGTCCCAGTCGGTTGCCAGGGTCATCGCTGGAACCGCGGAGAGGACCGGCAAATCGTCTGTGGGAACGGCAATCTCCAGGAAATCGAAATAGAAGTACGTTCCAGCGGCACCATCGTGGGTGATCGTCACGGTGTGTTGGATGTTTCCGGCAAAAGAACCGAGAGGCACCCGCACCAAGACATCCTCATCTGGTAATGCCAGGCTTACATCGATCGGTGCCTTCTCATCCACTTGGACCGATACCTGCCCTCCAGCGGAGATGTACCGCGTCCCAAGGTATAGTGTGTGGTCCGTGCCAGCCGTGTACGAGCACTGCAGCGAACACCCTGGTGTTGTCGTCCACCGAGTAGATCCTCCCGAGTAGTTACCGATTTCGCTGCTCCATTGGCTTCCCGAATAGATTATGAAGCTCGAGTCGTCCTCGATCCGCCGGCTCCCTGGCCCAGCTACCTGATACAGCAACTTGTTCCCCGTAACCGACCAATTCGTCACTACGACCGAGAACTCGCTCCGCTGGAAGTTGCCCGGCTGCAAATCCGCCGCCCACGTCCAGCGCATCTTTCGCACATTCGACGTTGGCACCGGAACGAGTACGGAACGATCCGGATCAATGTAACCCTGGAGTGCACTGAAATTCAGATTCACCCGCCATTGTTGCGGTGAGGTTCCGCTGCTAAACATCGCCCAACCTGGCGACCACGTTTCGGTGCCCGCACCGGATACAGTCCCATACACCCCGATACGATTCGCGTTTGCACCCGAGCTCGCGATGTATGTAAGAACGATCTGCGTCCCGCTCGCCGACGCACTGACGGTGCCGTCGCCAAACCGGTTGATCGCCCCCGCCAGGGCCGTCACAGCACTCTGCAGGGTGTCGCTGCTGGTGAGAAGATAGTTGAACTGCTGACCCAGCCATGCCAATTCAATGTAATCTCCTCCCGTCGGCAATCCCCCCAGTTGGAATGTTACCGTCGCGGAGGTGAATGATCCATCGACCGGCGTTGAATATCCTAAAGTCAGGTCGTCGAGTGGAACGTCATACAGGGTTTCCACACCCTCGGTGTCGGCCCATATTCGCAGAAAAGGCCATTCAACCGTAGGATATAGGGTAGAGTCCATGGAGATGCAGTTTGTGCGAACTTCCTGATAAGTGAGCTGCACTGCGCTCAAGTCGCCATCGGGTAAATTGCGAAGTGCGGGATGTTCGAAAACGTTGTCGCGGTTCCATTCCACAACCACCCAGTCGAATGGATCCCTCCAGCAGCCCGAGACCGTGAAACCAGTTGGACTCGTTTGGCTCAACGCCGCTATAGCGGACGGCTCCTGAAAGTAGCACTGTAGGTCCCGATCCGGCGTTAGTTTCGTAAGTTGTTCGGCCATTAGAGTCGAATGATGACTGTGAGGTCTTCCCCAGGGTCGGTCTGGCCCACTGACAGCACTGCGACCGTCACTTGTGCCATCGCTTGAAGCGGCGTCAGCGTGCTGCCAAGTATGCTGTTCGACGTGGTCGCGCCGGGCGCGAAGGTGAGCGTGCAGTACACTGCGCTGTTGACGTTCACCTGGACTTGCACCTGGGCGTCGGCCGCGGTCCCCAGGATGGCGAATACATCTTGTACCGAATGCCCGGTTTCCACTATGATCGCAGGGGCAACGCTCTGCTCGACGGCGAGGAACCCATCTACCTGAATCGAGTATTGTCCGCCGGAAAGAGTGCGCAATCCGTTATCGACGTTGTGAGTCATACAGATGCCTGTGATCGGACTGTTGCCCAGTTGGTTCGTAACAAACAATTGCGCGCTTCCCACGCGAATGTCCGGCAGCGAGATCGGATAGCTCCAACTTCCGCTGTAAGGGCTGCCGAAGAAGCCGGCTGGAAATGGCACAATGGAGGTTTGGCTTGTTAGTTGATAGACGGGTGTCGCAGCCGTGTGTGCTGCTGCCGCGCTGCCGTCCACACCGCGCGTGATGCTGTACTGCAAACCTTTGTCGGCCACCGCCGAGACACTGAGAATCTCCGCATCGATCTGCAGGAACGTCCCCACCTGAGCCTGGCCCGCCACCGTCAGGGTCAAAGTCTGATCGTTAATCGCGAGAGCGCTTGCCAGCAGGGTACTCGGCGTCCCTAATAGCTCGTTCGAATAATACAACGTGAGTGTGCCTGACGATATCGAATTCGTATTTGTCAGGTCCGTAAAGGAAACGCCGCTTAAGACTACCGCACCGTCACCGACCGTTCCGAGGCCGAAGAATGGCTGTGGCGGAACTTGTTCGTCGGCATCACCCGCCCCTCCAATCGTCCACCGCGTCACGATCGCGAGTTGCGGCGGACACTCGAAGTTATTGACGTTTGCCGAGCGGCCGGTAATCTGCACCACTTCGCCCGCACGATTTGGAATTTCGAACTGAATGGGGCTGCTTTCCGCGACTGCGACGAAGTGCCAGGCTGCCTCCGCGACCGTGAAGAAGCTCGTCGCATCCGGTTTCACATCCCACGCCGATACGGTTAACGTGGTCGCATCGTTAGCGATGGCGCTCTGTTCCTGCCCGGCGCCTGTGCCGCGCGTAATCCGCGCCGTCATACCCACGTAGCCGTTAACTGCCATCTGCAAGGTTGCGTTCCCGACCGTCGTCTGTGAGTACGTCGTTACGCCAACCTCGGGCTGCAGTTCCGAGCGCCAATAAAAATTGGCATGGTCGAAATTCGGATCCGGCGGCGGAATCAACTGGACCACTAGTCCCCCGTCGGTGAAACTAGCCGTGATCGCTTGAGCGGACGCAATTCGTAACAGGTTTGCCGGCGTGTTCCCGCGATACACGTTGAACGCGGTGGTCGCCGCTGTAAAGCTGAGGCCGGCCAGAGTGACGCTGCTGAAGTCGGCAGGAATGATCGCCGTGACTACGAACGACAGACCGCTTTCGTTTCCATTGCTGTCTTCCGCTGAGACGGCGTAGTACAGCGTCTGGCCGCCGTTGATCGAGCCGCCCGCGCCGATTGTCGGCGAAAGACTGACCAGTGGAACGCCCGGACCGCTGCTCGCGACTGTGGCCGGTCCAGTGAAGCTCACGATGACGCTTACCTCCAGCGTGCCATCGCTGTTTTGAGAGTCTGACTCAACAATGCCAAATTGATCGTTTCCGTTGCTGTCCACCACGCTTCCCAGCAATGGATTCGGCACGCCGACCCCCGAGTTGTCCTGTATCGCCTGCCCGGACGGCGAGGTCGGCTGTCCATTCGTGTCCGCGTACCAGGCATCGTCGTGGATCTGCGCCGTGATCGTCGTAGTGCGGTAGTTGGTTGCCGGAGATATTCTCAGCACTCGGAATGGTCGGCGAATGAAGCCTTCCTTTAAATAGGTGACCGTAATCAGGTCGCCCGGCGAGACTCCGAAGGTCTTGATACTGGTCTGGAATGCGATGTAGGTGTTTCCGAGGATTGATTTATCAAGGTTGAATTTCAGGATCCGCGAGGCTTGGTCGAACTGCGGAAGCCCTAGGGCCATCAACGTCGCGGACGTCGTCTGCCCCGTAAGCGCGATATCGTTCGGGTCTACCATTTCATAGCTGTCTTGCTGATACCCGTTAAGCGAGTCCTGAAACTCTACCGACATACAATTCGGAGTGTCGGCAATGCTGCGCGATGACACCACTACGGTCGATGCCCCGCTCGCCGTTCTCATGATTCCGGAAAAGCCGTCGCTGCCGTCGCCAAATTCATAGCTCGGCCACCCGCCGTTGAGCGGCTCAGTACTGTTCGACCACGCCATTTGTGATGGACTTTCCAATGCGATCGTATTCTCGACATTTGCCTGCAAGACCCCAGCCGGTCCGTAGGTCAAGTACATACGCGCGCAGTTACGAATACCCCGAACCACATCTCCCGCGCTTCGTCGGTTCTGTAAAAGCAGATTACACTGAAACCGCGGCAGTGTGATTGGATTTCCGTTTATATCCGTTGCCGCGATCTCTTCGTCGCAGTATGCCGCAGCCGCGGCGAAACTAATAATGTCGATCTCTACATCCGACCATCCGCTTCTTCGCAGCACGTCTAGAAGAATCCAGGCGGGATTGCTGGAGAATTGATCGCTTATGTAAGTTCCATCCGCGGCATAGACGGGGACTAGCAGCCCCTGTACTAACACTTCTACGTTCGGAAGCGACGTTCCATTGTTCAACTGGTTCGGGACGACCACGGAAAGGTACGCCATGCTGCCATAGGGATCGCCGGCCGGTGCCCCGCTGGAGTCGGTGAAATTGGGGTCTAAGCAGCCATCTCGGGTCCCCAGCGTCTCCACGTTGTACCAGCCGGTGCCGGTCATGTTGGTGCCGTTGACGCCTATAGGTATTTCCACATCGTTGACCAGCACCGTTAACACCCCCTGCATCTGGCCAATTCCCAGCAGTACCTCCATCCGCGTCAGGTTGCCGTCGTTACGCGCGAATGTTACGGTCGGCGATTGCCACACTGTCCCGTAGATCATGGGGACATAGTCGTTATACAGCGCTTGATTTACCGAGACCGCTGAGGTAGATGAACCCTTGCCGTAACTCCGGACTGCGATCGCCGGCGGGATGAATTCCAGGCCACCGAACCGCATGAACATCCCGCGCGCTTGGCAATCGGTGCGCGTGTACCCGCACTCGGTGTAAGGCACTGTCCCGTTAAGATTGCCTGTTCCGCCAGGAAGTCCGGCCGAATAACCACAGTGGTAATACAGGGAGTACTTGCCGTTGATTCCGCCGTCCACTGCTTCCGTCTGTTGGGCGGGAGTGGCTGGAAATTGCCAAGGACATCGGCGCTCGATTTGCACTTCGGGCAGGAATACCCTCTGCAGGCTCATGCGATTGATGGCCGTCAGTCGAAAAGTTGATTCGTCGCTGCGGTCCGGCGGATTGCAGATTCCCTGAAATACTACTGTGGTGTCCGTAAGAGCAGCGTTGTTCGGCAGATCGTAGAACAGCACGCCCACTTTGAGTTGCGCACCCTTCCAGCCAACTGACCGCTCGATTTCCGAAAAGTACGAGTCGGCGTTGGCCAGCAGAATCGAAATCTGCGGGCTGCCGTCGATTCCCTGGTCGGAGGCCGTCTGAATGTCGAAGGCGCTATGCTGGATCACACGCGCCGAGTATGCATTCCCGCCCGCCGTCACGCTGTGTGTACACCAGTGTTCCGCCTGCCCGCTGGACAAAACGCAGTCAAAAACGATTAGGGGCGCGTCGGTGACGGTCTGTTCTTTCAGATCAGAGATTGTTTGCATAGAAGATATTGACCGTCGCCGAATGGTGATTCACGTTTGTTGTCGTAAATGAGAACGTGTCGTCGCGCAAGCGCGCGTTCTCGTAGCAACCGCCGGTCGTGCCCGCCTTGTAAAGGGACGGGCTGTCTTGCGATTCCACCTGCAAACCGTACACATCGACGACTGCGCCGGGCCCTAACTCTATCCCGAAAGTCACCGATGAGGCCGCCGAATCCGAAGTCCCCGTGCAAGCGAATCGTTGCCAGTCGGGACCGAGATTCTGATCGTAACGGTTACTTCCGATTAGCAGCGTGAACGTCGCGGGGCTGGCCGACTTTGCGTATACGCTGAAACAGTAAACATAGCCCCCGGGCGCTGTCAGGGTTTGCGATAAGTCCTGTGCCGCCGCTCCCGAATTCACCACTTGCCAGGCGTTCTTGCCACCCGCCGGATCGGGGTTTGCCGCGGTGCTGGAAAGGAAAGGCGCTGCGTCCCAAACTGCATTGATAAGGTCGTTGCTCCATGCCAGCAGGTTCGCCGTCGGATCGACAAATGTGAAACTGTTGAGCGTTCCCTCGGCAGCCGTGAAAAATTGCAGAAGCGTCGCCAGTTCCGTGTCGCTCAGCGCTGCATATTTTAGTTGCCACTCCACCGCTGCCGCTCCTGGGTCGGCCAACTTTATTACCGTCCCGTCCGCTGCCGTGTTTACCAGGGTTCGCGCCTTCTGGCGGATCTGAACCGGAAATTGTGCCAAGGCGCCGGTCGGAAGTTGTGGATACACGAGCATCGCTAACTCCGGTTCTCAATCACCGTCAGCGACGTTTTCCCGCGCATTTCCGCCAGCGAGCTCAAGGCCAACTCGTCGCTGGCAAGGCTGCAATTCGGGTACTGGGTTCCGTCCCACGGGTCCGTGAATGCGAAACTCCCCAGACGCCCCTGGTTGGCTTCGAAGAACTGTTCAAACGCCGTCATTTCGCCTTCGTCCAATTCGCTCAATTGGACCGCCCATTGGTGCAGAGGGCCAGCCGCATCGCGGTACCGTTGCTCGGTGCCGTCCAAGAATCGAATTGTCTGGTTCTGGAACCTGAGCGATTTCGTGGCCGGATACTGTGCTACCGCGCCAGTCTTGAGTTGAGGAAAAGTTGCCATTTCAGAGGTCGTCCACCACATCGTAGGTCGGATCAGGGAGCGCGCCTGGCGTTGTGTCGGCCATGGTTCATCTCCGCCGCGAGTTCCTTCTCCAAAATGACGAACGCCTCCGTCTGGCGAGCGCTCAGTTCTTCGCCATCGAACGCCCGCAACCTCCGCCGCACGAAGAATTCCTCGATCAGCGATTGGCTCTCCGCAGTGATATACGGCTTTGGGCATCTGTCGAGAACCACATTCCTCCGCGCCCAGACCAACCCTGCCGGCGCCCTCGTATCGGCGGGAAGCCACCCGCAGCGCCTTTTCTGCTCCAGGCCGGATTTCCGGCAGACGTCGCACTTCCAGCCGGCCTGGTTGGAAAATTCAAAGTGGAAGGCGACAATCAGTTTTTTCGTTCTTCCGAGCTCAGCCTGGTCTGCGCTCGCACCGCTGCCAATGCCTCGCGGAACAGTTCCTCTGGCCCAGCCTCCGCCAGCGACTCCGGTGTGGCTTCCACTCCATCCAACTGCAGCCCCGAGATTGCCCGCAAACCCCACCTCACGTAAAGCCGGTCTATCTCAACCCGTAGCAGCGCGGCGTCCATCTTCTGCCCGGGGTCCCGGCCGGCTTCCAGAAACTCCATTTTTCTGCCCAATTCACGCACTTGCCGCATCAGATCCGTCCGCCTTCCGAACGACATCTTTGCCACCGTAAACGTCACGCCGCTGGCCACCTGCGACTCCACTACGGCCACACTTTCATAGCTCATTGCTTCGCCATTCCTCACTACGCGAACGCTACCGCGATTTCATTGTCGATCGTTCCCTGCGACCTCGACGACCGGAATTTCCATTGCAGCCGGTTCTTGCTGTCATCGAATTCCGGCACCACCGGGATTACGCTTTGCAGGTAGACCCCCACCAACTGTCCCTGTGATTGACCCAATTGGAACATCACACTAATTGGCGATTGCTGGCGCGCCGCCTGATAGAGTCCCTGCGTGTATGCGTCATCTTGACAGTAAAGTTCGAACGCCGCCGTTATAGTCCGCTCACCCGGAGCGATAGCCTGTGGAAGGTTAGATCCGAACTCCCTAAACCGCGTGTCCAATCCGTTCTTGAGTACGACCGAGGCCGACGTGATGTTCAAGAATTGCGTCGGTGACGTCCCCAGCCACGCTTCCCCAAGGTTGCCCGGCACAATCGTATAATCGAAAGCGCTCACCGTTGGCTCCGCGGGAAAGCTCTGAAGCTGCACGGCGCCCCCGGAGCTGCTGCCAAAGCTGGCGCTGTCCACTACGTCTTGCGCCTGCCCGCTGAAACGAAATTCATGATAATCGCCATTGAGGTCGATCTCCATTTGGTCCACTGCTCCTCCGCACAGCAGTCGTTGGACCGCCGTTGCGGGGTCCCAATAATCGAAAATACTCACGCTCGGCAGTTCCGTCGCCGGCGCGTATGTGAGCGCTGCTCCTACCGGTGCACCCGCCGCCGGCGGCACTGTGAACGGGACACAGAGTTGGACCGTCTGCGTATCCACGATCGCCGCCACAAACCGGATTTCTCCGCCGCTGCTCACTGCATGGCCCGCCGAAAGCCCGTGCGGAGCTGCAAATGCCAGTCTGCCGTTCCCTGTAGTGCTTGCCGCCGTCCCTCCGGCGAAATACGCCGGCGCAGCGCCCAGCGCAGCCTGGAACAAAGGACCGTAACTTGGGTTAGCTGTCCCTTGCTGCCAGTTCGTCAGCAGCGTCCGCACTTCGAAACTGGTTTGCCGCCTTCCTCCGGCCGGTAGGCCGGTGAATGTCCGGCTGCCCGTCTTGTCTTTCCGGTCCGTCACTTCCAGTTGTTGGCGAACTGTCAGCTTCAAGGCAGGAATCCGGTTGACTGCCGCGATCGTGGGAACCTGTCCATACGCGCTTTCCAGCGCCGTGTAGAACCGGTTTGCGTTTGAGGAAATATAGGAGGCCATATTAGCTTCTGCTTACTCCAATCTCGAAAGTGATCTTCGCCACCTGCAGGAAATTTTTTCCGCCGTGCTTCACAGCTCCGAATACCACTTGGTATTCACCGCAATAGAACATGCCATTGCCCCAGTCGCCCCGATTTGCACTCAAAACCTGCATGATTCCGTCCGCGTAGTTTTCCAGCGCGTCTTGAAGCCCGTCCAAACGGTCCTGCGAGTGCCGCAATTCTACCGTCGTCTGTGCGCTGCCGGAGAACGTCCGGAATTTCTCCGCCAGATTGTTGACGATCTTCTCGCAGTACACATTTACCGCGGGATACTGCATCGTGTTGCTTTGATCGGCGATATCCGGCGCGACGTTCTGCGCCCGCACCTGCGCCACATTCAAAGGGATCAGGGGCTGTCCGTTGTCTTGTGCCGATGTATCCAGGTAGGAATTGACACCGCTTGTGCCCGCGAGAAGCTGTATCACTTGGCCCGTTATCAGGCTGCCGATTGTAGTCGTCATTAGCCCCTCAGAATCATGCGCGGCACGGGCATTAGGTAATTGGGCGATTGTCCCCAGCCTGGCGCACTCCCTACCGTTACCATCATGTTCGGCTGCAGCCATGTCTGTGCGGCTGCAATTGGCGATCCGTTCTGCCTAAACAAGGTCTCGGTATCCGTTCCTACATAAACGTTCCAGCCTGCCGCGCACGTAGGCGCTGCCGCCGGTTGCACCAGTAACGTGCTTCCCGTGGTTGCGATCGACGCCGGTGCGGATGGTGCGCCTTCCTCACTCTTCGCGTTGATCCACGTCATCGCCACATAGTAAGTCCCCTCGGCCAGACCGCCGGCTGCACTGACTACTTGAGGCTCTCTCGCTCTTGGAACCGGGGACCAGGCGATCCCGATGCCCAATAGTAGGAGTCGCTCGTACGCCCCGTTCGCCCGCTCGTGAAATTGGTCGCGCTTCGCCGCATAGCGGTCGTTCAATTGGCTCGAGTATGCATCCCCGTACACCATCTCCAGAGTCCGGAATGTATGCCAGAGCTTCAGCGCCGGTGTCACTACCACGTTGGCGATAGTAGGTTGCGCCGACAGCCAGAACGCCTGTTCGGCGCCTCTCGACCCGTTTAGCAGCGTCGCGATTTCCAGCCCGAGGTCTTCCTGCGCCAGAAAAAGCTTCTGCGTCACGTCCATCCCCTCCACGCTTGCTACGTTCGATAGCTGTGTGTCCTGCGCCGTCAAGTCTTGCATGCCTGAGACAGGGCCATCCGTGAACAGAGCCATATCGTTTCGCCTATTCCTTCGTGACTTTGGCTGCGCTTTTGAGCTTCTTCATGTCGTCCGTCAGCTTTTTCAAGTCGTCCGAGGACACCATCGTGACTTCCATCTTCGCTGCCGCGGCAGCGTCCTGCGCAGCCTTATACTCCGCTTCCTTCGCCTGTTGAAACGCCGCGGCTTCGGCCGCCGGTGCCAGTTCTGCGGATCCTTCCACCACCATCTTCGCGGCCAAGTGCCGTGGAACTTCTACCAACACGCCTTTTTTGCCCCCGTCGTCAGTTTGCAGGCTGATCACAACCGTAAACGGAGTCGGAATCTTCGCTTCCGTGTCGCGGATTTTCTGGTAATACGTCTTTACATCCATTCGATCCTCCTTCTTGCATGCCCATCCGGCTTTACCGCCGGAATCCGGGGCGAGACCATCCACCCGCGCCTCGCCCCGTTCCCGGAGTTACTCTCGCCGTCAGAGTGCGGTGCTAGGTATTTACCTGCACCGCCGCAGTATTCCGCAAAATGCCACAGCCGTAAAGAATATCCACGGTGAACTGCTGAGCCAGCGTGTCCGGCTGATAGCTCATCACCACGCGCATCCCGAAGTTGCCTAACTCGGCATACTCCGCGATGGCCCCGGTCCCGGGCAATGGTTGCGGCAACCGCCGGATCACCAGTCCGATCGCATCCCTCGTGAACGCCAGATTGTGCGTCGTCACGGGGTTGGTCCCGGTGTACTGCACGAACTGCGAGCGGAATACGAAGAAGTCTTTGATTTTCCCCACGGTCCCGTCAATCAGCGCCTTCAACCCCGCATCGCCGGCGGTCTGAAACTCGCTGAATCGCGGAATCTGGCGCCATGCCGAATACGTCGCCGCATCCACTACAATGTACTCTTCCGCGGTCGGCGGAACCTTCGCCAGGAACAGCGCCGTCTCCGCCGCGTCAATCGTGGTCTCGGTGATGGCCGTCCCCGGCGTGCCCACCGGCACGTTGGCCGTGAATCCGGCATACAGGTTGAGCAGATCGCTCTCCACCTTCTGTGCGATCGCCGCCACTGCCGGCTGCATGTAGATCTTCAGCAAGTCCGGCACTGCTAGCACTTTGGTTACGTCCGGAATCTGAAAGGTTGCTTCCGCGTGCGTGTTCAGGACGATCTGGGCGTTACCCAGACTCGGATTTTGCGTCTGCACCGTTCCACCCTCGAGGATGTTGTTCGCCTGCATCACTGGGGGAATCGGCACGTTGATTGTGTCGCCGGCATGTGCCAGAGCTGGCTCATAATCGCGATCCACCAGGTTCCCCATTACGAGGTTCCCTACCAGCACCGGCAATGCGTCCGCCGCCACCAGCTTCACAATCGCGTTGGCGACATTAGCTGAAGTAATTGCTGCCATCTTTCTTTCCTCTTCCTTTCTTCTTGCCGGCTACTCCGACTCGCTTTCCGCTCGTCTAGCCGGAACTTCCCTACAGCCCCCGAAGGGTCTGCGACGCCACGCGTACGATTTCTTCTCGTACCCGTTGCATCTCCTCCGCGCTCATCCCCGGCCGGATCTGTTCGAGGCTTACTGTATCTCGCCCTCCACCCGGGGCTTTGTGCGTGGCCGTCATCCCCGTCCCGCCCGAAATTCGCGCCGGCAGAAACTCCGGATTCTCATTCACAAAGCTCGTGAGATATTCTTTGACCGGCATCTCGCCGTTGTCGCCCCGAGCTACCAGCCGCCCGTCCTCGGTGCGCACTATCCCGTCTTGCACCGCCTTAAACGCCAGGTCGATCTTGGACACGCCCAGCCGTTGCAATTCGGCCCTCACGGTGGAACTTCGTTCTGCTTCCTCTGCCGTCTTGCGGTTCCGCTGGTTCTCCGCCACCAGTTCGTTCATCCGCCGCTCCAGATGCTCCCGGCGCTTGCGCTCTTCTAACAGCTCCGCTTTGTACGCCGGCTCGCTTCTGGCCTTTTCGGTATTGCTGAACTCCTGCACCGCCTGCCGCACGATCGCTTGTATGTCGATGCCTTCCATAACTCTCCTATTCTCCGTTTTCGATCTCCTCCGCCACCCTGTTCTTGACGTCCTGCCGTGCGTCACTGAGGTACTTGAGCGCCAGTCTCTTAAAGACTTCCTTCTTCAACGTCATCGACTGGATTCCCAGGCTTAGTAACTTCTGGGCATCGTCCAATTCCGTGCCTAAGTCGTTGATGTCGAACTCGTCCATCCCCGAAACGTCGATCGTGACTCCGTCTTGTCTCGCCGCGGCGATGGCCCATAGCGTCTGTTTCATCGTTTCCTTCACCGTGGAGCCGTACGCCCTTAGCACCTCTTCCGTGGTGGCGAAATCCAACTGTTTGCTCACCGCGGACTGGCGCCCTCCCGTGCCGGCATCCCCCGCCTGGATCATCAGGTAGCAAACGCGGTAAATCTCGTCGCGCAGATTTTGCAGGTTGTCCGCTGCAATCTGGTAGACCTTGCCTTCCGGCTCGGTCCACCCGAATCTGTCGTCCTTTCCCAATTGGATGTAATAGGACTCGCCCACTACCTGCTTCCATTCCCTGTCCGAGTACACCACCGGGGAAGCGAATAGCCCCATCGTAAGCGCCCATGAAAGCGCATTTGACTTGTTGAAGTGCTCCAGTTGCAGCGACGCCGACTTATTCATCAGCCACAACCCGTCTGAAACCTTCATCTCGAAGACCGGTACCCGCCCCAGTAACGCCAACCCGTGCCGGCCTTCGTCAATCAGTTCGATCGGGCTCGATTCCCCGCGCTTCCGGTAAATCTGATAGTTCTCGCGATCATAATAGATCCACCGCGTTTCCTTCTCCCATTTCGCATCCGTCACCTTCGACTGTTGCAGGCACGAAGTGCGCAGCACGATCCAATCCAAACCGCCCAGCCGGTCGTGATTCCAGTTGATTACTTCGTCCGGACCGTAGTCCATCAGGTAGGCCCGCGACTGTCCGCAAGCGTCTTCCTCCGCGCGTGATCGCGCCTCGCCGTTGACTTTTGGGAAATCCACCACGATGTAACTGCTCCCGCAAACCAGAGACTGCACGAACCTCTGCCGGAAAAACTCCGTCAGGCTGGTGCCCTTAAGGTCGCAGTCGTCGGACAAGACGCTGTAGAAGCTTTGCGCCGCCGGGTCGCTGCCCCCCAGCAGCAGTCCCGGTTCGCACCGCATCAGGGTCGCCGCGTACCAGTCGATAATCGATCCGATGTAGTTTTGGTAGAATACACGCGCCAGCCGTTCCAGGTAGATATCGCCCGGCTCTTTGTGTCTCCGCACCAGGTAGAGAGAGGCGTTTGTGCGTAACTGATCGCCGCCCGCATAGAGATCTTTGTACTGCGTCCAGATCGCCTTGCGCGCAACGTACTCGGGATGTTCCCGGTTGATGGTTTCCATGGCTATATCATTCTCAGCGACTGCTCCCCGATCGGCCCCAACGGCCGGCATTCCTGCCAGACCAGATACCCCAGGGCGTCCGACGAGTGAGTCCTCATTCGGTCCCGGTCCTTGTCGATCTGCCCCGTGTCGCCCTTGTAACAGACCTGCTCGAAGTCCTGGATTAATTCCGTGCATTTCTTGTCTACCAGCAGCGCGATATCGCCCCTCGCCGAGCGCAGTTTCGTGTTCATCAAGTTAATGCGCTCTCGCACGCTGGGGTTCGCCTTCGGAACCCGGTAATCCACGTTCAGAGACGAGTGAATCTCGAAGTGTTGTTTCACCATCTGGTAGTCCGACATTCCCCCCGTCTGTTGCGCCGCCCCCGATGCATCCCCGTAGATCAATACGCCTGGTTCGTGCTTCGGGTAGCGCGCCAAAAATGCATCCACCGCCTGCCGTGTAGTGGCGTGGCGGATCACAATTTCATCCAGCACTGTGATTCGTCCGCTGTCGATCTGCGCGATTACCGAGCTCATCGGGTCCACGTTGAAATCCAAGGCCCAGAGAATTGGTCTCCGCGGATCGAGACGCAGTTCCATGACGTGCTCGTCCTGTTCAAACGCGCTGTATACCCGGCTGCCATCCAGGTTCAGATACGACCCGAGCACCTCTTGCGCGTAGAACTCTCGTCGTAACTTTCTCTCAACCGCGTGTAAAAGTCCGGATCCCGTAGCAGCAAGTGCCGGTTCTCGCTAGGCTTCGCATAAATCGTCTGGTAAGTATCCGTCGGCCTTGCTACAAACTTGCGAAAAACCCAGTCGTATCCTTTGGGCGTCCAGGCCGCAAAACCGCACAGCCTTCGTGCCTTCGGATCGCGGAGCCGGCCTTCCAACCGCAGCCACGCCTCCTCCTGTGTGTAAGTCAGCTCGTCCAGCCCGAACCACGCCAGGTTCGTGCCCCGCAACCGCTCGAAGTCATCCACCGGCCGAAACAGGATGCGCGACCCCGTGTCGCTCATCACCAGCGCATTCTCGGCTTTATTATGGTCGTACGGAATTCTGTTGGCTCCCAGGATTTCGAGCAGCGTTGCCTGTGTCGCATCCCGCAACATCGGGTAAGTCGGAGCGCCCAGCAGTCCCGTGCGCCCCGGATTTAAGTAAGTCAGCCGAATTGTTTCCTGGCACAGCGCTAGGCTCTTTCCGCTGCCAATGGGTCCCGAATACCCTTTGTACCTTGCGGTGCAGTCATGAAAGGCTTTTTGTGAGTCCAGCGGATCGTAGATTATTTCTCGGATTCTGACGTCTCGTTCGGGCCCACCCATGTCACTTTGATCTCCTTGGGTTCGTCCTCTTGCCCCATCTCCCGCCCGAGTTGCAGTAATTTCACGTATTCCGCCACCGTCGGCTCATACTCGGTTTTCGTGATCTTGTTTTCGAACTGCTCGATCGTCCGCTCCAGCAAATCGTGAACCCGGACCTTTTTACTTACCTCGTCCCAGTGCTCACATTCCCTGCAGGTTTTGGCAGCCTTCTTTTTTGACCGTCCCTTTTTTGTCATCGTGCTTCAAAATGAAGATGGCCCCGCATTCCTGCGGAGCCGCTCAACCTTTTCTCTGGCCCGAGAGTAGCATCGGCCCGCCGCAACGCGATCGCCGCTGCTTCTCTAAGCAACTGAAAATACAGTAAATATAGTTCTTATCGATTTGTGACCCGGATTTTGTCAGTTCACCGCGAACACCCGGGCGGCCACGCGGTTAGTTCCCGTTATAGGGGGCCCCAACGAGAATTCTGTTCCCGTTGTGACGGTTTCAGGCGGCAACCTTGAGGCCGACTGGAAGAAGTCAGCCGACTCCTGAACGCCTACGCCGCCGCCATTCTTACTCCTGAACTCCTGACTTCCTCGACTCCCATATCCCGTAGGGATATCAAGGCCGAAGCCTTGGCTAGTTAGAGGCTCAACCCTCGAGTTAGTACCGGCCGAACCGCCTCCAACTCCGGCGCAAACAGCGGCATCTGTTCCGGATCGGCAAACACCGTCTCGTAGTCCTCTGGCGTGAACGCGCGTGCCAGCCGCGCCGCGAACGTCTCCCTCAGCAACCGCGCGTAGTGATTCACGTCGTAATCCCGCCCGTCTGCACCCTCGCCCGCCGCCCCATCTTCCTCCTCCTCGATCACCCTGCCCGTCCCCCGCTTCGTCCGGTAGACCCGCACCCTGTCGCCCACCTTCCATTGCGTCCGTCCGCTCGTTAGCAGCGCCTCGTAAGCCAGTTCCCGCCGCGTCTCCCGCGTTTCCCGATACTCCGCCGGCGTCTTCGTCAACCGCACTCGCTGCGACACATCGTATGCCGGCAATTCGCGCCGCCGCAGCGCATCCAGGGTCGCAACGTAAGCCTCGCGCACTCCGCCCACATCCCCCACCAGCAGCCGCCCGATCGCCCGCCGTAGAAATGCCTCCCCGAACGGCTCCGCCCGGCTCGACCGAAACGCCACCCCACGTAGCACCAGCGAGCCGTCATATCCCAACAGCGCGTAATTCTTGGGCTCGTGCGACAGCATCGCCGCATAACGGCCTTCGAATTCCAACTGCACCAGCGCCGGCAGCAACGCCGCCACCTCAGCCACCACCCGCCGCTCGTCCGCCTCATGCCATTCCCCCGGTACCGCGAAGTAGACACCGTCCGTGTCCGCCTCCAGCAGCGTCACGCCGCGAGTCGCCAGCTCATCGCACATTCTCTTCAGCGTCTCCCGCCCCCGGTACGTCACTTCGTTCGCCGCATGCACATCCGCGAACCGCGTCAGTTCCCCACCCGCCGCCAGATATCCATACGCCGAGTTCACCACCAGCTTCATCGCCGCGGACATCGCCTCGTACCCGAACCGCTCCGCAGACCCCGCTGCCGCTGCCCGCGCGCTCGCTTTCGCCTTCAACCGAAGCTCCACCAGCCTGTCCACCAGCGCCAGCATCGCGCCTAGCTCGTCGCGCGCCGGGCCGATCCGGTAGGCCCGCATCAGTGACGGATACAGGCTCGCCACGTCCGCCTTCACCACCCGATGTGCCACGCCCGTGGCGAATACATGCAGCGCCGCTCCGCTATGCGGCGTTCCGTCGCCGGCCTGGTGCGCCGGCAGCGCCACTCCCGCGCGCAGGTACGCTCGCACCAGCAACGGGTCGATCACCCCCGTCGCCGCGCCCGCATCCGCCAGGCGTTCGTACCTCCGCGGCGTCATTTGCGCCAGCGCGAACGCCGCGCCTCCAAGCATGCGCGCCAGCGCCGCAACCTCCTCCACATCCGCCGTCGCATACCGCCGCACGCGTTCCGGATCGCGCCGGTACACCGCATAAATCTGGTCCCCCCGTATCTGCTCGCGGTTCGGACCCGCAATCCCCAGGTGCCGCGCCACCGCCTTCAATCCATGATTCGGCAGATCCCGAGTCGCGAAGTCGTAACGCAGAACCGCGTCCAATGTATCGATCAGCTCCCGCCCTGGCGCCACATACCGCACCTTCCGCCCATCGTCATTCCCGCTCGCAACCCCTCGCCGCGCTCCCCGCTGCCGCAATCCGGGCGGACCCGTACGGCCCAGCGCCAGTGGAACTCCCAGTCTGCGTGCCCGCCGATCCAGAAACGGCAAATCGAACCCGTGCAGATTGTGGTTCTCGATCACGTCCGGATCCGCCGCGCGCACTCTCTCCACTAGCCTGCGGATCAGCTCCGCTTCACCGGCGTCACCTTCGCTGCGGATCTCCAAGGTCTCCGCAATACCTGAAGCGTCGCGCACCGCGATCATGAAGATGCGGTCATGCTCCGCATCGAGCCCCGTCGTTTCCAAATCGAACTGCATGCGCCGCAGTTGGTCGAACGTCAGGCCGCGGAAATACGTCCTCCCCGTTGCCACCAGGTATTGTTCCTCCGGTGGCAGCACCAGCGCCGAGCTCTTCCCCAACTCCCGCCAGCGTCCCGCCCGCGCCAGCGCCTTCCCATCCGCCGCGCTCACCAGATACCGCAGCGATCCCGGCCCCGCGAGTTCCCGGCACGTCACGCCCTCTACCTGCACCGGCCGGTCCGACAACACCCACGGCCGGAAGCGTTCCTCTTCGCGTATCAGTTCGCCATTCACCCGGCGCCACACTACCGCACGCCCGTCTGCATCCGCCCACACCGACACGATCCCCGGCGTCTGGTCCCATCCCCACAGCCATTCGTCTTCTCGCCCGCCCGGCATCCGGCCCATTCTAACCGTTTGATATACTGGCCGGAGCGCTAGGGGCGCATCCAGTCCGCGGAAAGGGCCATGCCCACCCACCCAAAACAACCGAAGGTTACGGACCTTCTTTCAGCCTGATTCGTGCGGACTCCAGGCTCGCAATGAAAGGAGATTCGTATGTTTCCGCATCCCCACGACGCCCTGCCGCTTCCCCAGCGGCCTAACATCGAGAACTTCAAGAAAATCGCCAAGGGATTGGTCAAATCCGGCAAGCATCCCACTCTCGCTAAGGCGCAATTCGCCCTCGCTCGGACCTACGGCTTCGAAAGCTGGCCGAAATTCGCCCGCCACCTCGAAGCGCTCGCGCGCAACTCGCCCGTCTCCCGATTCGAAGCCGCGGCCGACGCCATCGCCAACGGTGACGCCCCCACCCTCCGCGATCTGCTGCGCGCTGACCCCGAGCTTGTCCACGCCCGTTCTACCCGCCGGCATTCCGCCACCTTGCTGAACTATGTTGCGGCCAACGGCGTCGAACAGTATCGTCAGAAAACCCCGCCGAACATCGTCGAAATCGCCGAGCTGCTTCTCAGCACCGGTGCAGACGTAAATGCCGAGGCCAACGTCTATGGCGGTGGGTGCGCGACTCTCGAACTAGCCGCCACCAGCGTCCATCCCCAGCGTGCCGGGATCCAGTTGGAGTTGCTCCAAACCCTCCTCGACCATGGCGCGTCCATCGAAAAGCCGTCGCTAATCGCGGCCTGCCTCGGCAACGGCCGGCCGCATGCCGCCGAATTCCTCGCCGCCCGCGGCGCGCCGATCGATCTGCCGGCCGCCGCCGGTCTCGGCCGTATCGAGGATGTCCGCGCCCTCTTCGATAGTGCCACTGCCGAACAGCGCCGCGATGCCCTCTGCTGGGCCTGCGAATATGGACGCAACACCACCGTCGAGTTCTTGCTCGAAAAGGGAGCGGATCTCGCCGCCCATCACCCCGACGGTCAAACCGCGCTGCATTGGGCCGTGATCGGCGGCCATCCAGCCACCGTCAATCTCCTCCTGCGCCACAATCCTCCGCTGGAACAGGAGAACACCCACGGAGGCACGCCGCTGGGTCAGGCCCTGTGGTCCGCCGCGCACGGCGGCGACACAGAAGTCTACATCCAAATCCTCGAGGCCCTGGTGAATGCCGGAGCGAAGCTTCCTGCTCGCCACGCACCCGTGAACCCCCGCGTAGACGCCTGGCTCGCAGCTCCTCCGCGGTTCTGTGCGGCCTCCGCCCCTTCTGCGCTCTCAAAATCCTGAAGGCAGACGTAACTCCATCGATGAAGGGAGTTCACCATGCCGTTCGTGCAGGTAGATGTACCGGAACGCGTCGGAGCAATCCGCCTGCCCGGAGGCCCGGAGTATAACGAGCGCCAAAACAACACTGATGACTCTCCGGGCGTCGTGCAAGCGGACGGCTCCCGCTGAAAACACAAAAGATATGAACTGGGCAGAGAAGCGGAGGACTATTCCTCTTCTTCCTCGACTTCCACGGGTTCAATGTCTTCGGCTTCGAAGATTTGGCGGCAGTCCAGACATTCCACGTAGTCTACGCCGTCCCTTCGGGCGATGATCTGGGTGCGGGTATGCTCGCAGGCGGGTTGCATAAGCAGCGATTAGATGAGATTATTCTAGCTGGCCACCGCGCCATGTCAAGCCCTCCCTGCTGCTAACTTGCATTTCTCGCGCCGTTTCGCGGGTGCCCTCCGGGCCAAACGCAGAGAATTTGGACTCAGCTTTATCGCCAACCGCGGCAGAAACGGTCTGAGGCATACGCCCCGCGCCGCGCTACAATCCTGGTAGATGCCCTTCCCAACCCAACGCCTGCGCCGCCTGCGCGCCACCCCAGCCATCCGCAATCTCGTCCGCGAAACCCATCTTCAGCCGTCGCAGTTCATCCTGCCGCTGTTCGTTTGTCCCGGAGAAGGCGTACGGCGGGAGATCGGCTCCATGCCAGGCAACTACCAGTTGTCCATCGACGAACTAGTGAAGGAATGCGCCGAGGTGCAGTCGCTGGGCATCGGCGGCGTCATCCTATTTGGCCTGCCGGAAACCAAGGATGAAATGGCGTCCGGCGCGTACGACGACAACGGCATCGTGCAGCGCGCCATCCGGGCCCTGCGCAAAGAAACGCCCGGCCTGCTTATCTCGACCGACGTCTGCAATTGCGAATACACCAGCCATGGCCACTGCGGCTACATTATCGACGGCGACGTGGATAACGACACCACCCTCCAATGGCTGGCGAAATCGGCGCTTTCGCATGCCCGTGCCGGCGCGCATATCGTGGCGCCCTCGGACATGATGGATGGCCGCGTGTGGGCCATCCGCCAGGCGCTGGATGCCAACGGCTACGAAAAAATCCCCATCCTTTCCTACGCCGCCAAGTTCGCCTCGGTCTTCTACGGACCGTTCCGCGAAGCCGCCGAATCCACCCCGCAGTTCGGCGACCGGCGCAGCTACCAGATGGACCCCGCCAACGGCCGCGAAGCCATGCTGGAAATCGAGCTCGACCTACAGGAGGGCGCCGACATGATTATGGTGAAACCGGCACTTCCGTATCTCGACCTGATCCGCCAGGCGCGCGACCGGTTCGACGTACCTATCGCCGCCTACCAGGTGAGCGGCGAGTATGCCATGATCGTGGCCGCCGCGCGCAACGGATGGATCGACCAGGAACGCGCCATGATGGAGACCCTCACCTCGATCGCACGCGCTGGGGCGAGCATCATCTTGACCTACTTCGCGAAACCCGCCGCCCGATTGCTCGCGTAGGGCGTGTCCGCTGGCCGCCGCGCCGGCAGACCTTCACCGCACGCCTCGCCAGACGTGGTAGGCGCTGGTCAGGTCACTCGGTCCGCAGCCTCTTCGCCGCCTGGGGAAAGCTCGTTGATTGGTACGCTGGCCGGCAAACCCAAATTATCGCGGAAAGAGATGATCCACATCAATTAACAAATTATATATTTATATGTATAGTATTGAAAATAAATGTCTACAATTGTATAAATATGCTCAGCCATTCTTCGAAATCCACTGCAACCATAGTAATTTGACAGGCCGAGAAGTTCAGGCCAGCAACGCCCAGGCGTCAACGACCTTGGAGTCTGGCTTCGTCGCAGGCGAGTTCGGCACGGTGCTCAGCCTCCAAAGCCCGGGTCAGGCTTTCCTCCCCCCGAACCATTCCCTGCATCGTGCGCCAGTCCGGGAAATTCCGTACCAGTCGTTTCATCACCATCGTTTCGCCCTGCACGTCGATAGAAATCTCTGTACCGGCTTTGAGGTTGAGCCTCTTTCTTACCGCCTTGGGAATGGCGATCTGTCCTTTCGACGATATGGTGGCCTTGGTCATCTCTACTTGCCACGGTATGACGGAATTCGGAAGAAGGCAACTGAGAGGTCTTACAGCGGTAAACCGCCGCAGTCCCTGGCTGGACCAAGAGGCGGCTGCGTCGGCCTTATTGCAAGTAGCGTTTCACCCGTGCCAGCAGTTCAGCCGGGTTAAAGGGTTTCACCACATAATCGTCGGCGCCTAAAGTAAAACCACGGGTTATGTCGGCCTCCTGCTGGCGGGCAGTCAACAGAATCACCCTCACCGGAATCCCTTCGCTTCGCACCGCCGCCAACACTTCGTAACCGTCCATTCCGGGCATGTTGACGTCCAGGACACAAGCTGGCGGACGGCAGTCGCGGATGGCTTGCAGGGCTTCGTTACCGTCGCACGCCATGCGGCATTTGATCCCCGCATTCTGCATCAGGCTGCGCACTACCATGCGAACGGTAAGGTCGTCATCGGCAAGCAATACCTCACTCTCGCGATTGATCTCCCGGGGCATGGGCATGCCGAAATTCGCCTTTCCCGGCTCGGCCGGCACTGCGGCCGGCGCCTTCACCAGGGCGGCGCGGGACATTGCATGGCCAAGCCTGATTAGGGCTTCTTCGGGCTGCCACCCGTCGATGAGCAACTCCGCCGCACGCGGCAGCACTGTAGGGTCGAGTTCCAATAAATAGTCGCGTATTCCGATCAGAACCAGAGGCTGGTTCATCTCCGCCACGGTGATCGGATGCAGCCAGTGCGTCCCCAGGGTGCCGGGCCGAACGTGAACCACCACCAAACTGCACACGCCCACCGCGTCCGCGGCGGGCCGAACTTCGGCTTCGAATAGTCGCGGCTTGGCGCTGGCGCGTTCTAATGCCCCGCAGAGCCGCTCCGCCTCTTCATCCGCCATCCCTACCAAGGCCACGCTCTTGCCTCTAAGGGCCGCCTCAACCGCTGGAGGCACGGGACCCATGGTGGCTTCGGGCGGCTCTACGAACCCCACCATCAGGTTGGAAAGCGCATCGCACAGCAGTAGCCTGTCGGGGGGCCGCGCTCGCAGCAGTTTTTCGGCCTCGCCGGCCAGGATCGCCAGCACCGGATAGTCCAGTGCATGGGCGCCTTCCACCCAGGCGTGGGCCATCCGAATGGATTGTGGAACGTCGAACTCGCGTTCGAGGCTCTCGAGCAGTTGCCGGGATTGCTGCACGCCCTCTTCCAGGAAACGGCGCCGCACGCTTTCGAGCTCGGTGGGAGATAACGTAATGCCGCCCGGAAATCCTCTGGGCTCCTCCACTTCCGATTTCTCCTCGGGCAGCGGGGCAGCGGTTCGGTGTTTCAGATATTCGCGAACCTTGTTGGCCAGCGTGAGGGTCTCGATCGGCTTGGTAATGTAACCGTCGCACCCGGCTTTGAATGCCTGGTCGTCATCGCCCTTCATGGCACAGGCAGTCAGGGCTACCACGATTATGTCGCGGGTGCGGGAATCCTGCTTGATGCGCCGGGTGAGTTCCAGGCCGTTCATGCCGGGCAACTGGATGTCCACCAGCATCATGTCGGGGTGCAATGAGTGCAGCAAAGCCAGCGCCTGCTCGGCGTCGCTGGTGGCGTGGACTCTATAACCTTCCTTGCGCAGAAGTATATCGGTCAGTTTGAGGCTGACGGGGGCGTCATCCACTACTAGGATGGTCTCATTGGCCATAGTGCGGGGGTCCATCCGCCGCGGGCCCGCTACGGGCGGCAATTACGCCGCGAACTTCGTCGAAACTCCGGAGCAGGGCCTGGAACAACGGTATGAAATCCTCGGGCCGGGCCTTCCGGGCTTCCAATTCCATCTGGCGGCAATGTTCGGCCAGCCGGTTGGCTCCCACTTGCAGAGCACTGCCTTTGATGGTGTGAGCTTCCTGGCGGACGGTCGGATAGTCGGAGGTTTCAATGGCGTGCGCCAGCACCTCCAGCCTCTCGGTGGTGTCGGTCTGAAAAATAGCGATCAGCTCTTCCATCAAATCGGTCTCTCCGCATTCCTGCAATTGCCGGAGCGCGGCAGGCAGAACCCACACGTCGGAAAATTCGCTGCCGATATTGCTTCCCATATTCTTGCTGTCAAGCTGCATATTCGGACCTAAGGCCATTTCGCACGTTTACTTTTCGCCGTTTCTAGCATACGGGCCGCCCCGGCAAAGGACAATATGGCGTTTTGTTAGCGGCCCCGGTTAGCTCTTGGGATATGGCCGTACTGGTGGTGCCGCAATGCTAGAATGTAAGGCGTCCCATGCCAAAATCCTTAGACGAATTGCAATCTATCGCCCGGCAGATCCGGCGCGAAATCGTGACCATGATCGGCGCCGCCGGATCGGGCCATCCGGGAGGGTCGCTCTCGGCGGTCGAGATTCTGGTGGAGCTGTATTTCAACCACATGCATATCGACCCCAAGAACCCGACCCTGCTCGATCGCGACCGCTTTATTCTCTCCAAAGGACATGCGGCGCCGGTTCTGTACGCCGTGATGGCCGAGGCCGGATACCGGCAGACCCCGGTAGACCAACTGAACACTCTGCGCAAATTGGGTTCGGTCTACCAGGGCCACCCGGATATGCGCTACATTCCGGCGCTCGAAGCTTCCACCGGATCGCTGGGCGAAGGGCTTTCCCTGGCTCTCGGAATGGGACTCGCGGCCCGCTTCGATGGCCGTAAGTCGCGCACCTACGTCCTATTGGGCGACGGCGAGATCCAGGAAGGGCAGATTTGGGAAGCAGCCATGGCCGGCGCCTTCCACAAGCTGGACAACGTAGTTGCCATCGTAGACAACAATCGTATCCAGCTCGATGGCTGGGTGAAGGACATCATGGCCGAAGATCCGCTACCCGACAAATGGCGCGCCTTCGGATGGCACACCATCGAGATCGATGGCCATAGCTTTCCCGCAATCCGGGCGGCGCTGGCGGAAGCCGAGGCCACCAAGGGCCAGCCCACTTGCCTGGTGGCCCACACCGTGAAGGGTAAAGGTGTCTCGTTTATGGAGAACAACCCCAAGTTCCATGGGACCGCGCCCAACGCGGACGAAGTCAAATTAGCCCTGCAGGAGCTGCAATAAGATGCCCGTGAAGACCAAATTCCAAATCAAGCTGGGACCGTCCACGCGCGAAGCCTTCGGGCGGGCGCTGGTGGAACTGGGCCGCGAGAACAAAGATGTGGTGGTCTGCGATGCCGACCTTTCCCATTCCACCATGACCACGTACTTCGCCAAAGAGTTCCCGGAGCGCTTTGTCTCCCTGGGTATCGCCGAGGCCAACATGTGCGCGATAGGCGCGGGGCTGGCCCTGGCGGGGAAAATTCCCTTCGTCTCCAGCTTCTCGGCCTTCGCCATGAATAAAGGCTTCGAGCAATTGCGCTGCTGCGTGGCGTACCCGCACGTCAATCTGAAGGTGGTGGGCACGCACAGCGGCATTTCCATCGGCGAAGACGGCCCCTCGCAGATGAGCATCGAGGAAATCGGCCTGGCCTGCTCGCTGGCCGGGTTCGTGGTAATCGCGCCGGCCGATGAGGCGGCCGCAAAGGCCTTGGTGAAAGCCGCTGCCGCGTACGTGGGCCCGGTCTTCATTCGCACGGGGCGTCCCAAAGCGCCCATCGTGTACGGCGCCGATCAGAAATTCGAAATCGGCAAGGCCATCCAGGTGGCCGCCGGCGCCGACGTGACCATCGTCGCCAGCGGCCTCCTCGTGGCCCAGGCCCTGTTGGCGGCCGACATCCTCGAGGCCGAGGGCATTTCGGTGCGGGTGATCGACATGCACACAGCGAAACCGCTGGACCGTGAGGCGATCGCACGGGCCGCCGCCGAAACCAGGGCCATCGTGGTGGCCGAGGAACATCTGGTCGACACCGGTTTGGGCGTGCGCGTGGCTCAGGTAGTGGCCCAGACCGGGCCGTGCCCCATGGAGTTCGTGGGCATCCAGGATACCTACGCCGAATCCGGCCAGCCGGATGAGCTGTTGGATAAGTACGGGCTGGTTGCCCGCGATATCGCCGCAGCCGCGCGCAAAGTGGTTTCGCGCAAGAACTGACCGGACTTCATGTCAGAGAGCGGATGCCTATCCGAGACCTTCCTGGAGCAAAGTCCGGGGTGTCTTTGGATGGTAGGCGAGGACCTGGTATTCCACCGCGTCTATGGCCTGTCGACCCCGGTCCTCGGTAAGCCGTCCGAAGAGTTGACCGGCCATGGCGCACTGGATGTGCTCGACGCGGACCGGTCCACGACGTGGTGCAGCCGATTCGCCCGCGCGCTCGCCGGCGAAACCTTGAACCTCCGGGAACGCAGCGGCGACACCACTTGGTACATCTCCGTTTTTCCCGTGCGCGCGAGCGACGGGACGCGCTACGCCGGCGCCATGGCGCGTGAGATGACGCCCTGGAAGACCGCCGAGCAGGAATTGCGCAACACCGTTTTGAGCGCACTCAAAGCCCAGGAATTCGAACGCAATATGCTGTCCAAATTCCTCCACGACGCGGTCGGGCAGAACCTCACCGCCCTCGGGCTGCAACTCGACCTGGCGCGAATGGACGTGGAAAGCGTCTCCCCGGAGACCTGCCAGCGCATCACCGAAATTCAGAAGGTGCTCGAAACCATCATGGAGCAGGTGCGCGAATACAGCTACCACCTGAACCCTTCGGCAGTCGAGCGGGCGGGCCTCCGGTCGGCCCTCGACCGCCTGATCACGCATATTCGCGAGCGCTTCACCGGCGGGCTGCGCGTCAATGTGGACCCCAGCCTGAAGCTCGACCCCGAGATCGCCTCGGCCTTTTATCACATTGCCCAGGAGGCCATCGAGAACGCCGTGCAACATTCCAGTTGCTCCGCCATCGAAATCGCGGTAAAGTCCACACGTACAGGAGCTTCGATGGAAGTTCGCGACAACGGTAGGGGATTCGACCCCGCGGACATTCTAGGAGGCGCCCGGGGGCTGGGGCTATTGAGCATGGAGCACTACGCCGCGCAGGCGGGGCTCGATCTTTCGATTACGAGCGACAAAAAAACGGGCACAACCGTTCGGGCTGCGGTTTCGGAGGCCACATAAGGAATCAAAATGCCGTTCGACATTGTTCTTGTCGATGACCACAAGCTGGTTCGCGATGGAGTGAAGACCATTTTGGAACGGGGCGCCGAGTTCCGGGTGGTGGGCGAAGCGGAGAACGGCGCCGATGCGGTGCAACTGTGCAGGAAATCCGAACCGGATCTGGTGCTGATGGATATCGGCCTGCCCGGCATGAACGGGATTGAAGCCACTACCGAACTGCTGCGCCACTGTCCGGGGGTCAAAGTGGTGATCCTCTCGATGTACGACGACGAAAACTCGGTGGTCACGGCCATCCGCTCCGGCGCACGGGCGTTCGTGCTGAAAAAGGCCTCGTCGTCGGAGCTATTGGATGCGTTGCGCACCGTAGCGCGCGGCGGATCGTACCTCAGTTCGCAGGTGTCCGACCGGCTGCTGCAAAGGATCCAGCGCGGCGACCTGGATACCCACGACCGCAGTCCGCTGGAATCGCTCTCGCCCCGCGAATTGCAGGTACTGCGCCTGGTGGCCGAAGGAAAAACCAGCAAGGATATCGCCGTACTGCTCGATTTGGGGCTGCAGACCATCCGCAGCTATCGCAAGACCATGATGAAGAAGCTCGGGGTCAACAACGTGGCCGGTCTCACGCAACTGGCCCTGGCCGCGGGCATCACTCACTGGAATAAGCCCGATGCAGACAGCCTGGGGTGAGGTCGAAGTTGCCGACGCTCACGTGCACTTCTTCTCCCGGCGATTCTTCGCCGCGCTGGGAGAACAGTGCGGCATTCAGCCGGCCGATGTCGCCGCTCAGCTCAATTGGGAGTTGCCTCCGGCCGAGCCCGCGGAACTGGCGCGTGCTTGGGCCGGCGAACTGGATAGCCACGGCGTGGCGCGGGCTGCATTGATCGCCAGCATTCCCGAGGAAGAAGCCTCCACCATCGCCGCCGCGGCCGCCTTTCCGGACCGATTCTACGCCTTCGCCATGGTCAATCCGTGCGTCGAGCATACCCTGGTAGTCAAAGGGCTGCACGCCATCTGCCTGTTTCCGGCCATGCACCTGTATTCCGTGCAGGACCGGCGGGTGGAAGCGTTGCTGGAACAGGCGGCGGCCTGCCGCTGCGCCGTATTCGTGCATTGCGGGGTGCTCTCGGTGGGGGTCCGCAAGAAGCTGGGGCTTCCCTCCCTTTTCGATATGCGGTACTCCAATCCGCTGGATCTGCACGCCGTGGCGCTCCGCCATCCGGGCGTGCGCTTCATTGTGCCGCACTTCGGGGCCGGATACTTTCGCGAGGCCCTGATGCTGGCGGACCTGTGTCCCAACGTGTATCTGGATACCTCCAGCAGCAATTCGTGGATGCGCTTCGAAGGGCTCGACTTGGCGACGGTGTTCCGGCGGGCCCTCGGCGTGGCGGGACCCCACCGGCTGTTATTCGGGTCGGATTCGTCGTTTTTCCCGCGCGGCTGGAACCATGAGATCTTCGACCTGCAGACTCGCGCTCTGCACGAGGTGGGAATCGGCGCTGCGGACGCGCGCCAGATTCTGGGCGGCAATCTGCGCCGGGTTTTGACGGAATTCTGAGAATCCTCAGATCCCCGTCACACTACCCAGTTCCCGAAAGTGTGCCCAAAACAATGAGGCTTTTTCCCTTCCGACGAACCATCCGCCATCCATTCTTTCCCGATCTGGCGGCCGAGCCGGCGGCGGACGCGCGAGGACGGTCGAAAGCGTTAGCCGGCACGTTCGGCGAACTGGCTCGCGCCGCGGCCAAAGGCGTCGAGGCGCGCCGTGCGGTCTATGTGCTCACCAGCGTAGGCGAGCCTTTGAGCGACGGCCAACGCGATGAACTGTGGCGGCTCTTCCAGGTGCCGGTCTACGCGCTGCTGATAAAGCGCGGCGATCGCGTGGCGGCCTGGGAATGCGAAGCGCAGAACGGGTTGCATGTCGCTGAGGGCGGAGATGCCAGTACCTGTGCGTGCGGACGCCCGGGTGTGCGATTGACCCTTGCCGGACACCTGACTCAAGCCGCGGATTGAGACGCCGGGGATAGTCGGCACTCGAATACAACCCGCTCCTCCATGTCATCGGCTAAGGCTTCTCCGAGGCTTCACACCCAGTTGAGCCTAGGATTTTCTCCATGCCGAACGATGGGACTTTCCTGAATTTCCCGCGCGACGATTCGAATGTATACTTATCTCGTTCCAAATGGAGAAATCGGTTGGTTCGTCGCCGCTCCATCGGTCCGAATCCGGGTCCGAAAAGCTTGTCAGCGGCGAGGATCTCTCCACGCCGATGGGCGGTGGCGTCTTGTCTCTGGCGGCCGCGTTGAACTACGCCACCGGCGTGGCTGCGGGTCTGCGTGAACGGCATGCGGAGATGTGTCCGCACGTGCCGCTTCCCCCTGCGCATTCCTCTCAGCCAACCGGGCGGCACTCCGACATTGCGGCCTTCGGCGCCCTCTTGTATGAACTGATGGCAGGCTCGAGGCCTCCGAGGGACCTGTCCCAGGTGGTGTTGCCACAGGTTCCCCAGGAGGGTCCCGAGGCCGTCCGCACAGCCGCCACGCGCCTGGCCCTCCAGTGCCTGGGAGCGGCCGGCGCTCCGCCCGAAAATATGCAACGGATATTGACGGAAGTGCGCCTGTACAGTCTGATGGCTCGGCACGATGGCCGTCAGCGCACAACGGCGATGGAACCCGCCGTGAGCCCGTCTCTCACTGCGCGCAGAAATCCGTTGCCGGCCATGACAGGCGCCGCCGCCCCGGCACGGGCCCGAAATACGGCCGCCAGCTTCCAGCCGAAAACGGGGCCACGATGGCCCGTGGATGCATATCCGCCCCCGAAGAGAGCGCCATCGCTGAACCCGGAATGGTTTGTGGTTCCGGCCGATCGGCGTGCCTCGATGCTGCCTTCCAAAATCGCGTGTCCGGTCTGCGGCGGCTGCTTCGTCCATCGATCCCGTCCCCGCACGGGTTTCGAACGCTTGCTCATGTCTACCGGAATACGCCTCAACCGGTGTCATCGGTGTCTGTATCGTTACGTTTCGATTCTGGGGATCGTGTTCACCAAGACCGCTCCGTTCTTTAGCGAACCGTTTTATTGAGGGACAGAGCCGATTAAACTCCGACAGGCGATCGAACGCTCGTCGGGAATATTAAGGTGCGCCGGACTGGGGCTCGTTGGCTGCGTTATTGGCGCCGTCGCCGCCGCATTCGCAACACGCCTGCTGCGCGCGATGCTCTTCCAGGCCGACCCGCTTGACCCATTCGTTCTGGCTCCGGCGGCAACTTCCATCTTTCTGCTCGCGCTCGCACGTTTCTCGAAGTCCCGGCAAACTGGCCATTACCCGGCGGCAACTTCCATCTTTCTGCGCGCGCTCGCGGCTTCGGTCATTCCCGCGCGGCGCGCCGATTCCATCGAACCCGTGCAGGCGCTGCGCCGATTAATGCACCGCCTGGTCCCGCACCGACACCGGTCGTCGGTCCGTTGCGCCAGCATACTGCAACTCGAATGGGTTACGCGCCTTCGGCGCGGATGACGAGAAACCAAACCCGCACACCTTCGGCGTGGATGATATCGCTCGCCGCGTCTCTTGCCCTGAGCCAACGCCCGTTCTTCGTGTGGGCACCTTTAGACCAGCAGAAATGGTCGACTCTTGGCGAGCGCCGAGGGCACACCGACACATTTGCGCCGATGTCCGGGCCCGAGACTGGCTATTACGAACCGCAGCCCAAAGCGTGTCCTCTTTCCGTGCTGCGCCAGTCGCGGCCGCCGCGCCAGATCGCCCAGCCTGAAGACTCCGCGCACGCATATCCACTAAATTGCTCGACTTTACGATAAACGGGCCACACCAACGAAACACTTGACGGCGCCAGTGAATTGCACTAATCTCAATAGACAATGGTTAGATTAACAAAAGCTATTAATTCAGGACCTGTAGTGGCAGGTTTCCCACCCGACTCCTGTTGTTGTCCCTCCGCTTAGCCCACCGGGCTCCGTCTCCACGGTTTTCTTGAAAAGGACAAAATATGAACAAATTCCGAGGCAGCATACTATTTCTAGCGACAATAGGGATAATTGCCCCGCAGACCGTCGGCACCGCTCCGGCATCCGGGCCCGTTCCAGCGGCGAGCTCGGCGCAGCCGTCGAGCCTTTCTCCAGCGTCCGGGCCCGTTCCAGCGGCGAACTCGGCGCAGACCGTCGGCACCGCTCCGGCGTCCGGGCCCGTTCCAGCGGCGAGCTCGGCGCAGCCGTCGAGCCCTTCTCCAGCGTCCGGGCCCGTTCCAGCGGCGAACTCGGCGCAGCCGTCGAGCCCTGCTCCGGGGATAAGCCCCGTTCCAGCGGCGAACGCCGCTCAAACTCCCGGCCCCGCGCCAAACACGGATCCCGCTCCCGGCGGCTCGGCGCAGGCTTCCAGCCCGAGCGAGCAGGATCAGAAGATCCAGCAACTCGAGCAGAAGGTCGATGAGCTGGACCAGAAGCTCAAGGCGGCAGATCGAAGGAGGGAACTGAAAGACGAAAAAGACGCCGAGGCCGCACAGAATGCCGCCACCGTTACCGCCGATACCAGCGGTTTCACCATTAGCTCGAACGATGGCAATTTCCTTCTCAAAATCGGCGCCGACCTGCAAGCAGACAATCGCACGTTCTTCGGTACAGGCGTGGGGTCGGTTGTGGATACTGCGCTCTTGCGCAGGGTCCGGCCCACGTTTTCGGGCACGGTCTACAAGTACATCGATTACTTCTTCCGGCCCGACTTCGGCCAGGGCACCACGGTCATCTATGACGCCTACGCGGAACTGAAGTACTTCGATTTTGCCAAGCTGCGCGTGGGCAAATTCAAGCCGCCGGTGGGACTGGAGCGGTTGCAGTCGGACGACGATACCACCTTCGTCGAGCGCGGGCTGCCCACCTTGTTGGTGCCCAGCCGCGATATCGGATACCAGATCTCGGGCGATGTGGTCAAAGGCCGAGTGACCTACGCCGTCGGAGTGTTTAATGGAGTTGCGGATAACGGACTGTCCGACGCCGCGGTCAGCGATCATCGCGATTATACCGGCCGGATCTTCCTCACGCCGTTTCTGCCGGACGAGGATAGCCCGCTCCGTGGCCTGGGCTTCGGCATCGGAGCCTCGTCGGGCAATGTGGACGGGGAACCGCTGCCTGCCTATAAAACGTTCGGCCAGAACACCTTCATGACTTTCGCATCGGGCGTCTCGGAAGCCGGCCACCGCACCCGCCTGGCGCCTGGAACATACTATTACCTGGGAGGGTTCGGATTGTATTCGGAGTACGGTCTTACCGAAGAGGGTCTGCAGAAAGGAACACTTCGCCGGGACATCGCCTTTCGCGCGTGGCAGGTGGCCACTTCGTTCATCCTCACGGGCGAGAAGAAAGGGTACACCAGTCCAACGCCGAAGAGGAACTTCGATCCCAAACACAACGGCTGGGGAGCGGTCGAGTTAGCCGTGCGGGTAGGGAACTTCAGCGCCGAGCGGGGGCTTTTCAACTACGGGTTTGCGTCTGTCACCGCCTCGCCGCGCGACGCGCATGAGTGGGTCGGCGGGGTGAACTGGTATCTGAATCGCCTTTTCCGGATCTCTCTGGATTACGGAAACACCAACTTCGGCGGCGGCGCAACGGTCGCGGCCGGTGGAAACCGGCCTTCGGAGAAAGCGCTGATACTCCGGTTCCAAATCAACTTCATCTAGGTCGAACCACGGGGGAATTTCGTATGAAACGCACACTCCGCATGCTTTCGGCTCTGCTTCTGGGGCCAATCCTGTTCGCCGCCGGGCCGGTCAAACTGCTCAACGTGTCGTACGATCCCACGCGTGAACTGTACCAGGAAATCAACGCCGCTTTCGCCAAGCAATGGAAGGCCAAGACAGGCGTCGAGGTGCAAATCAGCCAATCGCACGGCGGCTCGGGTAAGCAGGCGCGTTCGGTCATCGACGGGTTGCAGGCCGACGTGGTCACGCTGGGGCTGGCGTACGATATCGATTCCATCGCCGAACACGCGCACTTGCTTCCCGCCAACTGGCAGACGCGCCTGCCCAACAACAGCACGCCGTATACCTCCACCATCGTTTTTCTGGTGCGCAAGGGAAACCCCAAACACATCAAGGATTGGGAAGACCTGGTGAGACCGGGCGTCTCCGTCATCACACCGAACCCCAAGACCTCCGGCGGCGCGCGCTGGAGCTATCTGGCGGCTTGGGGCTACGCCCTCAAGAAGAATAACGGAGACGACAAGAAGGCGGAAGAGTTCGTAACCCACCTTTACAAAAATGTCCCCGTGCTGGATTCGGGAGCGCGCGGTTCCACCACCACATTCGCCCAGAGGGGCATTGGCGACGTGCTGCTCTCGTGGGAAAACGAGGCCTTCCTGGCGCTCATTGAGCTGGGCAAGGATAAAGTGGAAGTGATCACGCCCGCCATCAGCATTCTGGCGGAACCGCCGGTTGCCCTGGTGGATAAGGTGGCCGCTAAGCACGGCACAACCGAAGTGGCCAAGGCTTATCTGGAGTTCCTGTACAGCGAGGAAGGACAGGAGATCGGAGCCAAGAACTATTATCGGCCGCGCTCGGCGCAGGCGTTTGCCAAATACGCGAACAACTTCCCGAAGCTGCAGTTCTTTACCGTGGACGAACTCTTCGGCGGATGGCAAAAGGCGCAGAAGCGCCATTTCGAAGATGGCGGCGTCTTCGACCGGATCTACGGCATAGGGAAATAGCAAATGGCCGCGGGTGAACACAGCTTAGACAATTCCTGTTATTGTTTTTCTTGGTCTTAATCTGTGTCCATCCCTGTTCATTCGCGGCCATTTTTCGTCAGGCGGGGCCTACGTGCGAACTCACTTTAAGCGTCCCAGTGTTCTCCCTGGTTTCTGGCCGACATTCAGCTATTCCGTCCTGTACCTGACTCTGATCGTTCTCATTCCCCTTAGCGCCGTCTTCCTCAAAGCGGCATCCTCCAGTTGGGAGCACTTATGGAAGGTAATCTCGGCCCCGAACGTGGTGGCTTCGTACCGGTTGAGTTTCGGAGCCTCCCTGGTTGCCGGCCTGATCAGTGTAGTTGTAGGATTCCTGGTGGCGTGGGTGCTGGTCCGCTACGATTTCCCGGGCAAAGCCCTGGCGGACGCCCTGGTGGATCTGCCTTTCGCTCTGCCCACGGCGGTTGCCGGAATCGCGCTGACCAGTCTGTATACGGAAAACGGCTGGGTGGGGCGCTATCTAACGCCGCTGGGCATTCGGGTGGCGTTTACTCCTCTCGGCGTGGTGGTGGCATTGACGTTTATCGGCCTTCCCTTTGTGGTACGCAGCGTGCAGCCGGTTCTGGCGGATACCGACAGGGAACTGGAAGAGGCGGCTGCCAGCCTGGGGGCCACTCGCGCGCAGATCTTCTGGCGGGTGATTCTTCCCATCGTCCGGCCAGCTCTGTTTACCGGCTTCGCCATGGCGTTTGCGCGCGCCCTCGGCGAGTATGGCTCGGTAATTTTCATTTCCGGCAATCTTCCCATGAAAACGGAGATTGCTCCCCTGCTGATCGTCACGAAGCTCGAACAGTACGATTACGCCGGGGCGACGGCCATTGCGGCGGTAATGCTGATTGCTTCATTTCTCTTGCTGCTGGGAGTCAACCTGCTCCAGCGCCGGACGCGCAGATTCATGGAGACGGAATAACGGCCATGGCGATTGCCCCAGCTCCGGTCACCCAGACCGCAAAGGTCAGCCGCAAACAGCTTGCCGCGCAAGATCCGGCCGTAGTGCGCTGGGGACTGACGGCTTTGGCGCTGGGGTCGCTGGGACTGTTCATCGTGCTGCCGCTGGCCGCGGTGTTCGTGCAGGCGTTCTCCAAAGGCGTCGGTGTTTATCTAGCGGCGGTCAGCGAACCGGACACGCTATCCGCCATCAAGCTCTCGCTGCTGGCCGCGGGCATTGCCGTTCCGCTGAACCTGATATTTGGAGTTGCGGCCGCCTGGGCGGTGACCAAGTTCCAGTTCCGGGGCAGAAGCGTGCTGACTTCGCTCATCGATATTCCTTTCGCCGTATCGCCGGTGGTCTCGGGACTCATCTACGTCCTGGTCTTCGGGGCGCAGGGATGGTTTGGCGGCTGGCTTTCGGCGCACGACATCCGCATCATCTTCGCCGTGCCGGGCATCGTCCTGGCGACGGTGTTCGTGACCTTTCCCTTCGTGGCGCGGGAGCTCATTCCCCTGATGGAATCGCAGGGCACGGAAGAGGAAGAAGCAGCCCTGGTGCTGGGCGCCACCGGATGGCAGATGTTTCGCAAGATCACTCTGCCGAATATTCGATGGGGCCTGTTGTACGGAGTGGTCTTGTGCACGGCTCGCGCACTGGGGGAGTTCGGCGCCGTGTCGGTGGTCTCCGGACATATTCGTGGAGAGACCAACACCCTGCCCCTGCAAGTGGAGATCCTGTACAACGATTACAATTATGCCGGAGCCTTCGCGGTTGCCTCCCTGCTCAGCCTGGTCGCCGTGATTACGCTGGCGCTCAAGAAGTTCCTCGAATGGAGAACCGGACAGGAGAGGCCATGAGCATCGAGGCGGTCGACATCCGCAAAACGTACGGACAATTCCAGGCTTTGAAAGACGTGAGCATCCGCATCGAGAGCGGCGAACTGGTAGCGCTGCTGGGGCCGTCGGGTTCCGGCAAGACCACGCTCTTGCGTATCATAGCCGGCCTCGAAGTGCCGGACAGCGGAACGATTCGCCTCAATGAGGAGGACGCCACCAACGCCACCGCCAGCCAGCGCCAGGTTGGCTTTGTGTTTCAACACTACGCCTTATTCCGGCACCTGACGGTATTTGAGAACATCGCCTTTGGGCTGCGGCTCCGGCCCCGGGCCGCGCGCCCTCCCGAGAAGCAGATCCGCAGCCGGGTGAACGAGTTACTCCAGCTCATTCAGTTGGACTGGTTGGGAGACCGCTTCCCCAACCAATTGTCGGGCGGCCAGCGGCAGCGTGTGGCCCTGGCGCGCGCATTGGCGGTAGAGCCGCGAGTGTTGCTGCTGGACGAGCCATTCGGCGCCTTGGACGCCAAAGTTCGCAAAGAACTGCGGCGCTGGCTGCGCCGGTTGCACGACGAACTGCATATCGCCAGCGTTTTTGTGACCCATGACCAGGAAGAAGCACTAGAGGTGGCCGATCGGGTGGCGATCATGAACCAAGGGCAGATCGAGCAGGTGGGCACGCCGCTGGCAGTGTACGACAACCCTGCCAACGCCTTCGTCTACAAGTTCATCGGCGACGTCAATCTTTTCCACCAACGGGCCGCGGCGGCGATACCCGGCGCCGGCGAAGGTCCTCTTCGCCTATCCACGGTGGCTTATGTACGCCCGTATGAGCTGGATCTGTCGCGCCACACGGCAGGCGCGAGCGACGCCGTAATTGCAACGGTTCGCTATATCGGAGCGGCAGGCCCGGTGGTACGCCTGGAACTGCGGCGCGAGGACACGGGGAATTCGCTCGATGCCGAGATCAGCCGGGAACGGTTCCGAGAGCTCGACGTGAGAGTCGGCGACAGGGTGGATGTGATTGCGCGCAACCTGCGCGTATTTGCCGACGAGATGGGGTCGCAAGGAGCCGGAATTTAAGGCCGGCTCCAAGGTCTGGCTGCTTCCCCGGTCAACAGGCCAACTCCCACCGGCAAATGCCATCGCGATTGAACTTCGATACTTACGCGGCCGTCCGTAAGGCGACACTGAAAGGCGGCGCACTGGACGGAGAGTACAGCGCGCGGCGCGGGAAGCCTCTCGCCATCCACGCAACTCATGCGGCAGCCGAGACTCCATCGAATATCAAGGCCCCCGACATTTCCGGTCTCTAGTACCTGGAAGGCGTGAACAGCTCCAAGAAGGGAGAAAGCGCCTGGCAATTCTTTGTCCGACAGCAAGGCGCGGAAGTTTCCGCCGCGATTGTCCGAGTGGATGGCGATACCGGCGCGCTCACCGGCAGTTGGTGCCCGAATTGCCAAGACGAGGCCCCGTTCCTGGCCGCTCCACAACAAATATCATGCGCAGGGCCTGGAGATCGTGGCGCTATCTTTTGAAGAGGCGGAGCAATTCGCCAACCCGGTGCGATTGAAAGCGTTCATCCAGCAAAACGGGATCGAGTATACCGTTCTGTTGGGTGGTGAAACCGGTTCGGCCAAAGAGAAGCTGACGCAAGCTCTCGACTGGGACTCGTGGCCTACCACCTTCTTCGTAGGCCGTGACGGGCTGGTGAAGGGCGTGCACGCCGGTTTTCCGAGCCCGGGCAGCGGCGATTTGTACAAAAAAGAGAAAGCCGAGTTTATCGCAACTGTAGAGCGTCTGCTGGCCGGGAACCAGAGGTCACCGAAGTAGGGAATCAGGAGCTAACTTAATAGAAGTACACCGTTCGGGAGCAGTTTCGCTATTGTGAAATGTTAGGCCTCGGTCACTTAAAGAACCGGCCCAATCGAGGATTCAATGGCGCATAACAGTACGTGCAAGAGCAACCCTGGTGTGGACCGCGATCCCGTATCCACGGACTGCGCGGTCTCTCCGTCACTCACAGCAGACACCGCCCCACCGTTGACGGTGGCCGACTTGAGCGACCGTCTGATGGCGTCCTATGTTCTGGCGGGGGGCATCAATCACGTGGACGGCAAGAACCTCCCGTCCAGGCAGGCGATCGCCGATATCACCGCCGATCTGCTGCGCCTGCTGTTTCCCGGGTTCTTCGACGAAAAACCCATTCATTCCTCCGAAATCGGAGGCGTAACCAGCGCGCTTCTCAGTAGCGTGCTGGTGCGGCTGGAAACCGAGATCGCGAAGAGTTTGGAATACGCCCCGCCCGGCGGATATGCGGGCGCCATCGGGTCTGCGGTTGCGCACACGCTGACCCTCGAGTTCCTCGGCAGCCTGCCGAGACTTCGAGAGTTGCTCCAGACAGACACTGAGGCGGCTTACAACGGCGACCCGGCAGCGTTCAGCCAGGATGAGGTGATCGTCGCGTATCCGTTCGTCGAAGCGATCGCCGTACAGCGACTGGCGCACGAACTGTACCTCGCCAACATTCCGCTCATCCCCCGCATCATGACCGAGTGGGCGCATGCCCGAACGGGAATGGACCTGCATCCCGGTGCACGAATCGGCACGCATTTCTTCGTAGACCATTGCACCGGAACCGTAGTGGGCGAGACGGCCGTCGTAGGCAACCACGTCAAGATGTACCAAGGCGTCGGCCTGGTTGCGAAATCACTTGCCGCGGGGCAGGCGCTACGCGGCCAGAAACGTCATCCGACCATCGAAGATCGAGTGACAGTCTACGCCGGCGCCACGATTATGGGCGGCGACACGGTGATCGGCGCAGGCAGCACCATCGGCGCCAGCGTCTTTGTCACTACCAGTGTTCCGGCGAACTCCCTGGTGGTGCTGGAAGCGGCGAACCTGAAGATCATTCCAAAGAAGTCGAACGAAAGTTATATTGTGGACTATCAAATCTGAGTCCCCGCGACATACTTCAGGCTGCTGCCCGCCGGCCCACGATCCACGGACTTTCCCGTCAAGAAGTTGCCGCCGGCCCTTTTTTCCCGACTGCATTGAACCCGCCCGTTCGGACTCCCCAGAATCACGGGGCCGCTGAACGCGGGCGCACCGGATTGCGCGTGCCGCCGTTATTCGGCGGGTTGTAGCTAAGTCGGTCATTTCAGAAATACGGCCTCGTATCTTCGCTGGACCGCTCCCTTACGATTGCGGCTCGGAACGGAGCCGCGCGCGTAAGCAAGCGGCGCGGCAATACGTTGGCGAACTTCCGAACGGTGTACTAAGTACACGATTTCGCAAATGCGGTGGCGTATTTTGCACCCCCACCAGGGCGCACGCTCCCTCGCGGTCGCGTCTCGGTGTGCAGCGCCGTTCAGAGCCGCGGCCGTCAGGGAGCGTTAGGGCAACAATACGTTGGCGTATTTCTGAAATGACCGACTAAGCTGCGGCGTGAAGGGTTATCGAGGCGCCCTATTTCGCGCGCTTCTTAAGGATTTCTTCCACCTGTTCGCGGCCCACCGAGAGCTTATCGATGTTCTCCCGCAGCCAGCCGGTGAAATCGGCCTCGATCGCGTCGGTCCACCGCGCGTCGATCTGCCCCGCCGTATATTTCTCCTCGCGCAGGCGCTGATGGCCGAACTGATCGCGTAATTGCGTGATTTCGGAGTACTGCACCACGCTTTCGGCAAGCTGCGGCGGGATGAATTCCACGCCGCCATCGCGCCCCAGAACCACGTCGCCGGGCATCACCGTCGCCCCGCCGATGCGTATCGGGATGTTGATCCCGATCATCGTGGAATTCATTTGCGCGCCGGCCGAGAGGTTACTCAAATGGTGCGACGGATCGTAATAGCGCACGAACGACGTAAAATTCTCGAGCTCTTTGAGCCCGTTGATGTCGCGCACCGCGCCATCGTAAACGATGCCGGTCCCGCTCCGGGCATAGATGGCGTTGCCCACGTTGTCGCCGATCGAAGGCCCGTCCACCTTGAGCCCGAAATGGTCGCAGACGTAGACGTCGTCCTTCTGCAACATGTCCACGGGCCAGGCGTTCATACCGCCTACGCGCCCGTCGGCCTTCCCCTGCTCGGTGATCACGCGATGGACATCCGGCCGGCCAGGCAGCCACTGCGCCGTCAACGCCCGGCCCACCAGCACCTTTTCCGGATGGATGGTGTACCAGTTGTCCTCGTATTGATGGCCGTAGCCCGCGCCCTTGACCACCGCCCAGGCTTCTTCGAGCGTCACCGTGCGCATGCGCTTCAGGATGCTGTCAGGCACTTTGGGGCGCCCGTCGGGGAAGCGTTCGCCATTCCACTCGGGCGTGTATTTGATGAGCAGTTCCTTGGTGAGCACGCCGGGCTGGGCCGCCAGCGGCGCGGCAATCAGGATCGCCGGCAGCGCGGCGCGAAGCAATGTCTTTGTCATGGATGCCTCACACTTTCTCGAACCACGGCGTGCCGGGCACCTGTGCCTTGCGAGCGGTCTCGTCATTCATTTCCACGCCCAACCCCGCGCGTTCGGGGATGTCGATAAAACCCTTGTTGATAATTTCGCCTTCTTTCACCCAGTTGCGCCACAGATCCGGCGAATCGATCCAGTGCCATTCCTGCACCAGGAAATTCGGAATCGCGGCGCAGACATGCGCGGTGGCCATCATGCCGATGGGGGAAGTCACCCCGTGCGGCGCCACCGGCACGTAATAGGTGTGGGCCATATCGGCAATCTTGCGCGCCTCCAGCAGCCCGCCGCACTTCTGAAAATCGGGCATGATAATGTCGGCCGCGCGCTTCTCCAGAATCTCGCGGAATCCCCAGCGCATGTATATGTTCTCGCCGCAGCAGATGGGCGTGCGCGTGGATTCGCGGATATCGCGCATGGCATCCACATTCTCCGCCGGCACGGGCTCTTCCAGCCACATCAGCTTGAACGGCTCCACTTCCTTGGCGACCCTTTTGCCCGTGGTGGCGTCGTAGCGCGCGTGCATATCCACGGCGAGATCAAAATTCTTGGGGTAGTTCTCGCGCGTAAAGGCGATTTTGGCGAGCATGTGGTCGATCTCGTTGTTAGTGGCGGTCCAATTGACGCGGTCGAAGCGCGATGGGTCGGCCGCGTCGTCGATATCGATCTTCGCCGCCGTGAATCCCATCTCTTGAATCTCCTTCATGCGCGCCAGCGATTCCTGATTGCCGGGAATCATCTCTTTCGCGCCGGAATCGCAGTAGATGCGGACGCGGTTGCGCACTTTTCCGCCCAGCAACTGGCACACCGGAAGACCCGTCGCCTTGCCGGCAATGTCCCACAGCGCGATCTCCACGGCGGTCAAGGCGGTGACGTACTGCCCGGCCTGCGCGCCTGCAAATACGCCGGAGGTGCGGATCCTCTCGAAAGCCGCCTCCACGTTCAGCGGGTCCTGGCCCACCAGAAGGCGCGCAAACGAGCGTATGAGCGGCACGTTTCCCTGCGCCGCGTCGGTGGATTCGCCCTGCCCGATAATTCCCTGGTCGGTATACACGCGCACGTGGACTTGATACCCGTGGACGCGCACTTCGGCGGTACGAATCTCCGTGATTTTGAGTTTAGGCCGCCGGTAAGACGTGTCGGCGTTCTGTAAGGCTTCCGAAATCGACGGAAACCCGAGCATGCCCGCGATGGGCATCAGCGAGCATTTCATCAGCGTTCTTCGCGTGGGACTCGGCATGGACTCCCCTCCTGGCGGCACCGATTCGTTGTGCCATCAAACTATTATCAGAATTGTGGTTCCGATAGCAAGCCCCGCTCTTCCTCCGGTTGGGCTTGGGGCTTACCTCTATATCAAGAAACTGGAATTGCGTATGTATTACCCATGTGTAGCACCACACACTTCGGAGCCAGCACAATTTGTATCTCTACAGACAAATCCGAGGGCGTTCTTAACTTTCGACAACTAGTAGCCGCGTGTTTCGTTCCCGGATACTGGACTCCGAAAACGGCGGTTTTGTCGCATGACACTGTCCAGAGATCGGCGTTCTATCGGTCCTTCTTCTTCCCAACTGCTAGGTAGGATGACGCTCAGTATCATATAGGACAAACCTGGAAAACTTTTCAGTGGACGCGCATTGAAACATGGTACCAATCAGGATTCATCGGTAAGGAGTGACCCATGGAACGTAATACAAATTTTTTCTCTTCCGCACAGTCCGATGTCAACTTGCCAACGTTGACATCGTGCGCTCGACTCGCCTGCCTCTCGATTCTGATCTGTCCGGCGGTGTTCGGACAATCGCAAGGCCTTTCGATTACCAACTACCAACTCGTGAGCAATCAGACGATCCAAAGAACCGTGAACCTCACCTACCGTGCGGACCTCGTGAACACCGGGGCGGCGCTGCAAACGGTGACGGCCGTAGTGACCAGTCTGAATCCAGCCATCCAAGTGGCGGCGGGACAAGATATCCTCCAATTTGCGCCTGTGCCTGCCAATAGCCAAGTCACCAGCAGCGACACGTTCACCCTTCAGGTGAATAGTAATGTTTCTGTCGATTTTTCCCAACTGCAATGGACCTTCGGGACCGGGGGGATCCTCGTGCCTGCGACCGTAACGGTGGCGCCGGGCGATACCGTGAACTTCCCTGTGAAGTTGGGAACCCCTGCGCCCGCGGGTGGCGTGTTCGTTACGCTTGAGAGCAGCAATACCGCGGTAGCCACCGTGTTCCCCTCGATTTTCTTCTTGGGGGAAGGCATGACATCCCCCACGCGCTCGGTGCCCACATTGTCCGGCATTAGCGCCGGATCGGCTACTATTACGGCCTCCGCGCCCGGGTACGCGACAGCCAACGGACAGGTGCTGGTGACGCCGAGCGGGAGCACGGCCCTGACGATGAGCTTCTGGCCGGGAAGCCTGACGATCGGCGCAACCGAAACCCAGAACCTCACGCTGAATCTGTCGGCGCCCGTTCCGTCCGCGCTAACCGTCAGCCTCAGCTCGAGTGCCGTGTCCGTGGCCAAGGTGCCGGCAACCGTGAGCTTCGGCGCGAACACCACCAGTGTGACCGTGCCGGTGACCGGTGTGGCTGCCGGATCGGTCACCATCACCGCAAGCGCAACCAACATCGCCAGCGCGGCCGCCAGCGTGACCGTCACACAAGCGGCCACGGCAGGCATCCTGATGCCTTCCAGCGTGGCCGTCACCGCCGGTAATACGGTGAACTTCCCGGTGTCGTTGGGAACTGCTGCGCCCGCAAGCGTGGATATCGCACTGGCTACCAGCGATCCAACCGTCGCGTTCGTGTTTCCCGCGAGCCTCAGCTTTCGACAAGGCGAGACCGCCTCGCGCACTGTGCCGACCGTGACCGGCAATAGCGCCGGATCGGCTACCATTACGGCCTCCGCGCCCGGGTACGCTACGGCCAAGGCCCAGGTGCAGGTGGCAGGCGGTGCGGCTATTACCATGGGCTTCTCACCGGGAAGCATGACGATCAATGGGACCGTAACACAGGATTTCACGCTGAATCTGTCGGCGCCCGCTCCGGCCGGGCTCGTCGTCAGCCTCAGCTCCAGTAACGCGTCCGTGGCCACGGTGCCGGCGGCGATGACCTTTGGGACCAGCACCACCTTGTCCGTGCCGGTGACGGGGGTGGCTGCGGGATCGGTCACCATTACCGCCAGCGCCGCCGGTATTGCCGGCGCAACCGCCACCGTAACTGTCACACAAGCGGCGGCGGGAGGCATCCTGCTGCCTTCCGGCGTGACCGTCGCGGCCGGCAACACGGTGAACTTCCCGGTGACATTGGGAACCGCAGCGCCCTCGGGCGGCGTCACCATCACGCTGGCCAGCAGCAATTCCGCAGTCGCGGCCGTGTCTCCTTCGAGCTTCACCATTCCAGCAGGCGCCACCAGCACCTCGAGCCCGGTGCAGACAGTCAGCGGTGTTAGCAGCGGATCGGCGAACATCACCGCATCCGCCTTTGGCTATCCCACCGCCAGCGTCCCGGTGCAGGTCACAACCGCACCTGTGGCCATGAGCTTCTCGCCGGCAACCATGAGCATCGGCGGGACCGCCACACAGAACCTCGCGATGAATCTGTCGGCGCCCGCTTCGTCCGGGCTGGTCGTCAGCCTCAGCTCCAATAACCCGGCCGTGGCCACGGTGCCGGCGTCAGTGAGTTTCGCGGCGGGCGCGACCACTGTGTCCGTGCCGGTGACCGGAGTGGCCGCGGGATCGGCCACCATTATCGCCAGCGCTACCGGCATTGCCAGCACAACTGCCAGCGTCACCGTCACCCAACCGGTGACGGGCACGTTGGGAGCGATCCAGCTCTCGACCGTCTCGACGGTCGGGCTGAATCAGTCCGCTGTGCTCCAGCTCACTGTGTCGGCGCCGGCGCCGGCTGGCGGCGCAACTGTTTCGCTGACCAGCAGCGATAACTCGGCGGCCACCGTGACTCCCAGTGTTCTCATCGCCGCCAGAAATACGTTTCCGGCCACGTACCCGCTGGTCAACGGCATCGGTCCCGGATCGGCGACCATCACTGCATCGGCGCCCGGTTTCACGCCAGCCAGCGTCCAAGTCCAGGTAAGCGAAATCCAAGGCACCAGCTCCTGGCAGCCGGCATGGGGGCTGACCATCAACGCGGGCTCTGCGCAAGACCTGACTTTGCTCCTGGCGCCTACGCCGGCCACACCGCTCACGGTGAGCCTGAGCTCCAGTAACACCAGCGTGGCCACCGTGCCCGCCACCCTGACTTACCCGGCGGTCGCGGGCGGAATCAGCGTGCCGGTGACCGGTGTGGCAGCCGGTTCGACCACCATCACGGCCACTGCACCGGGCTTTGGGACTACCACCGTTACCGTGACCGTCAGTTCCTTGAATGGCGTTTCGGTCATCTGGTATGGAGCCTGCTGGTCAAGCCTGACTCTCTATGGCATTACGGGTAACTTTCAGGGGATCGATTTCCAGCTCACCACACCTACCCCCGTCCCTGTAGAAGGTACCCTGTTCTTTACGGCGAATTGCGATCCCAGCCAGGGGACCGATAATATGAACGATACCGGCGCCCTAACCGGATCTACCCATATGATCCAGGGCTTTTCACACCACCCCGGCGTAATACCGTCTTCCGCGATGTATTGGATAGGTAGCGCAACCTCGACTGGTACTTGCCCGCCAGGAAGCCATTGCTCCGGATGTGTCACTTACAATGCATCCACTCCGAACTGTAGTAATATGCCGTGAATTCGACTAATAAGCTGGGTTTACCATCGCTCCCCGCGGGGCGCCAGCATTGGGGAACGCATCTCGGTGAGCTTTCGTGGGGCGGACTTCAGTCCGCCCACCACGGGTTTTACATCGCTGTACCGAAGCCAGGCTGAAGCCCGGGGTCCCCTTTGAGGGGGACTAAAGCTCACCCCACTCTCTGACAGCGCTGTACTCCTGTTGGGGCTTCAGAGGAACTTGCAATATTACTCGCCTTGCGCATAAATGCCTGCCAAACGGGCAGAAACGAAACGAACGAGTTTTGCACGCGCAAGAAAACACGGCAATGGTATTTCTGTCGACTGTGGCCGCCGCGCAACTCGGGTTTCTTTGGCAAGTTCCTCTTCAGCCCGCCAAAGCGGAATTCAGCAAGTCCCTCCGGATTGGATGCTGGACTGGCTGCCCCGCCGCCCCCACGACAGGTTTTCGGCCCCCCACCACTTGGACCAGAGCTCTTCGCTGTCGGCATTTGGCTGGCTTAGTTAGTTAGTTGCCGTATAGGGGCCCCAACGAGAATTTTGTCCCCGTTGTGACGATTTCAGGCGGCAACCTCGAGGCCGACTGGAAGAAGTCCGACTCCTGAACGCCTACGTCGCCTCCATTCTGACTTCTGACTCCTGACTTCCCGACTCCCATATCCCGCAGGGATATCAAGGGCGCAGGCCTTGGTATTCACGGCGGGCGGAATCGCCGCGCCGTGCGAAGAAATCAATGCATAGTTCCAAACGCCCTCAATGACCTCTCCTGTAATATTGGTTGGGCGCACCGGGCGTGGGAACCTCGCTGGCCACCTGCGCTCCGCCGGCATGCGCCTGGGTCAATGCAGAGGTGAGCGTGATGCCGCTGCCGGAGACCTGTGCACCGGCCGCGTGCGCAAAAATGAGCGGCGCCGCGGCGGTGATTGTGGCGCCGCCTCTGCCGCCGGTGGTGGAGACGACAACCGCCGTCTCATGGTTCGCGCCACTGTCGATTGTGACGGTCTGGCCGGCGCTAAAGCCTGCCCCACTGGCCAGAGGGATCACCGTCGCGCCCACCACGGTGGCCGCGCCCACCGTGGTGGCGCCTGCCGTGCCAACCGTCGCGATGACCGCGGACTCGAGGGTCGCGCCCGTATCGATCGTAACCGTCTGGCCGGCGGCAAAGTCGGCCACGCTGGCGACTTTGATATTGGTCGCCCCGGCGGCCGAAGCGGCCGACAGGATGGTGGCGGGCTGCAACAGGAAATCGGTGCAGTTGCTGTCGGTGTCGGCGCCGTCCGGGAAGCGGCCCGCGCTTCTATTGAACGCTCCCGTGGCTGGGGCGGCTGGCCCGCCGAAGCCGCCGCGGCCCGGGGCGGGCGTAGGCACGCGGCAGCCGCTCTCGCCCGATCCGGAGGTTGCCTGGTAACCCTCCGCGGCCCATGGGTCGACCAAGAGGCCATAGTTGAGGCTGTCGACCACCAGGCCAGCGGCGTCGCGCAGCACCATGCTGCCGGCGCTGGGCGAAAGCGCGGGGCCCCCGAACCACTGGTTGGGCGCCGGAGTCCCTTGGTAGCCCGCTCCCGTGACCGTGGCGTCACGCACCACCGCGTCGATCGCGTGGTCCTTCGCCAACGGGCTGTCGAGCGTGATACCCGTGCCCAGCGCCTGGACCGGCTCGTTGCTCGAGTGGGCAAAGTCCGTCGCCGGCTGGAAGCTGATCCCCGTTCCCCGATCGCTGAATGGGAGGTTGGCCGCATGGGGGAACTTCAGCGGGGCGGCCAGGTCGAGGCCCGTCCCCTGAGCCACCACCGTCTCGCCGCTGGCATGTGCCTGGGCGAGGGCCGGCGTAAAGTCCACGCCCGCGCCGGTCGCACCCGAGGTGCCGGCGGCGGTGACGGTAACCGTTTCCCGGTTCGCGGGGGTGCCCACGGCCATCTTGTCGCCCACAGTGAAACCGTTCACGCTGCGGACCTTGATATTGGTCGCGCCGGCGCTCGCATTGGCCGAGAGCGCCGCGCGGCTCGCCTGCGTGCCAACCTTCGTGACCGTGACTGTCTCGATCCCATGTCCCACGCTGTCGATGTCCAACCTGATCTTGTCACCGGCCGCGATGTTGGCGACGGACGTCACCTTGATGTTGGTTGAGCCGGCGGGCGCGTCCGCCCCCAGGAAGGCTTGCGTGCCCTGCTTGCCGGCCGCGGTGACCGTGGCCACCTCGTACCGCTCCAGGGCTTTTGCCACGGCGGGGTAGGTGGCGCCATAGCCGATGGCGATCTTCTCGCCGGCCGCGAACCCGGACACGCTCGTGACAGGCACGTTGGTTGCGCGGGCGGGGATCGTGATAACCGGACCTTCGGGGAGGGGTTGCCACAGCGTGGTATTGTTGCTGGCCGCCGTCCCGACGCTTGCAATCTTGCGGGTCTCCGCGCCGGAGCCGCTGTCGATGGAGATGGAATCGCCGGCATTCAGCCCGGTGGTGCTCCTGACGTAGATGGTGGTATCGCCCTTGCGCGCAGGGACAGCCAGTCCGGAGTTGGCGAGGCCCAGCAGGTAGAAGCCGTGACCCGCGAGCTTCGTCCCGGCCGGGATCTTCAGGTTCGAGAAGATGGCCTGCTGGGTCGGGTGCTCGGTCAGGGTCCAGTTGGAGATGTCGACGCTAACGGCGCCAGCGTTGTAGAGCTCGATGAACGAGTCCGTCGAGTTGTTGGGGGAGCTGATGCGGAATTCGTTGATCTTGATCGGGCTGACGTTTCGCACCTTCTCGGCCGTTGTCTCGGATTGCGTCCTGCCGCTCGCCGTCCACGAGGCGTTGCCGACCAGGTCGCCGTTGAAGGCCGCCGGCCCCGAGGTGACCTTGAAGGTTGCGCTCACGCTGGCGCCCGGCGCGACCGAGTTAAACGTCGAAGTCGCGGCCGAGGCGGTCCAGCCCTTGGGCACGGAAAGGCTCAACTTGACGCCCGCCGCGGGCGCGCCCGTGGTGTTGGTGAACGTCACGGTGGTCTCCTGCGAGGACCCCGGCACGAACGTCTGCAGTCCCGGCGGCGCGGCCGTCGCCGAGGTGCCCTCTGGGCCCGGTGCCATGGTCAGCCGCTGCACGCCGTACCCGGCAGCCACCACGTTGGCCTGTACCAGTTGGTCGGTGGCGTCCGTCGGAAAGGTGCCCGCGGCCGTCATCGCGCCTTCGTAGAAGGTGCCCTGTGAGCCGATGCTGTTGTCGCCGCCGTTGCCCAGCAGGATGGCCCCCTGCTTGCGCATCGGGTCGTAGGTGGCGTTGACGCGCGGTCCGTCGAACATCACCGACAGGGCGCCCCGCTGCGCATCGCCGCCCATGGAGGTCCAGTGGTGCGGTTCGCCCTTGGCCATCGCGGTCACGAATCGCCAGGCGATGTTGGGCAGGTTTACGCAGAGTTTGGATCCATCCGGGTTGACACAACCCACCAGGTTATTCTCCTGGTCGGTCATGATCCACGGGCCCGGAGGGTTGCCGTGATACCAGGCGTTGGCGTTGCCGTAGTAGGCGGTTTCCATGGTGCCGTTGTCGTCGTCGCGGCTGTCGATCTCGGCGTTGCCATAGTCGAAGCAGCAGCCGGAGTTGTAGTGCTGCCCGTTAATCACCCAGTACTGCCCCTCCGCCTGGTCGTCGACCGCGGTGCCCTTCGGGTTGTCATTCCGGATGCCCATGCCCGGCTCGATGAAGACGCCGTACGCCTTGTGGCCCATGATCGTAATCGGCGCCATGTCGGCGACCGGGACGTTGTTAAACCCACCCATGGCCGGTCCGCTGAATCCGCCGCGGGGCGCTTGCGTGAGGTCGTTGTGCTTGGGGGATTGATCGTAGACGGTGGTGATCCAGCAGTACGTGTTGGCGCAGAACGCGTCTTGCGCGGCCGCGTCCGCGTATCCGCCCGCATCCGGGACCGGCGACGCGGTGGCCTTCACCACGCCGATGTTCAAGGTCTTGCCGTCCGACTGGCGCAGGACCTGGTAGAGCGGGCCGTTGTAGGAGGCGTACAGCGCGCGCGTGGTGCTGTGGGCGGCCACGCACGGGTCGCCGGCGGCGGCGTAGATGTCACATGGGCCCTGCGGCCGGGGCGGAGCCTCCCCGGCCGGTGTGGCCATCGTCAACGCGGCGCCAATCAGCGTGAGCGCCAGTGCGGGCATTAGCACAAGATTGATTCTCGTTTTCATGTCTATCCTATTTTGCCTTCCCGAGTTCCGGGGATGTAACGCAGGTCAATCGAAGCGGAAAGGCCAAGTCGAAGCCAAGACTGTAGGCGTAGCTTCCTAATCCTTCCCGGAGTATGAGAGTTTCGGGCATTTATCCGGGATTTCCAGTATACAGCTACTTTCCGGCTCGCAAGTCCGCAATTCGGCCAAGTGGGGCTGGCTTCAGAGGAACTTGCAAGATTCCATCCAGAACCCGGCTGGCAAAAAAAAGCCCGCCCCACCCTCTGACAGTGCTGCACTCTTGGTGGGGCGGGCTTCAGCCGGCTTCAGCCCGCCAACATGGCGACAACCAGGCCGCCAAGCGGAATTTTGCAAGTCCCTCTTTCAGCCCGCCAAGCGAGTATTTCGCCCTGCCTTGCTTCGACGCTAAGATCGGAATCATGAATGACGAAACCATCGTCGTGGCGGGAGCAACCGGCAATCTCGGCGGACGCATCGTGAGAGCTTTGCTCGCACGGGGAGCCGGCGTAAGGGCTTTTGTTCGCCACGGCACTGCGCCAGACAAGCTTGAGCGGCTGCGGGACCTCGGCGTAACGATTTCAAGTGTCGACCTGAGCAACGCTTCCCAAGTCACGCCGGCATGCTCGTCTGCGTCCTGCGTGGTGTCCGCACTGCAGGGATTGCGGGATGTAATCGTGGAAACGCAATCGGTTCTGCTTGAAGCTGCGGTCAAGGCTGGCGTGCCGCGTTTCATTCCGTCCGACTACTCCATCGATTTCACCAAGTTTCCACCCGGAGCGAATCGCAACCTCGATCTGCGCCGCGACTTCCACAGGCGCCTCGATAAGACTTCGATTTCAGCAACGACGATCTTCAACGGCGCCTTTGCCGATATGCTGACCGGTCAGATGCCGCTCATTCTCTTCAAACGGAAGCGAGTCCTCTATTGGGGCGACGCGGACCAGCGCATGGACTTCACGACGATGGACGACACGGCCGCATTCACGGCGAGCGCGGCTCTTGATCCGTCCACGCCTCGCTTCCTACGAATTGCCGGCGATCAACTCAGCGCCAGGGAACTGACGGCGGCCGTCACTGAGGTGACCGGAAAGGAGTTCCGCCTGTTCCGCGCCGGGGGTTTGGGGATGCTCGGCGCGCTGATCAAGGTCGCTCGTACGATCGCTCCCCGCGAGAAGGAGCTTTACCCGGCATGGCAGGGCATGCAGTACATGCGTAACATGTTCGACGGCCGGGCGAAGTTAGAGCCGCTCGACAACGATCGCTATCCCGGTATTCGTTGGACGACTGTGCGGGATGTGCTCTTAGATTCTTAGGCTGTCCGCTCCATATTCGGACCCCTAAATCCGTATTCAGGATACACCCACCAGCTCGAATCGCCGGCGTTACCCCGATTCGGTGTCGATCCATTCAACCCGCCCCACTTCGCACTCGCCAGGGACCATACTGCAATCCCAGGAGGCCCATTTGGAGACTGCGCTGCAATCTTCGCCCGCCGCCGCGCGCGTGGGGGTGACGCCGCCCTCGACGCTCCCCTCCAGCAGCGCGGGGCATCTTGCGGCCGGTTCGGTCCGATAACGGCTGGCGAGCCACCCGAAGCCGCGGATGCGCACTAATGCGCCGGCGCAAGATCAATCGAGATGCTTGACCAGAATGACCTCGTTGCCCTTTTGGTTATAGATGACTTCGTCGACAAGTTTTTTCGTCATGAGCATCCCGAAGCCGCCCATGCGCATTCCTGTCCTCTCGCGGATTTTGAGGTGTTCGAGAGGCGACCCATCGGAGTTGGCAATCGCGCAGTGCTCCAGCGAGGAACGAGAGAACCCCGCTCCGGGGTCCTCCACGTGGTAGACCAGTGATCGCTGGCTGCGAACGCGCGAGACGCGGACCCACTCGTTGGGATCGAGTTTGCCGCCATGCTCTATGGCGTTGAGGAGCACTTCGCGAAACGCCATGGCAATACCGCTGCGCTCCTCCGGATCGAGGTCGTTTTTCAATTCCCCGAAAAACTGCTGCAAGCGGTCGGCCGTCGGAATGTTGCAGCGGATTTTAAGAGTGAGGAACTGGGGCTCCGCAGACAGGACCTTAATTCCATCATCCCAATCCGGTTCGGTGACGGCGCTCCGCATCATGTCCCGGACTGCGGCGGGGTCAAAGGGTCTGCTGAAATAGCTGAATGCCATCTGCTGCATCGCCTCGATCACGTCGGCATTGCTGGGGACAGAATCGATTACGATGACCTTCACGCCGGGCTGGGCTTCGCGGATGGCAGCCACTAGTTCGCTACCGGTGCCGGACGCCTGATGATGTTCGGCGATAACCAGGTGGTACGGCCGCCTCCGCAGGCAGTTCAGTGCGATCGCAAGACTGGATGTCTGCACGACCATCCATTCGAGATCGTCCGACTGGCTTTCAAATAGCGGCGGCAGATCGGGCGCGGCGCCAATGAGAAGACCCAGGTAAGGCTCGGTCATGGGAATTCCCTTCAGTATAGGCCTGTTCCTTGCGCGAGGCAGATCGCAAATCCCACGAAATAGTCGTTGAGTAATTCCATCTTGTCACCCTCCGCGGTGGGATGGCCACGCGAACCGACGGCAGTCAACTGCCATCGGATCCCGGAGGACCGACTTCGATTCTCCAATTTGACTCGCTGAAATCGTATCCCGCGTTGAATTGCCTCAACACCGCAACTTGGCGCGCAGTCGGGGTCGCATCCCTACCCAGACCAGTGATGGTTTGGCGGCCCCAATCCTGAATGGGATCGAATTCAACTTCCCAATGGCGGGTAACCCAAAACAGTCTAACGAGGCGGATTCTGGGCAATTCGGGCGGCATGACTCATCTTATTGCATGATGCGCGAAAGCCGGCGACTGACGCCTTGCGCCCACATCATCGATTCGCAGAACGGTCGCGCCCCGCACGGCGGTGGTACGCGGGATGGTTTGTAGCGTTTTACAAGTCCAAGTTGACAGTTTGTCAATTCGTCGAAGTGCCCGCTCCGGTCGAATGATGCTCCGGCCGGAGGGAGCCGCGTTAACGGCAAATATCGGTAGCTTCGGCACGCCCGCGAAACTTGCGCATTCGGAACAAACCGGCTGCGGACCATGCGAGCTGCCTTTGTCGAACGAGGCCGGACAGCCCTCCAACAATGGCGACACCAGCCCAATGGACGAGAGGCCCACCTGTCGGCCACAAATTGCCCACCAAGCCTTGAATGCGCGCATCGACGAGCCGATCAACGAGCCTGCGGCAATCGCGGAGCTAGTGGATCGACGCCAGCCTGCAATTCGATGGCCGGCACGCCGCCGAAAATCGTGAATAACTCCGTCGACCGCCAGAAAAGAGGAAACCATCCCCTCTCCACGGAGAAATCACCGCGGCGAGGGGCGCGCTAGTCGAGTGGACGTTCACACTCGCGCTGAGCGCCTACGGCCTGGGGCGGATTTAAATTTAGACGCTAGTGAGATATCTCCTACTCCGGTTCTCGGGGATTCTTATGGTGCGTCGCCCCGCTCACGAGACGGACCTCCCGCCCAAACAACTTGCTGCCGAACCTTTTCAGGTCCGGTGTAAACTCCTGGAGAAAGTTATCCTGGGCCATGTTTGTGACATTGAAGACCACGGCGCCGGCCAGGTTGCGGCCGGTTTTGGGCAACGGCTGCCAGCGGTTGGCAATCAACAGTGCGGCAGTCACCGCAAACACCCGCGAGTAGGCTGGCCGAGTCTTGCCGCTGGCGGCACGAGCCGTAAACGCAGATCCTGCGGCGTGCAGGCCCCGTTTCGCCAATCCTTGGGAGGTTGAGAGCCGGTAGCGGGCATCGTCGCCAATGACCGCGCCGCTGACAAATTCGAGAGTGTTGTCGATCACGCGCCGGCCGTAAACCGAAGCCAGAGATTCGCCGAAACCTGACAGCCCGGCATCCCACTTCCTGATGCCCTTAAAGACGAAATCGTCAACCGCCACTCCTCCCACCAGCCAGAAGCGGCCCCAGGGGTCAGTGTACGTTTTTTGGACGTACCGCTCCAGCCGGGCGCTAAAGTCAGATTTTGGCGGAACAACTGGCTGCAGCGTGGTCTGCGGGTAAGCGAAGCTAACGGCGTAAAAGAACATCAGAAACAGGCACTTCATATCGCCCTCTACTCATCGGCGACACACGATTCGCCTGCAACGACGTGGTGAAGGCCAAACCGGTCACGATCGCAAATTTCGTCTGTTTGTTCCTCTTCTATCGCGCGTATGTGTCGCGACGCCTTTACTAGCGCACGATTGGCGCCATCCCAACTGCGCGGCAAAGGGCAATGCGCCAAGTGTGCAAGCAAAGGGGGTTGTGGAAGCCTTCGGCAGCCAGCGCCAGGCTACCGGCGCTGGGAGAAAGGCGGGGCGGCCACAGCAAATGCAGATCCTGCTACGGCAAGTGCAAGTCTTGCCCGGCACGTGGGTTTTCTTGCGCCGGGGGAAACGCCATACCAGCATTGGATTACTATCAGTCGCGCAGCGTTTAGCGATGGCTTTCGGATAACCCGTATCTCCACTGGCCAGAAAAACCGCCATCTCGGAAAGTGACTTCTCGATGATACCCTCTCCTCCTTGGCGCAGCGAACGTCCATAAGCGTTATCTAGTAAATAAACCGGCCAAATTCTGCTTGGTTTCGGAAAATGGCTCGCGGCCCTCCTTCAAGGGCGGAGCCCTTGGCTGGAGTTTGGCCTTTCTTAGTGGGGCAGGCTTCAGCGGGGATCCGCCCTTTGGGCAGTCTCTCGCGCCAGTAACCATTGCGCAGGGAAACAAACATGTGGAATTGTCAGCAAGCAACTCAGAATCAATGGCTTGGGCTGTGGCTTCCAGCATGTGGTTACTAGAGAGCCTGCAGCCGGCTTTCAGCCGGCTTCCACGAGGCCTGACGAATTTCTCTGGCTTCGCTACGGGCGCGCCGAAGGGCACGAAGCCGGAGGAAATTTCCCGAGGTGGGCTGAAGCCTGGCTGAAGCCCGGGGTCCCCTTTGGGGAGGACTGAAAGTCTGCCCCACCGGGTTGGCCACCTGCATGCCATGAAAAGGCCAAAGTCCAGTCAAGGGCGGAGCGCTTGGCTGGTTTCCCACTTCCGGGCATCTACGTAAATCGCGGGGCGGCCTCTTCGTGATGCCCAGCGCCTGGATTCCACAGCAGGAGCGGGACGAAGGCGTCCCGCCGCGCTCGATTTCCGCGGGAATTCCGCCCTACTGCGCTATCGCCAAACTTGCAGCAAATTGCTGTAGTCGTCGGTCCACAGCGGTCCACTCTTGCCTGGGCCGGGGTCGGCAAACGGCCGCAGCTTTTCAATGGTCTCGTTCGAGTCCGAAACGATGGCCCAGTCCGCCATGAAGACCCCCTGCTCGGGATCGGCGGGGCTGTGAATTCGCAGGACGCGTTTATGAAACGCCCCGGCCAGGGTTTCGACCACCGGATTCAGGTCGAGATACCGGTTGCTGACATGGATGGCCAGCGAGCCCGAGCCGCGCAACTGCGTGAAGTACAGTTGGAACGCCTCGCGGGTGAGCAGATGAACGGGAATGGCGTCGTCGGAGAAGGCATCCAGCACGATCAGATCGAAGCTGTGCGGAGGCTCGCCGGCCAGGCGCAGGCGGCCGTCGCCGGCTACCACATCGATGGTTGCCGCGGAACCCGCAAGAAAATGGAAGTCCGCCTGCGCGGCCTCGATCACCGCGGGATTAATCTCGTAGAAGCGGAAGAAGTCGCCGCTTCGTCCGTAAGACGCCAGTGTGCCTGCTCCTAATCCCACCATGGCGACTCGGCGGTTGGGCGCTTCCAACGCGTGCAACAGGAGCCCGACGCCGGACTCCGTGCCGTAGTATGCGGTAGGAGCGCGCCACCTTTCGGGCGAGAGGAACTCTACGCCGTGTGCGGTTCGGCCGTTGTATATGGTCCTCGTCGCATTCGCGCCCTCGCCTCTGTCGCGGATTTGCAGAGTTCCGTAGAAATTCCGCTCGCGGACGACGCTGGTGGCGTCTCCGCGGATGTTAGCGGCCACCACAAACGCCGCCACCGCCACCACTCCCAAGCGCAGCAGCCGGCCTCGCGACGTGAGCCCGTAGATCAGGGCCAGCGCCAGAAATACCGAGGCGACTACCCCGATCGGCAACTCCAGGTAGCTCGAAAAAACGGCGGGCGCGGCGAGCCCCACGAAAATGCCGCCCAAAGCCCCTCCGGTTGCCGTCATGAGATAAAAGAACGCCAGGTCCTGCCGCGCGGCGGGCCTGGTGCGCGCCAATTCTCCATGGCAGAACAGACACAGCACGAAGAGCGCCGCCAGCATGATCGGGATATCGATCTCCGGATTGCCCGCCGTACTGGTTAAGCCGGTGCGCGAGCCGATCGCGAGCCAGGTCACCGGCAGCAGCCATCGAAACAGAGCCGGGCGATACCAGCCGGGCCAGCCGAAGCACACCACGAAGCTGAGCAGATATAGCGTGAGCGGCAGCACCCAGAGAAGCGGGATTGCCGCCACTTCCTGGCTCAGGTAATTGGCTACCGCGAGCCATAGTGTGGACGCACAGGCGGTCAGCGCAATCCATAGGAACGGCCGGCTGGAGGAAGCGCCGCGTGCCGTCTCGACGTCACCCTTGTCTTCATAAGAGGGACTTGCAAGATTCCGCTTGGCGGTCTGGCTGTCGCCAGGCTGGCGGGCTGAAGCCCGCCCCACCGAGGGTGGGGTGGGCTTTAGCCCGCCGGGTTGTGGACGGAATATTGCGGGTTCCTCATAAGTCCAGCCTCGATTATGGATGGTGCTCGCGGCGAGCAGCAGCACCAGAATCGAGTATCCGCCCGACCACCACGTCAGTTGTGTGGTAGTGGTCATCGACGGTTCGATGGCGAACGGGTACGCCAGCAGCGCGAGCACGCAGGCGATGTTCGACAGGGCGAAAAACCCATACGGAAGGCGCGCTCTGCCGGACGCCGCGTACCAGGATTGGACCAGACTGCTGGTGGTGGAAAGCAGCAGGAATGGCAGCCCCACCGTGGAGGCCAGCACCAGGAGAATCGATACCACGGGATGAAAAGAGCTACCTTCGACGGCCAGGCGCAGGGGCAGCGCCCACAGGCTCACTGCCAGCAGACCGAGGTGGACGGCCGTGCGAACCCGCGGGCCGGGATAGCGCGTGATCCAGTACGAATAAAGGTAGCCGAGCAACAGCACCATCTGGAAAAACATCATCGACGTAATCCACACGCCGGCAGACCCGCCGAAACGTGGCAGGAGAGTCTTCGCGATCATGGGCTGGATCACGAAGAGCAGTGCCGCGCTGAGCACTATGGTTACCGCGCTGGCCAATCGCTTGATGTCCATCGGAGTCCAAAATAATAGCAGGTCTCAAGCCGGTTCCCGTTCCGTCGCATCGGGCGGCACGCGATCCGCGGCGTTAGCGGCCGTGAGCCGGCTCCTGAGCGCGCGCGCCATCGCCATTCTGACTTCTGGCTTCTGCCTCCTCGGCTCCCATATCCCGCAGGGATCCGGGCAAAGCCCCGCGGGTGCTGAACCGATCTGGGGGAATGGGCGTCCGCGGACCGCCCCCTTACGGGTCGCGGCTCTGTACGTAGCTGCAAACCAGAGGCAACCGTAATAGAGCCGCGACCGAAAGGGAGCGGTTGCTGGGACTGAACAGTCGGAACCCCCAAAACGCCCCGCCGGGAGTGTGCCGTTGCCGAGGGCGTGGGGTACAGTAGAAAAGAGGTGCCGCCCTTGTTCAAGTTCACAATTGTTGCTTCGCTCACAATTTGCGCCCTGTTCGCGCAACCCAACGCCAGTCGCGTCAGCGGACCGGCCCAATTCGATCTCAACGCCATCGACAAATCGGTGGACCCGTGCGTGGATTTTTATCATTATGCGTGCGGTAGCTGGTTGAAGAACAATCCCATCCCCGCCGACCAGGCCATGTGGGGCCGTTTCAACGAACTGGCCGACCGCAACCGCGACATCCTGCATGAGATTCTGGAACAGTCGGCCAAACCCGCCGCTGGCCGCGATGCCACCACGCAGAAAATCGGCGATTACTACGCCGCCTGCATGGACGAAAAAGCCATCGACGCCAAAGGCCTGGCGACGCTCGAACCGGAGCTGGCCCGGATCCGCAATCTCAAAGACAAGGCACAGCTCGCCGATGAGATCGCGCACCTGCATTCCATCGGCGTGGGCGCGCTGTTCGAATTCTCCTCCGGCCAGGATTTCAAAGATTCGAACGCGGTGATCGCGCAGTTCGACCAGGGCGGCATTGGCCTCCCCGACCGTGATTACTACCTCAAGGACGACGCGAAATCGGTCGAGATCCGCCAGAAGTATGTGGCTCACGTGCAGCGCATGCTGGAACTCGCCGGCGAGAAGCCCGACCAGGCCAAGGCCGATGCCGCGGCGATCATGCGGTTCGAGACCGCACTGGCCAAGGGGTCGCTCGACCTGGTTTCGCGCCGCGATCCGGAGAAGGTTTACCACAAGATGGGTAAGGCGGAACTGGCGGCGCTCAGCCCGGCCTTCCGCTGGAACGAGTACATCGTGTCCACCGGCGCGCCCGCGTTCCAATCCATCAACGTCTCCTATCCCGAGTTCGTGAAGACCATCGATACCGCGGTAACTGGCACTTCGCTCGCCGATTGGAAAACCTACCTCACCTGGCACCTGCTGCACAGCGAAGCACCGTTACTGCCCACGTCGTTCGTCCAGGAAAACTTCAATTTCTACGCCAAGACCCTCAGGGGAACGGAAGCCATGCGGCCGCGTTGGAAGCGCTGTGTGGATTTCACCGACGGGGAACTAGGTGAGGCGCTGGGCCGCAAGTACGCCGAAAAGACTTTCGGCGCCGAAGGCAAGGCCCGCACCCTGAAAATGGTGGACGCGCTCGAAAAGGCCCTGGGCGAAGACATCCAGAAGCTCGACTGGATGAGCCCGGCCACCAAAGCGGAGGCCCTCGTGAAGCTGAAGGCCATCACCAATAAGATTGGCTATCCCGACAAGTGGCGCGATTATTCCAGCGTGGTCATCAAGCCCGACGACCCCCTGGGCAACAGTTTCCGCGCCGACGATTTCGAGTTTCATCGCCAATTGAACAAGATCGGCAAGCCCGTGGACCGCCTGGAATGGGAGATGACGCCTCCCACGGTCAACGCTTATTACGATCCGCAGATGAACAATATCAATTTCCCCGCCGGCATTCTGCAGCCGCCATTCTTCTACAACCAGGTGGACGACGCAGTGAACTTCGGCGGCATCGGCATGGTGATCGGGCACGAGCTGACCCACGGCTTCGACGATCAGGGCAGTCAGTTCGACGCCCATGGCGATCTGAAAAACTGGTGGACCAACAAGGATTCCGAGGAATTCCACCAGCGTGAAGCCTGCATTGCCGACGAGTACGGCGGGTTCTCGGTGGCGCCCGGCGTCTTCGTCAACGGCAAGCTGACGCTCGGCGAGAACACCGCCGATAATGGCGGCGCGCGCATCGCCCTGATGGCTCTGTTGAATACCATCGGCAACCACACCGCCAAAATCGACGGCTACACGCCCGAGCAGCGCTTCTTCCTCTCATTCGGCCAGATCTGGTGCGAAAATGCGCGCACCGAGGCGCTGCGGACACAGGTTCAGACCGACCCGCATTCGCCGCCGGAATTCCGCGTGGACGGCGTGGTGGTGAATATGCCGGAGTTTCAGAAGGCCTTCGCGTGCAAGCCCGGGCAGCCTATGGCCCCGGTTCACGCCTGCCACGTGTGGTAAGTAGAGCAGCGCCCCGGGCTCGGCCCGAGGAAACTGCCTGCCGGGCGATAACACGCCCACCGGGGCAGGCTGGAAACTGTCGGGGGATATCGGGAGCTCCGAGCTACAAACAGATGCGCACCGCGCGGCGATCGATCTCGGAGCCGGCGCGATCCAGCACTTCGCGCGGCAGGGACCGCTGGATCTGCTCGAAGAGTTCACTCTCCTCGCGGCGGATATGGGTCGAAAGCAGCAGGCAAAACCGCTCCAGCAAATCGGCCGTCGTAGCGGTGCGTAGCGAGCGAATGAGGGCTTCCATCGCGCGGTGTTCCGCCAATAGGGCATCCACCAGGGGCATCGGTCCGCACACCGGGAAGAGCACCTGCTCTTCGATCTCGAAATGGTTGACCAGTTCCAACTCATAACGGTCTATGACGCGGCGCGCCAGCCTGGCAACGTTCTCCGGAGAGGAGTCCTGAGCGAGCGACCGGCGGGTCATTACGCACAGCGCCAACCCGTTGTGATGCTGGTGCGAAAGAGGAATCAAGCTGGAATCGCGGAGCATTGTCTATAGCTACTATATTAGTTCCATCTCCGGGTTTAATCTCTCCGCCTTTCGGGCGGACAGCTTCCAGCAGCTATCTATCGCCTTTGTGGGGCGGACGCCCTCGTCCGCGCGGGTCCCCCTGGACCCGCTGCTCAAGTCAGATGCCACAAGAGACTTCCCCTTTGCTAAACGTCCGCCGCGGTGGTGCTCTCCAACGCATCTCATTCAAAAGCAGGTTGCGGCTGAAAGCCGCCTGAAGTGCGTGGCGACGGGCGTTGGAGCACCAGCGCCAAAGCGGTCAACAGCCCAAACAGACCGTTAGATACAGTTCGACCCCGAAGCGTCATTTTCAACTCCGCTACCTTGTGTCTGACTAATCGGGCAGAAGTTAAATAGTGGGGTCGATCGTAATTCGCGAAATACTCCCATGTCAACGCCCCTTTTCCGGAGCGAGCGCTGCCACGCTCCACCCGGTAGATCTAATTTAATGCCGGTGAGCTCTTCGGGCCGCGGGATTTTGTCAGTCGCGAAACCGGAAGGGAGGCGGAAGACCCGAGAAATCTGTCCGGGGCCCAGGCCGCGGATGGCGGTCCGCATCTCTTCGCGCAACTGCGAGGCGGCCAAAACGCCGACTCCCAACGTCTCCGCGGACGTGGTGGATCGCTTCCTGTCGCGGCGAGGCGGCGGGTGGACGGCTCGGCGTTGCCGGGCAGATTCAGGACAACGTGTCCTGAAAATGGGCATCGATTTACTGAAAACAAGGAAGTTACGAGAAATTCTCAGGACAACTTGTCCTGAGACCATGGGTGCTTACCCGTTTTTGGGGGGTTCCGACCGTCCAGTCCCAGCAACCGTAAGGTAAGGGAGCGGTCCGCGGACGCCCATTCACCCAGATAGTTAAGCACCCTGAGACCATGGGGAAAAGCGATTTCCGCCAGGCCCCTGGTATCCTGAAAGTTGGCCCGAATCTATCCTTTCCAACCCCTGCGTTATACCGCCAAAGCCGGCCCCCTGGCCAATTTGGTGACGCAGCCCTACGATAAGATCTCCCCGGCGATGCGCGCGCGCTATCTGGCTCTCAGCCCGTATAGCCTGGTGCGTGTCGTTCTGGGCGAACGAACCCCCGCTGACTCGGACACCGACAACGTCTACACGCGCGCCGCGGCCCATCTGGACGCCTGGACCGCTTCCGGCATACTGGCGCGAGACTCCGAGCCCGGCATCTTCCCCTATTTCCAGGAATTCACCGTGCCTGACACCGGCGAGCGCCTGGTGCGCAAAGGCTTCATCGCGCTGGGCGCGGTGGAAGAGTACGCCGCCGGCATCGTACACCGCCACGAGCAGACGCTCTCCGGGCCCAAGAAAGACCGGCTGGAGCTGCTGCGCCACACGCACGCCCATTTCGGTCAGTTGTTCATGCTGTATCCCGACAAGTCCGGCGCCATCGACAGTTTGCTGGATGAAGCCGCCGCCGGCGAACCCCTGGCGGAGATCGCCGATGAGTACGGCGCCACGCACCGGGTCTGGAAGATGGCCGCGGCGGCCATGGTTCAGGAACTGATGGCCGACAAGCGGCTGCTGATTGCCGACGGCCACCATCGCTACGAAACCGCGCTGGCATTCCGCAACGAGAACCCCGGCCTCGCCGGCGCGGACCGCGTGATGATGACGTTCGTCAACATGTACTCGCCGGGTCTGCGGATTCTGGCCACTCATCGCCTGGTGAACGGGCTCGATCCCGAAGGTTTCCCGAAGAAGTTTTTGACGGCCGCGGCTCGGGATTTTACGGTGACGGAGGCCGCGTCGGTGGAGGACCTGAAAAACGCCTGGGCCGAGTCCGGAGATCGCACGGTTATCGGGGCGGCCATCGGCACGCGGCTGTTCCAACTGGAATATCGCGGCCGCGGCGAGCTGGACGTGCGCGTTCTGCACGAGCGATTGCTGGGCAAGGCGCTGGGCATCGGGGAACAGGCGGTGCGCGACGAGAAGCATCTGCGCTACATCCGCGGCCTGGATGCGGCCGTGGAAGAGGCCCGCACCGGCGCGGCGCAGATCGCTTTCCTGCTGAAGCCCACGTCCATCCAGCAGGTGGCCGACACGTCGTTCGGCGGCGGAGTAATGCCCCAGAAATCCACCGACTTCTATCCCAAGCTGCTCTCCGGGCTTACTATTTATAAGCTGGATTAGTTTCTAGCACAGCCAGATCTGAGAATTCATCTCTCAGATTTTCATCGCCAGGCCCGCAATTTGTAACATGTTACATGATCTGGCTATCCCATTGAAATCGCGGGCCAAGATGTGCTCTTGGCGAGCCTTGCGGCTTTGCGTGACATTGTGTTTCGATATCGGCCGGAACGGCGGTTGGATCGGAACTCGACAGAATGTGAAACGCTCTCACGCAAAGCCGCCAAGCCGCAAAGAGGCTTAGTTAGGAATACCTCGTCAGCCTCTCCTTAGGATTTCAAGGGCGCAGCCCTTGGCTATAATTAGAGCAAAACAGGAAGTCAGTTGCTCACCCGCCTACGGCGGACAACGACTGATGAGAATTTCGGGTGGGAATCGATGGGTTGCCGGGATTTTCAGGAGAGAAGTCAGAATGAAGACCAAACCTATTCACTGACTGCTTCACGGACGGTTTGTTCCGCATGCGCCCCTGGCGGGCTGAAGCCGGCTGAAGCCCAATGCCCCAAGTTTTTTGAATTGAGGTGCTGGCGGTAGGCACAAATGGTGACTCATGACAGTTTAAGCCTTTCGGGAAGGGAAGGTTCGCGGTCTGCCCCAAACCGCGCGTGGGTA
>Ga0326727_10000942_pt1 | contig 113045 bp, 105 predicted proteins | sample MB2enrmetagenome_FD_207643 | JGI IMG/M metagenome (GOLD analysis project Ga0326727, IMG submission 207643) | Lab enriched peat soil microbial communities from McLean, Ithaca, NY, United States - MB29MY | ecosystem: Environmental > Terrestrial > Soil > Wetlands > Peat | place: USA: New York... | reverse complement strand
CCACTCCACAAAGGGTTTCAGATACTCCCACTGCGCATCGCTGAGATCAGCCATGCCCTCTGTTTGCGTCAACTTCGCTTCAAAAGCAACTGTTTATTCAGCAGTGACCTTGGTGAGATAGGTTCTAGTGGTCGTTCACCCAGACACCGTGGTGCGCTGGCAGCGGCAGCGTTTCCGCAAGTATTGGGCACAACTACCGCGCAAGCCGAGCGGGCCGATGGGGCGGCCGCCCATCGGCAGACAACTCCGCGAACTCATTCAAACCATGGCTCGGGTGAATCCCTTGTGGCGCGCTCCGCGCATTCACGGCGAGCTCCTCAAACTCGGCATTGAGGTTTCGGAACGGACCGTTTCCCGCATCCTACGGACCGTCAAACGGCCACCGTCACAGACCTGGAGGACCTTCCTGGAGAACCACATTGGGGAAATCGTCGCAACGGATTTCTTCACGGTACCCACGGTTCGGCTTCGGCTATTGTTCGTGTTCATCGTTCTCGAACACCAGCGGAGGAAAGTGCTTCACTTCGGAGTGACCGAACACCCGACCGCTGAATGGGTAGCCCAGCAGATGATCGAAGCCTTCACCGAGCGGGATGCACCGCGATACCTGATTCGCGACTGTGACGCCAGCTAAGGCAACGAGTTTCGTTGTCGTATCGAAGGGCTGGGAATGAAAGAGGTCATCACGGCACCGCGAAGTCCCTGGCAGAACGCATTTGCCGAGCGGCTGATTGGCTCCATACGACGCGAGTGTTTGAACCATGTGGTGGTTATGAAATGGTTTCACAGTTGCGCTCCCATCCTGCGGCTCGAAGCTTAATGCAACAACGACTTCTCAACTGGGAGATACCAAACGTACCAGACAAGAACAAAAACCAGAGCAACAAAGACACCCACGCCGAAGATGAGAATTAGCCCCTGGGGAACACTGAAAGAATTCTCATTCTTGCGCCGTCGCACCGTACGGTACGATCTCAGTTTTCTTTCTGACATCATCACAATGACCTGCCGAATGCGCGAGCCCATCCTCAGATTCCCGTGGTCTCGTAGGTCAGAATTGCCAAGCTCAGCCGGTAGTCGTACCCAGCTTGCGCGTTGCTGATCGCCGCTTGGGTTTGCTGGAGTTGTGCTTGGCTTAGCTCCACAATCGAGCCAAGTCCCAGGTTATAGCGAGTCTGTGCGAGACTGAGCGCGAGATTGGCCTGCTCCAATAATTGCCGGGTTACCGCAAGCCGTTGATAAGCGGTGTTCGCATTCAGCCAACCGGTGCGGACGTCCCGCGAAATCAGGTTTTGCAAGTCCCGCAGCCGTTCTTGCGCCGCCTGCGCCCTCAGTTTCGCCTCATGGGCTCGTGCTGTGTATAGAAAGCCGTTAAAGATAGGAATCTCCACATTTGCACCGACAGCTCCATATGTATTGTTCAGCGCACTCGGACTTGGAGCGACCGCCGGATTCCCCACGGGTGTGTCTCCAACTGCCCCAAGGGCGCGAATACTGGGGAATAGCAAATCTCGTTCCGCGGTTTGGAACTTTCTCGCTGCCTCGTACTGGTATTGGAGAGAAAGAATTTCCGGCCGCATGGAAAAGGCCTGTGAGATCAAATCATCCACATTTCCCGGGGGCGATCCGATGGGGTTGGTTTCTTCTATCAGCTGGATATTCTGCGAGGTCTTAAATCCAAGCACCATCGAAAGAGTAGCCAGGGCGGCGTTTTGGTTGTTTTGTGCGTCCAGCAGAAGAAGTTTGGCCTGTGCCAGGTTGACATTGGCGAAACTGAGATCCAGTGCAGACTTCAGTTTGCTCTTGAAGAGTGCATCCACTTGGCCGGCAACGGTTCGCCGTTCCTGCATCGTTTGTTGCGCCACGGTCAATACCGCCTGGGCTTGCAGTGCGTTGTAAAAAGCCTTGTTCACGGCCAGAAGGATTTGCTCCCTGGTGGCCATGGCGTTTTCGTTCTCAGCCTTCGCCGTGTAGTTCGCGCTGGAGACGAGATTCGTGGTGCGTCCAAAGTCGGTAATCAATTGTGTGACCATGAGGCCGGCGGCAGCTCGTTCATAGATAATGGGGTTGTTCAACGCACCCGCGGTAATGCGGCTGCCCGACTGTGCATCGACGCCCGTCAGGTCACCAGTCGCAGTTGGCCAGAGGTTCGAGCGCACCTCGCGCACAACTTGCCGGGAAGCCAGAGCGATCAGTTGGGCCTCGGAGACCTGCGGATTATTCCTTATTGCCAGGTCTTCGGCCTGTTTCAAGGTCAGTGATAGGGGCGCTCCCGAACTGGGTTGGGAACCGGAGGGTCCAGTGGAGGGCATGTTGCTGGTGCCTGGGTTGGCGGTCGTTTGGGGCGTCGGAGCCGGAGGAGCGTTCCGGGCTGTCCGCACATCGACTGAGGTCTGTGCCAAGCCGAACAGAGGCAACGCCAGGAACGCCAGCGCCGCAATGCTGCAGCGGTGTCTTCGCGTCATCGATTCGCCTTCCAGAATCAAATCGACACCAAATTCCCTCAGCTTCCGCGGCGTATGCAAGCCAAAGCTATGGCTACGTCGAGCAAAGGGCCAAGGGATCGCCATCTTTGCCTCGCAACTTCCCCAAATCCCTAGTTTCATTCCGCTGGCTCCGTGGCTACGGTTACCGTGCTTTGATCCTTGCGCCTGCCGTAAACCAGCAAATATGCCGCTGGCACGATGAAAATGGTTAGTAGCACCGACGAAGTGAGACCGCCAATGATGGCCCGCGCCATGGGAGTGTACTGCTCGGCGCCCGTCCCTAATCGCATAGCCATTGGAATCATGCCGATAATGGTGGCCAGCGAGGTCATTAAAATTGGCCGCAACCGTACGCGGCACGCCGTAATGACGGCATCGGCTGGTGACAGTCCTTGTTGCTCCAGATTGTGCGCAAAATCAACGATCAGAATACTGTTCGAGTCAGCGATTCCCACCAGCATCAGCACTCCCATCAAGGACATCACGTTCAATGTGCTGTGTGTGAGGGGCAGAATAATCAAGACGCCCACGAAGCCCATGGGAATGGCGAGCATGATCAGGAAAGGATCGACAAAAGACTTGAATTGGGCGGTCAGGATCAGGAATAGCAGGAGAAACGAGATCAGAAAACCGAGCGCAAAACTCTTAAATGACGCCTGCATGCCCTGCACCATGCCGCGCAAGTTCACTCTCACGTTGCCTGGCATGTTGGTCTTGGCGAGAATGTCGCGGATGGAGTCAGTAACACGTTCCAGATCTTCTCCAGCGGGAGTCACGTAAACGTCCACCGCCCGCTGAATCTGGTAATGATCGACCTCGGTGGGAGTCTGGGTCTGTCTTACGCTTACCACATTGTTGAGGACCGTAATTGGCCTGCCTTCTCCACTGCAAGCCCACGCGGGTTGAGCGCTCCCGCCGCGCCGTTGCCCGGCCGGACCGCAGTTCAACCCAGCCCCATCGCCGGGATCGCGCACGGGGATCTGGCCGAGATCGGCCATGTTGTGGATGGCGCCCTGGCCCTTTTCGAAGAGCTGCACCGTCAGGTAATAGTCGTTGCCGCTCTTGCGATCGACCCAGTAGTTAGGAGCAATCATGTAGTTGGAATTGAGCGCGGTGATGACGTTGTCCACCACATCTTTCTGGGTGAGGCCCAATTCCAGGGCGTGCACCCGGTCCACATCAAGGCGCAGCGCCGGGTAATTCATGTCCTGCGGAATGTAGACCTGGCCGACACCGTGCACCTGCCGGATTTGCCCGGCCAGGTTTTGGGCAATGCCATAGATTTGGTCCAGATTGGGACTGCTTACTTGCACGTCAATCGGCGCCGGCATGCCCATGTTCAGGATGGCGTCAACCATCGAGCCGCTGGAGAAAAACGTACGAACATCGGGAAACTGGCTTGCCATCTTGCTCTGAACCCGGTCCATATAATCGAAACTGCTCAGCCGGTGATCCGCCGTCAGTTGCACCTGCACGGTCGCGGTATACGGACCTGCATTCGTGGTGTACAAAGAGGAGAAGTCCGGAACGACGCCGATATTGGAGACGATCCGCTTCAGGTCCTTGGGTTCCACCGCATGCCGGATCAGGTCTTCCACTTCGGCCACGTATTGATCCGTCACTTCGATGCGAGTGCCGGTTGGAACCTTCAGATTGATGGTGAACTGCCCAGCATCCGTCTTGGGAAAGAATGCCAGTCCCAGGAGCGGGTAGATCGCCAGACTTGCCAGGAACACGCCGCTTAAGGCCGCAACCGTCAGCCCCGGACGCTTCAGCGCGCGCCTTACCCAGTACTCGTAGTAATCCAGGATCCGGTTGAACATGCGATTGAAGCCCGCGTTGAACTTGTCCATCCAGGATTGGCTGGCGGGCGTCGTCGGCTCGAGTTCGTACTCATTTTCCTTATGCGCAGATGCAGCGGCGTGAGGCACAGCCTTCAGGAAACGTGAACAGAACAAGGGAATCACTGTCATAGCCACGACGAACGAAGCCAACAGCGAGAGGCAGAACGCGAGCGCCAAAGCCGTAAACAAGAATTTGGCAACGCCATACAGAAAAATTACCGGAAAGAAGTCAACCACATCGACCAGCGTGGCCGCCAGGACAGCCAGGTTGACTTCCGCACCGCCAACCTCAGCAGCGATCCGGGGTGCGGCTCCCATCTCCAGATGGCGGTAGATGTTTTCCAGGGAAATCACCGAGTTGTCGATTACGCGCGAGAACGCTAGCGCCATCCCTCCCAAAATCATGGTATTGATGGTGCTGCCCATCAGGGCCAGCACGACAAACGCCGCTAGCGCTGACAGCGGAATCGAAAGCAGCACGGCCGAAGTGGCACGAAAGCTTCCCAGAAAAATCAGGATCATCAGACTGGTAAGGATCAGCCCCAGAAAGCCCTCGTGAAGAACGGTGCGGATCGCTTCCTTTACATACACAGACTGGTCAAACACAATGCTGGTGACCATCTGTTTGGGTATGTCATAGAGGTGCTTGGTGAGCTGGCGCACCCCATCTACGACAGCGAAGGTGTTGGTATCACCGCCCTGCTTCATGATTGGGATGTAGACCGATTTCTGGCCGTCAATGCGTACGATGTTGGTTTGAATCTGGTGGGCGTCTTCGGCTTTCCCCACATCGTTCACTGTGACCCAGGAGTGCCCTTTGACTTTGACAGGAACCTGGCCCAACTGGTTCATGTTGTCGACCAGGCTGTTGGAATATACGAAGTAATCGTATGGCCCCATCTTCACGTCGCCGGCGGGCAGGATCAAGTTCGAGTCATTGACGGCGCCGACCACGTCCATCAAGCTGAGCTGACGAGACAGCAATTTGTACGGGTCGACGTACACCATGATCTGGCGGTAGGCTCCTCCAAACACGCCGGGAATCTCGGCCCCGGGTACCACCGCGATCTGGTTGCGGATCTGGAACTGGGCGTAATCGTGGAGTTGGGTTTCGTTGAGACCTTCTCCCTTCACCGTGACTAGCGCGACCGGCAAACTGGAGGCATCGAACTTCAGAACAACTGGAGGCAGGGTGCCTGGCGGCAGCCGCTTCAAATCTGCGAGAGCCAGGTTTGATAGCTCAGTCACATCGGCGTCCGGGCTGGTCCCGGGCTGGAAATACACGCGTATGATGCTCACGCCCAGCATCGACCGTGACTCCATGTGATCGACGCCGGCTGCCAGGGTAAAGAACCGTTCCAGAGGATCGGTAATGTCGGTCTCGATGTCCTCCGGCGGCATGCCGGAGTAAAAGGTCGCCACCACCACCTCCGGCAGATTGATCGGTGGAAACAAATCGACCGGCATGCGCACCAGGCTGGTTGCACCTATCACCAGGAGCACCAGGCAGATCACGATGATGAAATACGGATTGCGAATCGAAAACCCAGGCATAAACTCTATCCAATCATTCCGTCGGTCCCATTTAGTGGTCGAATTCCTTTCTCTATTGCGTGTTTCCCTCGTGGTACTCGATCACAGCCACCGCCTGCGGGTGAACCTTCTGACCGGGCTTCAGGCCGCTGCGATCACTAACCACAACCTGCTCACCCTCGCTTAATCCAGACACAATTTCAGCGTCGCCACTCGTCTGCAGTCCCACTTGTACGGTGCGGTTCTCCAATATCCCGTCACCATTCACCACAAATGCCGTGGTCTTATCGTTTTCGTGATTCAAGGCTTGAACCGGCACGGTTGCTGGGTTTTCCTTCTGGTCGAGCTCAAGTTCCGCTTCGGCATATAGACCCGGCAGCAACACTCGTTGAGAATTAGGAACATCAACTTCGGTGTGCATGGTGCGTGTATCCGCTCTCACGTCCACCGAGAATCGCGCCACCTTGCCGGGGAAGGTCTGGTTGAGCGAAGGAACCCGAACGTTTACCGGATCCCCGATCCGAATGTAGCGAACGTAAGACTCCGGAACCGGAATGACCAGACGAAACAGATCGTCTTGGGACAGTCTGACCAGCGGCATGGCTTGCGTACTCGAACCGGTACCCGATTGCATCAGTGTCCCGAGGTTCGCATATCTCTCGGTAACGACGCCTGCGAACGGCGCCGTTATCTTGGAATAGTCGTAGAGCGCTCGATCGTGAATCAGCTTTGCGTTCGCTGCCGCGAGTTGGCTCTGCGCCGCGTCAAAGGCCGCTTTGCCCGCGTCCACCTGAGAGGCTGCCGCCAAGTCCTTACCCTGAGCGTCGTCCACTTCCTGCTGGGCCACAATGCCGGGTTGAGTCTCGAAGACACCGTTCAAACGCGTGTATTCGAGGTGAAGAGCTTTGTACTGAGCCTCATAACGGTTCAGTTCGTGTTGCGCGCGGCCCACCTGGTCAGAAGCATGCTTGATTTCGGCTTGATCTTCCTGTAACTGGGCCTGCAGTTCCGGGATCTCCAGAGTGGCCATCACTTGGCCTTGCTTCACACGGGTTCCATAGTCAACATCCAATTTTTGAACGTAGCCTGATTCTTTGGCGTAAACATCGATCTCTTGAAAGGGCACTAATTCAGAGGACAACGTGATTTGTCGACTTAGTGTTTTCTTGACCACCCTGGTAACGCCAACTGTAACTCCCTCCTGGGGGCTTGCTTTGACGCTCGCATCTCGCCGGCCGGTACACGAGGACAGTTCGAACACCAGTATCGTCGTAAGTCCTAGCGTTGCGCAGGCAATGAAAGCGTTGAACTTGACCTCTCGCAGACCAATTCTGCTGTCACCGTCGAAGTGATGATTCATCAATTCCTAAACACCAGCTTTCTCTGCCATCTTGGCCAGCAACCTGACTAACTTGGTTCCTTGATCAGCTGACGTAACTTGTCCACCGAAAATTCTCTTGAACCGCAGAATTCGATGATCCTTTGCTCAGCTTGCTGCAACCGGGCTGCAACCGCGGGAACTTCAGCAGTAATCTGTTTCGGGATTGTCAGCAAGCCGTGGCGGTCTCCATGTAACAGGTCTCCTGGATGCACCTCCAAACCGCCGATCTTGACCACTGACCCGAAGTCGAAGATGTGGGAATAGGCGTGTGATACGGCGACGCTACCGGCAAAAAGCTGCAGACCCAGATCGCGTACGCGCGGCAGTTCCCGAACGGCACCGTCGGTCACGTACCCCACGCATCCCAGCGCCTTCAGGATTGCCGCATGCATATCCCCGAGGAAGGCTCCAAGGCCCGGCGGCTTGTCGAGATCTTCCAGGACCACAATCCGCGGCGGAGGTACCTCCAGGATGCTGTTCCACCAGTCCGTGCGGTCTCGGTAAACGCGCCCCGCAATCGGCGGTTCACCACTGCGCAACCGCGCTGTTGCAGCGTATCCCACCATGGGAGGAAAATCCCTGAACATGCAGCGAATGCGGGAATCCGCGAAGCCGGCATTACGAAGCCTCACCTCGAAGCTCTCGATCGCGTTCGAGACCGTACAGGTATCCAAACGCCGGAGAGCATCCAACTGGTCGTCGCGTAAGAACGGCCCAAGACCCATGACGATCCTTTTCGCAATCTTCTAATTCAGCTTGACCATCTGGGGAAGTCTACGCGCATGCATGGCGTCAAACTTTGCCCAGAGAAAGTCGCCTTATGAGGACCGCAGCGCAAATCCAATTCGAACAATTCCGAATTGCGTGCGAAAGAAACTACAGGAAGAATTCAGACGATGGAGGGGGGCGGTTATAGAGACTCTCGTCGAGGACAACCATTGACGGGAGAAGTTCTGCATGAGGCACACGGGCGCCAACAGTTTCCGGCTCCAGGCTAGCGAAACTGGCAACTGGCGCTACCCATCGGGTCGCATCTCGGTCAAGATGCTGCCGCTTGGGCTCCAGGGATCGGCGCTCTACGGATTTTGCAGTATGAACCTGAGAAGTTGCCGGAGCGTAATAACGAGTCGCCAGACTGCAGATCAAAGAGAATATGGCGATGGCAATCCACGCACTACGCCACACCCGACTACCAATCAGACTATGTCTCAGCAATGGCATCTTTAACAGTCACTGGAAACTTGATAGGCGGAACTATACATCATGGGCGTAATGGCCCGACGTCACCTTAGTAATTGATTCTCAATGATTAGACGCCGTGATCCCTGGGTTTGGTTGCACAGATACGGTCAAGTTGTTCGACTGAGCGGCTTGCGCCGACTAGAATGTTCATTGAGGCGGAGCGAATATGGCTGGTCATGCATCCGTTCGCAAAATAAGAAGTTAGAAGCTGCTGCATGGCGTTTCGTTTAGTTAGGCGGAAGGGACATGCCAGCGGCGCCCTTCCCCTCCGTTAACGAGAAAGATGAGCAATAGGTAACCAAATTCACGAACTAATGTGGAGCTCCACATTAGTTCTGGAACTTCGTTACATAAGCTTCGCCGTCGGACGCCTTGAGAAGATGGGATTGCGATCCTCCTCTGAGTTTGCGCAGGTGTTGGACGGCAGAGATGCAGGTAGTCACAAGCACCTCCCAGGAGTTTGACTATTGGGTAGAAACGAAATGAAGAGGGACGGTGAGCTGATCCGGAAGCGGGAAGCTATGCGCAGACAAGCCTGGCCAAAGGAGAGCCAGGCCGAGGACCTATAGAGCGGAGAGCGGTTTGGTTCCCTCGCCCACCATGTTGACGTACCGTGAGTAGGCAAAAAGCCGATCTCTTCGTTTCCCCGAGATTTCCTTGACGATCCCGAGTCGCACGAGATGGTTCAGCGCGCTGGTAACGGTTGGAATAGTCAGTTTCAGGGTCTTCGCCACTGTTCGAATACGAACGAACGGGTTCCGTTGCATGACTTCCTGGACGCGCAGCGCTGAGGCAGCCGCCCTCCCCAGCTCTTGTATCTTCTGTCGGTCGTTGGCAAAAAGGCGCAAAGTTCGTTCCGCTGTGTCCGCTGCCTCTTGAGCGGCCACTGCTATTCCGTCAAGAAAGAATGCCAGCCAGTCCTCCCAGGCACCCTTGGTGCGAACTCTCTGCAGCAGGTCGTAGTATTGGCTTCGATTCGTCTTGAGATAGAGACTGGGATACAAGAGTGGCTCTGCCAGCACACCTTTGGAACACAACAGGAGTGTGATGAGCAATCGCCCCACCCTTCCATTGCCGTCCAGAAACGGGTGAATGGATTCGAACTGGACGTGTACGAGTCCAGCTTCGACCAGAAGCGAGAGTTTGTGCTTCTCGTCGTGGAGAAATCGCTCCAAGCTGTGCAGACATTCCATGAGTCGTTCGGGCGGAGGTGGGACAAAGGAAGCGTTCCCCGGTCGTGTGCCCCCGATCCAGTTCTGCGTCCGGCGAAATTCACCTGGACTCCGGTTCGCACCTCGTCCGCCCCTAAGCAGGATGGCGTGAATCTCGCGAATCAAACGGAGCGAGAGCGGAAAACCTCCCGCAAGCCGTCGCAACCCATGTTGCATCGCGGCGACGTAGTTGGAGACTTCCTCAACGTCTTCAATGGGCACTTTCGGGGCTGCTTCGTTCTCAAACAACAGGAGATCTGTAAACGAGGATTGCGTGCCTTCGATTTGGGAGGAGAGCAGCGCCTCCTTGCGGACGTAGAGATACAGCAGGAAGCGGACGTCCGGCAATAGCTTGGTCATGCCGTTGAGGCGGCCAAGTCCTTGGTTGGCACGATCGAGCTGCTGATGCAGTGTGCTGAGGTTCACCTCGGGGATCGGTGGTAAGGGAGGCGGGATAAATGCCCGGACCCTCTCACCGGCGACCGAGCTTGTGAGGTAGGTTCCGAACCGACTCTGCAATTTCGACACTGGCATACGGAGCGCCATCCTTTAATAAGTGGTGTCTCTATTAAAGAATAGTAGCCTATCCTTTAATAAGCAACTGGCTTTTTCAAGGTTCGCCGGGGGCAACCTTGTCCCGTGTTCGGGGATTTGAGCTTCCTGAAACTGCGGTAGAGGAGGGTACCTACGGAAGCAGGAAGCTCATTACTTGGCCTGTGATGCTGCCGCCTCCAGCGCAACCACGATCTCGTTCAGTGTCTTGAGATTGTCCACCTGGTCAAGCGAACTCAACTTCAAGCGCTGGAGAACTCCTGCGAAAGCCGCTAAACCAGCTTTGTCCCGTGCGGCCTCGGCTCGACGCAATCCGCGCTCGGCTGCTTGCATGTGGGCCTGCACCTTCTGCTGAATCGCCGGGTCCTGAATGTCCCTGGGATTCCACACCCTTGCCACGCTCTTCAGCAAACCGCGATACATGCGCTTTCCCAAGGCTTTTTCCATCTGCTCGATCGCGGAAATCACTGCGCCGTTTTGCGCCTGTGCGGCGTTGCCGTTGCCATGAGCATCGCTATTGCCGCCATTGTTGGCGGCGGTCCGCTCAGGCGCCTGTGAATCCTCATCGCGACAAGGCCGGAGACCCCGCAGCCACCCGTCCGGCGTTGCCCCTTCTTGCAGGTCGGCGCCGCAATAGATGCAGATGTCCGTTGCGGACTTGAATACGTGCTGTTTCAGATGCGTCATCCCGGCTCCTTCTTCCTGGACAATCTCGACAGCGTGTGCCGCGAGCACGAAGGCTAAGACCGTGCAGTGGGCCATCGAAAACCTCAATAGCCAGCACGCGAACCGCGTCGTCCATTGAGCGCCTGCGCCACGAGTTCGCCCACCAGGTCTGAAGCAGGCTCCTCCCTCACGGCAATGAACGAACAAAGACCGTTTACAGGGATCGGCCGCTCGTCTTCAATTCGGTAGCCGCGCTCGATGTGTTGGTGTTTCCGTTCCTCAAACAAATGAGCCCTCGTGGTCACACGAATTCTCATGGCGACCTCGTTTCTATTCAGTTGGCGATCAGGTTGGGGGCCGCGTTAGGCAGGCTATTGAATCGCGGCCACTGATTCTGGGTGTGTGCGAGACCGTTTCCGAATCCCGAGAGCCCGAGAGTCTGTCTCTAGCTTGTTCTACCCGGTGGAATGGACTCGTCGTGATGCTGCTCTCAGGCCTCGCCGATCAAACCTGGAGAGCTACTTTGGGTGGGCACTACCTGTTTTCTCTTAGCGCGGTGGCGCAGCCGTTGCCAATACTTCGGGTCGATAGGCAGCGCACGCGCGCCGGCTGTTGACGATAGGTTCACGAATGCCCCGTGATAGGAGACCGCCCCATAACGAAACAGCCGTGTGAGCAGAGCTAGCGCTTGACTGGCCAACGTCGGATTAACGAACGGCTCCTGGCGTTCGAGGGCTTCTGCGGCGCTACAGCTCGAAAGCCCATATCCAACATCAGAATAGACAAATTCAGGGAACAATACGGAAACCAAATTCACCGTTTCGACAACTCATTCGTCTAAGTGCGTGCTCTTTGGATTCTGCTTCAAGTCCTTCAGGTCGCTGCTACGACCCAGAGCCTGTTTGTTCGTCGCGAGGTCGTCCAGGGAAATGAAGTTCACCGGAACACTGAAGAAACTGCTTGCGACCCTTTTTCTCCACGCATCGGGGAACTCGACGCCTGTGATTTCGGTCAAAACGTCAATTCTGACGGGCGCAATTCCAATCTGATAGACCACCTGCTTCTCGGTGAATGTCTCGGGGGTGATCCCATCGTGCTCAAGGGGAGCCCCAAACTTCTTGAGCGCTTCGACCACGCGAAGAGAATTTTGCGGCGAATTGTGGACCCACACGTCGAGGTCTTTGGTATACCGCGGCTCGCCGTACTTCATGACCGCGTAGCCGCCGACAATGAGATATTCAACTTCGAATTCGTTTAAGAGTTGTAGCAGTTCTTTGTAGTGTGGGTTTTCTGCCATGGCTGATTTCCTCGGCTAACTCCACCAATTCCCATGCGGCCGCAAAGATGGCCTCATCTCCCTGCTCCTGCCAAAACTCGATGTCGAACGAGCGATCCGGGAACCCGCGCTCCACCAGTCGTGTTTTCCATGCTGAATTTTGAGGAATACTCATTTCCCCTCTTCGAATCGGTCCTTAACATTATCAGGATATCAGGCCGAAGGGCCCGATTTGCTGTTCCCGCTGAGGAGTATCAGCCCTGATCCCCCTGAGGCGAAGCTTCTGCCAGTGCGGCAGGATTGCGCTTTGAAATCTCTCGACAGCCGGCCTTTCTACGGAGCCGTTGCCAGCGCTTGGGATCAATCCGCAACGCCTGTACACCGGCCAGTGATGACAGGCTCACGAATGCCCCGTGATAAGAAATCGTCCCGTAACGAAAGAGCCGAGCCAGCAGGGCCAACGCATGATTGGACAAGGTCGGGTTGACGAACGGTTCCTGCCGGTCGAGAGCTTCCGCGGCGCTACAGCTCGGCAAACCATCTCCGTCAAGTTCGCCTTGGATGACTTCGGGGAAAAGCTCTGCGACTGTTCGCAATCGGAGCCTGTGTCGCCGGTTCCTGCGATTCAGCGGCTCCCCGAGCACGAATTGACCGCTGTCGGCGTTATTGCCCAAGTCCAGCCAGTAATCGACTTCACTCCAGTCCTCGGCGCACTTTGCGATGGCCGCGCGCGCCGCCCGCGTGTCGACACAACCGATCACGATGTCCACGCCGTCCAGTCTGCGGTTAGTATCCAAGCGCTCCGGAATGCCCTGCCAGTCCAAGCCCCAGAACAGGTTCAGGCGATTGGCGACGACGACGGCCTTGGAGAGACCTACCTCGGACCGGCTGAAAGGCTGGCGCACGCAGTTCGTTGGAGAGATGACGTCTGGATCGAGCAAAGTGACGTGGATGCCTTCCGGGTGTCCGCGTGCCAGCAATGCCTGATGCAGGTACGGCAACCCGGCCGCGATTGCGCTGCCGTTGCCGCCGCAGCCGACGACCAGTACGCGCACTTTGTGCCGTAGCAACTCCGGGTGAATATGGTGTGATTCCATAAGGGGTGAGGGCCGGCGCTTGGCCTGTGAGCTGTCGGGTGGGTTCCCGGCGCTGGGTAATCCAGGTCTCAGCTTCCGGCTTGGCCCCTCATCTGTCCGGCGGAACGACCTTACAATCGGCCTGAATGCATCAGCGGAGCCCATTAGTCACGTACAACGTACTCAGCACTCGCCGATAGCGGTACGCGTACGACTTGCCGTCTGGCGTGAAGAATAAGTTTGCGTACAGGAGGCCCGCTGGGTCCGGAGGCATGGTATCGAGCCACGGCTTGCGCACACCACTGCGGGGGTCAAGCAGGCTCACGTGAGCAGGGAAGCTGCGGTCCCACACGTAAAGTTTGGTCCCGGATGAGTCCCACTGCACGGGATATTCGTGGGCCGAGATTCCATGGACCGGTTGTGGGGCTCCTCCCTCGATGGGATACAGTGCGAACCCCTGGGCATTCCTCGCCAGCACAAAATGACCGTCCGGTGAGATCAACGCGTCTGACGTGTTTTCCGGCGCAACTGGACGGGCCGTTCCCGAGGCTACGTCGATCAGGTATGGACGCGGCGGCTTGCCCGACTCCGAACCGGTATAGACGAATTCGGAACTGTCGCGGGTCCACGAGCAGAAAATGCCGGTGTTTGCAATCGGACCAATATCGAAGGAACGTGGTTCGCCGGTCCCGGTGGGATAGAGGATGATCTTACCCGGGGACGACGGCCGAAACGAGGCAATCCACTTGCCGTCGGGCGAAATCCCACTCGGGTCACCCTCGCCCAAGCGAACCAGTTCCGGCGAATCGGTCCGGACCATATATGTCAGGTAGTCCGTGCCCGTACCAGATCCCGAGTAGTTCACCGCCATCAACGAACCTTCGTCGGACAATCCCGCAATGCTCCCCGTGCTGCTTCCGAAATCCAGCACCCTGTCGGAAGTTAGCCCTGGGCGGTGAATCGCAATCTCGCTGAAGGAACGCGTGGCCGTTAACAGTACCTGCCCCTGCGCATTGATGTCCTCAATCATGAGGTCCACGGGCGCGGAAAAGAGAACACGCTGCTTGCCGGAACGTGTGACGGCGCGTAGGGCTACCGACTCTCCGCCGATGCTGGCGCTGAACCACACTTCTTGGGTTCTCCGGGACCACGTCAGTCCTTTGATCGAAGACCACTCCTCAGTGAGGCGTTCGCTTTTGCCAGACAGATTCACGAGGACAACGTATCCGCGGTCGTCTCCAGCAATGGGATGATCGATGAATGCCACTTCGTTGCCGCCGGGAGAAATAGCTGGATGATCAATCCATCCCCCTGTGCGGTACAACGCCTTGCCGATCGGAAACTCCAGGGACTGCTGATCACTGCCGCACCGTACAACTGCGAGGTCCTTGCCATCGGCAGTGATGTCCGCGTCGCATGCGTTCTCCATTAGCGGCCTGGGGGCTCCACCCGACAGGGGCACACGGGCCAGAGTGCCGGTTGTCATCCACTGAAAGAAGTGATGACGACCCAACAGAATCGCCATGTCGCCATTCGCGGACGTCGCTAGTACATCAGCGGGAGGCAGGCCGAGGCTGCGCGATTCGACACCATCGAGGCGCGCAGAGAAGATCTCGAGTGGTTTGCCGTTCCAGGAAGCCCCGTACACAACGTTGGCTCCGTCAGGCGTGAAACGCGCTGAACTTACATAGCCGGGCCCAAAGGCAAGTTGATCGAAAATAAGCGGGGGCTTGGTCGCAAACTTCATGCCGGTGACGAAGGCAATAACAGCCACGGTGAGTAGCGACGCTGCCGTAAGCCAGGCAGCTCGACGCCGGAAGACAGAGGGGGCCGCTCCGGCCGGCTGCGCAGTCTTGCTGCTGGAAACCCCTGAAAGAGCTTCGATGGCAAACGCCAGATCGCTCGCCGACTGAAAACGGCGCTCCGGCGTTTTCTCAAGGCACCGCCGGACGATCCGCTCCAAACCCGGACTCACATTAAGGCCGCTTTCGGCCAGCTCCGGCGGCTCTTCCTTCAGGATGGCATTCATGGTTTCCACCCCGGACTCGCCGTGGAATGCCTGTTCTCCGGAAATCATTTCGTACAGAATCGCGCCCAGACTGAAGATATCCGAACGGTGACCCACCGCTTGGCCGCGTACCTGCTCAGGCGACATGTAGCCGGCAGTGCCCATAACTACACCCACCGCGGTCGGCGTAGCAGCGAGGGTAGCAGTATCGGCAATCCCGGCTGCCCTGGTCTGCTTCGCTAAGCCAAAATCCAGGATCTTCACCCGTTCGTCACGTGTGACGAAGACGTTCTCCGGTTTGAGATCGCGATGTACGATTTCTTTGTCATGCGCCGCTGCCAATCCATTCGCTAGTTGCAGGACATATTCGGTCACTTTGCGTTGTGGCAACGGATTCCTATTCATTCGCTCGCGGAGTGTCTGACCTTCCAGCAATTCAGACACAAGGTAGTGAACGCCGTCCTGCACTCCGACATCGTAAATCGCAAGAAGATTGGGATGATTCAGCGCGCTCAGGACCCTCGCTTCCTGCTGGAACCGTTGCAGGCGGTCGAGATCAGACGAGAATGATTCGGGAAGAACCTTGATGGCAACATCGCGCCCCAACCGCGTGTCGCGGGCGCGATATACCTCACCCATGCCGCCAGCGCCCAGCGGCGACTGGATTTCATAGGGCCCGAGTTTCGTGCCAAAGGCCAGAGCCATGGGTGTGCGTAATTATAGCCTGCACGGCACTTCGCAGCGGATCCGGTGATTCTGGATGGTCTGGCAAACCGGACATTGAGATTTGCTCTTCGATTCAACACCTAAAAAGGCGGCTGTGACGAGGGGGAAAGACGGACTGATTCAATTGTCCAGGTCGGCTGCACAAGCTCATCATTCTCGTGCGTGTTGTAGGAAGTCACGCAGCGTCTGCTTCGAGTCGGCGAGGAATACCGCCGGAAAGCGCCTCCGTCCGACCAAGCTCGACCAGAGTCCAGCAAAGCCGCGCGGATGAGTTGTCAGTCGGACGGCGCCACTCGGATGGGTGAATTCGCTGGCAGAATATGCGCCCTCCCAGGCCGATAGGGAGCCGACACTCACCTCTTCCGGCGCTCGCATGCTGCCCAGGCAAACTCGCCCGTGCACATCAGTGTTCCAGTAGGGAGCGTTCTTCAACCGTGTATCGGCTGTAGGCCGGCGGTCTTCGGCGAGTGCGCGCACAAACAGTTCCCGCCCGTGGATCAGGAAAACCAGCGCCGGGTGCGGATACATTTTGCCGTTCAGCTTTTTCGTCTCGGCATTTCCGTCGCCGAAGAACATCAGCCGCGGTTGCGCCCAGCTCCACCAAGCGATCAGCTCCGGCGCTCTTGCCAGCACATATTCCGGCAAAACCTCCGCTGCCATGCTCGCGCCCAAGCCGGCGGCCAGCGTCTCAAGAAAGCCCGTGGTAACGGACTGGCCCGCGCACAAGTACGGTACCTTGTCCGGCAGGTACTTTACCTCGTGCAACGTGGCAAAGGTTCTGCTGCCTTCCTGATACAGCAGCACAGCCTGTTTCAGGCTGAAGATTCGGTTGTCTCCGATCCGCACGTGGGCGTTCATGGCTGCTCCTCGCGGGCAATCACTCCCTCTTCGTTACCGGGCATCAAGTCAATCAGCCGGCTGGCAGCAGCCAGCGTCTCGCAGGCGACACCCAGCGTTCGGAACCTTGCCGCACGCTGGTCGGATCGGAAAGCTTGAGGGGAATGATGAGATTGGGTTGGGGCGTCGTCTCCATTGCTGTCTCCGCCTCATCGTCAAAACATCCCACCACGGCGTCGCCCGATGAGAATGCGGCGAGCAGACACGGCAGTGGCGGATTGCTGTCCATGAGCTGCTCGCCCATGTCCTCAGTGAATTCCGGCCGTTTGGCCTGGTTCGAGACGCGGCACAACTCCAGCAGACCCCTGACCAGCGCCTTCACTTTTTGGCTTCGTATCCTCTGGATGAGATTCTTCAGACCTCGGAGACTCAGGGACGGCGCTTTGAGACATTTTGGCGTACACCCCTCAATGTCAGGCACCTCGTACTGTTCGGGATTCTCTTCGCTTTCGTGCCACTCCCGGCGAGCACCTGCAGTACAGCTTTGTCCGCGCCATCGGGACCAAGGGGTGAGCCGAACGGAGGACGTAGTGAAGGCACCACGGCAATGACCGCTGTCGGTCATGCACGCCACGCTCGAAGCCAAGGACAACAGGCCGCCGCTTCAGCGGAACCATAGTAGGTTGCGAACGGCGGCCCGGCCCCCTCGATACGAGACATAGTCCGTGGCTTTGGCGCGGCCTGCAGGCCGATGGGCGGAAACCGGTTCGAGCGCAGCAAGCAGGTGGTGAGCTACCTGGGACTGAATCCGAGGGAGCACTCTTCGGGCGGACGGCAGAGACTGGGCGCAGTCTCCAAGCAGGGCAATCCGATGATGCGCTCGTTGTTGGTCGAGGCCGGCCACACGGCGGCGCGGTTGGACGGCGAGTTACGGCAAGACTATCAGCGACTGAAACTGCGCCGGGGCAGCGGCGTAGCCAAGGTTGCGATCGCCAGGAAACTGGCGGTACGGATGTACTGGATGCTGCGCGGCCCGGCCAATTATGCGCAGCTGGTTCGCATGCAAGGCAGCCCGTGGGCCACCCTGGTGAAGGAGTAGTTCATCGTCGGGCTGATTGGGCGCCTTGCCTCCCCGAGAGAGTCGGGGGTTCGAACAACGAATCATGGTCGGAAGTCAGTGACCGGATAGATGGTTGGTGGAACCAAGCTTCCACCGCAGGATTCTGAAAGCGGGCCTTGGTCGCATGAGCAAAAACAAGAGCAACGGCAACAGCAACAGCAACAGCAAAACCAAGACCTTCTACGAGGGGAAAAGTCAAAACCTTCGAACGGTCCACGTGTCTCTTGACAACGCCGACACGGTTATAGAGGGTGGCCCAGCCTTCCGCGCATTTTGCGGAGGCCGGGGCCTTTGCCATCATTGACACCGGCGAGGCCGCGGGACCACACTTCACTTTCTACTTGACCTCGGACCGGCAAAGCGTCATCATCAACATATAACTTATACTTAATGCGGCGCTTACGATGTATAACTCGTTGAGAATCAGGATTCTACCTCTAACTTGTTCCAGCTCTAAGATTTTTTCTGAAAGTTCCGCCAAGTCCGTGATTCCAATAGACCAGGGGGGGGAGGGGGGTAGGGTAATCAAAAAGTAAACCGCGACGGAGCCTCCGCTCCGCCTGGAAGGGTCCAAGGGCGATCCCTAAACGTCAAAGCCCAACAAAACCGGCTCCGGCTGCAGCTCGATGCCCCACGTATCCCGCACCCGCGCCTGAATCTCTGCCTTGAGCGCAACGATGTCTGCTGCACTGGCCCCGCCCAGGTTCACAATCGCCAAAGCGTGCTTGGACGAAATCCCCACTCGCCCAGCGACGTATCCTTTGTGGAAACCGGAATGTTCCACCAGCCAGGCCGCCGAGACTTTGTGTTGGGCCGCAAGCGCGGGGTAGCTGGGAATCTGCAACCCACGGCTGGCCGCGCGCGCGGAAAGTTCCTGGTATTGCTCGGCAGTGAGCACTGGGTTTTTGAAAAACGATCCGGCGCTGCGGCAATCCGGGTCGCCGGCGACGATCAGCATGCCCTTGCTGGCGCGAATCTTGAGCACGGCATCGCGAGTTTCGGCCGGCGTGGGCGGTGTGCTCCTGGCAGTGAAATAGTGCTTCAAATCGGCATACTCCAAATGCGGCGCGCCCCCGGGAGTAAGAGCGTAGGTGACCTGGAGAATAACAAAGCGCCCGCGCTCGGACGTATTGAAGATGCTGCTGCGGTAGCTGAAGGCGCAGGCTTGGTTTTCAAGTTCGCAAATCTGCGAGCGCTTCCGGTCAAAGGCCAGGACCGACTCGATGACATCGGAAACTTCCTGGCCGTAGGCCCCGACGTTCTGCACCGGAGTTCCGCCGACACTGCCCGGAATTCCGCTCAGGCACTCGATGCCGGCACAATTTCGGGTGAGTGCGTGAGCCACGAAGTGATCCCACTCTTCTCCCGCGCCAACCTGAAAGAGAGCTTTGCCGTGTTCGCTACGCTCGCGAATTCCAGAGATGGCCACTTTCAGCGTTACGCCCGGCCAGCCCTGATCTGACACCACCAGGTTGCTTCCGCCGCCGAGGACAAACAAAGGGAGTTGTTTGGCGCGTGCGAACTGGATGGTTTCCACGGCTTCGGCTGCCGTCCGTGCCTCAGCGAAGTAGCGCGACGGCCCGCCCACTCGCATGGTGGTGAGCGGCCCCAAGGGAACGTTTTCCCGAAGGTGCATGAGCGTTGGCTACGACTGTAGCAGATTCGGCGGTGCTGCACTCGAATCCAAGCAGGCGGGCTGTGCCTGGCGGGCGGCCGTGTCCGACACCCGCGCTAACCCGCCGCTTACTTTCGGCACTGGCTTAGGGCACGTACGACCACACCGTTCCGCAGGCGTCTCCACTGCAGTTACGGGTGCCACCGAGGTCGGCGGTGCCAAACAGCTCGCCCTTCGCGGTCTGCCACACTTCGCCGGCGGGCTGGGCGCCGTCCCGTCCCGCGAAACTGTGCAGCAGTGTGAACATGCCGCCCACGCCCAACTCGTACAACGCTCCGTAGCCGTTGGCGCCGCACTCCACGGCGACGCCATACAGGTTGCCCTTCGAGTCCCGGATCACGCCAGCGGGCGGATAGCAGCCGTCGGACGCACCCCCGGCAAAGTTGTGCAGGATGGTCTCCTTGCCTTTCTTGCACACCCTCCATATAGTCCCGTTGTTGCTGGAACCGCAGTAGTAGGTGGTCCCATAAAGGGTTCCAGCCTTATCCCGCACAACGGATCCCCAGGGGTTGCAGCCGTCTGTCGTGCCGCCTGCAAAGCTGTGCAGCAAGGTAAACTTTCCGTTCTCACTCAGCCTGTAGAGGACTCCACAGCCGTACGGCCCGCAGGCTGTGGACGCGCCGCCATCTACGGTCACGCCATAGAGATTGCCAGACTGGTCCATTGTCAGATGTCCATAATCGGGAAAGGCACCGTCGGACGATCCCCCAGTGAAGCTGTGCAGAAGGGTGAAGTTCCCCGCACGGTCAACCTTGAATATCGTGCCAGCGTGGGAAGAACCGCACCCGGAGGTAGTGCCGTACAAGGTGCCGGCCTCGTCCCTGATCAAGCCTTGCGCCGGGTAACAGCCGTCCGAGCCGCCGGTAAAGTTGTACAGCATCGTCTCGTTCCCCGCGGTGTCGATCTTAAAGACGAGGCCACATCCGCCGGCGCAGTTGGGTGAGCCTCCCTCTCCGGCGGTGCCATAGATGTTGCCAGCCTTATCCCGAGTCACCGGTCCGTAGGGCCAGTCCCCGTCCGGTCCGGAAAAGCTGTGCAGCACGGTCTCCCTGCCGGCGGTGGTCACCTCGTAAACCGAGCCGCAACCAAACGGGAAGCAGTTCTGACCGCCACCGTAGGTCGTAGTCCCATAAAGATTGCCTGCTGGGTCCTGAATTACACCCGTCATGGGAAAGCCCCCGTCCGGGCTACCGGTAAAGCTATGAAGTACTGTGAAGGTCTGGGCTTGTGCCAGAGCTGCCAACACAAGCACGAGAAAGATCACGAAAACCGTTAATCGCATGATGTATTTGTCCCCTGCCTGTTTAATTGTCGCTCCCAGGGCAGAATCCGCCCTCAGCGCGGATTATAGCGCAATGCACGCCAAGGAAAGAAGAAGATTGACGGCTGCAGAAATTAGACCGTCCTGGGGGAGAAGAAAGCCCTCATGGCCCAGCTAGAGGGCGACACGAGACGGAGTGGCACGGGGTTCAGAAAAGGGCGCGCAGTCCCGCAAAAGTTTCCACCACCAGCAGGCGGCTGGGAGGCTGCGGCTGCGCGACCTCGTCATGCTCCAGAATCCAGGTATTGTCGTGGGGCACAAAGACGGCGTTGATGCCGGCAGCCAGCGCCGGGTTGATGTCAGACTTCGGACTGTTTCCAACCATCCAGGTAGAGTCGGCCGGCAGGGCGTACTTCGAAATAACAGAGGTATAGGTGGGCAGATCTTTTTCGGCGACAATCTCAACCGCGGCGAAGTACTCTTTCAGACCCGACCGCTCGATCTTTCCCGTTTGCTCGGCGATCGCGCCCTTGGTCATCAGGATCAGGTGATGCCGCGGCGCGAGGTACTGCAGAGTTTCGGGAACTCCCTGGATAATTTCAACCGGATGCTCCGCGATGGTGTGCGCGAAGCCGCTGATAGCTTCATGCAATGCCGGCGTGAGCGGTTCCACGGAGAGCCGTTCGAAAGTCTCTACCAGCGCGTGGGCGAAGCTGTGCAGGCCGTATCCGTGAGTGAGAATGCACTCGCGTTCCACGCCATTCAGCACCTGCCGCACCTGCGCCGGCGAATACTCGTGATGATTTAGAAACGAGATGAAGTTGGCAATCGCGCGTTCGAAATAGATGTTGTTTTCCCACAGCGTGTCATCGGCATCGATGAGCAGGCTCTGGGTTCCGTTTTGGTGGGGCATCAAGGAACATAATAGCGATTAGCGATTAGTTTGCGCCAGCTCACCGCGCGATGAGGTGCCGCTTTGCTAGAATCGCTTGGTATGGTATCAGTCCGCTGTTGGGCTTTGGTGACTGTTGTTTTTCTATGTAGTCCCGCCTTAGCTCAGAAACCTCAGCATAAGATGACCGGTTCAGCGGCGAAAGACGCTGAATCCGCTGGCATGAAGGTGGCTTCTGATCTGGATCAGCGATTAACAAAGCTGCGCCGTGTCGAAATGCCCTTTAAGAGCGCAGCCCTCACGGCGCGCGAACGCAAGCTAGTCGAGAAACTGGTGGACGCATCCGGCTACCTGGAAGATATTTATTGGCGGCAAGTGGATCCCGAAGCTCTGGAGCTGTACCAGACGCTGGAGAACAGCAAGAGTCCACAGGATGAAAAACTGCGCCGCTTCTTGTGGATCAATGGCTCACGCTTCGACCGCCTCGATGAAGACAAGCCGTTCGTCGGCATCTCGCCCCTGCCGCCGGGACGCGGCTTCTATCCGCCAAGTTTGACGCGAAGCCAGGTGGAGCAATACGTCAAAGACCATCCTGAAAAGAAAGACGAGATTTACGCCTCCACGACCATTGTGCGCTGGCACGATAAGCAACTAGAGGGCGTTCCGTATCACATTGCCTACCGCTCGTTTCTGGAGCCGGCGGCGAAAGCTCTGCGGGATGCAGCCGACTTGAGTGAGGACCCGGCGTTTACCAACTTCCTTCGTCTGCGGGCCGACGCTCTGCTGAGCGACGACTATTTCAAAAGCGATCTGGTGTGGGTTGATCTCAAGAACCCCAAGTTCGACATAATTTTTGCGCCCTATGAATCCTACGAAGACGAAGTGCTGGGCGTAAAGACCACATACGGCGCGGCGGTGATGATCCGCAATGATGCCGAAAGCCGGAAGCTTGAGATGTTTCAGAAATACATCGCTGACATCCAAGACGCTTTGCCTCTGGCGCCCGAGGACCGGCCGTCGAAGCGCGGTATGTCGAGTCCCATGGAAGTGGTGGACAACCCTTTTCGCAGCGCCGACATGGTTCACGGATACCAAGCCGTGGCTGACGATTTGCCCAACGACCCGCGGGTGCATGAGCAGAAGGGAAGCAAGAGGCTTTTCTTCAAGAACTTCATGGACGCACGGGTGAGCTATATCATCCTGCCGATCGCGCGACGCGTAATGCTGCCCGAGCAGGCGGCGAAAGTGTCCGGCGACGGCTACTTGTCAGGCACAATTCTGCATGAGATCTGCCACGGCCTGGGACCGGCGTTTGCCAGGACTGCTGCGGGCAAGGTGGACATTCGCGAAGCCATCGGACCACTATTCAGCGGGTTGGAAGAAGCGAAGGCCGATGTGTGTGGCATGTTTGCTCTGAAGTGGCTGGTGGATCACGACGTCCTGCCTAAGAACCACTTGGAGGAATACTACGCGTCGTATGTGGCGGATTTTTTCCGCACCGCCCGGTTTGGCTCCGAGGATGCACATGCCCAGGCGGGGATGATTGAATTCAATTACCTGGCCGAGCGCGGAGCGCTGAAACGCACGTCCACAGGCCGGTATGCGATTGACTTCGCCAAGATGCCCGGCGCCTTGAGCGATCTTACGAGAGAGCTTCTGCAGATGGAAGCTGCCGGCGACCGTGCCAAGGCGGAAGACTGGTTCAGGAAATACAACGTCGTGCCCGAAGCGCTGAAGGTGACGCTGAAGGCCGCGTCTGACCTGCCGCTCGAGATTGATCCCGTGTTCTCCTTCAAGCAGAGCGTCAGGTAGCTATCAGCCGTCAGCTTTGTCATTCCGAGCGGAGCGAGGAATCCCTATGGCTGGTAATCGGATTCGTGAGATAGCCTCGCAAGCAAGGCACTTTCCCGCAGAAGAAGCCAGCAACTGATAACTGAACTGACAGACTGAAAGCTGACGGCTGAGAGCTGTCAGCTACGCCGCAAACTCCACATTCGACTCTTGCGGAATGATTCCCGCCTTGTAGCCCATATCCAGCAGCCGGCGGACAGCTTCGCGGCCATCAGGGCCGTAGTCGAGGGTGCGCTCATTCACGTACATTCCCACAAACTTGTCGGCCAGTTGCGTATCAAGGTCGCGGGCAAACTGCATGGCGTAGGCAAGGGCCTCGTCGCGGTGATCGAGAGCATACTGGATGCTGTCGCGCAGCGCCGCAGCGACGCTCGCCATAAGTTCAGGTCCAAGGCTGCGACGAATCGCATTCCCGCCCAGCGGAAGCGGCAAACCTGTAACCCTCTGCCACCACTTGCCGAGATCCACGATGCGATGCAGTCCAGACTTGTCATAGGTCAACTGCCCTTCGTGGATGATCAGGCCGGCTTCGTGTTTGCCTTCCAGCACTTGAGGAATAATCTGATCGAAAGGAATCACCTCAGTTTCCACGCCCGGAGCAAATAAGCGCAGGACCAGGTAGGCAGTGGTGAGAGTCCCAGGCACGGCAATGCGCTTGCGCTTAATTTCCATCGGAGAATACGGACGGGCAGCGACGATCATCGGACCGTAGCCATCGCCAACGCTGCCGCCACTGGGCAACAGGGCGTACTGGCTCTGCACGTAAGGGTATGCGTGAAACGAAATGGCGGTCACATCGTAGACGCCTTCCATCGCCTTGCGATTCAAGGTCTCGATGTCGCACAAGGTATGGGTAAAGCGCAAGCCGGGTACGCGCACCTTATTGGTCGCGAGCCCGTAAAACATGAAAGCGTCGTCCGAGTCGGGACTGTGGGCGACGGTGATTTCGCGAACTTCAGAACTGCCACTACGCATTCAAATCCTTAACTTTCTTGGCTACTGCTGGTCCTCGGACCGAGTTGCCGCCGGTTCAATCTACAAACTTTTTCCAGCGCCGCCAGCGGCTGGCCAGCGCGGCGGCCGACATCACTTTGATCACCTCGGCGAAAACAAACGCGTAAAGCCCAAACCGCGCCGCTTCGGCAAACGAGTGAGTCAACGCCGCCAGCCAAATCAGCCCAGCGGCAAACAGAACGACTTCACCGGCCAACCCGGCGAGCGCGGCGCGAGCGAAACTGCTGCGGCCGCGCTCCATGATCCACCCGGCAAGTCCGGCCACCAGTGGATACGCCATCAGAAATCCGCCCGTCGGTCCAAGCAATTGAGCAAGCCCCCCAGGACCCGTGGGGCTGAACACGGGCAGCCCAGCCAACCCTTCGGCTAGATAGAGCGCCAGAACGGCGAATCCGCGTCGGCTTCCCAGCGCCAGCCCCACCATTAACACGCCGAAGTTCTGCAGCGTCAGCGGCACCGGCGTGAACGGCAAGGGAAGCGTCACATGTGCGCATAGCGCCACGAACAAGCTGGCGCCAACTAGCAAAGAGACTTGGCGCACCCCCTGGATGAGCCGATCATTGCTGCCGAAGACGTACGTAGATGGTCTGAACATTCGGTTTCCTCTTTACAAGATCTTCCACCACGGCCGAAGCTATGCTTTGTCCTTGTCCGGCTCGATTGGTTCTTTGGTCGCATCCTGCATGTGCCGATGCACGCGCAGATATGCGGCGACACCAGCCCATAGCACCGCTCCGGCGCTGGCAGCCAGGATCAGAAACCACCACAGCATCCGCACGATGTTCTAGGATATCAAAACTTCGCGATGGGAGAAGCCATGCCCGAATCCCTCAGAACCGTCACACTCCCACCGGAAATGGTTTGACACGTGCTTCAGCGCTGAGCGACAGGCCAGAGAATCGCCCTTGCAACAGCGACATCAAGCCGGTGTACCAATAGCCGATCACAAACAGCACGAGGAAGGGCACGGTCACGAAATTCTCATTGATTACGGCGTAGTAGACGGTGAGAGCAAAATATCCGCCGATCAGCAACTCCACCCAGGGCACCCAGCCCAGGCCGCGACGGTAGTTGCCCGCCCGGACTTTGTCCTTCTTGGTTTCCACTCTATATTTCGGGGTCCGCGCGAAGGCGCTTTGCTTTCCCCGCAATGCTTCCAGCACAGCTCGAGTGTTGGTGACCGTCAGGCCAATTCCCAATGCCATCAGAAACGGAAGATAAAGCAAAGCACGGAGCCACGTCTTAGGGAACAGTTCGCGCTGTGACACCAAGTAGAAGCTGGAAATGGAGAACGTCGAGGCCATGAATAAGGGCAGGTCGATGTAAAGCATCTGAAACCATCCTTGATAAAAGCGGATGATCATGGCCGGCAGAAGCAAGACAGAAAGCAGGACCATCAGCGGATAGCTCAGGTTGGCGGTCAGGTGATACCAGGCCTCCAGCTTCACGTGAAGCGGTTGATCGCTCTTGAGAACCTTGGGCAAGATCTTCTTGCTGGTCTGGATCAGTCCTTTGGCCCAGCGCGCCTGCTGCGTCTTGAATGCCGTCATCTCCACCGGAAGCTCGGCCGGGCACTCGACATCCTGCAGGTAAATGAACTTCCACCCCTTGAGCTGCGCGCGATAGGAAAGGTCAGTGTCCTCGGTCAGCGTGTCATGCTCCCAGCCGCCGGCATCGTCAATCGCGCAGCGCCGCCACACGCCCGCGGTGCCGTTGAAGTTGAAAAACACGTTGCTGCGGGCGCGGCCAGAGTGTTCCAGCACGAAATGGCCGTCCAGCAGGATGGCCTCGACCTCTGTAAGGAAAGAATAATTCCGGTTGATGTGAGTCCAGCGGGTCTGCACCATGCCGATCTTCGGATCGGCGAAGTGGTGAATTGTCTTCAGCAGGAAATCCGGCGGAGGAACGAAATCAGCGTCGAAGAGGGCGACGAACTCGCCCTTCGCGCTCAGCAGACCCTCGGCCAGGGCGCCCGCTTTGAAGCCGTAACGGTTGGTGCGGTGGTGGTAAGTGACCGGGAATCCCTTTGAGGCATAGGCTTCGACCAACTGGCTGGCGACGGCGACGGTCGCATCAGTCGAATCGTCCAGCACCTGGATGTCGAGCTTCTCGCGCGGGTAATCCAGAGCGCAGACCGCTTGCAGAAGCCGATCAACCACGAACTGCTCGTTGAAAATGGGAAGCTGTACGGTTACACGCGGCAACTCGGAAAAGCGCTGCGCCGGTTCAGTAGTTCGCTTGTCCTTATGCTTGTAATAAAGGTAAACCAACCAGTAGCGATGGACGCCGTAACTGGCCAGCAGAATCAGCACAATGAAGTACGGGATCAGCAGCGCCATGTCAAACGCATTGGGACTGTAGAGTCCCTGAAATGTCTTGTCCAGAAGATGGCGGCGGAGGTATTGGCCAATGCCGCGCGGGGCAAGAATTACCGCCAACAGCGAAAGCTGGCAAGAAATCGACATGCAGCTCGAACCCGTGGAAACTGTTAGCGACTCGCAACGAGTCGGCCCGAAACCTCTATTGTACCCGAACAGTTTGGGCGGGCAGGTGGACCGGCGAAATCTGTGCAAATCCCGCCCTTGACACGCGGCCAATTCCGCCCACAATTCTGATCGCAACATACGTGGGGGAGAATGGAGGCGTCCGGCAGTGAGCCAGTGGCTCGGTTGTCCCTCGCGTCGCTGGTCTGACTCCCTTCCGCGCCTCTGCGATCACGAGCCACACTCTGGGACCCGCTCCCTCAGCCGCATTTCTCAGAAACACAAATCACAACACACGAAGAGCAAAAGGAGCATGGGAAATGAAATCCGTTAGAGGAATTCTGTCATTTGTCACTCTAATAAGTTTGGCCGCAGCAACCTTGCTATTCACGGTTGTTCGTCCGGCTCCGGTGCACGCCTCCGGCCCGACCACCAACACGCCATTTCAACATGTCATCGTGATCGTCCAGGAGAACCGAACCCCCGACAATCTCTTTGGCAGCAACCACAGCTTCGAGTCGGGCGTTAACGTCCGAACCTGGGGCCTCGATTCCAACAACAACCAGGTTAACTTGCAGCCGCGGCCACTTTCCGACTGCTACAACCCCTATCACGATCACGATGCATTTCAGGACATGTACAACGCCGGGGCAATGAACGGAGCCGACACGATCGGGATCTCCATATACGCTGGCTGCACATTGCCCGCCGACTCCGAGTTCGTCTATGTCGACTCTAACCAGACTTACAACGCGCAGCCCTACTTCGACATTGCCACCAGGTGGGGTTTCGCAAATTTCATGTTCCAGTCGAACCAGGGGCCGAGCTTTCCCGCTCACCAGTTCCTGCTCTCTGGAACCTCGGCCCCGACCTGGAAGGGCAACCCGTACGATGACCAGAACAAGCTCTGGTGGCAGTGGTTCGACGCCGACAACGACTACGTCCACACTCCTTACGGGTGTCTGGCGCAGCAGGGCACCTTTGCGCCCCAGGTCGACTATCTGGGGAACTACTACTTGGATTGCAGCCACCCCCCGAAGGGGAGCCAGGGATGCTACGTTCCTCCCGTCCCGCCGTATCCTCCCTACGTTGGCCCGGCGTTTCCGTGCTTTGAACACCCCACCATGACCGATCTGCTCGACAGCAACGGGTTCAATGGCCAGAACCAGATTTCCTGGGAGTACTATGGCCTGGACGAGACGGACATCTGGGACGCCCCGGATGCCATCCTCCACACCTGCGTGCCGAGCACCAGCGCACCCGGTTGCACCGGCAGCCATTTTATCCAGGGAAACGGCAATCAGACTGGCTTGGTCTACCTTGGGAACCCGGCGCAAATCTTCAACGACATCGATAGCTGCCACCTGGCCAACGTGTCCTGGGTCATTCCCAATGGCGCCTGGTCGGATCACGCCGGCGGCTACAAGGACCGGGGCAACCAGGGCTACGGGCCGTCCTGGGTGGCCGACATTGTCAACGAAATTGGAAACAACACCAACTGTGACACTAATACCTGGAACGGCAAAACCGGCTACTGGTACGACACGGCCATCCTCATCACCTGGGATGATTGGGGCGGTTATTACGACCACGTCCTGCCGCTGAACTGCCCGTCGGGCCAAGGCCGAATCTGCACCGGGTACCCCACCGGCGACCAGAACTCCAGTGGGTGGGAGTATGTTTACAGCTTCCGCGTGCCCTTGCTGGTGGTCTCCGCCTACAAGGGACCGTACGTCTCAGGCCCCGTAAGCGATCCGAATACCGCCGCCACCTGCCTGAACAACGCCAGCTTTCCCTGCCACGACTTTGGCAGCATCCTCAACTTCACCGAGTATGTGTTCGGGTCGAATGGGAGCGGCCTGGGCTGGCCATACGGCATCGGCGGGCAATGGAATATCGGCCAAAACTACCCTTACGCGGACTACTGGGCCCCGGACGGGCCAAACGTCCCTAATGCGTATGCGAAATACTCGCTCTCGGACTTCTTTGACTTCAACACGTACGGCTATAACCCGCTGCCTTTCGGCGGCAACATCTCGGCGCCGAAGAGCAAGGATTTTTTCCTGGGCTGGGGCGGCGGGATCACCGATCCCGATGATGACTAAAGATGATGACTAGAGACGATGACTAGAGCGTAAATCGCGTGACTGGGCGCCGGGGGGGGGCGTATAGCCGATCCGGCGCCCCTTTTCGACCGCCAAGGACGGCAATTCGGTGCTGGATTCCTGCCCTTACGGGCGGTATAATATGCCTGCGGCAGCAGCTATGCCGCGCCGTACAAGGGGGCGTAAGTTCGATGCGGTGCCCTCCATTTCTCACGCTCACCAATATCGTAGCGACCTTCGCCGCTCTGGTCTTCGCTTGCAACGCCGAGGCGGCACCGAAGTATAAGGTCCTGTACAGCTTTGGGGTCAGCAGCAACGACGCCAACTCGCCCCAAGCCCCGGTCATCATTGACCCTAAAGGAAACCTCTTTGGCACCGCGGGCGGCGGGGCAAACTACGTAGGCACCGTGTATAAGCTGGCGCGGACCCGCAGCGGTTGGGTCGAGTCTGTGCTTCACAGCTTCTGCTATAACTGTGGCGACGGATACGGCCTGCAGGCTGGGCTGACGCTTGATGCATCCGGAAACCTCTATGGCACCACAGTGCGAGGAGGCGCCCACGACTACGGGACCGCCTTCGAACTGGCCCACGGGCCAAGCGGTTGGACCGAGACCATCCTGCACAGCTTCTGCGGCAGCGGCAACGACGGCTGCCAGCCCTATTCCAACCTCATTTTCGATGCCGCCGGAAACCTGTACGGCACTACCGCTGGCGGTTTGACGAGCTACGGGACGGTTTTCGAGCTGTCACCGGGCTCCGGCGGCTGGACCGAAACCACCCTCTACGGCTTCCAAGGCGGCAGCGACGGGTACGAGCCCTTTGCCGGCCTGACCTGGGATAAATCCGGCAACCTGTACGGCACAACCTACATGGGCGGAGCCTATCAGGGTGGTACCGTTTACGAGCTAAAGCACAGCCTTGGCGGTGCGTGGAAGAAACGCACACTACTCAGTTTCAACCAGAACAAGAACGGCGGGCAGACACCCAGCGGGGGAGTGATTTTCGATAAGGTTGGGAACCTATATGGGACCACGGGGCTTGGCGGGCCCAATATCTGCTTCGGCGAACACGGCTGCGGCATCGTGTACAAGCTAAGCCCGGACAGACACGGCGGCTGGAAGGAGACCCGGATACACGATTTCGCGGAAAACGCAGGCGGCTTCAACCCCGTCGGCGTGGTAATGGATTCCACGGGCAATCTCTATGGCGTAACTGGCACTGGCGGACATACGAGCTGCGGCTGCGGAACCATCTTTAAGCTGGCCCCGCGCCCCCACGGCAAGTGGAAATATACCGTACTCTTCGCCTTTCACGGCACTGACGGCGGCGCACCCAACGGCCTGACCCTTGACGGCAAGGGCCACATCTACGGCACCACGTTCGGCGGCGGCGCCTACGGCGGCGGCGTGGTCTTCGAACTCACCCCGTAAGCTGGCCAGCCGATCCGGCGCCCCTTTTCGACCGCCAAGGACGGCAATTCGGCGCTGGATTCCCGCCGTTCCGGGCCGTATAATATGCCTGCGGCAGCAGCCATGCCGCGGCGTGACGGAGGTGTTGTCATGCGGCTTTCTCGATCCTTACGCGTCATGGCATTCGCCGTTCCGGTGGCGGCCCTGATCTTGGCTTGCAACGCCGAGGCGGCACCGAAGTATAAGGTCCTGTACAGCTTTGGGGTCAGCAGCAACGACGCCAACTCGCCCCAAGCCCCAGTCATCATTGACCCTAAGGGAAACCTCTTCGGCACAGCAAACGGTGGCTCCTATCAGGAGGGCACCGCGTACGAGCTAATGCGGACCCGCAAAGGCTGGGTCGAGTCTGTGCTCTACAGTTTTGGGGGGACGAAGGACGACGGTCTCGGCCCCCAAGCGGGGCTGGCCCTCGACGCGCTAGGAAATCTCTACGGCACCACGGTCAACGGTGGCGCGTATCTGTACGGGACGGCGTTCGAGCTCTCGCCCGGATCGGGCGGCTGGAGCGAGACGGTGATACACAGTTTTTGCGGCAGTGGTGACGGCTGCGATCCCTATTCCAACCTTATCTTTGACGCCGCCGGAAACCTCTACGGGACCACGTACACCGGCCAGGTGAGCTACGGGACGGTTTTCGAGCTGTCGCCGGGCTCCGGCGGCTGGACAGAGACTACCCTCTACGGCTTCCAAGGCGGTAGCGATGGACGTGTCACCTTTGCCGGCCTGACCTGGGACAAATCCGGCAACTTATATGGCACAACGTGGGAAGGGGGTAGCTATGGGGATGGCACGGTTTACGAGCTGACGCGCAGTTCCGGCGGCGCCTGGACCGAGCGCATATTACACAGCTTCGGCCCCTCCAACCGCGACGGGGCCGGTCCCACAACGGGGGTGGTCTTTGACAGATCAGGCAACCTCTATGGCACTACCGCAGGCGGCGGGCCTAATCTGTGCGGCAGCTACCATAACTGCGGCGTGGTGTACAAGCTGAGCCCGGGCAAACATGGCGGCTGGAAGGAAACCAGGCTGTACGATTTCGCGCAAAATGCCGGTGGATTCGATCCCCAAGCCATAGCGATCGACTCCGCCGGCAACCTGTATGGCACAACCATGGAAGGCGGCTCGGGCGGCGGGGTGGTTTTCAGGCTCGCCCCGCTTCCTCACGGCAAATGGAAGTACACGGTCCTGCATACTTTCTCCGGTCCGGACGGCGGGGTGCCCATGGCAGGCGTCACCCTCGACGGCAAGGGCCACATCTACGGCACCACGTTCGGCGGCGGCGCCTACGGTGGCGGCGTGGTCTTCGAACTTGCGCCGTAGACCGGGCGAACTAGCCACAGGTAGCAGTCGCTGCCTTCAGTTCGCCACGAGGTGCCCTGCGAAGCCACCCAGCGGGCCGCTGCCTGGGCGCGTTGGGCTTGATGCCGCAAACGCACCTCAGCAGGCGATTCCACCTTTTTCATAATTCACATACACTGGGTATGCATATATGCGTACTTCTGCTTCAGATTTTCTGGTTCTGGCGGTCGTTGGTTCGTTGCTTCTTGCGGGCGTCGCCTTTTCTCAGACGGCTGCCGTTCCCGGCGGCGACAACTCAGCGCTGACGGCAGACCTCATCCGTCTGCGCGACGCCGCGCTCGCGGACGACTACGCCTACCGCCAATTGGCCCATCTGACCGATAACATAGGCGCCCGCCCGGAAGGGTCTCCACAAGCGCAGGCGGCCGTGGAGTATGTGGCGGACGAACTGCGCAAGTTGGGGTTGGAGGTACGCCTGGAAGAGTGTAAGGTGCCGCACTGGTTGCGCGGCGTGGAAACGGCGGAACTGGCCCAATTCCCCGGGCAGGCGCCGGGAACGGTGCAGGGACTTGTGGTGACCGCGCTGGGTGGAAACGCGCCCACGCCGCCGGAGGGCATTACCGCGGAAGTCGTCGTGGTGAACAACTTCGACGAACTGAAAAACTTGGGCCGGGAGAAAGTGGCCGGCAAAATTGTCTTGTTCAACGTAATTTTCGACAAAGAAAAAGCCGCTGCCGGGCTGGCGGGCGAGGCTTACGGCGGGGCCGTGGTATATCGCGGACAGGGAGGCAAGGCAGCCGCCGAGTTGGGGGCTGTCGCCTCGTTGGTGCGCTCCGTAGGCGGCGCTGACTTCCGGCTGCCGCACACGGGATGGAGTATGCCGGCGGGCATTCCGCAGGGTGCGGTCAGCAGCGAAGACGCCGGTCTGATCGCCCGCTTGGCCGCCCAAGGGGCGGTGCGCATGCGGTTGACGCTAACCTCGCAAAACGGTCCTGAGGTCACCAGTTACAACGTGGTTGGCGATTTGAAAGGCTCCGAAAATCCTGCGCAGATTGTGATTGTCTCCGGGCACTTGGATTCCTGGGACCTGGGGACTGGAGCGATCGACGACGGCGTCGGCGTGGCCGTGGCCATGGAGACTGCGCACCTTGCCCAGCAGTTGCACCTGCACCCCAAACGCACCATTCGCGTGGTGGCTTGGATGGATGAGGAAGATGGGGGTACAGGCCATGAGGCGTACGCAAAGACACACCGCGCGGAGTTCTCAGACCACGTTGCTGCCATTGAGAGCGACCTTGGAGCGGCCCACCCGTTCGGTTTCGAAGCCAGGCTCAAGCCTGAAGCGTTGCCGCTGCTGAAGCCGGTGCAGGATGTTCTCGCCAGCTTGGGCTCGAATGTGGTTCACCTGACCAGCCGAAGCCCGGGAGCAGATATTCAGGCTCTGGCAGAAGCCGGCGTGCCCACTTTTGGCATCATGCAGGATGCGCGTACCTACTTCAATTATCACCACTCAGCCGCTGACACGCTGGACAAGGTCGATCCCCGGCAGTTGCAGGAGAACGCGGCAGCCATGGCTGTGCTGGCCTATGAGTTGGCGGAAATGTCGCAACCGCTGCCGCGCTGAAACTCCTGCGGGAGAACTACAATGTGTGACGGCGGTCACATACTTCCTGTTTGCCAGGATGCTAACTGATGATGCAGAGAAGTTCTCCTTTGAAGGTTGGTTGATGGAAACTGACTGACCCGCCGGTGGGCGACCGGCGGGTTCTTTTCATCCAGCGAACCCGCGCGGTCCCAACCTTCAGGTGAATCTGTCCTCCGGAACCTCGGCTCTCGGGCTATGTCCCGATTTTGCCGCGGCGGGTTCGGAGGTAATCTTTGCGTCCCGGCGGCTAGTTGACGCATCTTATTGCACACGCATATTATCTTCGTTTGGCCCGAAGCGGATTTGGTCCCGGGCCCAGGTAGTGACGTTGGCATCCATGGAAAAGAAGAAGATTGAGTATTTCAAGAAGAGGCTGGAAACGCGGCTGCAGGATCTAAGCCACGCCGTCTCTCGCACCCAGCGCGACGGGCGCACCGCGGACGAGGATTCCGCGCAGGACATCGCCGACCGCGCCGCCAGCTCCTACACCAAGGAGTTCTTGTTCTCGCAGAGCAACAATGACCGCCAACTGCTGCAGATGGTAGAGAGTGCGCTGTCGCGCATCCGCGAAGGCAGCTTCGGCGAGTGCATTTCGTGCGGCAAGGAAATCAACCCCAAGCGGCTGGAAGCCGTGCCCTGGACTCGCCACTGCATCGAATGCCAGGAGAAACTGGAAAAAGGCCAGTTGGAAGAGGCCAACCGCTAAGCTGAAACCGGGACGTACAAGAACATCAATGGGCCGCCGCCGAGGCGGCCTTTTTGCGCCGGGCTTTTTGACGGGGTAGTGTATGGCGACGCAAAAGGGACTCCCTTGTCATTCAGGGGACTGACATGTCTCGTGCCCGGGCCGACTCGTGGCTCCAGATGAAAAACTTTTCACACGTTGACAGCAGGCCAGATGGGCCTACAATTGGAGCTGCCTTTCGAGGCAACAACGAGAATCAGGGAAATCCCCCGTCCCGGAAGGAACCATCATGCAAAGCAAAAGACGACTGATCTTGTTCGTTACAGCGTTCGCTGTAGTCTTCGGATTTCTGGCCATAGCAGCCCCCCTATTTGCAGCCAGCAAAGAGAAGGTGCTGTACAGCTTCTGCACGATCTATGCGTGCAAGGACGGAGGCGACCCCACCGCCGACCTGATCTTCGACGCGGCTGGAAACCTGTACGGGACGACCGATTCTGGCGGCGCTTCTGGTGCCGGCACAGTCTTTGAGCTCTCGCCCGGCGCAGACGGCACGTGGACCGAGACCGTGCTGTACAGCTTCTGCCCAGGCGGGTGGCCATGTGCGGACGGGCAGCAGCCCCAAGGCGGCCTGATTTTCGATGCGACCGGGAACTTGTACGGGACAACTTCGGGCGGCGGCAACTTTTGTTTCGGGATCACCTCATGTGGCGTCGTCTTCCGTTTGACACCCGGCACGAACGGCACGTGGACCGAGACCGTGCTGTACAGCTTCTGCTCGGCCTCTGGCTGCACCGACGGAGCCAGCCCTAACGCCAGCCTGGTCCTCGACGCGGCCGGGAACTTGTACGGCACCACCGAAATGGGCGGCTCTTATGGGTCAGGGTGCAAAGGCTACGGCTGCGGCACGGTTTTCGAGTTGAAGCCCGGGGCGAACGGCACGTGGACGGAGACCGTTTTGCACAGCTTTGGGAATGGCAAGGACGGGACCTACCCCTTCGCCGGCCTGATCTTCGACGCGGCTGGGAACTTGTATAGCACGACCGTTATGGGCGGCCCTTATGGCTGGGGCACTGTCTTCGAGCTAACCCCGAACGCAAACGGCAAGTGGTCGGAGAAAGTGTTGCACGCCTTCAGCTATGGCAAGGGCGGGGAGAGCCCCTGGGCTGGCCTGATCTTCGATACCTACGGCAATCTCTACGGTACGACCGAAGCAGGCGGTGCTCATAACGTCGGTACGGCCTTCGAGTTGACGCCGGGCGCAGGGGGCAAATGGAAGGAGAAGGTGTTGCACACCTTCAACGGTGAAGACCGCAAGGACGGGAGCAACCCTGTCGCCGGGCTGATCTTCGACACAGCAGGAAATGTGTACGGCACCACCACGTGGGGCGGCCCTTATGGCTGGGGCACTGTCTTCGAGCTAACCCCGAACGCAAACGGCAGGTGGACGGAGAAGGTGTTGCACTTCTTCAACGGTGACGGCCGCAAGGACGGGGGCAACCCCTACGCCGGCCTGATCCTCGATGCGGCTGGGAACTTGTACGGCACGACCACAGTGGGCGGCGCCAACGTTAACGGCACCGTCTTCGAGATCACGCCGTAACCAGTGTTCAAGTCTTTCGGGCCTGGCTCTGGGCGGCCCGGAGCCTTTTTGACGCTGCCGAATAAGCCCTGTTAAACTAAGAATTTGCCAGCCTACTTTGATTCGAAGAAGGGAAGTTCGTGCGCGCACAAACACGTCATCAACTGAAAGAAGACCGCTTCCGAGGGGCGACCATTGACGCCGCGGAAGCGACAGTTCACTGGTCGGTCGAACATCAGAACAAGCTCATCGCAGGAGCAGTGGTCCTTGTCGTCATAGTAGCGGCAGTTGCGGGTGCCTGGTATTACCTCACCACGCAGGACGAAAAGGCCAGCTTGGAAGTGAGCCAGGCGGTTCGCGTCCTTGACACGCCGGTGCGTCCGGCCAACATGCCGGCCCAACCGGACTACGCCAGTTTTGCCAGCGTCAAAGAACGCGCGGCAGCCGCGCAGAAGCAGTTTCAGGCAATCGTGGATAAGTATCCGCATACCCACGCTGCCGAAGTTTCCAAGTACTTCGTGGGTGTTACTGCCAGCGATCTGGGCGACACTGCTGGAGCTGAAAGCAACCTGAAGTCCGTAGTTTCCTCTGGAAGCGCCGACCTTTCGGCCCTGGCCAAAATGGCTCTCGCCGCGGTCTACCGCAACACAAACCGCAACCCGCAGGCCATAGAAATTTACAAGCAGCTCATAGACAAGCCCACCCTTACCGTCAGCAAAGCATCGGCAGAAATGGAACTGGCGGCCACATACCAGGTATCCAATCAGCCGCTGGAAGCCAAGCGGATCTACGAACAGATCCAGAAGGAAAACCCTTCCGCCGAGTCGGCGCGCCTGGCGCAAGCCAAGCTGCAAGAGTTAAAGTAAAACTCCAGGAGTTTACGAAAAATCTAGCTCCTCGCGTTCTTTGCGCCTTCCTCTGCGAACTTTGCGGTTACAGGCTGTCGCAGTGGCGACAAGAACAGACTAACCGCGAACTACGCGAAGTTCTCGCAAAGAGCGCAAAGGTAAGCGGGTCGCCCGCACTCTACTCTCGCACAGCGCGCTGCAACGAAGTCGTTCCCGCTACTCGCTTTGGCATGGTTTGTCCGGCTTTGAGCGGAAAGAACTGAATGTTCCTTCCGTATGACTGGACGTGCAGGCTTTGCAGCTCAGGATATCTCTTGAGGTCGTCGGCGAGACTGACGGTCCATCTTGCCTGCGCTACCCATACCTGGTCGTCTGGCTTCAGGCCCGCATCCGCCACCAGGTGGTTCCACTGTTCGAGAAACGTTTGGGGATCGAATGCCCAGAGGGTATACATCGTCGAGACTATGCGATGCTCGCTGCAGGTGAAAACCAGGAAACCGGGGATTGATCCGTCGTAGGAGACTGGTTGTTGATTGCAGAGGTAATGACCCAGTTCGAGCCCGCTCTCATAGTCAACCAGGATCAGATCGGAAGATGGTATTTGTTCGCGAATGAAGGCCAAAGCCCGCTGCATCTGGGCGTGACTCTGGTCGGCGCGATAGAAATAGGGCTGGCGTATCGAGCGAAACGCCCAACAGAGCAGGATCAATGCTAGCGAGATCACTAGGGCTCTAATTGCGCGCCAGCGCGCCATCCGCACGATGCACAAACTGATGCCCGTGAGTCCGAACACACCAAGGACCACGCAATGCCGCGTACCTCCATACGGGTAAACGCCCATCAGCCCCGCAGCGCAATTCACCACGAACGGCAATACGAGCAGAACCGCCAACTGGCGGGAACTAGCACCGGATGCGGAATGCGTGATTGCGCCGCGCAGCAGAAACACGATCCCGGCAACAAACATAAGTGCGGCAACGTCCCCCACCACTAATTGCCCGAGCATAAATTGAAAGACGCTGAAGGATCGGGTCAGCGCGAAGACGATCGGGCTTCCGTGTCCGGGATGAAAGTACGACTTGTTTAGCCATGAATCGAACGCCTGCTCGGCCATCGTCGTGTGCTTCAGCTTTGAAAGCTGAGTGACGTAAAGAAACCCCACCAGCGCCAGCGCGCACACCTGTCCGGCGACCCAGACTGCCGTTACCGCTAACGGTGGCCGCGTGCTGAATAAGCGAAGCAAGGTGTAAACCCCCAGCGCGGCCACGAACAACAGAGCCGAATAGTGCGACAGCATGGCGAGATAAAGGCAAGCTGCCGAGGCCAGCATGAATCCCGCAGAATGTTCTTCCAAGGCCCGTTCCAGCAGGTAGGCGCCGGAGATGGCAAACAGCAGCAGCAATTCATACTGGCGAACTTCGGCGGAAAGAAGCAGCATGGGCCCGAGAAGCGCCGCGAAGGTCAAGCCCACCAGGGCGACCGTCGGACCGAACAGCTTTTCAAGCCATTTGAAGAAGACCCAGCAGAAGGCAGTTCCGGCAAGCACCGAAGGCAAGCGAAGCATGAACTCCGAAGTTCCCAGGTTCTTCCACCAGTACAACAGGAAGATCAGTAGCGGCGGATGGGCCATGGTTAGGCTGGCTTGGTAGGCGAGCCACGCCGAGCCACGGTTGGCATTGAAGAAGTGCAGGGCCTCGTCGGGATTCAAAAAGGTCCCCGAGGCCACCCACACCCGTGCCACGAAGCCCACCGCCAGCACAGCCAGAGCAGCCACGCGGACGTGATTCTGATCCCAACCCGGCGGTCCCAACTGCGCGCCGTTCTTAACCGTGTCGGCTGCGGGCTGTCGCGATGCATCCATCAGAGTTTCACGGTCATGAACGCGGCTTGGCTTCCGAAATGAGGTACAGAATCAGAATGCCTAGTTCTGGCTCGATCGGATGCCGGTACCGCGGATGAGGAAAAGTAATGTAGTACACCAGCGGATAGCAAAGTACCAGCCACAAAAAGAGCCATGCGCCGGACCGGCGCTGCCGCAATGCCCGGCCCAATCCCCAGAACGCCAGCGCGGCAGAAGTCAGGGAAAGTGAATTCCTCAGAGTGCCTTCGAAGACGGCGCCGGACGGGCCGGGCAAACCGCTCCAATAATAAAGCATGCGAATCACCGAGAGCCTGGCGAAGCGGTGCCAGTCTTCGCCAATATAGGCCAGCGCCTCGCGCTTCCTTTGTGCAACGTAGGCAAGCTCTCCCAATTCGCGATACAACCTGAACTGCACGACATTCTGGGTTGGATGCAGGTGCTCCATCCACCTGCCGTTTGCACCAGGGCCATTGCCCAGCCTCAGCTCCACGCCGAAATTTGAACGTATGAAGATAAAGTGGCCGAAGGCCCGCTGATTACGAATCAGCCACGGGGCGACGCACGCGGCAAAAACGACCGAAGCTAACAACACGCCACGCAGCGACGGCTTCCGCAACTTCGCTCGCCGGTACCAGATCCAGAATCCGGAAGCCGGAAGAAAGGAAAGCAGCGATGTATTGATCAGCGCCGCGACTCCCCAGAGAAAACCGAATTGAATCCACACCTTCCATTCAGCTCGCTCCTCCGCGATGAGTGCGAGCCAGAAGATCCACGTCAGCAGCAGCGTAGCCAGGCTCGTTTCCCACACCCAGCGGGTGCACCAGAAGATGATGTTGGGCAGCAGCGTCCACATCCATGCGGCCCAGACGGCGACTTTTTCGTTGAAACAACGCCGGGCGATCAGGAAGATCGGGATGCACGTCAATGCCGAAAGCAAGCTGTTGATGCTGAGCAAAACGAACGCGGACGAGCGTGTATAAACACCGAAAATCTTGAACACGCCCGCGATGAGCAAGGGATAAAGCGGCGGTTCCCACGCGGTTGGTCCAGTGAAACCTGAGAACGGACTGCTGAACCCACGGCCTTCAGCCAGGGAACGTCCGATGCGTCCCATCTCGAAGCCGAAAGAGAAGTTATCGTCGATGGTTTTGAATCTGTACGTGTGCCCCACAACGATGAACCCCAGGCGCAGGACCAGCGCGATCAGAATCAGCCAGTAGAAAGATGTGCGAGCGTCGGCCCACCAGCGGGAGAGTGGCTCGCGCGCTGCAGGCCGGCCCAACGAACTCGAATTGGAATGGTCCGCCACTGTACCAAAACTATTTCAATCAGGATTCATGGCTAGCTCGCAGCTCCTGCCACATCGTCACCACGCGCGTCTTCAGTTCCGCAGTCAGCTTCTCGTAAGCGGTTTCGGACGCTTCCGACTCCGGTGGCGGGAAGATGGGATCTCCGAACCTGAGCCGCACAGGGAAAAACCCTTGAAATGGCTTGGTTCGCGGCCACACCTTTTCACAGCCGTCGATGGCGACCGGTACGATCGGCACCTGCATATGGATGGAAAGAATGGCAGCGCCCTTCTTGAAGATTTTCGGTGGGCCATCAATCGACCGCTCCCCCTCCGGATAAAGAATCAGTACTCGCCCGCGGCGCAACCCGTAAGCGCCAGCGCGCATTGCCGGCACCAGATTGGCATCGGGATCGACCACGATGACCCGCAGCCAGCGAGCGATGCGGCGCATCAGCCCCGTGCCGAAAATCTCACTCGTTCCCACCGAAAACAGGTTAGAGAAAATCGGCCAGGGCAACACGCAGGTCAGAACAAACGGATCAATGTAAGCTTGGTGGTTCGAGCTCAGGATGAACGGGCCGCGCGCTGGTATCTTTTCCATCCCGGCGACTCGCAACTCTAAACGGTCCGAACACAAAAGCTGCAACAGCCGGCTGGCAACGAACAAGAAGTGCTCTCTGACAGGCTGTTCCCGGCTGAGGGCGAGTACGTCCGGATCAGACGATTCTTCTTCAAAAATGCTCTTCCAGCCAACATGATGAGCGTGCCCAACACCGCCAGTCTGCGCCGCGCTTTCCATCACCGCTGTAACCAGTTCCTTGACGGTATAGATTTCCGACAGGCGGGATTCCTCCACATTTCCGCCAAGCTGTCGTTCCAGCGCAACCAGCAGTTCGATGCGCTGCATGGAGTCGAGTCCCAGATCAAGTTCCAAATTCTGGTTGGGAGCGATGGATGCGGGTGTAGTCGTTGCCTCGCGCCGGATGATGCCAATCGCGCGCTGCATCTCCGGCCGCGCGAGCCACTCACGATCTTCGTCGGTCAACGGCTTAGCAGTCCCTGCATCACGATCCGCAGTGCCTGTCGCCTGATTCGCCTTTACTCGCTGCTCGATTTCGAAACGCTTGAGCTTCCGTGTGGTGGTGCGTGGAAGATCCTCCTGCCAGATTTCGTAACTGCCGATGCGTTTGGTGGAAGGCAGCGATGCTGAAAAGCTTTCAACATCGTAGCGAATCACTTCCTTGGCGTTGACGATCTTTCTCTGTTTCAGCACTTCAAAATCGGGGACGATCACCGCGTGCAGCTTGTCTGTGTATGGATTGCCGGGCGTGCCTTCCAACCCCAGTACGCAGATTTCCTTGATGTAGTCCGATTGCAGGTAGTGGGCCTCGACTTCTTCCGGGTAAATATTCTTGCCGTTGCTGAGGACGATGATTTCTTTCTTGCGCCCGGTAATGAATAGATTGCCGGCGTCGTCGAAGTAACCCAGATCGCCCGTCAGCAGCCAGCCATCCTGCAGCACTTCGGCGGTCGCCTCCGGGCGGTTCCAGTAGCCTTTCATCACAATGGCGCCGCGAATCGCGATCTCGCCGACCGCCGGGCCCCCGTCTTCAAGACGCTGTGCGCCGACAATACGCGCTTCCACGCCCGCCAGCGCCGGGCCTACGGAGCCGATCACGTTATCGTCGGGCCGAGTGAAGAATGCGGCAGCACTGGTCTCGGTAAGACCGTAGGCCTGGAGCACGTCTATGCCCAGCGCCTGGAAATCGCGACCGATTGCCGGATCGAAACGAGAGCCGCCGGTCACTAAGTAGCGCATCTTTGGTCCGAAAAGATCGTGGACCTTGCGAAAGAAAATTCGTCCCGGGTTCCATCCGAAGCGGCGGGCAAAACGGGTGAAGGCCATCAGGAAATGAACGAGCGCCCGCGACGCCGGGCCCCGCTTGCCGATTTCTTTGAAGATGCGCTCGTGAATCAGATAGAAAAATTGTGGCACCACGGCAAACGCTGTGATGTCGCGCTCGGCCAGAGCACGAAGCAGCTCCGTCGTATTCAAAGTTTCCAGGTACACCACACGCGAACCCTTTACCAGCGGCAGCAATAGGTTGGCCATTTGGGAGAGAACGTGAAACAACGGCAGCACGCCGAGCAGCGCATCCTCGGGTCCAATATTCACGCTGCTGAATACGGCCTCGACCTCGCCTAGCAGGTTGGCGTGGGTGAGCATGACGCCTTTGGGATCGGCCGTGGTCCCCGAGGTGTACAGCAACGCGGCTACCGCGTCGGTGGAAATCGTAGCTGGCGAAAAGTCTTGCGGCCCGGCGGCGAAGATACTCTCCACGTCCAGCAGGACGCGAGGTTCTTTATCGGACGGGATTGGCGCGCCCGCATGAACGCTCACGAACTTCACCGGCAGTTCTTTGGCGGCGTGCTGGACTCCGGCAAGGTACTTGCTGCCGCAAAACAGCAGGGAGGTCCCACTGTCTTTCAGTAGCTTTGCGACTTGATCGGCGCGAAGCGCGGTGTCCAGCGGGACGACGGTGCATCCCGCCACGATGATTCCGAGATATGCTGCCACCCAAAAGGGATGATTGTCTGCCAAAATGGCGACGCGATCGCCCGCTTGGCATCCACTTTCCTGCAGCCAGCGTCCTACGGACTCCGCCATGCGCCGCGCCTCGGCGTAGGTATAGCTTTCCGTTCGGTCGCGGCGCTGAATCTCCAGTGCTACATGATCGGGCCAGCGATCGGCGCAGGCACGGAAATGCTCGTAGAAGCTGGGCATGGCTAAGTGTGAAAATATAAACGAAAATTAGCATCGGCGCAGTGTCGTGTGAAGTTTTGCGGCTGAACACGTCATTCACCCTGTCATCCCGCATGACAATTGTTGGAGATCAGGTGAGAGGCCAGGCTGGGTCTGTAACGGCGGACACTGGGCGTGCTTGTAGACGGTGGAAATCTGTCAGACCTTCCCAAAACGCTCCCCATCGCACTTGTCATTCCGAACGCAGCGAGGAAGCCCTATGCCCGGGCAGAACGCTGCTACAGGGACGCTTTGCTCCAACAACCCGGCCCGTTCAACATGACAATCGCCGAAGAGTCACTCCCTCTGCTTCCGGATCGCAATTCCCAACTCTTGCAACTGCGCTTCGCTCACTGGCGTCGGCGCGTCCACCATCAGGTCCGTGGCTCTGGCGGTTTTGGGGAAGGGAATTACTTCGCGCAGGCTGTCGGCGCCGGCGAGGATCATGACAATGCGGTCCAATCCCAGCGCGATGCCGCCGTGCGGCGGCGTACCATACTCGAGCGCCTCCAGGAAAAATCCGAAGCGCATGCGGGCTTCTTCGTCAGTCATACCCAACGCGTGAAAAATCTTGCTCTGGATGTCCTGGCGATGAATGCGGATCGATCCCGACCCCAACTCAGTTCCGTTGAGCACCACGTCGTAAGCCAGCGCCCGCACCGCGCCCGGGTCGGATTCCAGTTTGTCCATGTCGCGCTCGTGCGGCGAAGTGAAGGGGTGATGCGCTGCCGCCCAGCGCTGGCCCTCCTCGTCATATTCGAACATCGGAAAATCGCTGACCCAAAGGAAGCGGAAATCCTTGTCGGGGTCGCCCGACTTCTTGAAAGCGCCGTGGCGGTCGGCATACTTCTGGGCGAGCGCCACGCGCAACACGCCGGCGGAAGTGTACACGGCATGATCATGCTGCTTGACCTCAGGCTTTACGCCGCCCTCGGATGGATGTCCCGCGGGCTTGCCATCTCCGGCGACGATCACGATCAGATCATCCGCCTCCGCGCCCAATTTCTGGCGAATCTTGCCCGCGGCATCAGGGAAGTTCTTCTCCAGGCGCTTGAAATCTTCAAACAGTTTCGCGCCGCCCTTGGCGTTGAACAGTGGCTTGATTTCGTCGCGCTCTTTGCGGGAAAGTTCGCCGACTTTCGGAATGCGGATAGCCACCGCCGGCAACTTCGCGCTCACTGCCAGGGTTTGCAGATTCTCCGCCGTAAAGGCATCGCGCACATCGACCATCGCAGGCAACCGCAGATCCGGCTTGTCGCTACCGTACTGGCGAATCGCCTCGTCATAGCTCATGCGCGGAAAGGGCGTCTTGATGGCGTGGCCGGCAGCCTTGAACGCTGCCGTCAAGAATCCCTCGACCACTTCCCAAACCCGCTCCGGCTGCGGATAGGACATCTCCAAATCGATCTGGGTAAATTCCGGCTGGCGGTCGGCTCTCAGGTCTTCATCGCGAAAGCAGCGCACAATCTGGAAATACTTGTCGAAGCCTGAGATCATCAGGATCTGCTTGAACAGTTGTGGCGATTGCGGCAGGGCATAGAACGTCCCAGGCTGCACGCGGCTGGGCACAAGGTAGTCGCGGGCGCCCTCGGGCGTGGAGCGCGTCATGAATGGCGTTTCAATCTCGAAGAATCCCTGCGACGAAAGAAAATCCCGAATTGCCAGCGCAACCTTGTGACGCAGTTCGATGTTGCGCTGCAGCGCATCGCGGCGCAGGTCGATGTAGCGGTACTTGAGCCGCATTTCCTCGTTAGGCAGCACGGCATCGCCGGGGAAAAATGGCGGTTGCTTGGCTTCGTTCAGGATGCGCAACTCGTCGGCAACCAGTTCAATCTCACCAGTAGCGAGGTTTTTGTTGATGGTGTCGGCATCGCGCAGCTTGACCGTGCCGAGCGCGGCAATCACGTATTCATTCCGCAGTTCTCCAGCTTTCTGGTGCAGAGCGGGATTGCGCTCCTTGTCGAAGACGATCTGGGTCAGGCCCGAGCGGTCCCGGACGTCGATAAACAGCAAATTGCCCAGGTCGCGGCGGCGATTGACCCAGCCCATGAGCACAGCTTTCTGGCAGGCGTCAGAGGCGCGCAGCGCGCCGCACATGTGAGTTCGTCGCAGATCGCCTAAGAAATCGAGCAAGTTCGCCCCCTCAGTCCGAACTAAGCGCTAAGTTGAATAGGAGATTATAAATGGTTGGCGCAGAAGGAGAGGCGCTCGGCGCCAGGAACGCAGGGACGGGCGCAGATGGCCCGTCCCGGCTCATCAAAGACTACTTCTTCGTGGCTTTCCCTTCCATCACGGTCATCCAGTTCGTGCCGTCCTGTGACATTTCGAACTTCATGGTGTAGGAGGTGGGCGACAGGATCTTCATGCTGTAGCGCGCCTTGAAGCTTTGTCCGCCCATCTTTTCGTCACTGGTGTAGGTCCAGGTGTCGCCGTTCACATTGCCTTTCGAGTGCTCGGCTTCCCCCATCGAATTGAAGGAATCATACGTGAACATCTTGTCGTTGCTGTCGTACCCCAGGAAGGCTGGTCCCTTCGCTTTGCCTTCTGGACCGCTGTACTCCGCGTGGCCGGTCAGAAAGAATCCACCTTCCATCCACTCGTAATGCTCGCTGCCCGTCCACTTGCCACCTGCCCCCATGGAGCTGGGCTTGATGTCGCCTTCGGTAGTCCAGGTGCCGACGAAGTAATCCAGTTTCTTCAATTCCGGAGCCGGTTTGGGCATTTCCATCTGTGCCACCGCCGGCAACGCAACCGCAAACAGCAAAGCAACCAAAACCATGCTGGTGAAACGGAGTCTCATGAGTGTTTTCCTTTCGTGATTCGGAACGTTTCGCTGGCTCCGGGTGAGCCGTCCGAAGATATTAGAGTGCGGAAGGCGGCGTGTCAAACTGGATTTCCGGCAACTCATGCCGTACTATTGCGCCGACTGGATCCGCAACACCAGTTCTGCGTGGGGCACTGAAACCTGCTCGCCGGTCGCCAGATTCTTGAGAGCGAATGTATCTGCCTTGACCTCGTTTTCACCCACAATCAGGATGAGGCGTGCGCCGGCTCGGGTTGCAGCTTCGAAGGATTTCTTGAGCCGGAAAGTCTCGTCGCCCAACTCGACCACCAAATCGTGATGACGCAGTTCGCGGGCCAGGCGGGCGGCTTCTCGATCCATCCCCGGCCCCAGCGGCGCAATGTAAACGTGAGGCTTGTGCTGGACCGCCTCGGCCGATTCTTTCAGAGCCAGCACCAGACGGTCTTCGCCGATGGCGAAGCCGATGCCGGGTGCGCTCGGTCCTCCGAGCGATTCCGACAGCCCGTCGTAACGTCCGCCACCGAGAATGGCATTTTGCGCGCCCAGAGCGCCGTGCGTGAATTCGAAGGCGGTGCGGGTATAGTAGTCGAGCCCACGAACCAGGCGATCGTTTATATGAAACTCGACCCCGACCGACTTCAGAATTTCCTGTACTTGCTCGAAATGCTTACGGCACGACTCATCCAGATATTGGCTGATGCGGGGCAGCTTCTCGATGATGGGCTGATCTTCAGGGACTTTGCAATCGAACACCCGAAGGGGATTGGTTACGGCACGCCGCTGGCAGTCCGCGCACATCTTTGCCGCAACTGGTTCAAGCGCCTTGCGCAGAGCGTCGTTGTAGGCAGCGCGGTCGTTGGGGCAGCCAACAGAGTTAAGCTGCAGCGTCCAATCTCTAATGCCAAGCCGGTCGAGCAAGGTGGCGAGCAGTTCGAGGATTTCGGCATCGCGAGCGGGAGACTCGCTGCCGGCGGTCGGCGGGCCGATGGCTTCCGCACCGATCTGATAGAACTGCCGATAGCGGCCTTTCTGCGGACGCTCGCGGCGGAATTGCGGCCCGATGTAGTAGAGCTTGTTCAATCCGCGATCCCAGAGTTTGTGCTCGATATAGGCGCGAACGACGCCGGCGGTGTTCTCCGGCCGGAGGGTGAGCATCTGGCCGCGCCCTCCGCCGTGGCCTGTTCCGTCGCCAAAGCCCGCTCCAGGTGCAGATCCGCCACCGAAGCCGGCGCCCAAGGTGTCGCCAGCGTCGGATCCGCCGCCCTGACCCGCGCGTGCCCGATCCTCCCAGGTGTACATCTCCTTCGCGACGATATCCGTCTCTTCGCCCACGCTGCGGGCGAAAAGTTGCGTCTCTTCGAAGATCGGCGTGCGGATTTCGTGGAAGTTGTAAGCGCGGAAAACGTCGCGGACGGCCGCCTCGACAAAATTCCACAGCGCCGTATCCGGCGGGAGAAGATCGCGTGTTCCTCGAACAGCTTTAATCATGAGAATTCAGGAGTCGGTAGTCAGGAGTCAGGGGTCGGCAGGAAACCATTTTGCGCTGACTCCTGACTCCTGACTCCTGACTACTTCTCCTTCAAATACGCTTCCTTATACCCCAAATAGTTCTTCGCATACTCCATGATCGTTTCTTGCTCTTCTTGCTTCAGCTTGCGGCGGAACTTGCCCGGAGATCCCAGCCACAGCGAACCCGGCTCGACAATCGTCTTCTCCGGAATCAGCGTACCGGCAGCAATGATCGAGCCTGCGCCGATGCGCGCCCCATTCAAAATGATTGCCCCCATGCCGATCAGGGAACGGTCCTCGATGGTGCAGCCGTGCAGCGTCACCGAATGACCCACAGTCACGTACTCGCCGAGAAATACGCCGTGCTTCTCTTTCATCCCGTGCAACACGCTGCAGTCCTGCACGTTGGAGTGGGCGCCGATGCGAATGGAATGCACGTCGCCGCGCACCACCGCGTTCATCCACACGCTGGCGTGTTCACCGAGAACGACGTCGCCGATGATCTGTGCCGATTCATCGATGTAACAGGACGCCGGAATGGTTGGGGTAATGCCTTTATAGGAACGAATCATGCGCGAATCCGAAGAAGATTGAACATACCATGATCGCGGGCGGACTGGCGAGGGCGGTCCCGGCCAATTCAGGTCCCGATAGAGGGTTGGTCGTGCAGCTTGCCGCGGAACCGATTTCACGACCACCAAGTACACAAAGTTACACGAAGGAAACCGCCGCAATGAGACCTTCGTGAAACTTCGTGACCTCCGTGGTTGTTCCCATCGGGCTAGTTCTCGCTGACCTGGGGCGCTTTTGGCGCAGCCGGGGCGTGGGGCGGTTTCGGAGGCTTAGGTGTTTCCGGTGCCTCTACTGCCGACGATCCTTTGCGGATCTCGATGCTCCCATGCTCGTTGTTCACCACTACGTGCGTGCCGCCGCCATTGACCGCTCCGGTGGCCGTGGCCTGGTCGTCAGAACTGTTGACCTTGATGGCATCGAAGTCGCTTTCAATTTCGCCGTTGCGGGCGCGGGCATCGACTTGAAAGCCGGATTTGTCAGGAACATACAACTGAATATCGCCGCTGCGATTTTCCAGTTGAATGCTGCCCAGCTTGCTCATCCGCACCTCTACGGATCCGTTTTCATCCTGCAAGCGAAGATCGCCGGCAACTCCGTTGAGGCGAATGTCTTTAGATCGCGTGGTCAGGCGCACCGGGCCGGTAACGTCGCTGGCTTGCAGGTCGCCGGAGTCGAGATCCAAATCGCCTTTCAGGCTCTCGAACTGCAGGTCAGTCCGCGACGAGCGAAAAATCACTGCCTGTCCAATCCGCGACAGTTTCACGCTCTCCATGAACTCCCCGTCCAGATGGCAGCCGCCTTTGACGTCCTCGACCGAGACGTCATTGACCCGTCCTTCGATCGAAACATCCGACAAAATCTGCGAAAGCCGCGCCGAGCTATGATCAAGGTTCAAAGAGACTTTGCCGTTGATGTCGGAAGCCGAAACTTCGCCGTGCTGGCCTGAGACCTGCACATCCCCATCGCGGCCAATCACGCTCACATCGCCTCGCGTGGAGAGAGTGACGCTCGCCTTGCGAGGCAGGGCAACGTCCATGTCAACCGCGACCCAGTGGTCGCCCGCACCCTGATTGTTGGCATTCAGCGTGACCACATTCCCGTTTACGTTCAACTGCGTCTTGGTACCCGCGTTCCACTTATCCGCTTCGGATTCGGTTTCAGCGCCGATCCGCTTGCGGATCGTGACGTGAATCTGATTGTCGGTCGAATCGGTTACGTTGATGGCGCCGCGGGTGCTGGTCGCGTGCAGGCTGCCGCCAGTGGGGAAGTCGGCAGCGAGTTGATCATTGTACGAGTAGTTATGGCCGAACAGGTTGAAGTCCTCGTCGCCGATATTGATTTGGTCGCGCAGTTCTTCCCAGTGAAAGCGCGAGGCATGCGTGGCGGCCAAGCCGATCGTGATCAACATGATCAGCAGAAAAACTCCGCCGACGCCGATTCCCGAAGCCCGGTATCCCTGGCTCTGCGCGCGCTGATACTCCACCAGCTTGATGACGCCCCACAAAATCAGCAACACCGGCCAGTAGTTCGCGAACAGGTGGGCTAGGCGGCCCCAGCCCACATATCCCAGGTTGCCAAGCAGAAAAATCGCTCCCAGTATGATCAGCACCACCGGCCCGGCAAACGAGCGATGAGGACGAGGCGGAGGAACTTGTACTGTGCTAGCCATGGCTCACCTCGCTCGAAGGAGGTTGCACATCACTGGATGCGGGAGGCATTGGGCCGCTTCCCGCCGGAGGCATCGGCGGCGGCGGTGTTCCCTTACGCGTCAGCAACTGGGTCAGACCGACCGCCAACAGCAGCACCGGCCAGGTGCGATCCCAGCCCGGACCGTTGAGGCTTTCACTCAGCGAAAGCGCCCCGACTGTCAAGAGCATTACGGGACCCATGAAGCCCATCGTGCGGTTGCGGCGCAGGTCGTAGCGCACGCCTGTCGGAATGCCGAACCAACCCAACCGCCTCCCCAGCAGCCACATGCCCAGAGCTATCAACAGCAACGGCCAGAAGCGATCGACGCTGAACGAGAAGACGCCCATCGTCTGCAGCAGGAACAAAGCGCCGATGCCGATCAGCAGAATCGCCGCCGTCGGAATCTTGGAAGTGTCGATCTTCTCTCCCGCGCCGAAAGCCTGGCCCAGACCCAACGGATCAGGAGCGGGTTGTCCGGCTTGCAGCGCGTGCGCCGTGCGAACTGAGTCGATGATCTGATACACGTAAAAGAACGCAGCCCCCATTCCAAACAGGGGCGCAATGCTGCCACCGTGATCGGTCGCGAAAATCAGACCGAAGAACACCAGCAAGTACGCCAACCCTTTGGCGTACTGGCCGGTATAAACCGCACCCACACCAAAGGGAAAGAAACCAGCCAAGATCCCTGCCACAGCCGGATTGGGACCCGTGCCGGCCGTTCTCACGGGAACTGGGGCAGCTGCCACAAATCCCGCGGCCGGCGGCGGAGGCGTTACCGGCTGCACTCCCTGCAGACGGTCCGCCAGACAATTCTCGCAATAAATCACACCCTTCACGTCACGAATACAAGCAGAACAAAGAGGCTTCCCGCAGGTGCGGCAATATGCCGCCGCTGCATTTTCGGGATGGTTGGCGCAGTTCATACATTCCTCCTGAGTGTGGCCAGTGTCACTACAGGCGGGTTATCGGGGAGAGAAGCCAATATCAGTTGGCTGTCTCCCTGACTGTAGTTGCGTTCTTGTTTTTGTTCGGGCCGGTCACTAGTGTTGTTCTTGGGTTTTTCTTCTTTCTCCTCGCGTGCGGGTTCGGCGGGCGTCGTGGCACGCTTGAATTCCCGTACTCGCGACTCGATCTCGTACACGAAGCGAATGTTTTCGTAATACTTCACGACTTTGCCGGAAGTCTCATAGTAGGTGCGCTTGATGGCGCTGGGCCGCAAGTCTACGTGGCGCACATCGCTCAGCCGGACTCCGGCTATACTCAGCGAAATCGACAGCGAGAAGAACGCCATGCCGAATGACATGACGAACCTTGGCTGCCGCACCGTCGCCATGATCGGGCTCGCCAGCAAGTTTGCCCAATCGCGCACACGATCGAGCCAGCCGGCTCCGGTCGAAATCTCCGCGCCCGCGCGTAAACGGGCAGTGTCGAGTCCGGTGGTGGCAAGCAGAATATTTTGCACCAGATCGACGGGAGGTTCGACTTCCACAACTTGCTTCAGCCACCGCTGGCCTTGCTCAGCCTCCGCCAACAGCGGCCCGCAGATGGAGCAGGCCTGGGCGTGCGCCTGAAAGCTCTCGAGCTTCGCCCCGCTTAGGGTTCGATCGAGAGCGTCAGCGAGCCAAGCCTCGAACTCGCTGCACTGCATTGCGTTATGGTTTTCTGCTGCCATTACATTACCTGCCTATATGTACGTTGTAGTAGGCGCGCAAGTTCCGCGCGCCCCCGGTTAATTCTTGATTTCACAGTTCCTTCCGGGACTCTTAGCGTGGTGGCGATATCCCGGTAGTCCATATCCTGCAAGTCCCTTAGAATCAATGCCTCACGAAGATCCGGCGAAAGCTTCTGCAACCCCTGATGCACCACCTCGCTTACCTCGCGGCTTTGCGCCCGCGCGTCCGGGGTCAACCCCTGATCGCGGATCTGCTCGCTAAGTGGTTGAGCGTCTTCATGTTCCGAGGGGGCCGCGTCCAGCGAATCGGTTATACGGTCCTGCTTGGTCTTGCGGAAGTGGTCGACCAGAAGGTTGCGGGTCACCGTGGTAACCCAGGTCATAAACGCGCCTCGCTCAGTGTCAAACGAATTCAGGGTGCGGTAGATCTTGATGAAAACTTCCTGGGTAAGATCCTGAGCGTCGTCCGCCGAACCGGCAAACCGGTAGCAAATGTTATAGATACGCCGGTGGTGGCGCTGGACAAGTTCCTCCCAGGCGGCGGAGTCACCAGCCAGGCAGCGTCGGACAAGCAGTGCGGCGACTTGAGCGTCTTCCAAGCGGGAATTCCTGGTCGATCCAGCCGACCCAGCGTTTCACAGCCCAACCATTGCCTTCATCAGCAGGATACGCGCCTGCAAGCGCGAAAGTTCTGGACGTTTCTGTAGAGACGTAGCTAGCTACGCCCTTACGTCTCGAAACAAGGCATTGTAACAGCAGTTGGAGATTGAAGTTAGCGAAGCCAGAACTCACTACTGGCAGGGTTACGGGATGACCTCGAAGGCTACGCCGTAGCCGCCGGCGCCGCCGGTGGCCGTGGTGCCGTACAAGTTCCCTTGGCTGTCGAGGACGAGGTTGGCGTCGGGCTGAGCGCCGTCGTAGCCGGTGAAACGGTGCAGAACGGTGTATTTCCACTTGCCTTTGCCCTCGGGCGGCGCCAGCTTGAAGACTACCCCGCAGTCGCAGTTCGGATCTCCGCCGGCGATCGTGGTGCCATACAAGTTGCCGGCTTTGTCCATGACCACGCCCGCGCTGGGGTGGTCTCCGGCCGCGCCGCCTGGGATGTCATACAGAACGGTTTCCCGCCAATGGCCGTCGGTGCCGGGCGATAGCCGAAACACGACGCCGGAGCCTGTTCCCCCGCCGCCTGTCGTGCCGTACAAACTGCCGTATCGGTCAAGCGCCAGGGTCCCCACGCCGGGGCCTGCTCCACCCCCGCCAGCCTGGAAGCGGTGCAGGACAGTCTCTTTCCACTTACCGCCCGAGGTGGGCGTGAGCTGGTAGACGGTGCCACAGCCGCCGCCGCAGTTCTTACTGCTACCGCCGTGCTGTGTGGTGCCGTAGAGGCTGCCTGCGGCGTCGAGAATTACGCCCGCGATGGGCCCGCAGCCGTCGCCGTGTTCGCAAGTGAAGCTGTGCAACCCGGTCAGCGTCCAGCCGCTGGATCCCGGTGACAACTCATACGCCCAACCCGCCCCGGTTCCGAAGAGGTTGCCCGAGGGATCCATGACCACGCCGGCGTAAGGGGTTGTGACGCGGTCTTGCTTATCGAAGCTGTGGAGCACGGTTTCGTCCCAGGACCCGTCCGACTGCGGCGTCAGCTCGAATACCGTGCCGTAGTCGTATGCCCCGCCAAGCCTGGTTGTGCCATACAGGTTGCCTACGCTGTCGAACATCATTCCAGCAGTAGAACCTCCTCCGTCCGTACATCCGGACTGGCTGCAGAAGTTATACAGGATCTTCTGACTGCACGTGCCGTCGCCGTTCCGCGCTAACTCGAAAGCCGTGCCTCCGCCGTACGCACCCCCGGCGGTCGTGGTGCCATATACGTTTCGACGACTGTCCAGTACCAAGCTACCCCATAATCCGCCCCCATCGGTGCCTCCGGTGAAGGCGTGCAGTACTTTGTACTTGGGGGCGCCCCAGGCGCTCGGCGCGAGGCTGAGGATACCAGATAGTGCCAAGAGGGAAAGGAGCGGTTTCCAGCGCATCGGGCAACTCCTTCGACGCGAAGCTTGTGGAGGGGGCGCGACGATACCCTCCCAACTTACCGTCAGCATATCACGGAACCTTGCCAAAGGGCCAGCGGGTGCTGGCTCCCGAAGGAGCGGCACCCGCTGGCCGAAACGTAGGCTGTCGTTATGGTTGTTCCATTTCGTCATCGTCGGGGTCCGACGGCTGGTTTCCGTCGTTGTACCCCCAGTTTTCGAAGGTCGACGCGCCGAACGGCGCGTTGATTGTGGCAAAGGTTGTTGGGTTGTTCCAGTTGGGGTTGAAGAAATCAGAAAGAGAGTAAGGGCAAGTTGACTGTGAGCACCCGCCGTTCAGGTACACGTCAGGGGCCAGCACGTCCGCGTAAGCGTATAGGGGGCTGATTCCCGAGTTCGGAGGATAACCGGGAAGGCTTAGGAAGTTCCCGTTCGTCCCGAAGGCATACTCGATGAAGTTGAGGATGCTGCCGAAGTCGTGCACGTAAGGTGCGACCTCGTTGTTGCAATTGCCTGGGCTTTGGCAGGCGCCGGAAATGTAGCCGGTGAAGCCTGGCTGGCCGCTGGTGTGCTTGCTGTAGGCGGAGACCACGAGCAAGGGTACGCGGAAGCCGTAGACGTAGCTGCTACCCGTGCCGTTGGAGTAGCCACCGCCGTTGCTGCTGTTCCACGGGGCAACGTGGTCATACCAGCCGCCCCAGTCGTCCCAGACGACCAGGATGACGGTATCCTTCCAATAGCCGTTGCCGTTCTCGCAATTAGAAGTGCCGACGGCATTTACGATCGCAGCCACCCAGGACGGGCCGTAGATGGTGGAGGTGCCGCCTGCGTGATCCGACCATGCGCCATCGGGTATGACCCAGCTTACGTTCGGCAGACTACAGCTCTGGATATCCGTCAGGATGGGGGCCATCTCCCCCTGTTTCGCCGGATACGGCGGTATCTCCGGGGCGACGTTGTTGAGCCAGTCCGGGCCCAGGCACACGTCGCCGGGCTGAGTACCGTTACCCGGCTGGCAGACGTTATAAATGGCGTTGGGGGCAGTCCACAGCGAGGTGCTGGCGGGTTTTGTGGGAGGATCGTTCCCTTGAGGATAGTACCTCCAGGTAAGCGGGTTGTTGTTGACCTTGTTCTTATCGAGCAGGTCTGCCAGGCTGTTATGGTGGTAGCATGGATAGCCGTTGTTGTATATGTTGAGGGATTCGACCTGACCGACAGGTGCGGCGGGGCTGACCTCGACGATGTTTGAGGCATGGCCGTTTGAACCGTAGCCTGAGATGCACCCGTAAAGCCCGTAGGCGTTCTGGTTTTCCGCGGAGAACCACGTATGGCACAGGGGCGCGCAGGTGGCGTCGTTTTGGTCGCTGGGATCGTCAGGGGCGGAGGTGCCGGAGAAGAGGAACTGATGGGCCTCGAAGCTGGGGCCCTGGTTTGTCTGGAAAAGGTAATTCGCGAAACCGTACTGGTTGGCGATGTCGAAGTAGGGCTGGACAATGCCGGGCGTCCAAATGGTGTTGTCGACGTAGGTGTATTGGGCGTTCGTGGGCAGTGGGCACGAGTCATTTTTGTTGCACGGGTGAGGGTGCGCGCCGCACCACAAGGTCACGTCGCAGGCGCCGTCCATGGCGCCCGCGTGGTACGTCTTGACCCAGGCGTCATGGTGGTAGCCCTCGTACACCCAGTCATGCCCGTGGTCGGGGTCGAAGCAGGTGTTGAGCATGTACGGTGCCTGGGTAACCGGGCCGTTATTGCAGGCATGTTGCAGCGCCTGGGAGGACGGAACTAGGTCGGCGCCGTTGGCGACGAGCACGGAATCTTCGCGAAACAGATTGTCCGGAGTGCGGTTTTCCTGAATGACGACGATGACGTGTTGAACCACCCCGTTGAGGTTTTGTGTGTTTTGGGCAGAGGCCAGCCCCGCCCCGAATATGGTGAACGGCACGATAGCTTTGAGCACGATTCTTTTCATGGTCATAGTTGCTCCTTTTGATTGTCAGCGGTGTTGCGGTGAATGAAAAACCGCGGAAGAGATCCCTTGTCAGGCTCCGGTGCGGAGACGCGCAGCTTCGTGGCGGGTGCAGAGGAAGGCGGGACGCGGATTGCGAGGCAAGTCACTGACTCGCCTGTTCCTTTCCCACCCCACAACTTGCTGCGATTATAGAAAAGGGTCGACGCGTGTCAAGTGAATTGTCAGTGAATTCCTGGTGAATATCCTGTTGGCACGTGCGTCAATAGGATAGTCGGTTGTCAGCCGGCAGCGGCCCAGAATGGATGCCGGGCACGTCCTACTCGCCGCTGAAGTAGTCCACAGTGACGGGATTTTCGAACAGCGAATAGTCGCGGGTTACGACAGTGATTCCGGTTTCGGTGACGAAATAGCGCTGGCGGTCAGCTTCGCGGTCGTAGCCGATGGTGGTGCCTTCAGGAATGTGCACATCGCGGTCGATGATGGCCTTGCGAATCCGGCAATGGCGGCCCACGTTTACGTGGGCAAAGAGGATGCTGGAATCAATCTCGCTGTAAGAGTTTACCCGGACATCGGGCGAGAACACGCTGTTTTTTACGGCAGAGCCGGATATGATGCAGCCGGCGGAAACAATGGAATCCAGCGCCTGGCCGGTTCGCCCCGGCTCGGCAAAAACGAACTTGGCCGGCGGATATTGCTGCTGGTGGGTGCGGATCGGCCATTCCGAGTCATATAGATTGAACACGGGCGACACCGACACGATGTCCATATTGGCCTCGTAGTACGCTTCAAGCGTCCCAACATCGCGCCAGTAGAGGGCTTCTTTCTTGTTTTCGTCCACGAAATCAAAAGAGTAGACGCGGTAGTCACCCACCATCTTGGGCAGAATGTCTTTACCGAAATCATGGCTGGACTGGCTGTCTTCCGCGTCCTTGAGCAGCGCCGGGATCAGCACATCGGTGTTGAAGATGTAAATGCCCATCGAGGCCGAGACTTTACCGGGGTTATAAGGAGAGCGAAGGTGGGTTTGTTTGGGCTTTTCCAGAAAGCCATTCACCCGGCTGTCGCTGTCCACATCCACCACCCCCAAGCGGGAAACCAACTCGGGATCGACCTGAATGGTGGCCAGAGTGACGTCGGCTCCAGTATCCCGATGCTGCTGCATCATCAGAGCGTAATTCATCTTGTAGATGTGGTCCCCGCCAAGGATGAGGACGTACTGCGGCTGCTCGGAGCCAATCGAGTAAATGTTCTGGTAAACCGCGTCGGCCGTGCCCTGATACCACTCATCGCTGACTCGCTTCATGGGAGGCAGCACTTCAATGAACTCGCCCATTTCCCGGCCCACGATGTTTCCCCAGCCCTCGCGCACGTGGCGGTTGAGCGAGAGCGCCTTGTATTGCGTCAGGATGTAGACTTTCCGCAGATCGGAGTTGATGCAATTCGACAGAGTGATGTCGATGATGCGGTAGATACCGCCAAACGTCACCGCCGGCTTGGCGCGGTCGCGGGTCAAGGGATAGAGCCGCTCCCCTACGCCTCCGGCGAGCAGGACTCCGAGAGTATCTTTCATCGCGTCACCGTGGATCTTGGTTCAATCTGTGTCGCTGCGGCGTGGGACACGCTGAGGCCAGCAGAGTCACACGTCGGGAACGAAACATACTAGCATACTGGAAGATCGTGCATGGGGTGGGAACAGCCTTGGGTTACGAAAAGGGAACTCCCACCAAGTCGATGGCTTATACCCGGGCGTTACGCGGCATCGTCGTCGATCTTGATGCGTAGTGATTTGAGAAACTTCAGGTCCTGATCGCTCACCTTGAACTCAGGACTGCTGCTCAGAGTGGTCACCAGGGAAGTCTTGTCCGGGGTTTTGTCACCGGGCTTGCTGACGCCGATGGTGGCCTCCAGAACCAGAAAGATCTCGTATCCGCCTTCTTTGATCCGCGAGACCACTTCGGCGATCTGGTCCGAGTCGGCCAGAGACTCGTTGATGGCTTCGCCCAGCTCTTTCATCAGTTGTTTCAAGTGTTGGTCCACCGGTTTCCCTTTCGAGCCTTGAATCTTCGCCGCCTTCGCGGGCAACTTTACGTACTGCTTCGCCAAGCAGTCTATGAGATGCCGTTCTCCGTCACCGCGATTCGTGACGCAGTTCCTCGCACCGGCCCTATTGTAACGCCGAAGCTTGATAAAATCGACGAAAATGGCGAAGGTTCCGACAGCCCGCAAAATGGGCATTGCTGCGCGTCTTGCCGGGCAGCAAGTCCGCAAAAGCCGTGTCTATAGGGCGGTTTCGGCTGCGGGGCGGGCCACGGCTGGTCATTTGGCCGAGGTGCTCGGGCAGCTTTGGCTGGAAGTGACAGGATTTGTTTTCTTAGCGTTAGCGGGGATCGGGCTGTTGGCGTTCCTGCGCGAGTACGGGAAGTATCACGCTGGACGCGCGGGCTCTGGCCGAACCATACTGGCGGCTGGCTTCATGGTCCTGTTTGGGTGGTTTGGTGTGAGTTCGTTCTGGCGAATTAGAAGGAAAGGATAAAAGTGGAAGGCGGGTCGGGCAAACAGCAGGCCTTCGACTCCCTCGTGGCTACAGCGTCTTCACAAATGCTGTGACCCGCTTTTCTTTGCGCTCTTTGCGAGAACTTCGCGAGCTTGGCGGTCAAGGTGTTTCGGCGACACTGCGAAAGCCTCTGATCGCAAAGCGCGCAAAGGAACACGCCATGAACGCAAGGGACTACACTTACTGTGAAAGTGGTTTAGTTTGCTCTTATGACCGACAAAAGTAAAGCTGTTGCTGACCCAGAGACCTCGTCGCACATCGCGGTTCGCCCGCTGTACACGCCGGCTGACCTCAGCGACTGGGACTATGAAAAGAAAGTTGGCTATCCCGGCCAGTATCCCTTTACGAGGGGTGTACAGGCCACCATGTATCGCGGGCGGCTCTGGACCATGCGGCAATACGCCGGCATGGGTGACGCGGAGGAATCCAACAAACGCTATAAATACCTGCTGGCCAACGGCACCACCGGGCTTTCGGTGGCATTCGACCTGCCCACGCAGATTGGCCTGGATTCCGACAGCCCGCTGGCGCTGGGCGAAGTGGGGAAGGTCGGCGTGGCCATCGATTCGATCGAAGACATGCAGCGGCTGTTCGATGGCATTGAGCTGACGAAGATTTCCACCTCGATGACCATCAATGCCACGGCATCCATTCTGCTGGCTCTGTATGTGGCAGTCGCGCGGCGGCAGGGCGCGGACATCCGCAAGCTCGCCGGTACGGTGCAAAACGATGTGCTCAAGGAGTACATCGCGCGCGGAACATACATTTACCCGCCACAGCAGGCGATGCGCATCATTACCGACCTGTTTGCCTGGACGAATCAGAATGTTCCCGAGTGGAACACGATTTCGATTTCCGGCTACCACATGCGCGAGGCGGGTTCGACTGCCGTGCAGGAAGTGGCATTTACGCTGGGCGACGGCATTGCCTATGTGCAGGCAGCCGTCAATGCCGGTCTGGACGTGGATAAATTCGCGCCCCGGCTGTCTTTCTTTTTCAACGCACATAGCAATTTTCTGGAAGAAGTGGCGAAGTTCCGGGCGGCACGGCGCATGTGGGCGCGCATCATGCGCGAGCAATTCAAGGCCAAGAACCCAAAGTCCTGGATGCTGCGCTTCCATACCCAAACCGCTGGTTCGACTTTGACGGCGCAGCAGCCGGAAAACAACATTGTGCGCACTGCGATTCAAGCCATGGCTGCGGTGCTCGGCGGTACGCAATCGCTGCACACCAATTCTTTCGACGAAGCCTTGGCGCTGCCCACCGAACAATCGGCGCGGATTGCGCTGCGTACGCAGCAGATCATCGCCTATGAATCCGGCGCGCCGCAGACCATTGATCCGTTGGCGGGATCGTACTACATTGAATCGCTCACCAATGAGATTGAAAAACGGGCAGCCGAATACCTGGAGAAGATCGACGCACTCGGGGGTATGTTGAAGGCCATCGAGCGGGGCTATGTGCAGCAGGAAATTCAGGATGCGGCCTACCAGTATCAGCAACAAGTCGATCGCGCCGAGGCAGTGGTGGTGGGAGTGAACCGGTTCACGGTGGAAGAGGAGAAACCGATCCCGATCCTGCACATCGATGAAGCACTGGAACGCAAACAGATAGAACGCCTGCGAGCGGTGCGGGCCCGGCGTGATCCACAACCATGCAAAGACTCACTCAATCAAGTGGAAGATGCCGCCCGTTCCGGCGCCAACTTGATGGCGCACATTTTGGCGGCAGTGGAAGCCTACGCGACGGTGGGAGAAATCTCAGATACCATGCGCCGGGTGTTTGGGGAGTACAAGGAAGCGGTGGTGATCTGAAGGCGGTCGTTGGTCCTTAGTCGTTCGTCCTCGGTCTGCCGCACGGGCGGGACGCCCACGCCTACATCAACTTAGGCCAAGCGCCTAGTACCCGCAAGCTTCGCGGCAGGGCTGGCAATAATAAAGCCCGTCCTGACCCAAATGCACATCCATCTGGGACTGGCACAGGCAGCAATACTTCTCGCACGCGCAGCGGTCTTCGGTCATCTCGCACTGCAAGCAGCGATACGTGTTCTTGAGATTGGACGTGGAACCCATAATCGAAGCCTAACCTGTGTGCTAAGTAATGAAAAGTAACCTTAGTGATGGGCCGCGAGGCCGGGTTTTGAGCGTTGCAATCCGCACAATCCATGTCGGCCGTCACCGACTGGGAGCGGCCAAAATAAACAGCGCCCAACAAATCGAAGCACGTGTCCTTGAAGCCTTCCGTGCCTGCGTGATAGGGTAGTGGGTTCAATTAGGTCTGTGGTCCCTGCTACTGTGCTCGTTAAGGAAGGAATGTCCGCCGTGGAAGTCATACCTGCCGTACGCAAAACCGCGCTGAACGCCGTCCATCGCCAACTCGGGGGAAGGATGGTCGAATTCAATGGTTGGGACATGCCGGTCGAATACCCGTCTGGTGGCGGCATCATTGCCGAGCACAACGCGGTGCGAACCGGCGTGGGGATTTTCGACGTGAGCCATATGGGCGACATCCGCCTGCACGGACCGCAGGCGCTCGCCGCCGTGCAGCACATTTCGATGAACGACGCCTCCAAGTTGGCAGTCGGCCAGGCGCAGTACTCGGCCATGCTCTATCCCCAGGGGACGTTCGTGGATGATGTGATTGTCCACCGCCTCGGGGAGGACGATTACCTTCTGGTCATCAATGCCGGCACGCGCGAGAAGGATTTCAACTGGGTGCGTGAGAACACGCGCCAGTTCAACTGCAAGCTGGAGCATCTGTCGGACGACTTCACCCAGATCGCCATTCAAGGGCCGAAGGGCGTGAACCTTCTGCAGAAGTTGACCGACGCCGATCTTTCTGCGGTGAAGTTTTATTGGCTGACGCGTGGCACGGTGTGCGGGCTCAAGAACATCCTGATCGCGCGCACGGGATATACCGCTGAAGATGGTTTCGAAATCTATGTGCCCACTGATGAGCGAACCAGCGCCATGGTATGGAACAAAGTTCTGGAGGCTGGCAAGGAATTCGGCGTCCTGCCTTGTGGTTTGGGAGCGCGGAACACGCTACGACTCGAGGGCAAGCTGTCGCTGTACGGGCATGAGATTTCCGATACCATAAACGTTTGGGAAGCCGGGTTGGATCGCTTCATCAGAATGGACAAGCCGGAATTTATCGGCCGGGAGGCGCTGGAAAAGGCCAGAGCGGCTGGTTTGAAGCGGACCCTGGTTGGTTTGGAGATGGTGGAACGCGGCATTGCCCGCGATGGATACAAGGTCTGGGACAATGCCGGGCGCGAGATCGGCTATGTCACCAGCGGTTCCTACGCGCCATTTCTGAAGAAGAATATCGCGCTGGCCTACGTGCCGCCGGAGTTTGCCAATGTCGGTTCCACAGTGAAGGTGGAGATTCGCGGGCAAGGCGTAAAAGCCCAGATTGTGCCGACACCTTTTTACAAGCGTCCCAAGAAGGCTTAATTACATAGTTAATAGAGCAGCACAAAAGCGGTTTAGCCAAAAGCCAATAGCCAGGAGCCAAGAGCCAAATGTCATATCCAAGCGATTTTAAATACACCAAAGAGCACGAGTGGATCAAAGCCAGCGGGGCCACGGCCACCGTAGGTATCACGCATTTTGCCCAGGAATCGCTGGGCGACATTGTCTTCGTTGACTTGCCGAAGATTGGTACTGAGATCTCTGTGGGCAAGGCGTTTGGGTCGGTGGAGTCGGTAAAGGCCGTCTCCGATCTATTCGCTCCCGCTTCGGGCAAGATCACGGAGGTGAATGGGGAACTGGCCACGGCGCCGGAGAAGATCAACAAGGACGCGCACGGATCATGGCTGGTCAAGATCACGCTGAAAGATCCGGGCGAGTTGAACGCTCTGATGTCCGCGGCGGATTACGACAAGTTCGTGGCCGAAGAAGGCGGACATTGAGTTCCGCATTTGCAGCGTTACTGCTTTCGCGAGCATCGCAATCAAATTGATCGTTAGCTTCATCTGATAATTTATGCGCTATCTTCCTAAGTCTCCCGCGGACCGCGCGGCCATGCTGAAGGCCATCGGTGCGCATTCCATCGATGACCTGTTCTCCTCGATTCCATCGGAATACCGGCTGACCCGCGATCTGAAGGTTCCGCGCCAGATGGCGGAATCTGAAGTTGTAGATTGGTTCCGCGAGCGTTCTCAGGCAAACGCGGATGGCTACGCGAGATTCCTCGGTGCGGGCGCGTATCACCACTACCGTCCGGTCATCATTGACGCGCTGATTTCGCGCGGGGAATTTCTAACGGCGTACACGCCCTATCAACCAGAGGTTTCTCAGGGCACACTGCAGGCGATCTTCGAGTTCCAGACGATGATCTGCGAGCTCACCGGCATGGAGGTGGCCAACGCGTCGATGTATGACGGTTCCACCGCCGCTGCCGAAGCGGTGATGATGGCGGTGCGTCTGACGGGCCGGCGATCGGTAGTGATCGCGCGCAGTCTGCATCCGGAATACCGGGAAGTGTTGGGCACCTACGCGTTCCATCAGGGCATGCCGCTGGCGACGGTAGGCTACGCGGGGGACGGACGAATTGACCTGAAAGAACTGGAAGCAGCCGTCACGGCGGAAACTGCATGCGTGCTGCTGCAATCGCCGAATTTCTTTGGCACCATCGAGGACGCCGACGCGGTTGCTGAAATCGCCCACAAGAAAGGCGCCCTGCTGGTGGTCGCGATTGCAGAGGCGGTTTCCCTGGGCATCGTTGAGCCGCCCCGGCAGGCCGACATCATCGCTATGGAAGCGCAGTCGTTCGGCGTGCCGCTCGGCTTTGGCGGTCCGTACTGCGGCGTGATTGCCACCCGCCAGCAATTTGTGCGGCAGATGCCCGGGCGGCTCGCGGGACAGACCACAGACAAGAACGGCAAGACCGGATACGTGCTCACTCTCGCTACCCGCGAGCAGCACATCCGGCGCGAGAAAGCGACCTCGAATATTTGCACCAATCAGGCGCTGGTGGCCCTGATGGCCAACATTTTCATGACGGTTTACGGCAAAGTTGGTCTGCGGGAGTTGGCGAAACAGAACCTGGCCAAGACTGCGTACGCAGCGCAGCAGTTTGGCAAGCACGCTAACGTGCTGTTCTTCAGCGCGCCGCGCTTCAATGAGTTCGTGGTGCAGTCGAGCGAGGATCCTTATGCGCTCAATGGTCGGCTCCTGGAACACAAAATTATCGGCGGCCTTCCGCTCAGGAAGTTTTATCCCGAACTCGGCAATGCTGCGCTCTGGTGCTGCACCGAGATGACAGCGCGCGCGGCAATTGACAGTGCGGCGGAAGTGATGGCAGATAATGAGCGCTCCCGCAAATCGGCAGCCAGGGAAGTGCAGGAGGTGGCGCGATGAAAGCAGGTACCCCTAAAGCGACCCGGCACGTAAGTCAAAACGAAGGGTTGATCTTCGCGAAGTCCTCTCCCGGCAAGGCGGCCTGGAAGCTTGCGCCGCTCGATGTGCCTGAGGTGGACACCCGCCAGCTTCTCGGTTCCAGCGAGCGCACGGACCTGGGCAATATGCCCGAGGTCAGCGAGATCGAAATCATCCGGCATTTTACGCGGCTCTCGACGTGGAACTACGCTATTGATCTGGGAATGTATCCGCTGGGTTCGTGCACCATGAAGTACAACCCGCGGGTCAATGAGGTGGTTTCCAGGCTCGAGGGAATCGCCAACTCGCATCCCTACCAGCCGGAACGAACTTCGCAAGGCGCGCTTCAGATCATGAAGACGCTCAGCGATTGCCTGACCGAAATCACCGGTATGGATGCCATCACCTTGCAGCCGGCTGCGGGCGCTCATGGCGAACTGACCGGTCTGCTTTTGGTGCGAGCCTACCAACAGTCGAAAGGGCATCCGAGGAAAAAGATCCTGATCCCGGATTCGGCGCATGGCACGAACCCTGCGACGGCAGCCATGGCTGGCTACGAAGTCGAGAACCTGAAATCCAACCACTACGGCATGGTGGATGTGGCCGCGCTGGAAGCCCAGATGAATGAGGATGTGGCCGCGCTCATGCTGACCAATCCCAACACGTTAGGCGTGTTCGAGCACGATGTATGCAAGTTTGCCGAGATCATGCACGCCAAAGGCGGGTTGCTCTACATGGACGGCGCCAACATGAACGCGCTGGTCGGTAAGGTGCGCCCGGGAGATTTCGGCGTCGACGTCATGCACCTGAATCTACATAAGACGTTCTCCACACCGCACGGCGGCGGTGGACCAGGGTCGGGACCGGTGGCCGTAAAGAAAATTCTGGAGCCATTTCTGCCCAAGCCGGTTCTCATCACCAAGCCGGACGGCGCGCTGGGCTTCGATTATGACCGGCCGCAATCGGTGGGCCGGGTGCGCGCTTTCTACGGAAACTTCGGGATGTTTACCCGCGCGCTGGCCTACACACTGGCGAACGGGCCTGACGGTCTGCGTCAGACCACCGAAGATGCGGTGTTGAATGCCAACTACGTTCGCAAGGCCCTGCAAGGCGTATACGATCTGCCCTACTCGACGCCCTCCATGCACGAAGTCGTGTTCAGCGACAAGCTGCAAACCAAGAAGGGCGTCCATACCTTGGACATTGCCAAGCGGCTGATCGACTACGGTTTCCATCCCTACACCATGGCGTTTCCGCTGATTGTTCACGGTGCCATGATGATCGAGCCAACCGAGAGCGAATCTAAAGAAGAACTGGATTCGTTCATCGAGGCAATGAAATCGATCGCTCAGGAAGTCGAAGAAGATCCTCAGATCGCGCTGACTGCGCCGCATTCCACGCGGGTCTCGCGACTCGATGAAGTGGCGGCCGCGAGGAACCCAGTTTTGCGGTGGCAGCCAAATCGAGTGCGTTAGGGCAAGAAAACAACCAGCGCGGGGCTGGAATGCGACCAGCTAACGATGGTCCAACCGCTGAGTCGGTTTTTCTCGAAATCCGCTACAAGCAGGACTCGCAGCGAAGTATGCGCGAAAGGGACCCACTCTGAAGATTCGAGTGGCGATGCCGTCCAGCACGGGCGGAATCGTTCTGGCCGGCTTGTTCTTATTCACGTAAACTACGACGGCAGCCTTTCCCGGAACCTCACCCGCGCCTACGCCGACACCAACAACGGCTGAGTCGCGCATCAGTTCCTCCACATATTTCGCTTTGACGGCCGCGGCTCGCTGGACTTCCTCTGGCGAGATTGCAATCCCGCTCCGCGCTGACGTCGCGAGATTGTCCGACCCTGTCGAACACGCTCCTACCGGATGTTCCCCGCCGCCTACGAACGACGGAACCGCCTTGGTCGCTGGATTAGCCAGCCCGTTAAGCACGTCCTGGATAGGATTCCCAATACCAAAGCCTGTCTCCTCGTCTCCCGCAAAGAGCAGTGCAGTGGCTTGTGCAGTTTGTGCGTCGACGATGAGCGACCCCGAGTCTCCAGGGAGAGCAAACGGCCAACCCGTAACTACAATCTGGTTTTCGTAGGAGACCAATTGACCATTGGCACAGGGCGTTGGATATTCCACGGCCACCGTGGTGTTAGTTGAATTCACGAGGCCACAGGCCAGTCCGGTGGTTCTGCCGCTCTTGGCAACTAACATTCCCACCGCTGCGCTGACTGTGGTTTGTGCGGGGGCAGCCGGCTGCGGAACGTCCTCGACCACAGGTCCCAGATCCAGAATCATGCCGCTGCCGTCCACCTCTGCTGGAACTACGGCGGCGAGAGCGGCGTCCACCCCGTCGTTCTGCAAAGGGGCGGCTTGCGAAAAGCGAGCCACGACGGTCGCGGGCGTGCAGCCGCTGTCAACCAATCCCGGTTGGGTGATAGGCTCACCCGGCTTGGCCTGCCCCGAGCGTCCTAACACGTGATTGTTGCTGAGGAGAAAGTTGCTCCCGTTCCTTGTCACCAACGCACCTAGCGTACCCGAACAGCAGACAGGCTCATCGGCGTTCCCGCCTGAAGTCCCCAGCTTGATAGGAGCATTCTGGGGAACTTGGTGCGAAAAGGGGTATGCGGCAAGAATCGAGACGGTGGCGCCAGCTTCTTGTTTAGTATCTGCTTCTGCAACTGCGAAGACCCGAACACTACTCGGGACGGGAATGACGGTCGGGGCGCTATATAGCCCTTGGTTCGTGATGCTGCCAACTTGGGCATTGCCTCCGGCAATCCCGTTCACATTCCACGTGGCAGCGGTATTTGCGCTGCCCACAACGTTGGCGGAGAACTGTTGACTTTGGCCAAGGGTCAGCCACAATGGTCCTTGAGGCGAAACAGAAATGGCTACCGTGACCGTCAGGCTGGCCGATGCTGACTTTGCGCTATCTGCCTGCGAAACGGCTGTGGCTGCTACGGTGGCGGGATGGGGAATCATGCCAGGGGCGGTATAGACTCCCTCCGCAGTGATTGTGCCTAAAGCGCCGTTACCGCCCACGATGCCGTTCACCTCCCAGGTCACGGCAGTGTTCGGCGTCCCACTGACAGACGCATACAGAGGCAAAGAACCGTTGGCTGGAACGCTGGCCTGCGAGGGCGAAACGGAAATCGTTATCGCTTGCGGCGAAGGTTGGGAACCGCCCCCGCCACAATCCAGCAGCAAGACGGACACGGCTGAGATAGCTGCTACCCGCCAGGCCTTCCAGCTCACACAGAAAGGCAGGGACAACGCGAAGCCGCGTCTCCTTTGGCCCATCGTCAATCGAAAGACGAACTGGCGCACAAAGACTGCACTCCTCTCCCTGAGCACCGAGCGCCTTGGCGCTGAGCTCTCAGCCCTCTCAGCTCTTCTTGCCGGTATCGGCGTAGAATTGTGCGGCCTCGTGCTCGACGGTGGTGCTGCCGCACTTCGGGTACTTTTACGGTTTCCGCGTCGTGGTCTTTGAGAGTAAGAACCAGTTCGAAGGGCTTCTGGCAATCCAGACAGGGGTAATCGTAAACGGGCATAGCCACCTCCCGGCGGTCGTATTTTAGCGCAGAAATCCGCCAGAAGGATGTGACGAAAAGCCCGGCGCGTCATACCACCGCGCCGGCTGAGCCTATTTCCTTTCCACTATCCCCACGGACGCCTGGGTATTTTGCCAACTTAAGGTTAGCTCGCAGGTATTGCCCACCTGGTCAAAAGCAATGGTGAAGTTCTCCACTGGCCCGGGCGTTGCAGAGACTTTCATATCCACGCGCGCGAGTTCATCCGCTTCGTACTTGTAAGGGATGCCCCATTCGCCGGTTTTCTTGTTGATGATCAAGGTCCACTTGTCCGGATTGGGAATGGTAAAGATGGTATAGCTCCCGGCCGGGACCGGGGTTTTGCCCACGGTGAGGTTGGCGTCGGTCACAAACGTCGTGGCCTCATTCGCCCCCGTACGCCAGATTTCGCCATAAGGCACCAGGCCTCCGAAGATCTTACGTCCCTTGGCGCGAGGACTGGAATAGTCCACGGTGATGGTCTTGCCATCGGGTAGCTTGCATTGCGCTTGCGCGGGCGGACTGGGGCGCTGGCTCTTGTCCTTTTGAGCGGCGAGCACAGCGGTGAACGTTAGCAGGACTGCGACGAGCGACAGAACTTTACGCATGGAATCTCCTTGCGAGGTGAGCTTCGGGGCGGTCTGCACTTTGAACCGTCCTCCGGTGCAGAGAGCCATAACTTAGACGATTCGGCGCCAGGAAGGTTAGCAACCACTAGGTGGAAGGCGTGCGAAACCGTTCCACAACGCCCTGGGGCAAGACCTTTTCCAAGCGGGACGAAAGCCAGCCCTGCAACTCGGACTTTTGGCTGGAAGCGAGATTCAGGAAGCGCAGTCCCAGGCGGCCCTTGGAGTCGCACCAACACACTTCAGCCGCAGCGCGAAACGAAGCCGTGTGTCCGGGCAGTGTGAACTGGATGGCAAGCTGCGCGCCCGGTTCCAACATCAACGGTGTGCTTATTCCCAATCCGCCTTCGCTGATGTCTAATGTCTGACAGAGAGCATCCGGTTGCCCGGGTCTCTGCACGACCGCCGGTACGGCCATCGGGCAACGAAAGGCGCGGCGCAACTCGCGGACAATCATTCCATACGCAGCCCGGAACGTGCGGTCAATCGAGTCCGTGGAAAGTGGCCGCTGCAAGACAAAGTTCCAGGCAGTCTTGAAAGCCGAACTCCCTTCCGGATTACTACTCGTGATAATGAAGGTCACTGCCGTCCGGCTGCGCTTTGAGGCGCGCACCTGCTCCAGGATTGCGTAGCCCTGCTGCCCCAAGTCCAGATCGACGATCACGGCTTCGAACTTACGGTGGCCCAGCAGACCCACGGCGTCGGAGGGGTCAGCGCAGACCTCGAGCGAGATGGACAGTCGTGCCGCCGATTCTCCCAAGTGATGAACTGCGTCAGCGTCGTTCGAAACTACCAGCGCGATCCCTCCCGGGCGGGAGGAAGGTGCCGTCGCCGGTGCAGCGGTGTTCGCCATGCCTCGATTCTAACTGCAAGAGACTTAGCGGTGTCTGATAAACCGATCTTGGATTAACGCCAAGCCCGATCACCGGCTACTCGCGTAGCTTGGCGAGCACGTCTTCCAACTTGGCCACCAACTCCGAGTAGTCGTTTTGCAACATGTGTTCCGACTTCTCAAAAAATGCAGCTGCCCCTTCCGCCATCAGTTTGGTTTCATTGGCTTGGGCCAAACTGCTTAGGACAATTACAGGAATGTCTTTGGTTTGGGCATCGCTTTTCAAGGCGCGCAACACGTCCAAGCCGCTAATTTTGGGCAACATCATGTCCAGCAGAATCACCTGAGGATGGTTCTCGCGAGCCATGAGCAGGGCTTCCTCGCCGTCGGCCGCGGCAAACACTTGGTACCCCGCCCGGTGCAGGGATCGCTCGCCCGCCAGACGCAGTAGTTTGCTGTCTTCGACCAGCAATACGGTCGTGTGTTCCTTGGTCGTTTGCACGGGTTCCGGCCTAACTTTGAACTGCAATTACTTAGATCGGCAACTAATCGAGATTACTCTACACCACAGTAGAAACCGAAGTTTCAAAGGCTGCCGATAAACTCATCGGGCGTGATGCCTGCCTGTTTCAGGATGCCTCGCAATGTTCCGGTTGCCAGTTCGGAGTGCAAGGGAACGACACACCCGCTGACTGTTTCTGGTCCACTACGCTTCAGCACAATATGGCTCCCGCGTTGTCGGACCTGGACAAAACCCAGTCGTTCAAGAGCACGGATCGCCTTCGCCCCGGAAACCTGGGGCAGCCTAGGCATACCGTGCCTCAAAAATGGTCACCAGGGGGCGACTGCAGTTTGCCGGGGGGAATTCTTCCAAGTACAGCTCGGTTGCTTCCTTGAGGTTGGTAACGGCCTCCTCCACAGTCTTGCCTTGGCTGACCGTGCCAACTTCTGGGCACTCGGCCACATAGAGGTCGTCTTCCTTGTGCAGAACAGCGGTAAATGTGCCGATGGGCATGGACGTGTTCCTCCGACCGGATAGCCTGCGACTAGGTTACCACGTAGTCGTCTGACCGACGCGAGGCAATTGATCCAGAACTGGAGAGGACAGGTCCCTCGCAAACGATGTCATCCTGCGCAGTCGAAGGACCCCGCGTCTTCTTGCAGCGGCGCTGGCGCCTCAAGGCATTCCCACCCCCAAGGCTCCGCGGGTTTGAGCGGTCGCCTTTCACTGTTGGGGAATGCTCACTCTTGTTTTCAAATCCTGTACGAGCCTATCTGCTGAGTTGATGGTTTCCTTTTCCCGGTTCTTCTCTCTTCGTGCCAACCTTCTGTGGTCGACCTCAGACCAAAGCGAATTCTTAGTTTTGGCATCGAAGATGGTGAGCGTGAGCTGTGGGTCCACTATCGGAGCACTATGAACCTGGGTTGTCCCGTCGTATGTGTTGCTTGAACTCCAAACGCGAGTTCCGCCGTGCTCAACTCTGTATGCGAGTTCGATGATCAGATCAGCTTCCTCAGGTGAGCCAACGATTTCATACCTACCCCACTGTTTCATCTCTGAATAGAAGGTATCGTATGCAAGGTTGCTACCTCCGCCATTCGTGAGAAAGATCTTCTTGGCGTTCACCACGACTGCGGGCAAGGGAGCCGGAGGAACGTCCTTCCGGTTCTTTGCGGCGAGCCCACTCAGCGAGACGAGCACGCAGAGAAACGCGACAATTTTGCGCATGGTTGCTCCTTGAATTGTCCGAGGGAAGGCGTGCGTGGAAGATTGTACAGCGAACGGCGATGGGGGAACCCCCTTAGGAAGTAAATACGCGTGATTGCGTCACCCCGACTCATTCCGAACTCCCAACCCAAATCCCTACGCCAGCGTGTACTTTCCCTCCTCGATCACCCTCTGCGCAATCTGCTGGCGCAGTTCGATGGTGTTGAACGGCTCATACTTGGCCAGGCGGCGCAGAATTGCAAGCTGGGTGCGCAGCATGTCGCCTTCGGCCACAGCGGCTATAACTTTGCGCGCCGCTGACTCAACTTTCTCCATGGCCTGGGTCAGATACACACGCGTCATGGCTAGGGGCAAAGCTGCAGCGCTCTCACCCTGTTTTTCCGCAATCTTTTGCGCGCGCAGCACAGCCGATTCCATGGCGTAGGTCTCAATCACCATGTCAGCGATTGCGCCCATGATCTCCTGCTGGTCCTGGATAGCCTGCATGTATTTCTGCGTGGCCGCTCCCGCAGCGAACAAACCCAGCTTCTTGGCTTGTGCCACCAGCTTGCGTTCTTCTGCCAATGGACCTTCAGTCTCATCGCCGCCCGAAGGCCCGGACAGCACTTCGTCCATCAGCCTCTTGATGGCGGACATAAGCGGCAACTGGCCGGACATGGCGCGTTTCAACAAAAAGCCAGTAATGATCAGCCGGTTGATTTCGTTTGTGCCCTCGAAGATGCGATTGATCCGCGCGTCGCGATACGCGCGCTCGGCAGGATACTCCTCGACAAACCCGTAGCCACCGTAAATCTGCACAGTTTCGTCTACGACGTAATCGACCATCTCCGACGCCCAGACTTTGATGATGGAACATTCGACGGCGTACTCTTCGATGGCCTTGCGCGCTTCTTTCACCGCGTCCGCACCCGACTTGTCCACTTCGCTGAGCGCCACGTCCATCATGCCAACCGTGCGGTAAACCAGCGACTCGCCCACGTAGATCAGGGTCGCCATATTGGCCAGCTTTTCGCGCACCAGACCGAAATCGGCAATGACTTTGCCGAACGCCTTGCGCTGCTTGGCATATCCGATGGCGTTCTCAATAGCCAACCGCGCCCCACCGACACACATCGCGCCCAGCTTGAAGCGGCCGATGTTCAGGATGTTGAAGGCGATGACGTGTCCCTTGCCGATTTCGCCCAACACATTTTCTGTCGGCACCATACAGTCGTTCAGAACGATCGGGCAAGTGGAAGAGCCCCGAATGCCCATCTTGTGTTCCTCGGCGCCGACCGAGAATCCCGGAAAAGTCCTTTCCACCAGAAATGCGGTAAATTTCTCGCCGTCCACTTTGGCAAAGACGGTGAACAGATCGGCAAAGCCGGCGTTGGTGATCCACATCTTTTCGCCGTTGAGAATATAGTGCTTGCCATCGGCTGAAAGCACGCCGCGGGCGCGGCAGTTGAGAGCATCAGACCCGGAAGAAGCCTCGGAAAGCGCATACGCGCCCACAATCTCTCCACTCGCCAACCGTGGTAGATACTTCTTCTTCTGCTCTTCGGTGCCGAAGTACACAGTGGGCAGAGTGCCGATCCCGGTGTGCCCACCCCAGGTCGTAGCGAAGCCGGCGTACTTGGCGATGTGGTCCGCGATCACGGCGGCGGTGACCTTGTCCATGTCCAGTCCACCGTAGGCTTCGGGGATCTCGACGCCACTCAGACCCAGTTCGCCGGCCTTCTTCAGCAGATCGCGGGTCACGGAGAAGTCCTTGTGCTCGATCTTCTCAAGGTTGGGCAGAATCTCATTCAGCGCAAATTCTTCGGTAGTCTGGCCGATCATCCGATGCTGCTCAGTGAAGTCCTCGGGAGTGAACACCTCCGCAGGGCGGCGAGATTCGAGCAAAAAGCTGCCGCCAGGGATCCTGGTGTTGGGAACTGCGGTTGTGGTAGACATGTCAAACTGTTTTACCACAAAGGACACCGAGGAACACGAAGGTTTTGGTTTTCCAGGATCCTTCGTGTTCCTTGGTGTCCTTTGTAATTATCGCCTTTACTTCCAGCCGGCACCGTTGACGAAGCGTCGTATGCCGTCTTTCAAGTGGACGACATTGAAGTTTATAAGCAAGCCGAGGGATGTGCCACTCAGCTTGAGGTACGAAAGCGGTTGGGCCTGGTGGACCGGCGCGACCGCATCCACAGACTTGACTTCGACTACTACAAGGTCCTCGATGAGCAAATCCATGCGGTATCCCAGTTCGAGCTTCACAGCCCGATAGACGACAGGAAGACCCACCTGGGTTGCTGACCGAAACCCCGCCTGCACGAGTTCGTACTGCAAGCAGGCTGTGTACGTGCTTTCGAGCAAACCGGGTCCCAACTCCGAGTGGACCCGCATGGCGGCGGTGATGACAGCGTGACTGGTTTCCTGGGCGCTGAGTCTCTGGACTGGGAGCATAGCCATGCCGCATTGTGAGCTCGCACATGGTTTCGGCAAAATTTGCTCGTCACAGAAGCGCTGGTGGATTTCCTTTGTGTGCACTCTTTGGTGAATGCTTTTCTTGAAACCACCAAGAAAAAGGAGGGTGGTTTCATGGCCTCTCCTGCTTAACGTGGCGATCACTCGTCCTGCAGCGCATCCAGGTAGATGTTGAACAAATTGCCGAACTGGTAGTACCCACCGAGCGGGTAATGGCCGTCGGCGAAAAAGAAAAGGCCTTGTGCTCGGCACCTGTCGTATTGCTGTTCCAACATGCGGTAGCGATCAGCTTCACTCCGCGACCGCCCTGCCAGGTCGGTGCAACCCGGATCCATGGAATCGCTGGCGCAAGCTGTCTCCCGTTGGCTCGCCAGCAACTCTGCCGACTGGGCCTGCCGTTCGGCCGCCAGCGCCAAGCCGCTGCAGTCAATGAGCCGAAACTGCGCGAGCATACCGCAGCCCGTCCCCGTCCAGAGTGTCCCGGACGGGCACCAGTCTTGTAGCGGTACAACGCAGCCGCCCTTGCCGTTCGGGGAAGCTCCGCGAGGGCAGGTTAGAACGCATGGCCCATGCTTGCAAAGCGGACCGCGCAGCACTACAAGGTTTGGCAGCGGTTTTGGTTCGGGTCTTCTCCACGGACGACGCAACAGCGAAAGCACGCTCCTCTTTTCTTGCTGCACCTTGCCTGCCGGGCTGGCTGTTCGCCCGTCGGCCGGGCCAGGAGACGAGATCCCACTGCTTGGCGAATGCGATCCCGTCGCACTCGACGGTGAGCTATGCGAAGAAACACCGCCAGAGCTAGAGCCGCTCGAATGGCCGCCGGAAGATACAGAGGAAGAAGAATGCTGTGCCTGTGAGAACAGGGAAATCGACAGGATCGTGCAAGCAACCAGGCTGAGAAACTGCATAAAGCACCTCCTGGCAATTCGGGGGAGCCGGCAAAATCTGGCAGCCTGCTTAGGCAGATGCCGCCGGACAACTTTAGGTTACCTCAAATCCGTGTCCGCGTGGCGAAAAGGTATCCCTTATTGTGGCTCAATTCAGATTCTCGAAAATACCCGCTGCGCCCATGCCTCCGCCCACGCACATGGTGACCATGCCGTAGCGGGCATTGCGCCGTTTCATTTCCCGGATCACGGTCGCGGTGAGCTTCGCCCCGGTGCAGCCCAGCGGATGCCCCAACGCGATAGCTCCGCCGTTCGGGTTGACGCGCTCGGGATCGATTCCCGCTTCTTTAATCACCGCCAGCGACTGTGCGGCAAATGCCTCGTTCAGCTCAAACACGTCGATGTCAGACAGTTTCAACCCGGCCAGCTTCAGCGCCCTTGGAATGGCGAACACCGGGCCGAGGCCCATCTCTTCCGGCTTGTATCCTGCCGTAGCGAATGCCACGTAGCGCACCAGCGGCTTGATGTTCAGCGCGTTTGCCCGATTCGCCGACATGACCACCGCCGCTGCCGCGCCGTCCGACATCTGCGAAGAATTGCCCGCCGTGACCGTGCCTTTCGCGTGAAAAGCTGGCTTGAGCGCGAGTAGCGCTTCCAAGGACGTGTCGGCACGCGGGCCTTCGTCAACTTTGAAGATAATCTCCTGCCGTTTTGGTTTGCTCCCGTTCGGAGTCGTGAAACTCACAGCAACCGGCACAATTTCATCCTCGAACCTTCCCGCTTGAATGGCTGCAATCGCCTTCTGATGGCTGCGCAGCGAAAATTCGTCGGCCTGTTCGCGGGTAATCGCAAAGCGCTGCGCCAGCCGCTCCGCTGTCAGGCCCATAGAAAGATAGGCGTCGGGATAATGATCCACCAGCCAGGGATTGGGAGAGATTTTGTGACCGCCCATGGGAATCATGGTCATCGACTCCGTCCCGCCGGCGACGATTACCTCCGCCCCGCCCGTCATGATGCGCTCAGCCGCCATGGCGATGGCCTGCAACCCGGACGAGCAGAAACGGTTGATGGTCAGCGCCGGCACCTCGACCGGCAGTCCCGCACGCAGCGAAGCGATGCGGGCCACGTTCATCCCTTGCTCGGCCTCGGGCATGGCGCAGCCCAGAATTACATCTTCAATTTCTTTCGGATCCAGTTGCGGCACACGCTCCATCGCGCCCTGGATGGCCGCCGCGCCCAGTTCATCCGGACGAGTGGCGCGCAACGTGCCTTTGTAGGCGCGCCCCACGGCAGTACGAACAGATGAGACGATGGCGACTTCACGCATAAAAACTCCACCTAAGGTGTGCTTTTGAGCGATTCGGGTTTCATTTTATATGAGAGCGCCGCGGCTTGCTCCGCCTGTGCCAAGGAAGAGCTGCTCAAACGGAAAGCACCTGAGAGGCAGACGCGCGACTCCAGGAAGCCTGAGAAATCCTGAACAAAGGGATTTGACCACTCCCTAGAACAGGCCCGAATCGTCGGTGATCCCGAGCCACTTCAGTGCCTCGTCGCGGCGATAGAAAACGCGAACTTGGGATCGTCCTTCGTGGTGCGCCTCCATTACCCGCAACATCCCGAAAAGGGCTGGACGGGTGGCGACGAAGGCACGCCGAGACTGGCGCGAAAAAACACAACGTTCGGCGAGCACTCTCACCGCGTCAGCAGACATGTCTAGTTCTGTCGCTGCGGTGTAGTCCGCCAGGTGGTCAAAATCGGCATCGAAGTCGGGATCACGCTGCAATCGGTCGTAGTAACTCTTTACCTCATCCGAGGTTACACGGCCTTCTGCGATAGTAAGTACCAGCCGTCGCTCCTTGTGAATTGCGTAGCGTGTAGGCATAGGGCTGCCTAAACTCCATAGCAACACATTGCATTACCGGAACACTCAAACGTGCACGATCGCTTCATTCGGACGGTGCCATTGGCACACGCCCCAACTGCTGGCCGCGAGCATGGCACCGAATGAACCGCACTGATGTGATCGCCATTACATATCTCTGTGACACACGGGCAGGAGGCAGCCTCCTCGCATTTTGCCGAGACAGAGGCTGTTGGTGTCAGATTCCTCGCCGCGCCTGAAGGCGAGGAGGTATGACAAGCGCGGACTGACAGGGGGAAATGGCCATCCCTGGCTGTGGCTAGATCGTGCTTTCCTTGCCTCGTGTCTGCACGTACACCAGCGCGAAATCGGAGCCCTTGCCGGTCGGTTCCACCGAGACCATGTGCTGGTCGTCCTCAGTGCCCACCTTAAGCTCGACCACATTGCCAGAATCTGAGCCTTGGCAAGTAACCGGGTTATGAGAATTCTTGTCGCCCGCTTTCACCGTGAGGTCGCCGCCGTGCTTCGTGGTGCGGCACTGGATCACGCTGCCGTATTTCTTAAGCTGGTCCTGGTAGAAAGCAATGACTTTGCTGGGTGGATCGTCCGACTCGTACTCGATGGCAACCACCTTCACGCCGAAGAAACTGCTCGAAATGTTGACGTTCGCGCTCTTCTTGTCGTCGCCGGTCTTGGGTTTCTGACGAGCGCCGGGATAAACGGCCAGGCCAGTATCACGCACGTCGACCTGCTCGTTGACGTGGATGCCGCCAAGCGGCGTGTCAATATCCACTTTGCTGTTGTTGCCGTTGCCATGGTCTTTGACGTTAATGCTGCACGCCAGCACCATCAGCGACAAGGTGAAAGCAACCGCGATCAGAATCCGAGTCCTTAGCTCCAACGGTTTTGGAACAAGCATGTTGATAGCCTCCTTGCACAGTAGCCCGCTCGATTGCGCGAACACCGCCGGAGAAGCCGGCTGTAGTCAGACCGCACCTCTCCTGGTTACTCATACGGAAACCGCCCGCCGGTAGTTCCAGGGCCTTTTTCAAGGGTAGAATCTTTCCGGCTCCTTGGAAACCCTGGCCTGCACCAAAGCGTTCGCCTGTTGCTGAATTTCAGGGTTGTCTCCAAAGCCCTTGAGCCAGGTCACGTCCGGTTCCCGGCGAAACCAGGTCATTTGCCGCTTGGCGTAATTCCGATGGCCCTGCTGGGCGAATTGCAAAGCGGCCGCGGCGTCGATTTCGCCCCGCAGCAGTTGCGCGCACTGCTTGTATCCCAGAGCGCCCAGCGGTTTGGCGACGTCACCGTATTTTTCGCGCAGACGGCGCGTCTCTTCCACCAGACCCCGGTCAAACATCTGCTGGGCTCGCTGGTTGATTCGCTGGTAAAGCTGGTCCCGGTCAGGGTCCAGGCCGATGCGCAAAATGTGAAAGCCGGACAATGCTGGCCGGCCTTGCTTCCAGAGTTCAGTCATCTTCTGGCGGGAAGCTAAGCAGACTTCAATGGCTCGAATCAGTTTGGGTACATCGTTGGCGTGGATTCGTTCCGCGGCTCCGGAATCAAGACGCTGCAGCAGGCGGTGGAGGTATGCGGGATCTTTCTGCCTGGCTCTTTCCCGCAGGCGTTCCCGCAACTCCTCGGACCGCTGGGGACCGGGAAATAATCCTTCGAGCAGGGCACGCAGGTAAAGGCCGGTTCCTCCCACCACGATCGGCAGATTGCCTCTGGCGCAAATCTCGGCTAGGGTTCGGCGCGCCAGGCTGGCATGTTCGCCGGCCGTGATGTAATCCCTGGGGGCGACGAAATCGAACAAATGATGAGGCGCGCGGGAACGCTCGCCCGGCGTGGGTTTGGCCGTGCCAATTTCAAATTCCTGGTAGGTGGCGACCGAGTCGCAATTCACGATCTCGCCGTGGAATCGGCCCGCGAGAGCCAGCGAAAGGGAAGTCTTGCCGCTGCCGGTCGGTCCCAGGAGCACCAGCAGAAGCGGATCGCCCGACACAGTCAGCGTAAACTCCAGTGAACGGAATGCCAGTAACGGGCGAGCATCAGAATCAAAATCAGCACGGCAATCACCAGCAAGCCGGTGGTCTCTGTTGCCCAGATGTGCGGTGGGGAGTGATGCCGCTGGGTTTTTTTCTCAGGCTGCCGTCTTGACGCGGCTGCGGGCATGCTTGCATTGTAGCGCCGGATCGCGGCTGTTCGTAAAGGTTTCTCTCCTTGAAAGAGGGATCGCTAGCGTTCGACCCCGTCACCAAGCAGTGCAAAAACTCCGGGACCGCTCCGCTCAGGTATATACTGAATCGTTTCACAGATCACTACTTCGCGGAAGATCGCCCATCCCGCGCAAGAAAGAGGACTATTCATGGTTTCCCCCGCAGTCGCGTATGCTCGCGAAAATCAGCAGCGTTTCTTAAACGAACTCAAAGATTTGCTTCGTATCCCCAGCGTCAGCACAGCAGAAGAGCACAAGGCCGACGTGCAAAAGGCGGCCGAGTTTGTGTCCAACGAACTGCGGCGCATCGGCATGGAAAACGTGGAGGCGATCCCTACAAACGGGCATCCTCTGATTTACGCCGACTGGCTGCACGCGCCCGGCAAGCCCACGGTGCTTATGTATGCGCACTACGACGTGCAGCCTCCTGATCCGCTGGACGAATGGCGCACCCCGCCGTTTGAGCCGACCGAGCGCAATAACAACATTTACGCCCGCGGCGCGGTTGACGACAAAGGTCAACTGTGGATGGAAGTAAAAGCGCTCGAATCGCTGATGACGGCCCACAGCGGCAAACTTCCGATCAACGCGAAGATCATCTTCGAAGGTGAGGAAGAGGTCGGCGGCGAATCGATCGCCGAGTATGTTCGCAAGGAAAAGCAAAAGCTGAAAGCCGATTTCGCCCTGGTTTGCGACACCGAGCTGTTTGCGCCCGATCTTCCGACGCTGTGCGTCGGCCTGCGCGGCTTGGTGTACACCGAGATTGAGGCAACCGGACCCAAGACGGATTTGCACTCCGGCGTATACGGCGGCGCGGCGCCGAACCCGTTTTTCGCGCTCATCGAAATCATCAGCAAGCTGAAAGATTCCAAAGGCAAGATACTGATCCCGGGTTTTTATGCCAAGGTTAAGAAACCGACGAACGACGAACTGAAAGCCTGGAAGCGGCTGCCGTTTAAGGAGGAGCACTATCGTAAGACGGAAGTCGGATCAAAAGTGCTGACCGGAGAGCCTGGCTTTTCGGTCCTGTATCGCACCTGGGCGCGGCCAACCCTTGAAGTGCACGGCATGCCGGGCGGGTTCACTGCTCCGGGTGCGAAGACTGTCATTCCAGCTAAGGCTGCGGCGAAAGTCTCGATGCGGCTGGTGCCGAACCAGGACCCGGATGACATCCTCAAGCGGTTCACGAATTATGTGAAAAAGCTGACGCCGAAGGGGATCGAGACGAAAATCAAAGTCTGGAGCAAAGGACCCGCCTGCGTGGTTGGCACCGACAACCAGTTCGTGAAAGCCTCCACCGAAGCCATGCACGACGTGTTCAAGAAAGACACGGTGTTCATTCGCTCCGGCGGTTCGATCCCGATCGTGACCGATTTCCAGGACGTGCTGAAAATTCCCAGCGTCATGATGGGTTTCGGCTTGCCGGACGACAATTTGCACGCGCCCAACGAGAAGTTCCACATCCCGAACTTCTACCGCGGGATCGAGTCGATCTGTTTGTTCTTCGAGAAGCTGGGCGGGTAGTGGGAATGCTCACGTGGGGACGGCCACCCTCGGCTGTCCCTGCCCGAGCGAAGCTCGGCGGCGTTTGTGTGGGGCGGGCGCCCTCGCCCGCTCGCGCCGACCAGGCGGGCCGGGTGCCCCAGGTCTCGCGCCTTTCGAGACCTGGGAGTGTTTGAACGCGCACCCGAACTTTGGCGGACAAGAGTGTCCGCCCCACATACGTTCACTTTGCTCTCGGGTGCGTCTGGTCGTACACCTCGAGCACGTGCTTCATGGAAAGCTGGGTGTAGCGCTGGGTGGTGGAGTGGCGCTCGTGGCCGAGCATTTCCAGGCGGGTGGCCCAGCCTTCCGCGCCCTTCGCGCAGGCTGGGGCCCTTTCCGCTCGTGCCTTTCTCGCCCTATCCAGGATGCGTGGAGCTGCGCCGGAAGCAGTCCCACCCCTGCACGCAGAAGGCTGCTCTAAGCAGCTAGAGAACACCCCAGCGTTCCCCCGGCGGCTGCCCGACCCCTCCTCCGTTTACGACGCCCCGGAATGTGCCAGTTCGCGCTCCTCCTCGTCTTCGAAATCCTCGGGGTCTACCTCCGCAGCGTCCCACGCATTCTCTCCCAGCGGCACATTGCCGGCATTCTCCGGGTCAATCACAACCTCATCGGGCATCGGATCGAGATCAATCTTGTGCAGGTTGTTCGACGCGATCTGCAGCCCGTACAGCAGCATCCCGCCCATCTTGGGCGTCAGTTGCCCGTTGATCATCATCTGCATTACTCGCATGACCGCCACTTGGATTGCGTTGGCATCTTCCAACACCGGAAGCTCGAATGCTCCGCTCGGCGGCGCCTCTTCCTCGCCCTTACGGCTCCGCTCTTGCCGCCACCGATCGTGAAAGTAGCAATACCGTTCGTGCCTCAGCGCCGGCGACCCGCACTGTTTCCCGTTGACCTTCAGGTGCTGGCAACGGGGGATAAAAGTAGGAAAGTAACCGCGTATCATGAAACTCCCATCCCGAACCATTTAGATATACTGCTATTACAATATATTTCTTATTGCGAATGTAACGCAAACAAAATCGGTAGTGGGTCAGTTTGAACTTTGGATACTTTTTTCCACGGGGTCATCCTGAGCGGAGCCGTTCTTCAGGCGGAGCGAAGGATCTGGCGCGGACTGGTTATGCTTTTGACCCCCGCGAGATCCCTCGGCCCGCCGGTAAAAGCGCGGGCCTTCGGGATGACGCCTATGAGAAGGGATGGGATTCAAACTGACCCACCACGGCAAAATCTTTTTCGCTTGACTTCCCCTCCTTTCGCAGCAGATAATCATGGCATACATATATTAGCTCCTTGATAAGTACTGGAAGGGAAGAACGCGGCTTTCAATTGTGCCGTAAAGTGGCCGCCTGGGAATTCGGGCCTTAGCCCTGAGGTCAAGGCCTTACGCCACTTCTAGAGGTGGCATAACTCCTTTGGATCTGGGATTTTACCTCCAAACCGTTTCAAACCAAAGATTTCCGGGCGCGCTTCTCGGCCCGCCCTTTAGATTCAAAGATTTGACCATGAAGGGGGGTGGGGGGCAGGGTGCCCCAGATCCCGCCCAGAGCCTGTCGAAGGGTCTCGCGCTTTTCGAGACCTGGGAGTGTGTGAACGCGCACCCGAACTTTGGCGCACAAGAGTGCCCGCCCCACACACGTTTCACTTTGCTCTCGGATGCGTTTGGTCGTACACCTCGAGCACGTGCTTCATGGAAAGCTGCGTGTAGCGCTGCGTGGTGGAAAGCCGCTCGTGGCCGAGCATCTCCTGAATCGCGCGCAGGTCGGCGCCTTCTTCGAGCAGATGTGTGCCGAAGGCATGACGCAGGGTGTGCGGATGCACATCCGGCGAAAGCCCTTTGGCCACGGCGATTTTCTTGATGATGCGGCCCACGCTGCGGGTGGTGAGCCGTCCGCCGCGCTGGTTGATGAGCAATGCGGCATTGTTTTTCTTGCGCTCGGCCAGAACTTTTTGCCGGGCCGGCAAATACTCTCTCAGGGCGGCTGTGACCGAGTCGCCAAACGGCACATAACGTTCTTTCTTGCCCTTGCCGCGAATCAGGATGGCTTCGCTGCTCAGACGAATATCGTCCAGGTTGATCCCAACCAACTCGGAATTTCTGATTCCGCAGCCGTAGAGCAACTCGAACATCAGCCGATCGCGCTCGGGAAACGCGGCCACTTCCGGCATCGAACTGTCGAGCAGGGAATTGACTTCTTCAATCGTAGGCACGCGCGGCAGTTTCTTGGGCAGCTTGGGAGTGGAAACCAGCGCCGCCGGATTCTGCTCCACTACGCCCTCCTGTGCCAGCCATCGGTAGAGTGACCGAACCGCGGCCAGAGAGCGTGCAACGGAAGTTTTGCTCAGTCCTTTTTCGTAAAGATGCGAAAGAAAACCGCGGATGGCGACGTGATCGATACTCTTCCAACTACGGGAACCAACATAGGCAGAAAAACTGTCGAGATCGCTCGTATACGCCTTGATGGTGTGCGGCGAAACATTGCGCTCGCGCAACGAGCGCAGAAATTGATCGGTGGCCTTTTCGACCAGCGTTCTCCGATGCGCAGTTTGCGACTTCGGAGCATTCTGCGCAATTGAAGCATGGGAGCTCTGCTCCTCTCCCTGGCTCCGCGTCTCCGTGGTGAGATGACTCTTCATCTTGCCTTCGCTCGCGGATGGTGTTTCTGGTACACGTTTTTCAGCCGGTCGAGCGCCAGATGTGTATACACCTGGGTGGTCGAAATGTCGGCATGGCCCAGGATGGTCTGCACGGTGCGCAGATCGGCGCCATTTTCCACCATATGGGTTGCACAGCTGTGCCGCAGCATGTGCGGGCTGGCATGGCGGCCGGCAGCGGCCGACGCTGTGCCGACCATTTGCCACACCCGCTGCCGGGTCAGTTTTCGCGCAGCGCGTCCCAAAAACAGCAGAGGAGAACTTCTTCCCGCAGCCAGCACGAGCCGCGCCGACTTCAGGTATTCTCCCAGAGCATCCTGTGCCGATCTACCCAGCGGTACGATCCGCTCTTTATCGCCCTTGCCGCGAACCAGCATGTAGCCGAGATCAAGCTTCAGGTCTTCGAGCTTGACGCCAACCATTTCCGAAACCCGCAGCGCCCCTGCGTAAAAGACCTCGAGCATGGCGCGATCGCGTGCGGCGATCGCCTGGGCCAGCTTGTTTTCCCCGTCAGGACGCGGGCGGCGCAGCATAGTTTCCATTTCGTCTCGCGCCAACGACTTGGGCAGCACCTTCCATTGCTTTGGCGAATCAATGTTGAGCGTGGGGTCGTGCTCGATCAACTTGTCGAGCAGCATGTAGCGGTAAAGATGACGCAGCGCAGAAAGTTTGCGACCGACCGAGCGCCCATCGACGGCATTGGCAAAAAGCTCCTGGAGGAAGTCGCGAACATCTTCGCGGCGGGCGTCTGCTAGCTCGCGCTTTCGTTTCGCGAGGAACCCGGCAAACTGGCCGATGTCTGTGGCGTAGGCGGCTACGGTGAGCGGAGCCAGTCCCTTTTCCACCTTCAGGTAGTCGAGGAATCCGGAAACCAGACGAGAACTTGCGCCAGTGCCCACGCTTCAAGTATGCGCGTTATCGGACACAAGAAGAAGTGCTCAACCGGATGCCGCGGAAATTTCTCTTAGCACTTCGACGGCATACTGGGCTCCCTGCGGGGTTTCTTCGTGTTTGAAGTAGGCGAACACATCTCGCCCTGCGGCCAGGTGTTCGCGGATCCGGCTGACCATCGCCCGCCGCTCTTCCGTTGTGTAATCGGGCTTGCGATAGCGGTAGTAGCAGAAGGCCGCCGTAACCACGTCCGGCGTGGTTCGTTCTTCGCTCTCCGCGACACACAACGCCCGGTTGTGCGCCTTGAGGAGGTTGAATGTATCATCGGTGAACCACGAGTCGTGTCGAAACTCAAAGGCAGCTGCAACTCCTCGGGGAAGTTGGGCCAGAAATTCTCCCAGCACAACTTGGTCTGCCTTCATGTTCGGCGGCAACTGAAACAGAATCGGCCCCAGTTTCCCGGCCTGCGCCAGCGGTTCGATGGTGGCAAGAAATCTGGGGACAAAGTCTTCAGTCTTCTTCAATCGCTTGATGTGCGTGATCACCTGGTGGGCCTTCACCCCAAAGCGAAAGCTCGCCGGAGTTTCTGCGATCCACTTCTGCGCGGTCGTCTCTTTCAGCAGTTGCCGGAAGGTGAAGTTCACCTCGACCGTATTGAGTTGCGTCGCGTAAAAGGACAGAAATTTGGTCTGCGCCAGCTTGGCCGGATAAAACTCCGGCTTCCAGCTTGGATAAGCCCATCCCGATGTGCCAGTGTAGAGTTGTGCCATGATGCGCTCGAAACCAGACTTCTTTTGTACACCAAGTCGCTTCTCGGTATCCAAAGAGCACGTTTGGGCCTGAGCCGTTTGACTATCGCTTTGCAGTAGGCGAGAATTAACTTTGCCGATCCGGCATGGTTCCGAAGGCCGGATAGGCTTCGCAAGCAGTGGGCCTGTGGCGCAGCTGGGAGCGCGCTTCCATGGCATGGAAGAGGTCGTCGGTTCGATCCCGACCAGGTCCACCAATTCTCCCAACTGTACTGCGGGCCGTTTTCTGCTCTTATTCCTAACGATCTCCGAGCACCACCAGACTGGCGAGCGCGCGTAATGCTCGATCGTACTTTGGTAACTAGCCGCGGCTGAATCTTCACAACTACCCTTCCACCGAGGGGTTCAACTCAGCATGAAAAACAAAATCGGCAAGTCACTACTTATCCTGGCAGCGGGTGGCCTGATGTTGGCAGGGTCCGCCGCTGCTCAAACCGCAACCAGTACTTCGGGCGCTGGACCGGGCGTGTATGACCCCGGCCATCCCCGCGTGAACCAGGTGAATCGCCGCGAACAACGGCAACAGAACCGGATTGCCAATGGCCTGAGGAATGACAAGCTGAACGCGAAGCAGGCAGCGAATCTGGAGAAGCGTGAAGCCGGCCTGCAAAACCAGGAACGGAAGGACATGGCCCAACACAACGGCCACCTGACCAAGGCTGAGCAGCGCAACCTCAACCACCGGGAGAACCGCATCAGTCGCAGCATTTACAAGGACAAGCACAAGTAGCAAGTAGCCCGGTGCCGCCTCCCCCGCGGACTTAACCAAGCGTCTGTGGCCGATCCCGGAGTCTGTATGATCACCCGTGTCTGCTGATTCCAGGTTTTGGGCTTCCGGCAGCTCCGAAAGGCCAGCTTTCGAGTTCGAGCGAACTTTGCCTCTGCTATAATTTCTCCGCTCACAGAAATCATTCGCAAAGAAGCACGTTGCCTGCGGGACCTTTGCATGGCGTTCGGACGGGCCCATTGTGAACAGTCTGCGGGGCTGACGGCAGCGCAATTCTGTCTTGGAGGAACGAAGGAACAGCATTCGTTCACTGGACTGGGCAGTTCAATTCGCAGCTCTGGAGGACCTAGGATGAAGCGTTATCTCGTTATACTCATTGCAGGTTTGCTGTTGACTGCTGGTTGCAGCAAGAAGACGGACGATGCCAGCACGCAGGCTGCCCCGGCGACAACGGCTACGACACCGGCGGCCACGCCACGCGAGCATGAAGCGGCTGCCAGGAAACCGGAACCCCCGCCACCGGTGGTGATTCCTGCAGGTACGGTAATCACGGTTCAGACCCAGAGCGCGCTTGGCTCGAAGACCAGCCATTCCGGCGACGCCTTTGACGCCACTGTGGCCCAGCCGGTCAGTGTTGACGGCAAAGAGGTCATTGCTTCCGGGGCTGGGGCCAGAGGCACGGTCGTAGAGGCGCAAGCGCAGGGGAAGATCAAGGGCCAAGGCAGCTTGCAACTGACACTGACTAGCATCACCATCAAGGGCGTGCCGTATACGATCCAGACTTCGAATTACGACGCCACCGTAAAGGGAAAAGGGAAGCGCACGGCCATCGCGACAGGCGGCGGCGGAGCGCTTGGCGCTCTCATCGGAGGCTTAGCTGGAGGCGGAAAGGGCGCGGCCATTGGAGCTGCTGCTGGTGCAGGCGCCGGGTTGGCAGGCGGAGCGTTTACCGGCAATAAGCAGATTGAGTTGCCGGCAGAGTCCGCTCTGAGCTTCACTCTGAGCGCTCCCATCACGGTGAAATAGGCCGGCTACTGCATGACCGACGTGGGGAACCCAGGCAGGAAAGGTTCCCCGCGTCTCTACCGTTTGGCCACCCGGCCGAGATAGAACTTAAAGAACGCTTCCAGATTCGACTCCAGGCAAACCTGCGCATTAGGTACGCCCGCGTCTGATCGAGTGAAGCCTTTTTCATCCACGCGAATGCGCAGCGATTGCACCGGGCAGAGCGCCGGATTCACTGCGAAAGCAACCGTCATGGGATCGTACAGAGTGGGTGTTTCCTGACCCCACTGGTGATAAAGCAAGGTGAGGGCGTCTGTAATCGCCGTGCCCTGGCTGAACAGAAATGCCCGCTTCACCTCGTCCAACTTTAACTGGGTTGCGTCGAGCGGCATGACGAACAGTGGGACGCCGGAAGCGAACAACTTCTGGGCGGAAGGAATGTCGTTAGCGATGTTCCATTCCGCGTCCGGGCCATGCGGCGGCGCGTAGCCGAGATCGCCGTAACCTCGCTTGATCGAACCGCCCATCATCACCACGCGCTTCAGCTTGCGGAAGGTGGCGGGATCTTTGTCGATCGCAGCTCCCACGTTCATTAGAGGTCCAATCGCAATTAACGTGATTTCGCCCGGCTGACGGCGAATCTGTTCAAGAATAAAGTCGACTGCGGCAGGATGTTGAGGTTTGGCAAAGTGTCCGCCTTCGGCGTAACGCCGCTGCGTAAGCGGGGTCTTGGTCTCGGTAGGCGCTCCTAGGGCCACAGGTATGTCCTGGCGCCCGACTTCTCCCAGAAAGCGGTCCAGAAGTTTCGCTCGGGTTTCGGTGTCGCCGAATGTGGTGGTAACGCCAACGATTTGCAGCTCCGGACTGCGCAGCGCCAGGGCCAGCGCGAACGCGTCATCAATGTCGTCGCCGATGTCGGTGTCGATGATGACCTTCTCCGGCTGATTTGGGGCATCCGAGGCGTGAACTGCCTGCCGTGGATAAGCGATCAATAACGCCGAACAAAGGGCAACATTCAGGATTGCAGTTAACTTGACCATCGTGAACCCTATGCCTTTCCGCAGGGAGTATAGCCGAAACAGTTGCAGCGAAGGGGAGGCAGCGGGATTACCTCAGCTCTTCGCCAGGAACGGATTGCTCTCCCGCTCTTCGCCAATGGTGGTCAGCGGGCCGTGGCCGGGGATGACGACAGTCTCATCGGGCAGGCTGAGCAGCTTGTCGTGCAGGGAATGGATGATCTTCTCGAACGATCCGCCGGGCAGATCGGTGCGGCCAATACTGCCCGCAAACAGTGTGTCTCCCGCGATCAGCTTCTTCTCAGCCGGGAAGTAGAGGCATACGCTGCCCTCGGTGTGCCCCGGGGTATGCAGCACGGTGGCGGTCAGCGAGCCAGTTTTGACTTCTTCGGCATTGCCCACGCTGTGGTCGATTTCCACTTTGCCGGGCGCGGACATGCCAAGCCAACTTGCTTGTACGTCGAGCATCTGCACCAGAGCGTAGTCATTCTGGTTGAGCAGGATGGGAGCGCCGGTGGCTGCGCGCAGCTTCATGGCGCCGCCCACGTGATCGATGTGAGCGTGGGTGATGACGATCTGTTTGATCTGCAGGTTGTGCTTGCGGATGAGGGCCAGAATGTCGTCGACGTCATCGCCGGGATCGATGACCATGCCTTCGTGCGTGGCCTCGTCACCAATGACGGAGCAATTGCACTGCAGCGGGCCGACAGGGAAAATTTCGTGGATCATGACGGTCGTTGGCCGTTGGCCGTTCGTCTCCGTCGGTTGAGCTTACTGCCGACCAACGACTGACGACCAACGACGGTTATTTCTGCTGTGGCGCTGGTTGACCGGGATTTGCCGGGGCCGACTTCGCGGGCGATCCCCTCAAGCCGTGCAGCACCGACGTGGGACCGCTTCTGCGGGAAGCCACCACCGACAACGTAATGGAAGTCACCATGAAAATGATGGCCGACCACGTGGTTGCTCGGGAAAGCGCCGTGGCCGCGCCACGCGGTCCAAAGGCCGTCTGGCTGCCCTGCCCGCCAAACGCAGCCGCAATGTCGCCGCTCTTGCCGCTCTGCAGCAGGACGACGATGATAAGAAACAAGCAAACCGCAACGTGAATCAACGTAATCAGAATCAGCATGAATGAACTCTTTAGGCTGGACCTGCCAGCGCTTCCTTTTCTTGGCCTCTTCGCGAAGAAGACAAGCGATGGTGCGGAAGGGGGGACTTGAACCCCCATGCCTCTCGGCGCCACCCCCTCAAGATGGTGTGTCTGCCAATTCCACCACTTCCGCACGGTGCGCGAAGACTGCGTAGAGGCTTCTTGATTATAACAAACGGGTCCTCCAGCCGCTCGGAGAAGGCGAAAGGTTGATCCGGAAATCCTGCCCGCGGACCTACACTGGAACCGATGCCAGGATTTCGTGGTCAATCAATCGGGCGCGGGAGAAATTTTGCAGGCGGGCCAGAAGAGGATGGGAGACTTCCTGGCCCTTGGCGACCACCAGCAGCCCGAACCGAGTTCTGACATCTTGCTGCAGGATCATGCCCGTGGTCAGGGTTGAGATAGGAACCTTACGCAGCTCCATTTTCGTTTTCTCCGCTTTCATGTCGGCCAATGCGTCGACCAGTTCCGGTTCGAATCCGGCAGACGTGTGCCGAAGCTGGTTAATCGTATCCTCGTGGGACAGACCCCTCATCTTGAGGTTGTCAAATGTAACTGCGAGTTTGAGCATCTTGGCCCCAAGCACCAGGACGTCCATCGGCAGTGCCGGTACCGGCGGGGCTTGCTGAGGAATTTCCTTTGTGAGTTGCTGACCGATCATCCAGGCGACCGGCTCCAAACGCGGAATGTGTGCGAGCAGTTCCCGTGCTACCTGAGGATGAGCGGCAAACTGCGCCTGGTCCTCCGGCGACAGATGGGTGCCCGCATAAGCTGCTTGTATCATCTCCGGGTCGAGCGCAATGCAGCCCAGTTGCGACAACATGGCCGCGGCCTCGAATACCCACGGAGAAGGGAGATGGAACCTGGCAGCTAAGTGGTGGACGCAGCCTGTGATGCGCACCGACCTTCCAAAGGCCTCGGGACTGACGGCGCTTAACACCTCCGTCAACACCTTAATACTGCCGAGCAACGTCTTTTCCAGGAGTTCTTTCTCGGCCGTAACCAGGCGGTACTGGACCAACCCGCCGGCGATGGCTTTTGCCAGAACTTCTCGTTCGCACGGCTTGGCAAGAAAGCGGAAGATATTGCCCTGGTTGACGGCATCCATGGCGGTGTTGATGTCCGTATGCGCGGTAAGCATCATCCTGACTGTGTCCGGCGCGGTTTGGCGTACACGGGCCAGAAACTCTGCGCCGTTCATGCCAGGCATCCGCATGTCAGAAACCACGACCGCAAAGGGGCCGCGGTCGCGGACGGCTGCCAGACCCTGCTCTCCGCCCACGGCAGTTTCCACTTCAAACTCCGAGCGCAGCATGATCTGGTAGCCCTGCAAGAATGCTGGTTCATCGTCTACAAAAAGGACTTTGTCAGACATGGCGCTCCCTCGGCCGGATGGAACGAGGTGTTCAGCTAATACTTCACAATCGCCGCAAACGACTTCGGATCCAGACTGGCCCCGCCGACCAAGGCGCCATCGATTTCTCCTTCACCCATCAGCGCTTTAGCGTTCTCTGGCTTGACGGAGCCGCCATACAGAATCCGCACGTTGGCGGCGAATTCCTCGCCGAAAGTCTTGGCCGCCTCTCCGCGGACCACCAGATGCGCTTCCGAAGCGATTTGCGGGGTCGCGGTTTTGCCCGTTCCAATGGCCCAGACCGGCTCGTAAGCGACCACCATCTTGCCGGCCTTCTTGGTGGAGACCTTGTGGAAGGCGCGGGCGCACTGGCGGCGCAGTACGTCCTCGGTAAGGCCTGCCTCGCGTTCCTCCAGAACTTCGCCCACACAAACGATGGGAGTCAAGCCAGCCTCGAGCGCCGTTTTCAGTTTCAGGTTCACGATGTCGTCGGTTTCGCCGCAATATTGGCGACGTTCCGAGTGTCCGATGATGACGTGGGTGCAGCCGATATCGAGCAACATGCTGGAGCAGATTTCCCCGGTTACGGCACTCTCCTTTTCCCAATGCATGTTCTGCGCTCCCACCGCCACATTCGTTCCCTTAGCCGCTTCCACGGCCGCACCCAGATCGATGAATGGCGGGCAGACGACGATCTCGTCACGAGTGTGGCCGGCCACCAGCGGCAGGAAGTCGCGAAAGAAATCCGCGGTCTGCGAAGGATTCTTGAACATCTTCCAGTTGGCAGCGATCAGCTTTTTTCTCATTGAGTGCCTTTTTCTGTGGGATAGGGAAGCGAAGTATCAGGATCCCGAAGTGCTTCCGCAGCGGCCAAGTAGCTGCGCAGTGCCGCGCCGTCAAACAGAACCATGCGAACCAGGTTCACATGGCGGGTCGAGGTCAGGGCATCTGCGACCGAGGCCAGCGCGATGGAGGCCGCGTCAAACACGGGGTAGCCGTATGCGCCTGTCGAAATTGCAGGAAAAGCCAGAGACCGCACGGCATGCTCCTCCGCAATGCGAATGGATTCACGATAGCAGCCTGCCAGGGTTTCCGCCTCACCCCATTGACCATCTCGATAAACCGGGCCCACGGTGTGAACCACGTACTTGGCCGGAAGCTTGCCACCGGTGGTAATCACAGCCTTGCCAGCAGGCAGGCGGCCAACTTTGTCCACAATCTGCCTGCACTCGGCCAGGATCAACGGCCCACCGGCGCGATGGATGGCGCCATCTACGCCGCCTCCGCCCAGCAGAGACGAATTCGCGGCGTTCACAATGGCGTCAGTTGTCTCTTTGGTGATGTCGGCCGGCCCATGGATCTCCAGGGTCTTTCCGCCAGCCAGCCGAAGGCGCAATGTGAAATCGTCCACGCAGGTTTACCAGAAGGAGAGGTCCTATTTATCGCTCAACGCTTCCACGCCCGGTAACTTCCTTCCCTCTAGAAATTCCAGCGAAGCGCCGCCGCCAGTGGAGATATGGCGAATCTTGTCGGCCACGCCCGCGGCGTGGACGGCTGCAACAGAATCGCCCCCGCCCACGATCGAGATCGCACCCGCGTTCTCCGCTACTGCGTGGGCAATCTTGAAGGTGCCCTTCGCAAACGAAGGGACCTCAAACACGCCCATCGGTCCGTTCCAAACGATAGTGCGCGCGTTGGAAATTTCCTCGCAATACTCTTCCACTGTCTTTGGGCCGATGTCCAGCCCCATCATGTTTTCTGGAATCGGCTGGCCGGCGCTGACAGTACGGGTGATGGCATTGACGTCGATGCGGTCGGCGACCACGTGATCAACCGGCAACATGAATTTGAGATTACGGGTCTTGGCGTCTTGCAGAATCTTGCGCGCCAGGTCGAGTTTGTCATCCTCCACCAGGGACTTGCCAACTTGCTGGCCTTGAGCTTTGAGGAAGGTATAAGCCATTGCGCCGCCGATGATGAGGGCGTCGACTTTCTTCAGCAAGTTTTCGATCACAGCGATCTTGTCGCTGACCTTGGCCCCACCCAGGATGGCGACAAACGGCCTCTCCGGATTCTGCAGGGCCTGGCCAAGATATTCGAGTTCTTTTTCCATCAACAGGCCCGCCGCCGACTTCTGCACGAACTTGGTGATGCCCACGGTGGAGGCGTGGGCCCGGTGTGCCGTGCCGAACGCATCGTTCACATAGAGATCGGCCAGATTAGCAAGCTGCCGGGAAAACTTTTCGTCGTTGGCCTCCTCCTCCGCATGGAAGCGCAGGTTCTCAAGCAGAAGGGTTTGCCCTTTTTCCAGCTTACCGGCCATTTCCTCTGCTTCGATGCCGACGCAGTTAGGACAAAAACCGACGTTTTCTCCGCGCGCCAGTTCTTTGTCCAGCAACATGCGGAGCCGCTCGGCGACCGGCTTGAGGCTCATCTTCGGGTTGGGTTTGCCCTTGGGCCGGCCGAGGTGCGAAGCCAGAATCAACCGGGCTCCGTGACGCAGAGCGTATTCGATGGTGGGCAAGGTCTCGCGGATGCGCGTGTCGTCCATCACCCGGCCGTTTTCGAGCGGAACGTTAAAATCGACGCGCATAAAAACCCGCTGGTCATTCAAAGCAAGATCGCGAATAGAAAGTTTTGTCATGATGATTTTCCTGCTCAAGAAAAGCGCCGCCCTCTTGGCGACTGGAGGGCGGTTATCCCGCCCCCAGACAGCGCGAGCCTAGCCGGGCTCAGAGCGAAACATCTCCCCACGCGCGGCACGCCGCGCGCAGCACAATTTACAGGCCCTTTCTCCCAATGTAGTTAATCAGGTCACGCACCCTGCAGGAATATCCCCACTCGTTGTCGTACCAGGCGATTACCTTCACCAAGTTGCCGCCAACCACCATGGTCGAGGGCGAATCCACGATGGAAGAACGTGCATCGCCGCGGAAGTCCGCGGAAACCAGTTCGTTCTCCTCGTATCCCAGGTAGCCTTTCAGCGGTCCGGCCTCACTCGCCTTTTTCAGAGCCGCATTGACTTCGTCCTTGGACGTTTTCTTCTCGACCAACACTACCAGGTCCACCACTGAAACATTGGGAGTGGGTACGCGAATCGCGAACCCATCCAGCTTGCCGGCCAGGTCTGGAATGACCAACTTCACCGCCTTCGCCGCACCGGTAGTGGTCGGAATCATCGACAGGGCAGCCGCTCGCGCCCGCCGCAGGTCCTTGTGCGGGTAATCGAGGATCACCTGATCGTTCGTATAGGAGTGGATAGTAGTCATGGTGCCGCTGATGATCTTGAAATTGTCGTGCACTACCTTAGCCACGGGCGCCAGGCAATTGGTTGTGCAAGAGGCGTTGGAGATGATGTGGTGCTTCGCCGGATCATATACCTGCTCATTGACGCCGAGCACGATCGTCACGTCTTCATTCTTGGCGGGGGCTGAGATGATGACTTTCTTTACCGTGCCCCGCACGTGCTTCCTGGCATCGTCTGCATTGGTAAAGCGGCCGGTGGATTCCAATACCACCTGGGCTCCGACAGACTCCCAGGGCAGGGCGGCCGGATCTTTTTCTTTGAAAACCTTGATCGCCTTGCCATCAACGCTGATGCTGTCTGCGCCGGCGGTGATCTTGTGCGGCAGGTTGCCCAGGATTGAATCGTACTTCAGCAGATGAGCCAGAGTTTTCGGGTCCGTCAGATCGTTGACCGCGACGAACTCAAGATTGGGATCCTGCAGCGAGGCGCGCAACAGGTTGCGGCCAATGCGTCCAAATCCATTAATCCCTACTTTGATTGCCATGTAGCCTCCAATAAATAATTGCTTTCACCCGAACCAAAAACCACAGTTATGTGCAGAAACATAGAATGTTAGCAGGTAAGCGGAGTGGGCGGCAAATGAATGAATCCACAAAAATGAATCATCGTCCCGATTTGGCCTGCCGGGCCGTGGGTAGTTGGTCGGTCTAATCTCCAGGAGAGGCTCAGTCCTCGGTCAGCCACTTCAAGGCTTCTGTCTTGCTCTTGAAGACAGGGAATTCACGCCGCGAGAACTTGCTCACCGTTTCCCGCACCAATACTGGGAGGCTTTCTGTCCCGATCCACGCGGCCTTCTTAACGTAAGGCTTGTTGAAGACTGTGGTTTGCTGCAGCGTCCGCATGGCATCCGCATCGAACAATGCGCCGGTGAAATCCGCGAGTAAGAGGACTGAACCACGCGACTGGCCGGTCACATAATCCGGCGTCGTGCGCAGCGTGTCCTCACATTCAGCCGCCGAACAGTGCACGAGATCGACGAGCAGAATCTGCTTGCCGCGATAAGGGATGAATCGAATGCGCTCCATTTAGGGAACCCCGGATATAAGTGAGCTTATCCGCGCAAGTAGCTTTCAGAATAAGCCCTTTGTCAATCCCCGGGGTGGCCGATGCGCCGTCGGCGGGCAAAACGCCTCGCAAAGCACCAACGTTGCCGAAGGGCTGGACCCGAAGCTTTGCTGAAGTCCAACTGACCGCTCACGAACCCGCCCATGCATTGCCCGTATCCTGCCAAATGTGTTACACAGCAGACATGCGTAAATGGATGCGCGACCGTCTCAAGCGTCGCAAGACAAAGTCAGAAACTGCACCAACCGAAGCGGCATCTGCCCCGCTGCAACCCGACTTTTACGACAACCAGCCCCCCGCGCCTGCCGAGGCTCCAGCGGCCGAGATTACTCCCGAACCATTCGAGCCCGAGGCGATTGAAGATTCTGCCCAAGAAGTGGGGATCGCTGAGCAACCCCAGCCAGTTAGCAACGGAGATACCCGTCGTCGTCGCCGCAGAAGAAGCCGAGGCGGCCGAGGCCGCAGTGCTGCAGCCCAACCCGTCCAGACCACGGACTCCGCCGAGGTCCGGCAGCCGGAAGTCTCGCTCGCCCAGCCGGCTCCGCAAGCGGAAGCGCCAGTTGCGGTCAAAGCCCCGGTCGCCACAGCGGGCGCGCACAAAGGCACGGTCGTTCTAGCCATTGGCCTGCCGGGATCGGGGAAGAGCGCGTGGTTCAATCGCCACAACATCACACCGCTTTCCAGTGACTTGCTGCGCGCTTTGCTGTTCGACGACCCGACCGAGCAACGTTTTCAGGACCTGGTGTTTTCCAACCTGCGTTCCATGCTGAAGGCGCGGCTGATTGCGCGGCGCCCTCTGAACTATGTTGATGCCACCAATCTCACGCCCCACGACCGGCATGGCTGGATCAAGCTGGCCAAAGACTACGGCTATGAAGTCCATGCGGTTTTCTTCGAGGTGCCGGTCGAAGTTTGCCTGCAGCGCAACTCCCGGCGCGCCCGGGTGGTTCCCGAAGACGTGATGCGGCGCATGGCGGCCAAATTGAAGCCGCCCACGTTCGAAGAGGGGTTCGCCAGGATCACGGTGGTTCGCGTGAAACACAAGGAGTGACCGCAGCCAAAGCCTCTTGCATGGCTGCGTTCTCTGCATCTGAACCTGGGTATCGCATGGGGATCGTCCATCCCAGGCGGCAGCGGGTTTCATCATTTTTTCATTTGACGGCCTTGCGGAACGGCGTCATACTCTCCATACGCTGGAACCGGCGTACGTAAGCCTGTTCTGCCAGATTCCTTGAGGGGGAACAACGATGCACTCCAGAATGATCCGCTGCGTGACCCTGTCCACGGTTGTCTTGCTGGTAGCTTCTGGCGTCTGGGCGCAACCGACCGCACGCCGTGAGCCGGACGCAAAGACCTTGACCATTACGATCATGGGTACTCTGGGGCCCGTCCTGTCGGGCTCCGATCCTATTGGAGCCAACGGCAAGCACGGCACCCTGGCAGTGAAAGCCAGCGAGTCGCTGTCGCCCACCAAGCACACTTCCAATTCCGCCACCTACACGCTTCCAGCCGGGGCGATGACCATCACTGTGGGCAGTTACAAGTTCACGACTAAGTCTCCGTCCACGATGATGGTGAAGCTGACGAATTCGGCTGATATCTTGACCCTGGTTGCCAAGGGATCGATTGACGGGGTTGACTTTCAAGTTACCGGCACGGCCTATCTTCAGTCGAATAGCTGGACGAATAAGGTACTGAAACATCCCACAACCTTCAGCCCTTCGCCCCAGACCCTGACAGCGGCCAAGAAAGCCAATGGCCCGGGCAGCAAGGTCGAGTACACGGCTCAGGGCTTCGGCTCCACGATTCTCGGCCTGAGCGGAAGCGCTTCCAACAGCGATTCGGCGGATGATCTGCTGTACGGCGAGGACTGGTAGATTCTCGTGGCTCCGGCAACAAGGTTCCCTCCGGCGGGTGACGGCAACGCTTTTGACTCGCTCTGGAGGGAAGCCTAGAATTCAGTGAGTGGGAGTCCCTGGGAAACTGAGTGTGTTCAGCACAGTGCCTCGGCGACTCCAAAGGAGCCATTATGCCTGGCAAATTGGGTTTGCCGGAAATACTTCTGATCCTGGCGATCGCGCTTCTCTTGTTTGGTCCCAGCAAGCTTGCTGATTTAGGAAAGGGCCTTGGGGAAGGCATCAAGAACTTCAAGGATGCGATGAAGGACCACGAGGAAGGGCAAGAGAAGAAACCGTAAAGCGTCCCCGGCTCAGATGGCGCCATGTTTTCTTAACATGCTGAACACCAACGCCACCGGCAATCCAACAACATTTGAATAATCGCCTTCGATGCGCGGAATCCAGCGCGAAGCTATTCCCTGGATCGCGTACGCACCCGCTTTGTCCATTGGTTCGTCGGTCGCGATGTAAGCGTCAACGTCAGTATCGCTCAGGGCGTTCATAGTCACCAGAGTGCTCTCCGAGCGCACGTCCTCGAAGGTGGTTCCCGTTTTCCTGTTCCCGGAACCGGTTTCATGAACGGTTATTTGGAAGGGCACGCCTTCAGGCGTGCCGCTCGGGTCCCACAAACGTTGGGGCTTTAGCCCCTTGGGCTTCTGAACTGGTTCCGGAAAACGATCTGAGAGCCCAGTCCCAGTTTCCAGCAGGTTGGGTCGCAGACCGGCTAGGCATACTCCAGTGATAACTTCATGAGTACGCCCTGAAAGCAGGCGCAACATGTGGGCGGCGTCGGAAGCGTCTGTTGGCTTGCCGAGAATCCGTCCTCCCACAACCACGATCGTGTCGGCCCCGAGAACGAAATGGTCCGGCCGCTGGCGCGCGACAGCCGAGGCTTTTTCCCGCGCCAATCGCTCTGCGAATAGCCTCGGCAACTCGCCCTCCCGCGGCACCTCCGGGATGTCGGTTGGCTGGACCACAAACGCAATGCCCGCGTTCCGCAGCAACTCCTGGCGGCGCGGCGAAGCCGAGGCTAGAACCAGCACTTATCGGCTCCCTACCATTCCACGCACGGAGTCAATGAGTTTAGCCGAGTCGTATCCCACGCCGTCCTTGAAGACGATCTCCACGTTTTCGATGTCTTCAATCTTCTGGGAAGGATCGCCCTTGATGACCGCCAAGTCCGCCTGCTTGCCGGGCGCGATGGTTCCGATTCGATCAGCCTCACCGAGGAACTCCGCGCCATTGGCGGCCGCAATGTGGATGGCTTCCAGCGGCGTGAATCCTGCTTCCACCAGCAATTCCACTTCGCGCTGATCGCCGAAGCCGGCGACCACCCCACCCATTCCCGTTGGGTCGAGACCGGCGAGTAGCAGGCCACCAGCCTTAGCGAAGGTATATTCGAATTCCATCTCTTTCTTGAAGACCGCGGGCATGGGCGAGGTTTCGCTGTGATAACGCTGCCGGATGGTGTAGGCATCGCCCGCGCGAACTTTATTGTTGAGAACCGCGCCGCGCGCGTCGGGTGACAGCGCGTCGAGAACACGCTGCTGGATGGTCGGCCGGCCGGGCACGGCCATTTCGAACACGGGAAGAGTTGACGTGACCGCGACATGATGCTCCACGAGGTCGACGATCATGTCGTGCAGCGGACCCGTTTGCACATCCAGTTTGGACAGGAACTCGTAGTCGAGTTTGTCGACCGGGCACTCCCCCGGCTTTTTCCAGGGGAAGAACTCGGTGTCCACAAACAGGCCATGTTCGAGATCATCAATGCCAAGGGCAGCGGCCTCGCGAAATCCGATGGAACAAAGATGCCCTGTCACTTTGGCTCCGCGTTTGTGGGCAGCTGCCACAGCCGCCGAAAGCTCTGCCGGCGTAATGAACATATAAGCCTTGAAATTGTCCACGCCCTGGTCAAGCCAAAAGTTCACTGTGCGCGTGGCGTCGTCCGGGCCGGCGAGTTGATGCATCTGCAACGCCCAGGAACCGGCTCCTTCAAGATAAGGCCCGGTGACGTGAATCGCCGGACCGGGAATCTCTCCAGCGTCTACTTTCTTCTTGAGCTCCAAGTCGGTGTAGGGCTCAAGTGAGCCAGTGGTGCGAATCGTGGTGACTCCCCCGGCGAGATACAAACGTGGAAAACTGATGGCCATCTCGCCATAGATTCGGTTGCCCAGCGGATAGAACATATGGTCATGCATGCCAACGAGGCCCGGGATGACGCTGTAGCCGTGCAGATCCAGAACCTGCGCGTCTTTGGGAATGTTGGCTGAAGCCGCGGTGCCCACAAACTCGATCTTCCCCTTCGACAAAATCACGGTCTGGTCCTCGCGGGCAGCAGCGCCAGTACCATCGATTACGCGCACGTGAGCTAAGGCGATCACTGGCGCGTCCACTTTCACAAACTGGCGCACTTGCGGCGAAAGAGTTTGGGCAGAAACGACACTGGCTGCGAACAGCAAGCTTATAATTGCGAGAATTGTCCAACGCATCTGCCTTCTCCAATCTGCTTTTTCTTGGCTTTGCGATTGTAGCCTAAGCACAGCCCGGCGCGTGCGGCCCAGTTGACGGCTTCCCCTCAAGGTGGTTTCCTAGAACGTTATGGAACTTCGCAAGGATCCTATTACTCGCTCGTGGGTGATCACGGGGGATGACGTCGCCGAGCACGTGCCTCCGTCTGATACTCTCTGCCGGTTATGTCCGAATTCCCATGAACCGCTGCAGATTATCTCCAGCGTAGCCGGAGCCCCGGGTACGCCCTGGTCGGCTTGTGCGCTGGTGCATCCGGCGGCTCTTTACCGTGTGGAAGGTGAGGCAGCCCGGCGTGGTGACGGCCTCTACGACCGCATGCGGCCGGTTGGCGCCCATGAGGTACTGGTGGAAAACCCTCGCCACGAAGGCCATCTATGGAACGCCAGCGGGGTTGAGATTGAGCACTTCTGGTTGCTGGTGGCGCAACGCATCCAGGATTTGAAGAAAGACTCGCGCTTGAAGTACGTCAGCATTTTTAAGAACCATGGGACCAGCGCCGGCCAGGAGTTTGCTCATCCCCACTTCCAACTCACCGCGACCACCTTCGTTCCCCGCCGCGTGCTCTACGAACTGAGGGCCGGGCGGGATTACTTCGAAGCCAAGGAACGCTGCGTTTTTTGCGACATCATTGCCCAGGAGATACGCCAGGAGGTGCGTCTGATCGAGGCTCGCGGAGATTTTGTGGCCACCTGCCCGTATGCCCCGCGCGTGCCGTACGAGACGTGGATCTTGCCACGTACTCACGAAGCTTCTTTTGAGCGTTTCGGTCTGAACCGGTCCAGCATGTTGCAGGACCTGGGCGTGCTCCTGCGCCGTACCCTGCAACGCATTCGCAGCCTTACCGAGGACTTCCACCTGGTGCTGCACACCTCGCCCAACACTCTGCACCCCTCGGGCACGCTGGGGTATTGGAAGACTCTGGACGAGGACTATCACTGGCACATTGAGATTCTGCCAGTCCTGGCGTCGAAATCTAAGTCCTATACCTTCAAAGAGGTGTATTACTCGCCCATCAGCTCAGAAACGGCGGCCAAACGGCTGCGCGAAGCCAGCACCGAGGCATGAGCCGCTGGGTATGGGAAACTTTAGCGGTGCAGGCTGAAATGCTGCCTCCCGGAGTGCGAAACACGAACGACCAACGACCAACGGCACCCCATGACTCTCCGGCGGATGAAAACCTATGCCAGCGGCCAAGGTTACGTATACGAATACTATTTCGTAGGGAAACGAAGTGCGCTGCCGGGGACCACGGAATCGGCTGCGACTGAATACATCTTCGATGTAAGCGGGGAGCGCAGAACCACTTTTGCCGTCAGCGTCTTTCTGCTGGACGAGGCGGTGAAATCCTGGTCTGCAAGTCGCGGTCGCGCGCTTAGCGACTCCGAGCAATACGGCGCGGTGAAAATGCGCCTTTTTGAAGCGTTCGACGAAATCGAGAACATGCTGGCCGACGGTCGGCGTCTGGAAGTTAACACAGAGGCGCTAAGTCAGCTTTTGAGCAAGCTCGGCGTCGAATAAGTGTTGCCGATGAAATCCACGCGGTGCATCTGGCAGCGGACCTCGAAGTCGCTGATTGTGATATCTATCACAATCGTGTGTGATAGTGCCTGCTTCCTTCTATCCCGCCGGCAGGGCAGACTATAATCACCTATTTGGGGGGATGGTAGTTCGCCCCTGTGGGCAAGAAAATTCAATATGTCTATATTTTGGCTGAGAGTGGCGCTCGCCTGTTATGCAGTTGGACTGCTCTATGCGCTGGTGGCGCTCACCCACCTCAGCGAACTGCTCGGCCGCATCGCGCTGCATGCCGCGTACCTGGGGATGGTGTTCCACCTGGTTTCGTTGACCGAAGCGCTTCTGAGCTCAAGCCAGGTGGCCCTGGCCTCGGCGCATAACGCCGAATCGGTGCTCGGCTTCCTCATCATGGTCGTGTTTATGCTGGTGTACGCGGTGTACAAGACGACCACCCCGGGCATCATGGTCTTCCCGGTGGTTTTTCTGCTGACGTTTGTTTCGGCAACCGGCGAGAAACCGTTCCTGCTGGGATCATCGGGCCTTCGTATGGGCTGGCTATTTGCCCACATCGCGTTGATCTTCACCGGCTACGCCGCACTGGTGCTTAGTTTTTGTGCCAGCGTGCTGTACCTGCTGCAGGAGCGCTCGCTCAAGTCGAAACGCTCTGCCGGACTGCTCGCCCTGTTGCCGGCGCTGGAAACCATCGACGAAATCGGCTTCCGCGCGCTGCTGCTTGGCTTCCCCTTCATGACCCTGGGTTTGATCGCCGGGACAGTCGTAGCGCAGGCGAAGTTTGGCCGGCTGGACTTTCTTGATCCCAAAATACTGCTCTCGCTTCTGATGTGGGCCGTCTACCTGCTCTTGCTCTATACGCGTTGGAGCGCGGGATGGCGTGGGCGGCGGGCCGCCTATCTGGCGGCGGGCGCATTTGCTTTCGCCCTGATCGCTTGGTTTGCGAATTACTTCAGCGCGATCCATAGGTTCGCATTGTCATGACCTTTCAGCTCATCGGCGTGAATCATAAGACGGCGCCGGTCGAGGTGCGCGAACGCCTGGCCATTCCCGAGTCCCATCTGCCGGAGGCCTTGAAACGATTCACCCAGCATCCGGGCGTCCACGAAGGCATGATTTTGAGCACCTGCAACCGCGTCGAACTGCTGGCGCGATGCAAGAACGGTGGCGCGGACCTGCATCAGTTTCTGGGCGACTACTTCCAGATCGACCGCGCGCAAATCGATCCCCATCTGTACGAATACCGCGAGCAGGACGCGGTTCGTCACTTGTTCCGCGTGACGTCGAGCCTGGATTCCATGGTGGTTGGGGAAGCGCAAATTCTCGGGCAGGTGAAGGAAGCCTACGCGACGGCACGGGCTGTGGGCGCGGTCCAGTCACAATTGGATCAACTGCTGACCCGCGCATTCGCGGTGGCGAAGCGCGTGCGTACAGAAACCGCGGTCGGATCGTCGGCAGTTTCGGTTGCCTCGGTTGCGGTCGAGCTGGCCAAGAAGATCTTCGGCTCGCTTAGCGGTAAGCACGTCTATCTGGTCGGGGCGGGGAAGATGACTGAACTGGCGGCGCGTCACTTACTGGCCCATGGCGCCGGCTCGATCTTCGTGGCCAATCGCACGTATGATCGCGCCATTCGCCTGGCGCAGAAGTTTGACGGCCAAGCCATCGAATTCAGCCGGCTCTATGACACCTGCGACCGCGCTGACATCGTTATTACCTCCACCGGCTCGCCGCACGCCATTTTCCGCCGCGAGCACGGCGAGCAATTTCTCAGCCGCCGCAAGAACCGTCCCATGTTCTTCATCGATATTGCCGTGCCCCGCGATGTCGATCCGGAGATGAACAAGGTGGACGGCATTTTCGTGTACGACATCGACGACCTGCAGCAGGCCGTCTCCAGTCATGTTGCCGACCGCAGAAAAGAAGCGCAGCGCGCGGACGAGATCATCAACCTGGAGGTCGAGCGGTTCCAGGCGCGGCTGCAGACGCTCGACGTCGTGCCCACCATCGTTTCTCTGCAGGAACACCTTGAACTGATTCGGCAAGCGGAAATCGACCGCGTGCGGGGACGATTGGGAGCGCTTTCTCCCGAGCAGCAGCTCGCGATCGATACGCTCACTCGCGGCATAGTGAACAAGATCATGCACACGCCGATTAGTACTTTGAAGACCGCGGCTCGTGATTCGGAGGCGACCACGGTAGTAGAGATCGTCCGGCGGCTGTTCAACCTGCAGGAAAAACGCGCCGCGGAAGAGAAAAATCCTGGGGGACGCGGCTGATGGCACGCTTGCGCATCGGTTCCCGCGGATCACAACTGGCTCTCTGGCAAGCCCATCACATCGCCGATCTGCTGCGCGCACGCGGCCATGAAATAGAACTGGAGATCATCAAAACGACGGGCGACAAAATTCTCGACGTTGCCCTCGCCAAGGTCGGCACCAAGGGCATGTTCACCAAAGAAATTGAGGAGGCCTTGGCTCAAGGTCGCGTCGACCTGGCGGTCCACAGCCTGAAAGACCTGCCCACTGAGCTTGCCCCGGCATTCGAGATTGCCGCCATCACCGCGCGTGAGAATCCCCGCGATGTCTTCTGCTCAAGCAAGTATGGCCGGATCGAAGACTTGCCGCATGGCGCACGAGTCGGCACCAGCAGCCTGCGACGCCAGGCGCAGTTGAAAGCGCTGCGTCCGGACCTTGAGGTTTATCCCCTGCGCGGCAACGTCGACACCCGGCTGCGAAAGCTGGCAGAAGGCGAATACGACGCCATTATTCTGGCTGCCGCCGGTCTGAACCGGTTGGGCAAGACCGAGCTGGTGAAGCAAGTGATTCCAGCGGACGTAATGTGTCCCGCGGCGGGGCAGGGTGCGCTGGGAATTGAGATTCGCGCTGGAGACTCGGTCACCCGCCAGCATCTCGCCTTTCTGGATGATCCGGCTGCGCGTGCCTCTACCACCTGCGAGCGCGCGCTACTGAAAAAACTCGGCGGCGGTTGCCAGGTTCCCATCGGTGCTTTTGCCGAGACGCGGAACGGACGCGTGTTTCTCAGCGCGGTTGTGGCCCATCCCGACGGATCGACGGTCCTGCGGGAAACCGGGGAAGACGGCGACCCGGCCGCGCTTGGCAAAGCGGTGGGCGAAACGCTTCTGCAGCGCGGCGGCGCTGCGATTCTGGGAGAAGTTTACGGAAAGGGAATCGCGGTTCCCCAACAACCGTGAAGTGGGGCGTGGAAATTCGTGTCCGCGAGAGCACAGACCGGATGATGATGCAATGACCGCCAAGACCTCGACCAAAATCGACAAGAACAGGCGGCCGCTCTCGGGCCTGCGAGTCTTGATTGGCCGGGCTCGCCACCAAGCCAGCGTATTGTCAGCGGATCTGCGCCGTCGCGGAGCGAAGGTCATCGAAATTCCATTCATCGAAATCCGCAAGCCGCGTTCTTACCGGCCTCTCGACACAGCGTTGAAAAACATTAGCAGCTACGACTGGCTCATTCTCACCAGCGTGAACGGAGTCGATGCGTTTTGGAAAAGGCTGAGGAAGCTGCATCTCACCAGGCGTCACTTGGACCACCTGCAAGTCGCCGCCATCGGTCCAAGCACCAGAAAGGCGGCCGAGAAGCGTGGCCTGAACGTCGATGTAGTCCCGAAGGAGTACGTGGCTGAGTCCGTGGTAGAACGGTTGCGCAGGCGAGTGAAGGGGAAGAGGATTCTCCTGGCGCGCGCCAAAATTGCGCGCGATGTGATTCCAGTCGAACTGCGGAAACTTGGCGCTCATGTGGACGTAGTGGAGGCCTACGAAACAGCAATGCCGCTGTCCTCTCGCTCGCGGCTGAATGCGGTTTTGAAAAATCCGAAACGGCGCCCGGATGTGATTACTTTTACCAGTTCATCGAGCGGACTCAACTTCGTCACGCTCGTAGCAGGCAAAGCTGCTCAGGGAAGAAAAGCCACCGGCTATGTCAGCAAGCTTCGTGGCGTCAAACTGGCTTCGATCGGCCCGGTGACCTCCGCAACTCTTCGCCAGCTGGGCCTGCCGGTCGATATCGAAGCCCGTGAATACACCATCCCTGGCTTAGTCAAAGCCATCGTCGCCGATAGCAAACGGCAGAGCTGAAGCATCGCCGCCGCACCTACTTCCTGCTAGTGTTCAATACATCCAGCGCTTTGCGGGCTTCTCCCGAGGGATCGCCAAGTCTAATGGATTGCTCGAAAGCTGCTTTGGCCTCGGAATCGCGCATAGCTTGCTGCAAGAGCTGCCCGAGCTGCAAAAAACCTTCCGCCGTCGGATGGCCGCGCAGAATGTCCTGCTGTCTTAGGATGACCTCGTCCATGCGCAGCATTCCGAGACCGAGAAACGCGCCGGTATCGCGCGGGTTGATTTGCAACGCCTGCTGGTAGTATTCCTGCGCTTTTGACTTCTCGCCGAGCTGTCGATAGGCAGTGCCCAAGGCACGATATTCTGTGACTAAGACCTCGGCATCCGTGGTCATGGGAACCGCCGTCAAGTATTCCGTGAGCGCATCCTGCCAGCGTCCGATTCGGAGGTACTCAGCCCCCACACCTACGTGGGCCGTCGGATCCATGGGTTTGATCCTCTCCGCGTTCAGAAAATAGTTCAGCGCCTCCGCGGAACGATTCAGCGAAGAAAGAGTTACCCCCATGTTGTCTTCGGCCACGAAATTGTCCTCGGTCACTGCCAAGGTATGCGACCAAAGGTCGAGGCTGCTTTTCCAGTAGGAAATTTGCCGCCAAGTCAGGAATGCGAATAAGGCCAGCCCGCACGCAGCTGGAAGGGCGGCCCAGATTGGCCTCACCTTGGTTGCTTCCCGAACGTCCGCGATACCCCAGACTATCGCGAGGAAAATGCCGATCAAGGGAAGATACGCGTATCGGTCTGCCATGCCCTGGCCACCGACTTGGATGATCCCAATCATAGGCACGAGCGTGCCCAGATACCAGAACCAGCCTATGAGCAGATAGGGCCGCGTGATCCGTGCGCGCCACGCCACCACAGTGAGCACGACGAGAAGCACGGCCGACCCCGCAAGTTGCCACACGCTGGGCTCATTGCCGGGATAAAACGGCGCCAACCTCACCGGCCAGAACGCCATCCACACATACGCAGCATAGGAGTGAATCGCATTTTCCAGACGCACATACAGGGGAAGCATCATCAGCGGAACCATCGCGCCGCCCGCCCGCTGAGCCACCAGAGTGACCGCTGCGCTGGCCGCCGCCATGACGAACAGCGGCAATTTCTCGAACACCAGTTGCTGAACGCTTTTCGGCCCAGCAAGAAAGTATGGCGATGGGCCTTCCCAGGCCTGTACCCGTTGCAGCGGCCAGAAATCCAGCAGCAGAAGAACAAATGGCAGCGTAATCACCATGGGCTTCGACGCCAGTCCCAGCGCAAACAGCACGGCAATCAATACGTAACGCCGAACCGACGGCCTGCGGACATACCATCCGTATGCGCCCACGGCAAGAAAAAAGAAAAGCATGCTGAGCACATTCTTTCGCTCTGCGGCCCACGCCACCGATTCCACATTCAAAGGATGGACGGCGAACAATGCAGCTACCAGGAAAGATCTTCCCAACTTTCCGGTGGTGGCCACGAGCAAAAGAAAAAGCAGCGCAACATTCACCCCGTGCAGCAGCGCGTTCACCAGATGATGGCCAGCCGCATGCAGGCCAAACAACTGGCAATCCAGCGTATGGGAAAGCCAGGTCACGGGATGCCAGTTGGCTTGCTCAAATGTTGTCCATGCCCATCGATAAGTCGTCCAGTTCAGCCCCGCTTGCACATGCAAGTTGTCGGTAATGTAGCGGTTGTCGTCGTAGTTGACAAAGGAGTTCCGTGCCGTAGGGAGGTAGAGCAGCAGCGTGGCGGCAAATAATGCCAGGCAAACCCAGAGGGTGTGGCCTCGCGGGATCTTGTTCACGGCAACCGGAACAGGCAGCTCAATTGTGGCGGATGCCCGTTTCTTTTCACTCTTTCGCTGTCCTCCGCGAGACTTTGACTTGGCAGGCATGGAAGCTACCCGGAAGCGGCGTTACTCACTCACAGAGCACTTGCAATCGGCTGGCGGAACGTGAGCCCGAAGGAACTCGGAAACCCGCTTGTAGGCGTCGATCTGGTTTTCCACCCGGGCGAAGCCGTGGCCTTCGTTCTCAAATACCTTGTATTCGATCTTGCCGCCGCGCTTCTTGACGGCGTCCACCACCTGCAGCGCTTCTTCGTCCGGGCAACGCGGGTCATGCCCGCCAGCCAGCAGCAACAGCGGGGCCTTGATTTGATCGACAAAGAAAATCGGCGAGCGGTCACGATAGAGGTCCCTGTTCTTTTCCGGGTCGCCCATAGTTGCCAAGTCGGATTGCTGCAATACAGGATCTTCGTTCTGAATTTCGGTGAACCAGTTGACGAACGGCACAATGGGCACGCCGGCGGCCCACAGATCCGGCGCTTTGGTTACGCCCATCATGGTCAGGTATCCGCCGTAGCTGCCGCCCATGAGCGCAATCTTTTTCGGATCAACATACCCGGTCTGCTTGACGAAATCGGCCGCCGCCAGCACATCTTGCAGATCGCCGCCTCCCATGTCAAATAAGTTGGCCTGCTGAAACTCCTTGCCATAGCCGGTGGACCCGCGATAGTTGGGCGCGATGACCATGTATCCCTGGTTCACGATGTGCTGGATGAAGCGATTGAAAGAATTTGCCGTTTGCGCGGTAGGTCCCCCGTGCACATACACCAGCGCGGCGTTCTGACCATTGCGCACCATGTTGTAGGGCACATAAACAAATGCAGAAATCGTCCACTTGCCGTCGCGGCTGGGATAATGCACCAGAAATGGCTCAACCATGTCTTTGGAGCGGACGCCAGCCACCAGCGAGTTGGTGAGTTGTTGCGACTTCCCGGTTGAGATGTAGTAGGTCCACAGATCATCGGGCAGAGCCGGTCCACTGTGGTGGTACAAAAGGCGCGTGCCATCCTTGGTAAACGCCGAGGCGCTGCCGGCTGGCTGGCTCACTCCCGGCCCCAGAGCGAGCGGCGTAGTTTTGCCGCTCGCCAGTTCGTGCAGGTAGATGTCAGTGTTACCCTCCACGTTTGCCGACCAGGTGACGTGTTTGCCGTCCGGCGAAAAGTTGCCTCCGCTGATCTCCCACTTGTCTTTCGTCAACCAGGAAATCTTCCTGGTCGTAATGTCGAGCAAGCCGACGTTGTCATGCCCGGAAGCATTGGAAGTAATCAGTACGGTCTTTCCATCGGGAGAAATGTCGTCAGCCCGGTAAAGCGCTTCTCCCTGGTGCGGCGTCAGCAGCATACTCTTTGCTGTGGCAACTTCGGCGGTAAAAATGTTCGAATCCGTGCCCTTGGCCTGCTCCTGCGTATAGACGATCCACTTGCCGTCATGCGACCAGATGGGGTTATCGTTCAGCTTGTCCGCTGGCGTGCCGGTCGTAATGTGTTTCGTCTCACGCATCAGCGTGTCGTACACGTCAATCTCATACACCGACGAAGTTTTTGGCTTCACGGTATAGGCGAGATAGCGCCCAGTCGGCGACCAGCGCGGCGATTCCTCAGAAATCTCCCGCGTGTTCGTGAGGTTTACCACTCGGCCGTCTTTCGGCGAGACCAGGAAAATATCCCACTGTTCGTCGCCGTCGTAGTCGGAGATGTAGGCGATCCATCTGCCATCTGGCGACCAAGCGGGCTGGGTCTGCCGCTGGTCGCTGACAGTTAGCTGCGTCGGCCAACCACCGTCGGCAGGAACACTCCAGAGATTATTTCGTCCGCTGATGTTGCTGACGAAGACCACCGTGCCGCCATCCGGCGACCACGACGCTCCGCCTACCTGCCGCGTCATGTAGAGGCGCTCAATGGACAGGTTCTGCTGAAACTGCTCGACGTCAAGGCTCGACTTGCTGGCGATTTGTCCGGGGTCGGTAGTGGCTTGCGGCACAGACAGAGCCTGCGCCGGAGCGAGTGTAGTCATGAATACGACAATAGCAAATGGAATCAAAGTGCGCATGGTTGTCTCGAAGCTTCTAAGAAGCAGAAAGAGAGAGTTTAGCAGAGCCACAGGAAACTCTTGTCGCTGTCCTAAATGGAATCCTGATGGTCAGCCGGAGGTACAAGATCGGCGCTGGGCTGCGAACCCACATCGGCAGGTGCCGGACGGAAATAACGTTTGATCCAAACCATATAGCCCAGAATCGCCAGCAGGTACAGCAAACTCCACCACAAAACCACACGGCCGCGGAACACAGGGCTGCTGCTCATCGCTTCGGTCTGCGCCTGTTTCCAGCCCAGGCGGGAGTAGGCCTGCAGCAGATCGCCATGGGCAAACGTAATCGCGGCCGAGATAGTTCGCAGCGCCAACGACACCATGCCAAGCCACCATCCGAGCAGCCGCACGCGAAAGAACCAAACGGCCAAGAAAGCATCGAGTGCGGCGAGCACGAGACAGCCGATCGCGCCCGAAACGCCGGTCAGGTATCTACCGAAAAACGGCATCAGCGGCGTGGTGAAACTGAGAACCAAGTAATACGGGGCAGCGCCGGCAAAGAGCAGGCTGGCCGCCAGCACCGGCAGCGGACAACGATCGGTCCAGCGCTCCACCGGATCGCGACGCTTGCAGGTCGCTTCCACATCTTTCCTGCGGTAGAACAAAACGAAAACCAGTGGAATCGCAACCAGGAACACCGCAAACAGCACAATCACAAACGTTAGAATGACAGCCGTGACTCCGGTGGAAAGACCGCTGGCGCCAGGATTGGACGCGGCTGCCTTGCGAAGACCAGCGGCAAATGAGCTAGGGAGCACGGCCGTCATCAGAACCGTGACAAATACACCAACTACCAGTGAGAACCACGACAGAATTAACGTGAGTGCCCAAGCCCAGCGGCGGGCGCGGATTGAGCCGATGCCCAGCGTCACCAGAGCAACGGCGAGCACGGCGTAGGTCAGGCAGGCCATCATGTACGTGCCCATGGGCATGACCACGCCAGTCATCTTGCGCGACATCAGCGCACCCAGCAAAGCCATGGGAATAAAAAGCGCGATCAGTGCGCCCAGGATAATCTGAATTACACCGAAGACTTGCAGCCCAGTGCTGCGGTCACCAGAGCCGCCAGGAGCCGAAGCGGGAACTAGCGTCGAAGGCTGGGGGAAAGCCGGCGGTTCCGGCGGAAATGAAGTGTCCACAACTTGCCTCCTGACTTGGCGGGCACAGTGTAGTGGAAAAGCAGCAGGAAGTCATCCCGAGTGCGTTTTGACTAAATCGCGCCGCCACTAAGTGCGACCGGATCACTTATCTTGACCGTCGCTATCCACTCGGACCAAACGCCCGTTCTCAAACTCACCTCAGCAGACCAGCGCACAGGCTCGTTTGGATCGGATACCTTTGCGAGAACATCGGAGGGCAGCAGGATGCTGGCTTGGATCTTTCCGGTCTGGCCCTTGTCAAATCTCATACCGCGCTCCACCGCAGTGGACAGCCAGGCGAATTCCTGATCCCAGTCTGGTATTCCTTCCTCGGAGGGAACCTTTGCGACAAGGCGAATGGCCCAGCCTTGGATCGAAAACGCGCCCCCGGGGGAAATCAGTACGGCACAGTTCAGCACGCGATGTTCGCCGATCATTACCCACTTGATCTCAGCCGAAGCGTCAGCCAAGTTACTCGCCTGTCGGCGGCGAATGGCCTCCGATCTCCCGATAACTGCCAGACCGCCTGCAATAAGCGCCAGCGCTGCTGCCTTCGAGAGCCCGAAGATCAGAAGGCCAGAGCACGCCAGCGCAATTCCGATTACGCCAGCCCAACGAATGCCAGCTACGCGCTTGAAACTGAGGTGCTCCGTCGCAGTTCCTGTTGGTCTCGCCTGGCTACTAGAACGGTATATCTTCGTCGCTGATCGGCGATGATGCTGGCGCGGCTGCCGGCTCTGGAGTCCGCTGATCCATGTGGTCGCCGCCTGATGCGCTGGCGCCACGGGCACTTCCGCCGAAGTTCTCTCCCGCTCCGCCGCCTTCGCCGCGTCCGCCGAGCAGAACCAGATCGTTCACCAGGATCTCGGTCCGGTATTTCTTCTGGCCGCTCTCCTTGTCGTCCCAGGAGCTGGTGCGCAGGCTGCCTTCGATATAAACCTTGCCGCCTTTTTTCAGGTACTCGCCCACGATTTCCGCAGTGCGCTGAAATGCGACCAGATTGTGCCACTCAGTGTGGTCCTGCCACTGGCCTTCTTTGTCTTTGTGGCGCTCGTTGGTAGCCACGGTGAACTTGGCCACGGCCATGCCGCCCTGGGTGTACTTGACTTCAGGATCTTTTCCCAGGTTGCCAATTAGAATGACTTTGTTAACGCTTCTTCCTGCCATGATAACTACTCCTTCCGCCCCTTTCTTAAACCTTCGCTTGAACTCGTGGCCGATACAGCCGAGGCCTCGAAACGGCAGACGATTCCAAGGGGCCGACGGCTCAATATAGCAGAAAGCCGAGCCTGCACCGCGAGGATTAGGAAGTTAAACAAATCCACATCCCGGAACGGGACGACTGACCATCAGTACAGCTCGCAGTAGAGGGCGTCACAAGCGTCTCCATCCAGCCAGTACCGCTTGGCGAACCACTCCGCCAACGGTGATAATGCCGACATGGCGGGATTGCCGGCGATGTACAGCCCAGAATCGATGCGGGCGGAGAAGCGCGCCGTGGCGGGGAATTCTGTAGCGGCTGCGGTCGCCATCACCCTGCTGAAGATCGTCGTAGGCGTCGCCACCGGCAGCTTGGGTATTTTGTCGGAGGCGGCCCATTCCGGGCTGGACCTCATCGCGGCCATCGTGACGTTTCTGTCGGTGCGAGTGTCGGATAAACCGGCCGACGCCGACCATCAGTACGGTCACGGCAAGGTCGAAAATTTTTCCGCATTCATTGAAACTGGGCTGCTGCTGCTGACATGCGTTTGGATCGTCTACGAGACGGTGAGGCGGCTGTTTTTTCATCATGTTGAGATCGAACCCAGCCTGGCGGCTTTTCTGGTGTTGTTTACCTCGATGGTGGTGGACTATTGGCGCTCGCGGGCGTTGGGCAGGATTGCAGCGAAGTATGACAGCCAGGCGCTGCAAGCCGACGCTCTGCATTTCTCCACCGACATCTGGTCGAGTGGCGTAGTGGTGCTGGGCTTGCTGCTGGTAATCCTGGGTCGCCGGTACGGCATCGGTTGGCTGCGCGATGCCGATCCTGTAGCCGCGCTGTTTGTGGCGGGAGTAGTGGTTTGGGTTAGTTCACGCTTGGCTCGCCAGACCGTCGATGCGCTGCTGGACGCTGCCCCAGCCGGCGCCCGAGCCAGAATCGTGGCCGCGGTGCGTGAAGTCGCCGGCCTGTTGGAAGTCGATCGGGTACGGATTCGCCGATCCGGAAATCGGTACTTCGCCGATCTGTCCGTTGCCATGGCGCGCAACGTGACTTTTCAGCGGTCCGAACAAATCTCCGCAGCCGTCACCGCAGCGGTGCAGAGAATTCTGCCGGGAGCAGACGTGATTGTCCGCACCGTGCCGCGGGCAGGGCGCGCCGAGAACCTCTTCGACCGCGTGCGGGCCGTGGCCACCCGGCACAACTTCAATGTTCATGATGTGAGCGTGCAGGACTTCAGCGGACGCCTGCACGTGGAGCAGCACCTGGAGCTCGATGAGCAGCTCACCATGAAACAAGCGCATGATCGCGTCACTTTGCTGGAAGCGGAGATTCGCCGCGAGGTGCGGGAAATTTCCACTATCTTGACGCATATTGAAAGCGAACCCGCCACCATCGAGACCGGGGACGAAATTGTGCGGGACGCGACGCTGGAGAGCAAGCTGAAAGAGCTCGCCTCCGGCATCCCGGACGTGGTTGACGTGCATGAGGTGGAAATCAAGCGGGTTCGAAACCGGTTATATGTTTCCTGTCATTGCACTGTGTCTGATGAATTGCCGCTCTGGCGGGTGCACGACGTTCAGACGGAATTGGAGATTCGTTTCAAGCTAGCCGAGCCAGAGTTGTTTCGCGTGCTCATCCATCCCGAGCCGCTGACTGATAATCGTCGATGAGGAAAACATGACTGAAGCAAAAGCTACGTGGATTGCAGAACAAAAATTCAACGGCGTTGCAAGGAGCGGACATACCATTGCCGTCGATGGCGAAAAGCGCGCGGGAAATAGTCCCATGGAATTAGTATTGATCGGTCTGTGCGGCTGTACGGCGTACGACGTGGTAAGCATCCTGCGCAAGAAACGCGAGTCCTTTACCAGCCTGGAGGTGACGGCGGAAGCCGAACGGGCCCCAACCCCGCCGTCGGTTTACACTGAGATTCGGCTGGTCTACAAAGTGGGCGGCAAGGTGAGCCACAAAGCCGTCGAAGATGCGGTGCAGCTTTCCGAGGAGAAGTTCTGCTCCGTCGCCGCCATGCTGAACAAAACCGCCAAGATCAGTTACCGGATTGAATACTTGGACTGAGGAAGACCCGCTAGACTCATTGCAGAAACAACCTCATCCCGCCCGCGGATATCTCTACATTGCCATCGCCTCGTTTTGGTGGGGAATCGCCGCTACGCTGGGACGTGCCGCGTTCACCGGCCGATTGTTGCCTAAGGGCGAAGCCCTGCCTCCCATTGACCCTCTGATTCTCTCGCAAAGCCGAGTCGGTTTTTCTTTTCTGGCGTTGCTGGTTGCTTTGCTCATATCGCGGGGATGGCGGCGCCTCCAGTTGCCGGCGGCCGATCTGGGGCGGATGTTGGTGTTGGGTGTGTTGGGAGTTGCCGCCTCGAACTATTTCTACTACCTCGCAATTCAGCGAACCGATGTCGGCACCGCCATCATTCTGCAATACACGGCTCCCGTCTGGGTGCTGCTTTACACCGTTGCGCGTGGACTGCAGAAAGCGACCGCGCAACGTATTTCGGCCGTCGTCTTGGCGCTGGCGGGGATTGCGCTGGTTCTCGGAATCTTGAGCGGCAAAGGGCTGCGGCTCGATCCTATCGGCGTCGGAGCAGCGCTGCTGGCCGCGTTTTCATTTGCCTTCTACAACCTTGCGGGGCACAGCGTGCTGGCGCGGCACGATCACTGGATCGTGCTGCTCTACACAGTTTTCAGCGCTTCTCTATTCTGGATCGTGGTGAATCCTCCGTGGAAAATCGTGGCAGCGCATTATTCTTCCGCGCAATTACTCTTTCTGCTCGCATTTTCGCTGGTTTCGGTGATGGCGCCGTTTTCGTTTTACTTCGTCGGATTGCAACATCTGGAACCAACCCGAGCGATCGTAGTCAGTTGCCTTGAGCCGGTGTTCTCCATTTTGCTTGCCGCTGTCGTGCTTGGCGAACTGATGCGCCCCATGCAGGCGCTCGGAATCATGCTGGTACTGGTTGCAATCGTTGTGGTGCAGTTACCGAACAGGAAATCAGCGGAGCCAGTGAGCGTGATTGAGCCGATTGAATAAGGTGAGGCGATAACGTATCCGCCGCGGCTCGCCGCCGAAATCGGCCGCCAGCCGCCGCGATTCTTCAAAACCGTGATATACTATCAGGGTAGCGGGATTGGTTTTCCCGCTGCCCCTTCCTCAGTGGGCCAATCGGCCCAAGAAAGGCCGTATGCAATGAGGCGCGGCAGATTCATTTCCATAGCGGCGGTGGTTCTCTTCCTTACCCTCGTGCCAGCGGCTTGGGCGGCCACGAGATACAAAATCCTGCACACCTTCACCGGCGGCAAGGATGGCGGGTTAGTAGCCTCGGGTTTCACGTTGGACCAGAGCAGCAGCCCCTATGGCATGGCGTCCTGGGGCGGTGCCGGATCCCCCTGCGGCTACCAGAGCGGATGTGGCGTGATCTTCAAGCTGTCGTTGGAAACGAACGGCCGCTGGAGGGAGAAGGTGTTGCTGAACTTCACGGACGACACCGGCAGCGGCGGCTACCAAACAAACCTCCTTTTCGACAGCTCCGGCAAGCTTTTTGGGTCCACGTCGGGCATCGACTACAAGGCCTACATATTCGAACTGACGCCGGGGAATGGGGAGTGGAATTTCAGCCCTATCTACGAACCCAGCGGCTACTGTCTGGTCTTCGACCAGGCGGGCAGCCTCTATGGCTGCATCGGCCCCAGTACTGGGTTCGCAGAGCTGTCGCCCGGATCCGGCGGCTGGATCTATACCGACATCTGGGATGACCTCTGCAACGGGACCTGTTCTGACGGGTCCAGCCCGCGAGCTCCACTGAGCTGGGATGCAAATGGCAACCTCTACGGCACTATGTTGTTCGGCGGGAACCCCCCGCCCAAATGTCATGGCGAGGGCGGCTGCGGCACCGCCTTTCAAATGACCCCCAATGGCGACGGCACTTGGACCTACCACGTCCTGCATCGCTTCGCTGCCACCGAGACCGACGGCTATTATCCCTACGCTGGCCTGACCGTCGATGCCTTTGGCAACGCTTATGGCCTGACCTCAGAGGGCGGCAAATATGGCACCGGCACATT